>WNFA01003550.1_pt1 | contig 12967 bp, 7 predicted proteins | sample 5400481 | NCBI WGS metagenome assembly WNFA01 (sample SAMN13153340, study PRJNA577476) | soil metagenome | isolation source: 120 cm saprolite under Douglas fir tree site 2 hole 1 replicate 2 | place: USA:California | collected 2015-04-18 | reverse complement strand
GAGATAGAACGAGTACTCCCAGGGTCGTCCCTCGATCGGGCGCGACTCGATCTTGCTGAGATCGATGTCCCTCAGGGCGAACACCGCCAGGGCCTTGAAGAGCGCTCCCGGCCGGTTTCCCAGCTGGAACACCACCGAGGTTTTCCTGGCGCTGGCCTGGTCCGGCACTTTGATTTCCTGGGCTCGCTCGGGGCGGGCGAGCAGCAGGAATCGGGTGAAATTCTGAGCGTGATTTTCGATCGCCGAAGAAACAATCTGCGCCCCGTGGACGGTTGCCGCCGAACGTCCGGCGATCGCCGCCTCGTCGGAACGCCGGCGCTCCATCACCATCTTGACGCTTCCCGCGGTGTCGTAGGCCGGCACCGCTTCCATCTGCGGATGGGTGCGCAGAAAGCGCTCGCATTGGGCAAGGGCGACCGGGTGCGAATAGACGCGCCGCACCGCCTCGAGAGAGACCCCCGGGGGGGTGATCAGGTGGTGCACGATCTTGAGATTCGCTTCGCCGATGATCGTCAGCGAATGCTCGAGCATCAGGTCATAGTTCTTGTGGACCGAACCGGCCAGGCTGTTCTCGATCGGTACCGCCGCGCAACGCGCGTCGTCCTTGGCGACCGCCTCGAACACTTCTTCGAACGTCCGGTGCGGCACCGCCTCCGCTTCTGGCCCGAGCAGCGTGCGCGCCGCCTCTTCGCTGTACGCCCCGCGCTCGCCCTGGAATGCGACCCTGATCGTCGACCTGTTCAAGGAAGGCATCGAGCGACAATACGCTGGACCTACCTGGAAGGACAAAGGTAGTTTTCCACAATCCGTGGTTGATTCAGTTTCCAACCCACGCGTCTTTCTCCTCTCGCCAGCGAACTGCTCCGGCGAGCGCGCGCGGCTGCTGATGCGCTCCGGCGCCAGCTTCGCGCTTGCTCGCCAGCTGCAGTCGAGCGCCGGCGCCCGCTTGAGAGATGTCTTTGAATTCATGAGCGGGCTGTACTTCCGCGGAAAGCTCGCCTACGTGGATCGCTTCGCTCGGCCGCCGGCGCGGGGCGCGGGGGCGCTGGTGATCACCGCCGGGGCCGGCTTGCTCGACCTGGATCAAAGGGTCGGTCCCGACGATCTGCGGCGCTTCGCGGACGTGCCGATCGATCCGAGGGATCCGCGTTACCGGGCGCCGCTGGAGCGCGATGCGCGGACACTGGCAAAGAGGCTGGGGGCCGGAGGTGAAACGGTATTGCTGGGCAGCATCGCTACCCGGAAGTACAGCGAGATCTTGCTCGGAATTTTCGCGGAGCGGCTCCGCTTCCCGACCGCCTTCATCGGCCGGGGTGACATGAGCCGAGGCAGCCTGATGCTTCGCTCCGCCCGCGACGGCCTCGAGCTGGAATACCTGCCGGTGCCGGGCGAGCCGGTGCATGCCGAGAAAAATGGGGGCTCCGGTCTGGCTGCGAGCTCTGAGCGAATCAGAGACCGTCGGTTCCAGTAATTGCCGGCGACTGGACGGCGACCGGTTGACGCGACATCGCAACCCGGTCCTTGCCTGCCCGTTTGGCCGCGTAGAGGGCCGCGTCGGCATCAAGAAACAAATCTTTGTCGTCACCTCCAAAAGAGTGCATCGCCACCCCGGCCGAGGCGGTGATCCGCTCGGGTGGATTGGTGTTCGGGAGGGGATTCTCTTTGAGACCGACCAGAATCCGCTCGGCGACGCGACGGGCGTCCTCGAGCCCGGCACCCGGACAAATAATCGCGAATTCCTCTCCCCCGATCCGGCAGGGGATATCCACCATACGGATGGATCGAGAGAGCACGCTGGCACCATACGCGAGCGCGCGATCCCCCGCCGCGTGGCCAAAGCGGTCATTGATGCGCTTGAAGTTATCCAAATCGATGATCACCAGCGCGAGGGGCTGATTCTGGCGATCCGCGCGGGCGAGCTCCACCGGAAGCAGCTCGTTGAAGTAGCGCGCGTTGCGCAGCGATGTCAGCGCATCCGTGACCGCGAGTCCTTGTAGCTCGGCGTTGACCGCGACCAACCGGTCCGCCACCAACCCGAGAAAGACGCCAAAGGATGTGAAGGCGATCGACGTCCCCACCGCAAGATACAGATAAAAGAACCGATGAGTTTCGAGCTCCGCCCCGAACCCCGCTGCCGCCTCACCGGTCAATTCTCTCAACAGCAGGCAGCCCAACGGCGCGCCCAGGGCCAAGGCGAAGCCAAGCCCGCCATACAAAAACCATCGACGGACCAAAACCCACCGACGAACCGATTTCACCGGGCCTAGATCAGCAGGGGAAGACAACGAAAGTAGAGGGGACACTGGCTCCTGGTGAGAATACATACTTCTGGTCGCTTCGGCCTTCAACATGGGTTCTCGGTAACTTGACGCGTCGTCGCTCGCCAAGCAACTGGGCCAGACGTGGGTGTCTGCACTACTTGCGCCCGAAATGGCCTACTTCCAGACGCGGCGGTCCACGATCTTCTTTGAGCCGGGGGTGATCGCTCCCGCCGCCACGATATGGACTTCTCCGCGAACCTTGAGAGCGTCCTTCAGAGCCTCCGCCAACCGGGCCTTCAATGCGGCTGCCTCGCCAACCTCCGAGCTGAGGATCACCAGATAGCTGAGCTGATCGAGATGCTCCTCGCGGGTGACGATCGCCTGGAACTGAGCAACCTCGGGAAACCGCTTGAACACCTCGTCCAGTTGGCTACCCCGGATAAACATCCCTTTGACCTTCACCGCATCGCCAATCCTGCCGAGCAGGCCGGTCAGCTTGGGCGCTGTCCGGCCGCAGGGGCAAGCTGCTGGTTCGGCGAGCGAGGCAATATCGCCGGTCGCGAACCGCAGCAGTGGGTAGGCCTCGTCGAAGATCGTGCCCACGACCTGCCCCGGCTGTCCCGGCGCCGCCGGCTGGCGGGTCTCGAGATCGAGCACCTCGACGATCGCCTCCGGTTGCAGGTGCATCCCCTTCTTCTCGGCGCATTCGTAGGCGAGCAGGCCCAGATCCGCGGTGCCGTACCCTTGCACGACCCGGACCCCGAAATCCCTCTCGATCTCGGTCCGCAAGGACTCTGGAAGCATCTCCGCGGTGACGAACGCCGATTTAATCCTGAGTGGCGTACCCGCCGCCCTGGCCTTGGTCAGCAGCGTGTAAAGGAAGCTCGGCGTCCCGACATACCCGGTGACCCCCACGTCCGCGGCCACCCGTATCTGGAGCTCGGTCTGTCCAACCCCGGCCGGAATCACGACGCAACCCAGGCTCCTCAGACCGGCATCCATCATCAAACCACCGGGCGAGAGGTGATAGGAGAGCGTGTTTTGCACGATGTCCCCCGGCTGAAAGCCAGCCGCCGCGAACGCCATCCGCATTCGCCAGAAATCGGGCCGCTCTGCCTCCGGCACGTAGTTCGGACCTGGTGACATGTAGATTCGTTCCAGCTTGGACACCGCGGCGGCCAGCAAACCGCCGAACGGCAAATCAACAGCCTGCAATTCCGGCAGCTCGTCCTTGTTGGTGATCGGCACTCTCGGCAGATCCGCCAGTCCGGAGATATCGCTGGGCTTCAACCCCGCTTCATCGAACCGCTGTCGCACCCGGGGTGCGTTTGCATAGGCGTGAGCAACCACTGCCCGCAGCCGCTCACCCAGGTACGCGCACCGCTCGGCGGGGCTTTGCATCTCCAACTCGGGGTTCAATACGCCGCTCGGACGGAGCGTGGTCATCTGTCGACCCTCTGAAACTCAAAGACAGCCAAGCCTTGCGAGGCTTCTAGCACCGCTTGAGGGCACTCGTCCCGAGAATAGGCTCGCGCCGGTGATTGGCTCCGCTTAGACGCGCGGCATGGCGAGGCCGCCCTGACTCACCACCCTGATGTGCGAGTCACGAGGGGGAGAGAATCGCCTTCCACGGGCGCAGAGGGTTAAAGTGGGTGCGGCGGCAAGCGCCTTGGACGGCATTCGAGGCGTGGAGCCCAACGCGAAAGGCTACCCCATGCCATTGACCGCGATCATTGTCGACGACTCGGCCGTCAGCCGTGCGCTCTTGAGAGCCGGCTTAGCAAAGGCCGGCGTGGAGATCGTCGGTGAAGCAAGCGACGCTGAGCATGCCTTGAAGCTGTACGAGGAGCACAACCCGTCGATCGCCATCTTTGACATTCGCCTGCCCCAAACAGACGGGATCACCGCTGCCACCGAAGTACTCAAAGCGCACCCGGGCGCAAATGTCGTCATCTGCACCGCCGCCGCCTCTGAGGAGAAGATTCAAGCCTGCCGGGAGGCAGGGGTTCGCTATTTCCTTCACAAGCCAATCAGCTCAAAACAACTTGGAGAATTGGTAGACCACCACCGTACACACGCTTCCGACGATCACCTCCCGAACGAATCTCCCTCAACGTCGGACCCATTCTTGCTCGATGATCGCCTCTCTGGAGTGGGTTGGTTCTTCATGGGGGATTGATCCAGGCCAGAAGCACCGCAAACCCATCTCCGCCGGAATCATTGTCTTGTTGGGGATACTCCTCCCAGCTCTAGTTTGATCAACGCCTCATCCAGCGCCCTCGCCCTGTCCGCCAGGAGCGCAAATCTTTCAGGACAACCGACCATCTGGCCAGTTTGGGCGAGCTCTTCGAGATCCGCAGCAATCACCGCGGCTCCTGCGCCCATCGCCAACATCGCGCCCCTCAAACGATGCGCAGCCGATTCGATGGCCTCGCGATCCTGTCTCTCCACGCTTTTGCCGAGTGCGGTCACCATCCCGGGCGACTCGGCCAGGTACAGCGTGACGATCTCACGTGCCAGCTCCGCATTCCCGTCAACGCTGTCGAGCAGATGTTTGCGGTCGTACGCCATTTCGGATTGCCCCCCGTTCGGCTGGGGAACGCCCAGGTCGTGCCCATCGGCACCCCGAACATGGGTGCCGTTATGGGGAGCGCTTGCGATTGCCAGGCTGGAAGCTCTCTCCAGCTCCGCCTCGAACCAGAATGTCGAGCCCTCCGCTGGCGTGCTCGATCCCTCGATGCCGTTTCCACCCAGCGTCGACTTATGTTTCGAATAGTCATTGAGGAGCTTCCCCAGCTGCCCCTCGCTCAGCCCGCCACCGCTGTCCGCGACCCGAAAGCGAAGCCGCACCTTCGACCCCGATTCACTCTCCTTGGACACCTCCAGATTGACTTTTCCATGCGCGGTCCAACCCACCGCGTTGCTGATCAAGCTCGTCAGCAGTTGAGCGATAAGCTCTTCATCGCCGAGGAGCTTGTTGGGTACGTCTTTCGAGACTCGAACGTTAAGCTGAATGCCCTTGTCCATCGCCGCGGCGCGCAGCGGCAGCGCCGCGCCGTCGATCATCTTTCGAAGCTGGAAACCCGACTTTCCCGCAGCGCCTTCGGGCGCGCGAGCCTCTTGCTGCGGCTTACCCGGCTTTTGCTCCGCATTCGGACACCAGCGCTCGATTGCTTCGGCCAACTTCTCCTTTTTCAATGGTTTCCCGATGTGATCGTCCATCCCACTTTCCCAGCACTTCGTTTGATCCTCCTTCATCACGTTCGCGGTAAGAGCCACGATTGGAATGCGCTCGCCGGTCGCTTCTTCTCGCTTTCGGATCGCCCTCGTGGCCTCAAAGCCGTCCATTTCCGGCATCTGGCAGTCCATCAAGATCAAATCGTAAGGCGCCCGGCCGAGGGCATCGAGCACTTCCCGACCATTGGCTACCCCCTGCGCTGAGTGCCCCAATTTTTTCAAGAGAGCAACCGCCAGGAGTTGATTTACCGAATTGTCCTCCGCGACCAGGACTCGCCGCGAACTGGTCACTGGCGCCGGCGCGACTTCTCCCTTTTCGGACGGAGTATTTCGAGAATGGCTGGGAACCCCGTTCACCGCGCTCGCCACGATTGCGTTGTACAGCTCCGACTGTCTCACCGGTTTCGTGAGGTAGGCGGAAAACTCTCGTCCAATCGCCGCCTCCAGATCCCGGGTGCGATCAAACGCGGTGAGCAGGATCAGACGGGTTTTTGCCAATCGATCGTCCAAGCCGATCTCCTTCGCAAGGGCGTAGCCATCCATCCCGGCCATCATCCCGTCGATGATTGCCAGGTCGAAGGGCTTCCCGGCGTCCGCCTGCTCCCGCATCAAGCGAAGCGCTTCTTCTCCGCTTGCCGCGACGCGCGAACGCATGCGCCATCGTTCCAGATAGGCGCCGACGATTTCGCGCGCCGTTGGATCGTCGTCCACGATCAAGATCTCGAGGTCCTTCAGCGCCTCGCTGCTCTGTTCGGTCACCTGGGCTGCGTTTCGGGAACGCGCCAAGCTCAACCTGAACCAGAAAGTCGAACCCTTGCCCGGCTCGCTTTCCAGGCCGATGGTTCCGCCCATCATTTCGACCAGGCGCTTGCAAATCGAGAGCCCCAGACCCGTTCCCCCGTACTTGCGGTGGGTCGTTTGGTCCCCTTGGGTGAATCGCTGAAAAAGACGATTCTTCGTCGCTTCGGCGAGCCCGATTCCCGTGTCCTTGACCGAAAACAAGATCGGAGTCGGATCGATGTCCGTCGCTTCGGCGACTGCGCGCAGGACAATGGAACCCTTTTCGGTGAACTTGATCGCGTTACCGATCAGGTTGAGGAGAACTTGACCGATCCGCCCAGGATCTCCCTCCACCGTCTGGGGAATCTTCGGATCCACGAACGCCATCACCGACAGGCCCTTGGCCTGCGCTCGAGAAGCGAGGAGATCCGCCTGCCCCTCGATCAATGCAAGGAGATCGAAGTCAATGATCTCTAGAGCTAAGCGGCCTGCCTCTATTTTAGAAAAGTCGAGTATGTCGTTGACGATTGTCAAGAGAGCATTCCCAGAGTCCAAAGCCGCCTTGCAGTACTTGCGCTGCTGTGGATCGAGGGGAGTGTCAATCAGCAGATCAGACATTCCAATGATGCCATTGAGCGGCGTGCGAAGCTCGTGGCTCATGTTGGCGATGAAATCGCTCTTCGCTTGGTTACCCGCCTCCGCTGCCTCCTTCGCCTTTCGCAAGTCTGTTTCGGCCTGCTTGCGCTCGATCTCGGACTTCTTTCGTTCGGTGATGTCGGAGATGAAGGCGGTGAAGAGACAGCTGTCCTTGATCTGAATTGAGCTGATCGACATCTCGACTGGAAATACTTCTCCGTTGCGCCTGAGCGCCTCGAGCTCGGTCGCTTGAAGGGGCGCCGGTTGCGGGCCAGCGGCGAAGTACGCCTGGATCCCGCTCAGCTTCCCTCCCCGATCTTTGGGCGGGATGATGGTTTCAACCATCGGCCGCCCGAGAACCTCCGCCTTTCGCCAACCGAATATGCTCTCGGCTTTCGGATTCCAGTCTGTAATACGCCCTGAAACGTCTATTCCAATCACCGCGTCCAGGGCTGAATCGAGAATCGCCCGAAGTCTCGCCTCGCTACGGCGGATGGAAATCGCATTCTCCTGCTCAACCAGCAATCGAGTTCGCTCTTTTGCGATGTAGATGCGTTTCTGTTCGGCGATCGCCCCCCTCCTCGTGCCGTACCAGACGAGACCGGTAATGATCAGGACGTTCGCCATCGCCGACAGAGCTTCCCGATAGGCAGCGTCATAGAAGACGGCACTCTGCCCCTCGCTGACTGCCACCGCCAAGCCCAGCGCCGAGACGGCACTGCCAAACAGGACGCGCCGGCCGATCGTTCCCGCCAGGGTGCGACTGGCGAGCACGGACATCAGGCCCGATTCCGCCCGGCAGAACAGAATTCCGAATGCCAGCACATGAAAACTAAGCAGCGCGGTAACCGAATTGGCATGGGGACCGACCAGGGGAAACAGCCTTGCCCCGTAGATCTGTGCGGTGACCGAACAAAGAGAAACGAAGAGGGTGATCAGTGCGAGGAATTGCGCCAGTTGGTGCGCCTTGGTCGATCGCCGGCTCGACAGCCACAGCCCGAATCCGAAAAGAGCGAAGTTGAACGCGGTGTTGGCGTAGGTGCGGCCCGGGTATTTCGATATTCCTGACAGATCTCGCCCGAGGAGCTCATCGATCCCAAGGTTGATCCCCGTCGCATGCTCCGCCAGCGTGAGCAGGCTAATCAGCACGACAATCGCGGCACAACCATCGCGTGCGAACCGCTGCACCGGCGTGGCCTCGCGGTTTTGTAGCAACCAGAGGGAGATTCCGCAGAGGAGGCAGGTCAACGACGTGTTGGCCCTCATGCTTCCAGGTAAAAACGACTTCAGGGCGGGATGAATCAGGTACCCGCCAAGTACACACCCCCCGAGAAAGATCGCAGTCGCCGCCAGGGGGCGCACCCACCGCGAGAATACGTTCTCGGAAGGGGCTTCGATCACCTGTGAGCTGTCTGGTTTCTGCATACTCGCAGTCGAAGATTTCCGTCTCCACCACTGAATAAAATGAGTGATTCCGGTATCCATTGTTTTATCCTGAAAATGAGGCGGCATCTCGGAACACCAGGTTGAAATGGTGTTTCACAAAAGCACGACCGAAGTCGTCGCCGGTGTGCGACCTCATTTCTTCACCGCTGGACCCACCAAAGCGGACTTCTCACCGTGACCGGGTAAGGCCGGAACGTCCTCCGGATTGAGCTCCAGCTCAGTCAGCGCCCGATCGACTGCTTTCGCCTTGACGAGCAGGCTTACGAGCGTCTCGCGGCAGGCCTCCACCTCTCCGCTGGCGGCAAGATTCTCCACTGCCTCAGCCACCGTCGCCGCGCTTTTGGCACCGATCGCCAGCATCGCGCCCCGCAAACGATGCGCAGCCGTCTGAATGCCATCCTTGCTTTGCCGCTCGACCTGCATGCTCAGCTGGCCAAGCAACTGCGGCGACTCGAGCAGATAACTACTCACTATCTCGCGCGCCGCTTGCGCATTCCCCTCTACGCTCTGCAGCAGATAGTCCACGTCCACTGGAGGAGTGATTTTGGGATTGCCTGCCGCGGGACGTTTCTCCGGGGGCCTTCCGCGGCCCTCCGGGTTGAGCTTGCCGGCCAGAATCTTGTCTGCCACGCGTTTCTTGTGCCGGCGAGTCGCCAGCGCGCGTTCAATCACCCGTTGCAGGTCGATCAGCTTGATCGGCTTGGCAAGGTAGTCATCCATTCCCGCGGCAATGCACTTTTCACGGTCGCCCTTCATCGCATTGGCGGTCATCGCCACAATGGGCGGGCCGGTGGGCTTGTCCTTGCGAAGGGCAGCTGCAAATTCATAACCGCTCATTCCCGGCAGCTCGCAGTCGGTGAAAACAATGTCAAACGTCTTGGTATTGACCGCCTCCAGCCCCTGGACTGCATCTCCCACCGCTTCGCTGTAGTGACCGAGCCTGGAGAGCATCCTCGTTGCCACCTTCTTGTTCACTTCGTTGTCCTCGACCACCAGGACGCGAAGCCCAATCGGATGGATAGGGGTGTGAACCTCCGTCTCGCCATTCAAGGGAACCGGCTGCTGAGCCCGCTCCAGCTCGACGTTGAACCAGAAAGTCGAGCCCTCGCCCAGCACGCTGCGAACCCCGATCTCGCCCCCCATCAGCTGGGCAAAGCGCTTGGCGATCGAAAGGCCCAGTCCCGACCCTCCGAATTGCCGCTGGGTCGAGACACTCGCCTGAGCGAACTCCCCGAAGAGCTTCGCGATCTCCGACTCGCTCATTCCAATCCCGCTGTCGGTGACCTCCCACCCGACCCGGATTTTCCGGCCCGTCTCCCGCACCAGGGAAACCGCCACGGTCACCTTGCCCTCCCGGGTGAACTTGACCGCGTTCCCGATCAAATTCGTCAGAATCTGACCTAAGCGGAGAGGATCCCCCCGCAGGTCGCGGGGAACCTCCTGGGCGACATGAAACTCGACCTCGATTCCTTTTGGCTTCGCAAGCGCCCGCAGCGGAGTGACCACGTCACGAAGGACCCGATCGATGCGAAAATCGATGCTGTCCAACTCCATTTTGCCCGCTTCAATTCTCGACAAGTCTAGAATTCCGTTGACCACCGCGAGCAGGGATTCAGTAGACGACCTCAGCGTGTTGGCACACTCCCTTTGCTCCTGATCCAGCTCGGTGGCGGCGAGCAGTTCGAGCATTCCGACGATGCCGTTGAGCGGCGTTCGGATCTCGTGACTCATGGTCGCCAGATAAGACGATTTGGCTTTGGAAGCGCCCTCCAGAGCGTCGTTCTCCAGCCGCAAGTCCCGGGTGCGCTCTTGAACTTTCCCTTCCAGAACTTCCTGTGCCTTCTTTTGGTCCTCGATGTCGGTATAGGTGCCTAGCCAGTTGACGATCGCCTGATTCTCATCGCGCGCCGGCAGCGCGCGGCCCAGGTGCCAGCGGTAGGAGCCGTCTTCGCGCCGGAGGCGAAACTCCATTTCGTAGGACCTGCCCTCATCGAGGGCGGCGGCCCATCGCTTTCCATCCTCGGCATGATCGTCCGGATGCAGCGCGAGGCGAAACGCCTTGGCACAATCACCATTGGGTTTATCGCCGGTGTATTCGTACCATCGTTGGTTGAAGAACTTGGCAGACCCTTTTGCATCCGCGATCCAGGCGATCTGCGGTATCCCCTCGGCAAGCAGTCGAAATCGCGTCTGTGTTGCGAGCAGCTCGGCCAAGAGGCGCTTCCGATTCGAAATGTCTTCGAAGGCGATGAGCATTGATCCGGGCCCCTCCTCTCCGTTGGAGATCGAGGACGCGTTCAACTCCATCCAAACTACCGTTCCATTTTTTTGAATGAATCGACTCTCGAAAGAGGACGTCGCCTGCTCATCGGACGCCAGCTTTGCAAATTGAACCGCCGCGCCATCCCTTTCTTCGGGATGAAGCAACTGCTCAAAGTCGCTGCGCTTGAGCTCGTCTGGACTGTATCCAAGAATGGAGCAGAGCTTTTGATTGACCAGCAGCCAACGCCGATCGGACCCGAGAAGAGCCAGGCCGAGTGGAGCGTGCTTGAAAGTAGCGCGAAATCTGTGCTCGCTTTGTACCAAAGCCAGCTCAGCGGCTCGACGATGCCGGACATTGCGATTGACAAACAAGGCGGCAACGACGACGAGCAGAAATACAAATACTCCTCCAACGAGGACGACCGGGCCGCTGTCGCGGATCGAAAACGCTAAACCAGCGCCAAGGGCGGCGACGAGCCAAACCAAACCAAACCCTAAAGTGATATGTTTCATCGAGACGCGATCGAAAGGGATCGCCCAAGACTATCGACTCGGTGTGAAACATTCACCACGGACAACTCGGAGCCTGTCACGCATTTGTTGCTCTGGTCATCCCTCATTTACCCAGGACACACCGGGGTGGGTTCTCTTACCAAGCCATCAGCGCAGAATTAGGTCGCATTTCACCGACCCCTTCTCTCGCAAAGCACCCCACCGTCGATTGGGGTGGTCATGGGCGCCGAAGCGAGTTGCGGGGATCAGAATCCGACTCGTCGTGCGAGGAATTACGTCAAGCCACCCCAGCCCGCCGATCCTCTTCCTGAGGACCAAAATTCACATGGGGTTGTGGCGGCCGGCCGCGCGGTTGTTGGCTCGGCTACCGGACTAGGTGTCCCAGCCAACACCGCACATGAAGTCGTAGCGAAAAGACTTCGGCGCAAGTTGCAAAATTCTCTTTGGCGGCGATAGGCTTTGTGCGTGTCTTGGGGGTTTCTAGCAGCCGCGGCAACACCATCCTCGTGGAGGATAGTCTTTGACCATCCGTCAAGACCAAGTGGCAACCGTTCCGGAAATCCTGCCGGTCGGATTCCAGCGTCGGGGCGATCCATCGGGGATCGCTCCCCGGCCATCTTCCCTCCCCACGGCACAGGACTTGTATCAGTTAGCCAACACCAGTTGGCGGAAGGCGCTTGCTACCCAACGCAGTGAACCAGGTGCACGTTTCCATGACACAGACCAGCGACAGCATCCAGTTGATTTCTTCGCAGCGTGACGGCCCGATTAGTCCAGGAGCGACGATGGTTGAGGTGGCGAATCGGTTGGGCCATCGGGTTCGAGAGTTGCGCCGGCAGCTTTCCAGCACCCAGGAAGAGCTTGCCCACCGGGCGAAGATCAGCGTTTCCTTTCTCTCCATGGTCGAGCGCGGTGAGCGCTTGCCGCGGTTGGAGACACTGGCAACGCTCGCCGATGCCCTGGGGGCCTCGTTTTCCGAGCTGTTTACTGGCATCAATGAGCCTCGGAATGCGAATGCGCAGATTTTGCGCCCGCTGATCGCGTTCCTCGAAGGTCAACCCTTGAACGCCGATGACCTCGAAAGACTGCTGGTGGTGGCGAAGGCGCTCTTCAAGACCAAGTGAGGCTCTCTCTCGGATGCGCAAAGATTGCGCTCCAGCGGGACGCCTGCTTTCTTGAATCGAACGTCTGACTAATTCGACGATCGTCAGACTTCATCTTTGGGGGGCTTGGAATGGCTTGAGAGCTGGCCAGTAGCCAGCAATCGAGCCATTTGCGTCACAAGTCTGACTCCCCCTGGAACTGTTGGGCTCTCGACAAGGAGGAAGCAGACAGCCAAGCATCGAAAGTAGTCGAGCCTACTGAAGATCCGGACAGGCGCCGAATGCGGCGCGGTGGACCCGCCGATCGGACGTCAATTCGGGATGGAAGGTGGCTCCGGTCACGTTTCGTTGCCGGATGAGGATGGGTTCCCCGTGGAGCGAGGCCAGCACCTGGACCTCAACTCCGGTCTGCAGAATCCTCGGCGCCCGGATGAAAACCAGCGGCATTGGACTTCGTTCCCCCGAGGCGGCGAGGCGAAGCTCGTCGGTGGTCGCCTCGAAGCTGTCCAGCTGCCTTCCCCAGGCGTTGCGCGAAACTGTCGCATCGATCCAACCGAAGCTGCGCTGCTCCGGAGTGGTCACTCGCCGGGCGGCGAGAATCAGGCCGGCGCAGGTCGCAAGAATCGGACGACCGCTCGCCGCGAACTGCGAAAGGGCGCTGCCCAGGCGATGGCGGTCGATCAAAAGCAGCTGCGCGGTGCTCTCACCACCAGGCAACACGAGCCCATC
>WNFA01003758.1_pt1 | contig 12971 bp, 15 predicted proteins | sample 5400481 | NCBI WGS metagenome assembly WNFA01 (sample SAMN13153340, study PRJNA577476) | soil metagenome | isolation source: 120 cm saprolite under Douglas fir tree site 2 hole 1 replicate 2 | place: USA:California | collected 2015-04-18 | reverse complement strand
TGGCCGAGGCTTAATACCGAGCTCTTTCTTGTCCCTATCCGATTTGCGACCCGACCATCCGCGGTGCGAAATTCTTCGCGGGCCTTAACGCCGGTCGTATCGGCGACCCGTCGAGCCCGCGGCTCCCGAGCCGAGAGCCGTGGGCAGCGCGACAACGGTGAAATTTCCACCGCCAATCAACCGAACGGAGGATGCTGGCGTGCTTCCAAAGCGGTTTAACTGGAAGTTCCGAAACGTCCTATCCAATTTGCGACAGCGCTATCCCTTTGATGAAGTTTTTCGACGTATTTGCGTTTAATGGTCGGCTTGCCGGAGTGTCCCAATGAATATCAATGTACGCCCCCACGGCTCTTCGAGCAAACCTCTGCTGCCGCGCGGCGTCCGCCGCGCGCTCGATGCGATGCATGCAAATGTCGAGCGCGACTGGAGCGTGACCGAGCTGGCCGGCGTCGCTGGCGTATCCAGTCGAACACTGCAACGGCAATTTCGGATCTTTCTCGGAAAAGCGCCGCGTACGGCACTTCGCGATATCAGATTCGACAGCGCCCGCCGCGAACTGCTGCGGGGCCTGCCCGATGCCAAAGTGACGAATGTCGCGCTGCGCTACGGTTTGGCGCATTGCGGGCGGTTTTCCATCGAGTACCGTCGCCGCTACGGCGAAACACCGTCGCAGACCTTGAAGCGGCAAGCTGTCTTCGCCGGTGCGTTAACGTCAATGCCCTCGCTGCTCGTCTCCCGTGGCGATCGGCCGACCATCGCGCTGGGTCCGATCGATGCGAGTCCGGAGAACCGCGACCTCGCGCGCAGCATCGCGGATGAGCTCGCAACCGCTCTCACGCGGGCCGGCGTCTCCGTGACCAACCAGCCCGGCTCGGCGCGCTACCAGTTGACCGGCATGATCCGCGGATCGGACCGGCAAACACGCCTGACCTTCCGGTTGATCGATGCGGAAACCGGACGTCATCTGTCGGCGCATCGCTGCGATGGCGCGCTCGGGGGCGACGCGGCTCCCGACGAGCATCTCGCTACCCGAATCGTCGCGGCGCTGCAGCCATGCTTGCGCCTGGCGGAAATCGATCGCGCCGGCCGCAAGCCGGACGCCGATCTGAGCCCACACGATCTGGCGCTGCGGGCGATGCCTTGCGTTCTCTCGCTCAACGCCGACGGCAATGCTCGCGCGCTGGACCTGCTGGAACGGGCGATGGAGCGCGACCCCGAGCATGCGCTGGCGACGGCGCTCGCCGCCTGGGCACATGGGCAGCGCGTCGTTTATCATTTCGCCGCCACGCCGGACCAGGATCGCGCCCGAAGCGCCGAACTGGCCCGAAAGGCGCAGACTCTCGCCGGAGACGCGACCGTGCTTGCCGTTCTCGGCAACGCCCTCACCCTCCTGCACGACCTCGACGCAGCGGATCGAGTGATCCGCAAGGCGCTTTCGATCGACGGCGGCTCGGCCTGGGCGTGGAGCCGCAGCGGATGGATCGATGTATACAATGGCGATGCCGAATCGGCCATCGAACGGTTCAAGATTGCGCTCGATCTCGCTCCCAACGACTGCCTCGCTTTCAACAGCATGGTCGGAATCGGCTGCGCCCATTTTGAGACCGGCCGCTATCTCGAAGCCGCGGATTGGCAGCAGCGCGCGCTGGTCGAGCATCCGTCGGCAAGCTGGATCCATCGCACCATGTGTCCCGCTTATGTGCTGATTGGAGCCGAATCCGAAGCCCGTCGCAGCGTCACGGCCCTGCAGGAAGGCTATCCGGGGCTGACCATCTCCGACGTGCAGCAAGGCATGCCGCCGCTGCCGGAGCCCTATTGCGATCGCGTGCTAGATGCGCTGCACAGCGTCGGGCTGCCGTTGTAAGGCTGCGCTCGCGAAGGGACCTAGTGGATCAAATCTGACGCTTGGTACCCGCCATGGGAGCTCTCGCGCTCCTTTGCTGTTGGAGCAACTTGGGCACATCGCCTCAGTTGTTGCAGCGCGATATTACTGCAGCGATTGGGGGAATAGCGGACATGACGCGGACAACGCTGAACCGACGCGCCCCAGAGCGGACCAGCGCAGGGGTGTATTCTGCATTGCAAGAATTAGCAGTTCCGTCTCTCCATTGTGATCTCGACAGCTTTCGCACCCAGCGCCGCCGCGATTTTTCGGGTGTCGGCGCTTGCGCTACCGGAAAAGTAGTCGAAACTGCGCAGTACCGTCACATTGGCAAAACCGGCCGTTCGGAACAGGCCGAGGTAATCCTGCTCGACCGAGGCACCGACGACGCACTCTGCCCAGAGCTTCGGATTAGCTTTGGCGCTCTCGCTGACCGGCTGCGATACGACGATGTCTGCGATCTGCACTCGGCCTCCCGGGCGTAACACGCGGTGGATTTCCGCGAAGACTTTCGGTTTGTCCGGCACCAGGTTGAGCACACCGTTGCTGGTGACCACGTCGACGCTTGCGTCGGGCAGGGGGATCGTCTCGGCGTTGCCCTCGATCACCTCCACGTTCTTGACCTCGGCCTGGGTGGCATTGCCGCGCAGCTTCGCGAGCATCGCTTGCGTCATGTCGAGCGCAAATACCTTGCCTTGAGGACCGACGAGCCGGGCTGCCGTCAAAGTGTCGGTACCGGAACCCGCGCCGACGTCGAGCACGCGGTCGCCGGGCCGGATCACGTCGGCACGGAACGGAAAGCCAACGCCGGCGAACGACTCCACCGCGGTCGCCGGAATGCACTCGAGCCAGTCCTCCGGATAGCCGACAAACACGCATGCGGCACGGCCGGTAGGAAAATGGAACTGCCTGGCGGGAAACGTCGCAACATCGGTGTACATTTTCCGCACAGCGCTGAGTATTTGTTCCCGCGAGAATCCGACAATCGCCACCATGACTGGCCCCCTCAGAATTGTTTGAGCAAAGCCGCCACGCGCTGCCGCAGCATGGCAGGGGCTTCCTTGTCGCCGAGCTGATTTACCTTCGCCCGCAGCGCCTTCTCGAACTCGGCCCGCGAAAAGCAGGCGCGGCATTCCTCGAGATGACGTTCGATGTCCGTGCGCTTTTCCGGGTCGGTTTCGTTGTCCAGATACGCGAACAGATGCGCGATCACTTCCTCGCAGTCGATGGGCGTGTGTTCAATGTGATCCTTGCTCATGGACATGTTCCTAACTTCGCGCGTCAGGCTGCAGGCCGGCGGCTTGGGCCTGTTTCCACAGCGCACGTTGCAGGGTCGATCGGGCGCGGCTTAAGCGTGAACGCACAGTTCCAATCGGAATGCCGAGTATCTCAGCCACTTCCGCATAGGACTGGCCATTGATCTCCACCAGGACGACGACGGTCCGGTATTCCTCTGCGAGTTGATCCAGCGCGCGCTCCAAATCTTCCCGCAGCAGCGTATTGATCAGCTCTTGTTCAGGATTGCTCCACCACAGTAGAAACGGCTGGTGCAGCTTCTCGAACAGCGAGAACGTTTCCTCTCCGTCAGCACCGATGATGGTTTCGCTCGTCTCGGAGCGGGCACGGCGCCGGTCCGAGACGAAGGTATTTGTGAGAATTCGGAACAGCCATTTCTGGAACGCTTGCCGGTCGGCCAGATGACCTAAGTTCGCCCAAGCTTTGGTCACCGCCTCCGAGACGAGGTCCTCGGCGTCGGCCGGGTTGCGCGTCAGGCGCAGCGCCGTGCCATAGAGACGGTCCATCAACCGCTCGACCTCGGCTCGAAAGAAATCGCGATCATTGTCCCCAGTCATGGCGAACTTTGACGCTCCGGCCACCGGAAAATTCTAAAGGCCATATAACGCTTCGAGAAGCCATACACAAATCTGCAACCGGCAACGCTCACGTCCGACGCTCGAATACGGCTCCGTAATGATAAGGCCCAACCTCGACGACGTCGCGAAGCTTGAACCCGTAAGGTTCAACCGCCGCGATTGTCGCCTGCGGCGTCATCCTGAGCTCTGTGGCCGGTCCCCTCGGCTCACCGAGGATGGTGGTCTCCAGACGCGAGCGCGCGTGCCAATTCACGATCGCGAATAGTCCGCCTGGCTTCAAGACGCTTCCGACGGCCTTCGACAGGCGCGGCCTGTCCGGAACCCCGTGGAAAACATCCGCCAAGAAAACGTGGTCGATCGGATTGCCGATGATCTTGGCGACCTCGTAGGCGTCCGTCTGGATAATCGTGCAATTGGTCAAACCGCTTTCGGCAAGGCGCATCCGCGTGGTGTCCAGCAGGGTAGCGTCGACGTCGATGGCGATGACGTGGCGAGCAAGCTTCGCTATCTGCAGCGTAAACCAGCCATCTCCCGAGCACAGATCCACGACATCCGTTCCAGACCGAACTCCGACGATCGAAAGCACTTTAGCGGGCTCAGGCCATAGCGCATCCCACCAGCCCGGATCAGGCATGCCGGTCCCTTCGAAGATGTCGGGAACGGTCATTTTTCGATGTGAACTCCCTGCGCCAGCGGCGGCGCTCACGTTCGGTTGCGGGAGTTGTGCAGGTGCTGACGCCATTCAGGACTTTTGCGCCAGCAGCGAGACGCTCTTGACGCCGAATTTCTTGCAGGCGCCTTTGGCGTTGTCCGAAATGAACTGGTACTGCGGATTGTCTTCCATCTTGACGACGCGCAGTCCCGCCGCCTCGATCTGGCTGCGATAGTTGGTGTGCTGCGCCGCGCCACCGATGCAGGCGGCCCACAGGGTCGAGTTGCACACAATGCTCTCTGGCAACTGCACCTCGGTGACGATGTCGGAAAGCGCGAGCCTGCCGCCAGACTTCAGGAGTCGCGCCGCTTCGCGAAACACGCTGCTCTTCTCCGTCGCAAGGTTGACGACGCCGTTGCTGATCACGACATCGGCGACGCCGTCCGGCAGCGGCACTTGTTCGATGTAACCCTTCAAGTAGCTCACATTGAGGAAGTCGTCCCGGTCGCGCAGCCGTTCGGCCTTGGCGCGCTGCTCGTCCGTCATGTCGATGCCGATCACCTTGCCGGCGCGGCCGACCTTCAGCGCCGCGATGAAAGTATCCATCCCGGACCCGCTGCCGAGATCGACGACGGTCTCGCCCCCTTTGAGTTCGGCCAGATGGAAATAATAGCCGACCCCGGCAAATGATTCGATTGACTCGGCAGGAATGCGGTCGAGATCAGCGGGCGCGTAGCCGAGTCGCTCGGCCATCGCGCGGCCCATTTCGAAATGGAATTCTCCGTGCGGCTCTTCGGCGACGCTGCGGTACATCGCCTTCACCTTGGCTTCGAGTTCCTTTGGATCGAAAGCAACAGCGTTGGACATGTTCTTCTCCTGGAATTGGTGATCATCTGTCGTTGCATGAGCGCCGGAAGCGCACCGATGCTGGAAGCGGCGGCGGTTCTAGAAGCTGAGGGTCGCCGCGCCGGCCTTGATCAACTCGTGCATCTTGCTGGCGCCGGTGATCTCGACCCCGTCGATGAGGTCGCTCTGTTCGTATCCGCGCGCCTTGACGCATGGCGTGCACGCCCACAAGCGGCCGCCGCGAGCTTGAAAATCCTTAACCAGGGCGGCGAGCGGCTCCAGCGGGTGGACCACGACACCGTCGATGGCCCGCTTGCGCGCGAGATCGACGGCGGCGGTGGTCAGGAAGATCGAAACTTGCAACCCGGCGGTGATGCCGCCAGTGGCGATGGTGAAGGCAACCGAGGATAGCTCGTGGTCCATTCCTTGGGTGACGACCACGACAAGCTCACGGGTAGATTCGGCCATTTTTTTCCCCTTGCGCCTCTTGTTGCGGGAGGTTGGATGCAATCCTCCGTTGCTCAGGCAGAGCTAAGGACGCAACACGGTCCGAATTAGTTCCCGACTATTTCTCCTGCAAGCTTTGAATGTCCGTTGGCACATAGCGTCAGTTAGTGCGGTGCAGCGATATGTCCGGAGTTGGGAGTAAACCGGACTCGTGACCGACGGTTTCGATCCGACGCTCCAAGCTTAAGCCGACGTTCATGCCTGATCCATTTCGTGTGTCGGAGTGGGTACCAAGCGTCAGATTTCATCCACCAGGCAAGATAAGGTCTGTTTTTGCCCAATGTCGCAGGCACCTGCGATCGGGACCAAAGCCGAACCGCCTCGAAGCGCGCGAATTGGCCGCCCATACCGTAACCGGCGGACGTGCCGGCCATCGCCGGGCTGGAGAAGAACAGCAGCGGCTGCAATGAATTTTCTCGCCGCGGGTTATTCCTCCAGCTCGGTGGCGTACAACGGTGACGCCACCTCGGCGCGGCCGGCACCCGCCACAGGCGTCGCCCTGGTCTCGGCAACGCACCTCAAGCAATCAAATCTAGTCTGAATAGACATCGAGGACCGCAGCTGGCCTCTCGCTCTGCATTGCATTCAATTTCTGCAAGGCGAGTATGTGGGCAAATGCAAAGACAATCATTAAAACAGCCAGCATGAAATGAATTCGCCACGCCATGAAATCATTGCTCCGTCAGTTCAGTTTGCCGCGGCTCAAGTCCCGCATCGTCAGCGCAATGAAGAACGCCGATACATCGATAGTCTTGAACAAGGTGCTGATGCTGATCGATCAAGCGAGCCGCCAACAGGCTTCGCGAGTCATGTAGCGCCTTGAGCAGGCCGCTGCGGATATCGATCATGCCGGGCGCGAGGACCCGCGCGAAATTGCGCAACCGGGAATACAGTCGTCGCCTTTTCCAATTCCATCGCACGGCACTAACGATCGGGGCGGACAATCGCGCCGCTTCGGTTCTAAATGCGTGCATCGAACCTGCCTTGCTATGTTTTGCGTGCGCGTGAACATAGGGCTCGGGCGACATTCAGTCGTCATTCGAACAGACGACGGACGATTACGATCTCTTGAGCATGCCACTTTCTTGATCAAGCCATTTCTCTCGAACAGGCCGCTTATCCACCGATCGGAGGATGCCTCGTCACGACTTGATGATCGCGGACAGTAACGATCGGCGAGTGAGATAGATCACAGCACCACCTACCCATTTCGCGCTACGCAATGCGAGAGGTGGGGAAATACCGCCTTGGAAATGCCATTGAATCGTAATGTTAGTCCGACGGACTGCGACCGCTATTTCATTTCCGCGTTACTGCATTTGAGGCTAAGAGCCATGAACGATAAAGAGCAATTTTCGGCGCTTATTGGCGATATCTACGACGCCGCGCTCGACCCCGCACAACGCATCGACGTCCTCGAAAAAATTGCGCGTTTTAGCGGCGGTCAGTCGGGAGGCCTTCTCTCGAAGCATTCTTTGGGAAAATCCGAGAATCTGTATTGTTATGTCGGGGCCGATCCGGACAGCCTCCAGGTCTATTCAGAGAGCTATCCGAAACTCGACCCGACCGCTGATTTGCCGTACTTCGGCGTGCAACAGGTCGTGAGTGCTGCGCAGTTCGTGCCCCACGACGAATTTCGCCGCGGCCGCTTTTATCGCGAGTGGGCGCGGCCACATGGCTGGGTCGACGTCGCAAGCGTGGTGATCGAGAAATCGGTGACCAGTTGCACGTTTCTCAGTGTTGTTCGGCATGAGGCGAGCGGCCTGGTCGACAACGAAATGCGCCGACGCATGGCGCTGCTGGTACCACACGTTCGTCGCGCACTGCTGATCGGCAAGACCATCAATCTCAAGCAAGCCCAGAGGGTCTGCTTTTCGGATATTCTTGATGGGCTGAGCGCCGGCATGATCCTGGTCGACGTCAACGGCCAGATCGTCCACGCCAACGCCGCCGGCAATGCCATTCTCGAGGCCGCCGACTTCCTGCGCACGGTCTGCGGCCGGCTCGTTGCCGGCGATCCCGCGATCAACACGGCCTTGCGCGAGATCCTGGTCGCCGCAAACGCGGGCGATGCGGTACTTGGCGTCAAGGGCATAGCCCTGCCGTTGACCGCGCATGATGGCGTGCGCTACGTCGCTCACGTCTTACCGCTGACCTCGGGCGCACGGCGCGTCGCCTGCCTTGCCTACAACGCGGTCGCCGCATTGTTCATTCGCAAGGCAGCCCTGGAGGCTTTCGCTCCTCCCGAAGTTATTGGTGAGATGTACAAGTTGACGCCGACCGAGCTGCGCGTGTTGCTTGCCATTGTCGATATCGGCGGTGTCCCCGAGGTGGCGGCGGCGCTGGGTGTTGCGGTCACCACCATCAAGACCCACCTCAGTCGTTTGTTTGAAAAAACCGGCGTTGCTCGTCAGGCCGATCTGGTCAAGCTTGTCGCCGGATTTTCTACGCCACTGGCAGGCTGACGCAATCTCCCTGGCGAGGATCACAACCCGGTGCCGCTTCAGACGCCGAGAATCAATACCGGAATTGATGATTTGCAATCATCGCGGAATGATCCGCAGATTGCAGAAATGTCCGTCGGTTCCGTTGTCCACATATAGTCCGACCGTGCCGCGCGCTTCAGCTCCACGCTTCAAATCGGTCACAACGAGAACGGGTTGCGTGGCGTCGTCGACAAAGAGATCGGCCCGGCTGCCGGACAGTTCGACGCGGATCCTGATCCATTGCGCCGGCACGACATCCACATAGGACTCGTAGCGAGCGGGCGCTTCACGACGTAACCGGTCGAAATCGTAGCCGGGATAAGAGAAGTACTGCGTGGCATGATTGCGCCGAACCTGGTCGTCAGCGCGGCCGTTGGTGGGACGCAGATAGATACCCTCGCAGGCGAAACTGCCGCCCGCTTCGTCGATCCGGAAAGCCAGCCCTGCAAAACCGCGTGCGCCTGCCGGCGCGCTCGGCAGAGGTGCTCCCGCGAGCTCTACTTCGATCGTGCCGTCGTGCATGTCGAGGCCCGGCACATAAGCGAAGTAGTCCCGATCCGGCCCGGGATAGGCGCCCGCAAGCCGTACTTCCACGCAGCTTCGCCCATTGAAGGACGCCGGAGCGACCGACACGTTGCGTGGCCTGACCTGGGCCGCATCGGCCAGCGACAGGACCAACGGGCGCTGTTCCGGAGCCGCAGCGCGCAGTGCCTTGGTACACAGGACCGCTGCCGGTCCCGCCAAGAGCAAGCGCCTGTTCAGCAACGCCACCGGCTGAGTGTTCGTCCGCGACGAACGCCGTAACTGCGCGTCTGTTTTGTGAATCATCGTGATCGTCCGTGATCGCGTTTCTGACTCTCCGTCAGGCACAGTTTCGCATGTCACGCGCTTGCCGCGCGTCGTCCGATTGAACGAAGAGCGATTCAACAGATCGTCATCAAGTTTTGTCTGAACGTGTGGTGACGAATCGCCAGCCAAAACCTATCTACCTGCCCACTGGAGGCAGAGCTCGATGCGCGCATCTATCAACCAGGTCGCTTCGCCCGTTCGCTATCCGCGGGCTGAAATGAGTATTCGGGAACCGAGAGTAATGTTGAATCGTATTTTTTTGATCGGAGCCATGGTTGGCATCCTGTTGGCGCATGGGGTTGTCTTGTACAAAATTGATTCAGGGGTCCGCGCCAGTGACATCAAGCCGGTTATGGCCTCACGATCTCACAAAGCCTTCTGGTGAGCCAACCTTCACATTCCACTCCAAGCGGAAGCCATTGAAATATCTGCGGAATTTACGGCGATTGCGACACGACGTGGCTTCGGAGAGCTGAACGCGCACCTCCTGCACCGGGCCTGATTTCCACCCGCCGTTTGGTGCATTTCCGGTCGGATCAAACGCGGCGGTCGTACCGCGGTGTTGCGTCTTGATATACGACCAATATACGCTTGGGATGGACGTACCCCAAGCCTGCTCGCTCGCCGCTTCGCTGGCGGATGTGAGGACCGATTTGAAATCGAAAACATCGATAAAACGCCGGTCTCGAGCCGTCGAGGCAGAGGACGGCACGCTGACAGATCGGGCCTATCGCGAGCTTGAAGAGATGATTGTCACGCTGCAATTGTTGCCTGGAACCGTGCTGTCGGAGCAGGCTCTTGCGGTGCGTCTGAAGATCGGCCGAACCCCGATCCGGGAAGCCCTGCAGCGCCTCGCGAGGGACGGGCTGGTGGTGATCATGCCCCGGCGTGGCATCATGGTCTCCGAGATCAATTTGAGGCTGCAACTGCGGCTGCTCGAAGTGCGGCGCGAGCTGGAACGTCTGATGGCGAGCCTGGCGGCGGAACGCGCCACAGCGGACGAACGCCGCGAATTCGCCGAGGTGGCAGAAGCCATGCTCGTCGCCGCCGCAAAGTCTGACGACATCGCATTCATGCGTCTCGACCAGCGTTTCAACATCCTGATCGCGACCGCGGCGCGAAACGAATTCGCCCGGCGGTCGATGGGACTGATGAACGCGTTGTCGCGGCGGTTCTGGTATCAGCACTATCAGGAAGTCGCGGATCTGCCGCTTGCCGCCAAGCTGCACGCCGCGGTCGCGGAGGCGGTGTCGCAGAAGAAAATCAAGGCCGCGGCGACCGCGTCGGATCGGCTGATCGACTACATCGAGGATTTCGCGCGCAAGACGATCGATACCTGACCCCCAATCAATCGAATGCAATGACGCTGCGAATGGTTTTGCCCTGCTTCAGCGCGGCGAAGCCGTCGTTGATTTCGTCAAGCGTGATGCGGCGCGAGATCAACTCGTCAAGCAACAGGGAGCCGTCGAGATAGGCTCGCGCGAGCAGCGGAAAATCGCGGCGCGGCCGCGCGTTGCCGTAACTGACGCGGCGGATGCGCTTTTTCCTGCATCAGGGAACCCCAGCGAAACGAGACATCCTGGTTCACGTCGATCTTGCCGAGCCAGATGACCTGCCCGCCGGGCCGCACGGCTTCGGGCGTGGTCCGAAAAGCCGACGCGCTGCCGGCCGACTCGATGACGACGTCGACACCGCGGCCGCCGGTCTCGCGTCTTCCCGCAGCGATCACGTCGTCTGCCGACGCGTTCACGCCATGCGTGGCGCCCATCCGGGCGGCAAGCGCGAGTTTCGCCGGATCGAGATAGACGGCGATAATCGCTCCCGCGCCTGCGAGCCGCGCACCCTGCACGGCCGCGAGGCCAACCGCGCCGCAACCGATCACCATCACGGTATCGCCATGCGCGATCGCGCCGAGATTGAGCGCGGCGCCGACACCGGTCATGACGCCGCAGCCGATCAGGCAGGCGCGGTCGAACGGGACCTCTTTCGGAATCGGAATAGCCTGCTGATCCCTGACGATGCAATATTCGCCAAATGACCCCAAGAACATCAACTGCTGAAGCTCGCGGCCGTCGGCCAGCATGGCGCGGCTTTCGCCATCGAACGCCCGTCCCTGTGGTCCGCCGCCGAGATACTCCTCGCACAGGATCGGCGAATCGCGGTCGCAATAAAAACAATGCCCGCAATGCGGATTCCACGACAGCACGACGTGGTCGCCAATCTTGACGCCGCGCGCGGCCGTACCGGCTTGTTCGACGACGCCTGCAGCCTCGTGACCGAGCACAATCGGCAAGGGATAGCGCAGCGATCCCTCGATCACCTCCAGATCGGTGTGACAAAGGCCCGCCGCGCGAATCCGCACCAGCACGTCGGTCGGCTTCAAGCTCGCGGCGGTGACGGTTTCGACCGACAGCGGCGTTTGCGGTGCATGCAGCACCGCGGCACGATACCGGAGCACCATTTATGCGACCGCCTTGCCGTCAAGCGCTGTCAGCGCCAGGTCGATATCATCCGACGTCATTTCCCACTCGTTTTCGAAATTCGCAACGATGGCGCGCATGAAGGTCTCGACCGCGGTCATCGCGGCAGCGTTGTCGCCGAGATGATCGACCAGCAGCGCCAGTGCGAGCTGGCGCGGCTCGGGCCCTTCATAGCTCCACTCGAAACCGTTCCTGGTGAACTCCATGACGTCAATGCGAGGATCGAGCGGTGCCCCATCAACCGTCACCTTGACGCCGTCGATCGTCCGGTCTCCCAGATAGTGCTTCATTCGGCCCTCCTGTTGTTAAATGTCAGCACGCGCGGTTGGTCACGAAGCGGCTTCGATCTTGCCCGCGATCACGCGCATGACGTCGCGGTCCCGATACGCCTCTTCCAGAGTGCCTGCAAACATCACCTCGCCGCGTTCCAATACGTATATCCGATCGGCGTAGTCGGGAATGTGGTGAACGTTGGATTCGGCGATCAGAACGCCTCTGCCCATCGCGCGGATCGAAGCTACGCCCTTTGCGATCATTGGAATGATGGCGGGCGACAGACCTTCGAACGGCTCGTCGAGCAGCAATAATTTCGGATCCAGCGCCAATGCCCGGGCAATCGACACCATCTTGCGCTCGCCGCCGGAAAGCTGCGCGCCGCCGCGCGCCAGATATTGCCGCAGTTTCGGGAACACGCTGTAGGCTTCTTCGATGCGGATGCCGGCCGAACGACCAGACGGCCGCGTCCAGGTCGATAGCTCGATATTCTCGGCGACGGTCAAGTCGGCATAGACTTCTGACTCCTCGGGCGAGAACCCGATACCTTTCTGGGCGATCTGCCAGGTCGGCAGTTTGGTCAGGTCGGCGCCCTCGAAAATGATGTCGCCTGATACGGAAATGTCGTGGTCTTGCCGGCGCCGTTGCGCCCGACAAGACAGACCAGTTCGCCCGCCGCGACGTTCAGGCTGATGTCGGTGAGGATGCGGCTGCCCTCGATATCAACGCTTAGATTCGACAAACTCAGCATCATGACGGCTTTCTTAAAGTCCTACTCAAACCCTTAACTCAAAGCCTTACCTCAAAGCCTTACCTCAAAGCCTTGGGCGAATCCCTACGACGGCAGCGATCATCGCCGGGTCGGCGAAGAAGACATCAGGCTTCATATCAGCGAGCAGCGTGCCGCCTTGCAGCGCGACGATACGATGCGAGTACCGCTCAACGAGGTCCATATCGTGTTCGACCTGGACGATGGCACGCACACCGGCCGCCCTGGCGGCGGTGACGAGCACTTCCATGATCGCATGCTTGTCGCCGGTCGAGACGCCGCTGGTCGGCTCGTCCAGCAGAATAACGGTGGGATTGAGCGCAAAGGCGCTGGCGATATCGAGCAATTTCTTC
>WNFA01003545.1_pt1 | contig 12971 bp, 15 predicted proteins | sample 5400481 | NCBI WGS metagenome assembly WNFA01 (sample SAMN13153340, study PRJNA577476) | soil metagenome | isolation source: 120 cm saprolite under Douglas fir tree site 2 hole 1 replicate 2 | place: USA:California | collected 2015-04-18 | reverse complement strand
TCGTCACCGCTTCAAGCCGCAGTCACTCTGTCGCGAGGTGGGATCTGATAATAGAGGCCACTTCCTCCGCGCGCTCGTTGGCGAAGGAGTGAGTCCCCCCGCGACGGTTGCGATGCGCGCGCCCGGGATGCGCCCAGCAAGGAAACGGGCGACAGACGGCGGGCTGATCGGGTCCGCGTCGCTCGATACGAGGAGCGTCGGCGCTCGGATCTCGCCTAGCCGGTCGCTGAGGTCGGTCCGGTCATCCATGAACCAGGTCGGTACGTCCGGCTGCGACGCCCGATAATCGTGACGCCATTCGGCTGCGCCAAGCCGGGCCACGTCTACGCCACCGGAGGTCGCGACCAGGACCAAGCGTTCGACGCGCTCCGGCCGCTCCAGCGCCAGCCGCGCGGCGAGGGCTCCCCCCATCGACTGCGCGATGACGTCGCTTGCCCCTGGGGGCAGCCGCTCGACAAGCCAGCCGAACAGGTCGTCCAAGGACTTGATGCCGGGATCGCCCGCCAGGCCACCGAAGCCTGGGAAGCCGTAGACGTGAACCGGGCCGAGGTCGGCCAATCTATCGGCCACCGGCCGCCAGAACGACGCGCTTCCACCAGCACCGGGGAGGAATACCAGAGGTGGCACCGCGGCGCGAGCCTATCGTCTGGCTCGGGAACGGTCCACGACGACCTGGGGTCGCCGAGTCCGATTCCCTCCGATCTCCTTCGAATCCCTGAGCGAGCAATAGAAGTGGAGGACGTCCTACGGCAGAACCGTCAGAACCGGGCTCAATCTGTAGCTGCCGGTTCCCAGTCTCGTGATCGATGAAGCGGCATTGAAATCGAGCTTCAGCTCCAATACCCCACCACTGGGCACGGTGCGATCCACATTGATTTTGAGTCCACTCGTGGATCCGCTCGGCACGGTGAGAGCCGTAGTCGGGGTCCCATCATTGAAAACGAGGCTCGCGCTCACCAGATGCAACCTCAGCTGCGAAATGCGACCGGCGGGCACCTCGACTGGACGTGATTCCATGCCTCCATCGGCGACCGCTTGGCCGCAAAGCGGAGTAAATCGGCCGTTTGTCAGCTGCATCAGATTGATCGTTTGCACATCGGTACAAAGGACAATCCAGCCTGCCCCATCGACGCCGTCACCCGCTGCCGCAGGACCGCCATCAGGAACACGCGCAGATGCATCATCGTGAACTCGAATCTCATCGAGCGTAATATTGACCTGACTCACATTAGCCAGATCGGCTGGCGCATCAGTCATTGACATTTTGATCTGACCTGTACCGCCTCCACAGCCAACCAGAGCGACAAAGCCGATAACTAGATTAAGGCGACACATCATGAGGACCTCCAGGTGAAAATTGTTCTCGTGCCGGCCGTGAGCATAAACCTCGCTCTATAAACGTAGTCCTGATGCAAAGACGCTGCCGATTCGACAATGCAAAGATGCGGCCGACTTGCGCCAATCATTGTGGCGGGATTAGCGCTGCTTGCGACGCCCGAAACGAGGCTGTAGGAAAAGTCCTTCGCTCGGCCCACGCGTCGAACGCGACTCCAATGTCGCGGGGGCTGGAAACTCACGCGAAGTCCAACAGGCGCTGACGGCGGGCGAGTTGCGGCTTGGCCCCGGAGAGCGAATTGATTGGGTGGGCCAATACCCCCTGATCGTGGCCGGCGCTCGGCGGCGGCAGTGGATCGCGCCCATCGTGGCACTGTCGATGCTCGGTGCTCCCGGTGCTTTACACCATCTGGAGGCACCGCCAACTTCGCCGGGCGCAGCGCCTTGGTGTCCCGCTCGAGACGGTTGTCGGAGCCGTCCCCGGCTGGGCGCGGCGTCCTCCCAAGACGTCCTCGCTTGAGCAAACAACCGCTTGACCGTTATTCGCGTCCGCTCCCGACGGTGCCGCCGAGCTTGAACGCTCTGCCAAGCAGCTCTTTGACCTCGGGCTGGTCTACGTCGGCCGGCGCGCGCAGCGTGATGAAGCGCGATTCTTTTCCGCCACCCTGGAGAAGGCCGCTGCCGTCGTCCAACTCCCGCCCGCGGTAGAAAAACAGCGTCGAATGCTTGGAGAAGGTGCCGATTCCCACCACGTTCGCACCATCGACAGCGTAGCGGACGATCTTCCACATCATGCGATTCGAGCGCGGAGCCTCCATCTGGTAAGCGATTTCCTCGGCGTGTGGTGCGATCTCCTTGACCGCCCTGATCGCGGCCTTCACGGCCGGACGCATGGTTGCTGGAATCTTCGCGACTTGTCTTGAGACGGTGATCATCAGCGGGCTCCTCATCCTGATGCGATTAAAGACCCCGTAAACCAGGAAAACTCATCGGTCGGGGAAGGTGTCAGTCGTTGGAGACATTTCCATCAAGTCTCGGCTGGCTCACGGAAGACCTTTACTTCTCCACACCTCGCTCCACCCGTCGGGTTGCAGCGCCCTTTAAGACAAGCTCATCATGCGTCACAGATGTGACACCGTCGACGCTGATCAACAGGAAGTAACGGCCGTCGCCTAAGGCCAACACAACCGAATCACCAAACACGGAGGCGCACCCAAAGGAATTCATTCCACACCATCAGCCGGCCGAGGGCGGATTGCATCGAGGTTCTCCATGTTGAAGAAATATCTCCTCTTCCCACCGCTCACCATAGCGACGCATTGCCATCGCATTTCGGCAGCCGTCGGGCTGATGTGTGCACTGTCTTTGGACGCCCTGGCGCTAGAGGCGCCGATAAAGCTGAAGGTGCAGATCACCGCGCACCAGCCGATTACAGCTGAAACCCCGCCGATCCCACTTGATAACACGGGGGAGGACGACCTTCTCCTCGGTGAACCCGAACCGATCATTGTTGGGACGGCGTTGATCGCGCTCTACGAACAGAGGCCAGCTGATCCAGAGCCCTTGGGTGAACCCGAACGGATCATCGTTGGAAAGGCGTTGTTGGCCTTCTACCAAACGGCGCGAGTCGATCCAGAGCCGCTCGGCCCAGAGCCCTTAGGCGAACCCGAACCGATCATCTTCGGAACGGTATTGATGGCGTTCGATGAGGAGGGGCAAAGGGATGAAGCCGTCCTGGGTAGGGGCGAGGGCGTGGCTTTGTTTTCGCAAGCCGCCGACGTCGGTGGGGCGGTGGTGGTCAATGGGAAGAAGCTCAGCTTCCGCCCGCTGTGGCGATGCGGGGATTTCTGGACAGACAGGGATTTCATGATCATTGTCGTTTCGACGCGCCCGCGCCACGCCGCGTCCGGCCGGACCCAGGCGGGGGAAGCCTCTACCGCTCCTCCCAGTCGAACATCAACTTCGCCACCCGCACCAGGCTCTGCACCTCGTGAGGTCCAAGGCCCCGGTGTTGGATGAAGGTGGTCAGCGGCCGCGCGACTTCGGAGCTGCTATTCGGCCTTGGCTCAAGGCCTGAGAGCAACGCCGTGACCGGGACATCAAGGGCTTGCGCGATCGTGGCGAGAGTGTGGATCGGCGGTATCCGTCTCCCCCGCTCGATCAGCGAGACATAGGACAAACTAATCCTTGCCTTGGCGGCCAAGGTTCGCTGACTCCAGGGCTGGCCCTGCTGCATCCGCAGCTCGCGAATCCGCTCCCCTATTCGCGCACCAATTTCCGCCACGAATATCCGCCGTTCGTGCGAGGACGACACAATCCACCGCAGGGTTAGACAACCGAGGCGCCCCTGGCGGAACAGGAAAACGCTCCCCATATTGAAAGCTGTTCCCTTGGCCAGCTCCGGGTTGTCATAGGGGATGAGTAAGGAGGGCGAGCGATGATGGTGCTTGTGACCTGGATTGTCGCGAGCCTGCTGCTGCTGGTAGCGCTGGTCCTGCGCGGCTGGCTGGAAAGCCTCCAGGCAAAGCTGAAGGGCAGGCAAAGGCGGCGGATGGAATTGGCGCGCCAGCTACTCAGAAAGAGCGGCTGGAGATGACGGGGGCAGACCGGTCCCGCTATAACCCGCGACATGAATCTGGAGCGGCTCTCGGACGAAGAGCTGGTCGCTCGGGCCCGAGCGCCGGCTGGTTCGCCGCCGGCGGTGGAGCTCATCGACGAGCTCTTCCGAAGGCACTACGGGCGGGTAGCGCGCTGGTGCTTCCGGTTCACCGGCGACCGGGAATCGGCGGCGGATCTGGCGCAAGAGATCTTCGCCAAGGTCTACCGGTCTCTGGGCTCGTTCCAGGGACAGTCGAAGTTTTCAACCTGGCTCCACTCAGTCGCAAAGAATGAATGCCTGAATGCAATCAAGCTGCGCCCGATCTGGCCGGGCGAAGCCGGGGGCGAGATGCTGGGCGAGAGGCCTGATTCGGACGAGAGTGATTTCGGGTTCGCCGCCGAGCGGCTGAGCTCGGCACACCTGGCCCGGCAACTGCTCAACGAAGCGCTCGATGAGACGGAGAAGACAGTGTTCGCGCTGCACTTCGGGGAGGACCTTCCCGTGGAGGCAATCACCCGCTTGCTCGGGCTGAGAAACGCCAGCGGCGCCAAAGCGTACATCGTCAGCGCGAGGAGAAAGCTGAGCCGGTTGATCCAGCGCTGGAAGGTACGGGAACAAAGAACGATGGGCGAGGGGAGGGAGCCTTGATGCCAGATCGCGGCGCGGCAGAGCGCGCGCTTTGGAAGGAAGCGCTGTCGCCAACAGAAGGCTGCCTTACGATCGAGGAGCTGGACCGCTGGTCCGACTGGCGCCTTACGGATAGGGCGAAAGCGAGCGCGCACATTGCCCGGTGCCCGCGATGTCAGACTGAGCTTGCGATGTTGAAGGAATTTCAATCCGCTGCGACTCACCCCGAGGAAGCGGATGCGGTGAGTTGGATCACCGCCGAGTTGGAGCTTCGGTTCGATCAGATCAGGGCTCCATCGATTCTCACTCCCCCGAGGCTGAGCAGCGAACTTTCCGGGTGGTGGAACCGCCTCTTCGGTCCCCGGCCGGCCCAGGTTGCGCTCGGGTTTGCCGCGCTGCTGGCCCTGGTCGCGGTGGGCTTGCAATTCCGGGGTGCTGGGGAGCCCGAGCTCTCTTCGAACGCGGTGAGCGGCCCGCTGGTGATGCGATCCGAGGAGCTCCTCGGGCTGAGTCCGATCGGCGATTTGAAGCAGGTCCCTGTCGAGCTGCGCTGGCAGGCCTTTCCGGAGACTGCGCGGTATCTGGTCACGGTGATGGAGGTAGACCGGACCGAGCTGTGGAAGACGGAATCAAGCCAGACCAGCGCGTCGCTGCCAAGCGCTCTTCTTGCCCGGATCGTCCCTGGCAAAAGACTGCTTTGGCGGGTGACCGCCATAGACTCCGCCGGCAGAACGGTCGCCACTTCTCAGCTTCAGTCCTTCCGCCTCGCCATCGGATCCGGATCAGCGAAAGACTGACGCACCTTGGACGTCGCACCTGGGCCGGTTCGTTGCTCCCTGGCACGGCGGCGCGCCACCGCAAACAACAGCAACAGCACCCCCGTCAGCGGCACCAGCAAGACGCTCCAGGAGATTGCGCGCGTAATCGGGTGGAGCCCGTCTCCGTTGAGGACGAAGGCCGCCCAGTGCCGGGGGTGAGCGAGAGGACCGCCAGATTGGAGGAACTTCAGTTTGGCCAGGCGCAGCGCCTGCGCCTTGGTCTTCCCCTGCCCGAGCGCATAGTAGAACTGTTTCATGAAATCGCTCGTCGGTTGGTCCGCCACCCGCCACAGTGTGGTGACGGTGGTGCGCGATCCTGCCGAGAGCAGGGCGCGGCTGAATCCCTGCATCCCTTCTCCGCGGATCATTTTTCCGCGCTCGGTGTCACAGGCGGACAAGGTGGCCAGCTCCACCCCTCGCAGATCGAGATCGTAGACCTCCCTCAAGAACAGGTAGTCAGGTCGGCCGTCTTTGTCTTCAGATGAAAAGAGAATGCGGGAGCGTTCCGGATTATCGGTATCGGCGGTGGCGTGGGTGCTCAGGTGAAGGAGGGGAACCCCCTGGGCCTTGCCCTGTAGCAAATACTTCTTCAAGTCATCTCCGGCCAGATGGACTTCGGAGCGACCCGAGCTGGCGTAAGCGATCGCCCGAACCTCTTCAGCCGAGGTGGGCAGCGGCCGGCGAAACTCGTCCTTAAGAAAGACGTCCAGGAGGTTTAAATCAGGTCGACTGGACGTGATCGGGTCGCCAAAGGCCAGGACTTGCCGTCTCCAGGGCAGGTGCCAGGATCGACCAGGCGCTGGCGGCTGCCTCAGAAGAATCGAGGATGACGGAAGGTAGGAAACATCGAACCGCTCGACGAGAAGCGAGCTCGGGTCCGTTTCAAGTCGCAGAGCTTCGAAGGGCAGACTGTCGAGGACTCCATCCGGGACAATGAGCAGATGCTGAAGGCCCTTTTGCGCGAGCGGCTCGATCCCCGAAAGAAGAAGCTTGCCGAGACGTTCGGAGTGACTTTTCCAGGTCTGTCCGGGACTGGTAGCCAGATCTTGCGAGAGAGCGGAAATCTCACCCAGGTCGGCGGGGGAGAATTGCTCGCGGACGATCCCCGCGCCTTCGTGTGTGACCCAAACGACGGCGGTGCTGTTCGGGCCGGTCCAGAGCTCGAGCAGGAGCGTGGCATCATCCAGACGGCTTCGCACTTCGCTCAAGCTCGGGGTCCGGACCGAGGCGGCATTTCCCGGCGCGGACTCTTGAAGCCGGTCCTGAAAGGCGCGGGCCCGGCTTCTCTCCATCAAGTCGAACAGCTCTGCTGGATCCGGATTGTTCAACGACAGATCGATCAACGAATCATAGACGTTGCGCTTGTCGCTAAAAAATTCTTCCGTCAGGCGTGAAAGTTGCAGTTTCGATCGGATTGATTCGATGCGGGCAATCGCCCGGCGGAAGTAACCGGCGGCCAGCGCGGTCTCACCGACGCGTTCTGCCGCGCGTCCCAGACCATAAAGGGCCTTCCATTCCTCCTCGGAGGTACCCAGTTCCCTGGCGGCGGCCAGCGCGGTGTCGAATTCCTTCCTCGCTGAATCCATTTGGTTCAGCCGAAAGAACGACTCGCCGCGGTACAGGTGGGCCTGCATCGCCTTCCGTCGATTCTGGGTCTGCTCCGCGAGGGCCAGGGCGTTGGTAAACGACTCCAGCGCGCCCGCGACGTCGCCGAGATCCAGGGCCTGCGCATTGCCGATGTTGATCAGCACGCCGAGCTGCCCATCCTTGTGTCCTCGTCTGGCGAAGACCGCTTCCGCCTGCCGATAAGCTTCCAGCGCTTTCACCGGATCGCCGAGCCGCCGATACATCACCCCGAGGTTGGCGTACAGCTGCGCTTCCTCGCTCGCCTTCAGCGCTTGAGGGGCTTGTTGCAATTGCCGGTACAGTTCCAGCGCCTTGTCTTCGCGGCCCAGGCGCTGGAAAAGAGTGGCCAGATTGTTGGTGGTACCCTGACGCGAGCGCGCAGCCCAGGGTTCACCCGCGGCCCGATTGACCCGGTCCATCGCCGCTTCGTATGCCTTGAGCGCGTCCAGATACCGGCCCTGGAAATTGAACACGGTGCCCAGATTGTTGAATTGCTCAACCTCGCCAAGGCGATAGTTAATGCTTTGGGAGAGGGCCAGTGCTTGTTCGAAGTGAACCCTGGCCGCGGCGTACTCTCCGCGGTAGAGCTCCTCCACTCCCAGTCTATTGACGGCGCGCGCTTCCCCTCGGTGGTCTCCCAATTTCCGAAACAGGTCTGCAGACTCACGCGCGAGGGCAATCGCGAGGACGTGGTCGCCCCGGTCGGAGGCGATCAGGCCCAAGGCATAGAGCGCTTCCGCAAGGCCGGCGTCGTCCTGATTCGCCCGCAGCTCCGCGAGCAGAGACTCGTAAAGCTCGCGGGCCTCCTTCTGGAGCCCCTTCTCCTCCAGCGCGCGCGCTTGCTCGAGCCGGCGGGAGATATCTGCTCGCTCACTCCCCGAATCGCCGGAGATCTGGGCGGGAAAGGACGGCAGAGCCAGCGTGAATGACAGACACGCAACCAGCCCCGTCGAAGACTGGATCCACGTTTTGGATGAGGTGTGCGACAATTTTGGCCCTCGCGGGCACCAAAATGTCGCACACCTCGCCTCTTTCATGGGGACCCCGACAAGGGCCCGGGATTGCATCACGGTTTGGGGCTATACCAGACGTCGACGGAGACGGGGAATGGCTAGACGCTCAGGGTTTCAGCAGCGCCTCGGCTCTCTTGCGATGGCGTGAACCGCCTTTCGACCCCCGCCTTCGTCACCGTGCCGTCGGCGATGCCCGCGACGTTCCCATCCGCATCGATGAGCACCGAGCGCGGAATGCTCGTAACCGAGTAGCTCGCGCCGGCGCCGCCATCGTCGAGGAGCAGCGGATAGGTGATGCCCCGCTCCTTCGCGAACGCGGCAATCTTGCTTGCGCCCTCGGTTTCCTGCGCGATGCCCAGGATCTGAAGACAGTCGGGATGCGCCTCAGCAAGCGCCTGAAGCTCGGGCAGCTCGGCCCGACAAGGCGGGCACCAGGTTGCGAAGAAGTTCACCAGGACGGGCCGGCCGCGAAGCGAGCAAGACCGGATTGCCTTGCAGGTCCGGCAGCACGAACGCGGGCGCGGGGGAGCGCCGCTCGACGGGAGGCCGCAGCCCGGCGCCGGCACGCGCCTGAACGACGATGAGAATCGCGAGCGCGGCGAGGCGGAGGGGGACGACGTGGGCGGGCGAGGCTCCGCAAGCATCTTGCCGTCCTCCTCGATCCTTCGGGGGCGATCGCAACGCCGTGCGCGGACCTCGCGCGCGAGATGCGCGAGTTCTCCGCCGCAGACATCGATCGGGCGACCTGTGCGGGAATCGAGCGCCACCTCGCCGCGTGTCCCCGATGTGCCGCAGGCTGTGTCCAACTCGGTCAGTCCGCCTCGCTCTGCTGCAGCATGCCGGGCGACGAGTTGCCGAAGGCGGTACGTGCCTCGTTACGGTAGGCGTTGCTCGCCACGTTGCGGGTGGAGCAGGCGAAGCCTGGCTAAGCGACCGACCGGCGCGCAGGTCCCCTGAGATCTCTGAGGGTAGTTTGCTGAGTGATTCTGTTCCTCTTGCTGAAATACCAATAAGACACGGCCCATATCCCCAAGAAGATCAATGGATCGATGACGAACAGAATGCTGAGCTGAGCATCGCCCCTGGCAAAATGCGCAATGCCGGCGGAGAGCAGGGTGATGCCAAATCCAAAATAGGCGAATTCTTTTATTTTCGTCGGAACGTTCGGAATCAACAGCGCCAGGACTCCCAGTATCTTGGCAATGGTGAGCTCGATCTTGAAATAGTTCGGCAAGCCCAGATGGACGAAAGCTCCTTCTTTTCCATTGGGAAATGGAAAATGGTCATTGAATACAAAATTGATGATGCTGAACACCATGACGGAACACACGATGCCCGTCGTGCTCCAATAAATGGCTGTGTCCCTTTTCGTCGGTTTGCTCACCTGCTCATCGTTCATGGCTTCCCTTTGCTAGTTGGCGATCCCGATGGCTTGCCGGATCGTGTCCGGCCGATCGAGCACGCGAAGCATGAATTGGGCGACGTCAGCGCGTGAAATGAAGAGGCCGCGGAGCAAATTCTGCCCGTACGCCACCCGATAGGCACCGGTCGGGGGCTTGTCGGTTAGCCGCGGTGGTCTGACGACGGTCCAGTCCAGCGCGCTGTCCCGAAGGACGTCCTCCATCTGCGCGAGGTCAGCGTAATGCGTTTGCAATGCCGCTTTCGTCATCGGACTGAACAGGTGTCGCATGAAGAACCCATCCCCAGGGTCGTGCTTCGGTGGATTAGGGCGCCCAGGCGAGGGCACGGTCCCGATTGGAGCGGCGCTAACGACCACGATCCGTCGTACGCCCGTTGCCTTCATCGCTGCGACCATGGCGCTGGTGCCCTGCCAGGCAATTCCGGCCTCGGACGCCGATCGTGCGCCGAGGCAGGAGAGTACAGCGTCGGCCCCTTTGACTGCGGACTCGAGCACTCCTGGAACCGGAGCAGCCAGGTCGGCGGTGACGATCCGTACGTCTCTCTGGCGCAGCTTGCTCGGGTTTCGGACGACGGCGGTGACGTCGTGACCGGAGGCAAGCGCTTGCTCGAGGACGTGCCCACCGATGCCTCCACTCGCCGCGAAGATTGTGAGCCTCATCCTGCAATCAGGACGACGCAGGGCCTCTGAACGTGACGTCGGTCGAAAATCTCGCAATCTCGCGTCACACCGAGAGCGCCCTACATCGTCTCGTCGGTATAAGGAGCGGCAGGATGATCGATGACGCCCAGACCTTCGAAACCCACCGTCCTGCGCTGCTTGCGCACGCCTATCGGATGCTCGGCGACATGGCGCGAGCGGAGGACACGGTCCAGGAGACGTGGGTGCGATGGCAGAACCGACGGAGTGATGTCGAAGAGCCGAAGGCGTTCCTGCTGACGACGGTGACGCGCTTGTGCCTCGACGAGCTTGGCTCGGCGCGCGCGCGACGGGAGGAGAGCCGCAGCGATCGCCTGCCGGAGCCCGTCGATCTGGACGAAAGCGGCATCGGGCGCGTCGAGATGATGGACCACATCTCGATGGCGTTTCTGGTGCTGCTCCAACGGCTCACCCCGGCTGAGCGCGCCGTCTTCCTCCTTCACGACGTCTTCGATATGACCCATGGCGAGATCGCGGCTCTGCTGGGAAAGAGCGACGCGGCCTGTCGCCAGCTGCTGGGTCGGGCGCGAAAGAACGTAGCCGCGGAGAAGCGGGTGTTCCAGACCTCTCGCGAGGAGCACCGCCGCCTCCTGATGGCGTTCGTTCGTGCCGCCGCCGACGGCGAGCATGAGCGCCTGCTTGAGCTCCTCGCCAAAGACGCCGTGCTGATCGCCGACGCGGGCCCCGGCGGTACCAGGTACGGCCGGATCCGGAGCGTGGGCCGCCCGGTCGTGGGGCGAACGAAGATCGCGGCATTGATGGAAGCGGCTGCGCGCCAAAAGCTCCCGCCAGTGCAGATCCAGGAGCGGGTGCTCAACGGCGAACCTGCCGCCGTCGCCTTCAGAGGTGGCAGGGCGGTGGCGGCCTTCCTCATCTCGGTCGCGGACGGCGAAATCCGGCACGTGTTCATGCAGACCGATCCTGAGCGCCTTCAGCACCTGGGACCGCTGAACTGATCGCCTTCTGCGCCTCCAAGGCTGCGTCAAGCTCGTGCGCTGATTTTCTCTTGTGCGCCGTTGCTCGCGGCCGCTTTTCGTTACAGCACCCGTCGGTTTTTAAGAAGGGTCTCGCTCAAATTTTCTAATTTACTTTAGGTATCTGAACGCCCCTAGTGCAGCAACTCCCGGGAGGGGATTCCGATGCAAAACCGAGCCGTGTTCGCGCTCGCGGGCGCGATGTCAGTTCTATTGCTGTCGAGTTTCGCTGGGGTGCAAGACGTGTGGAGGATAATTCCATGAAGAAAATGCCGATGAATATGCATCTCATACGATGTTCAATCTTGATCTCCGTGTCGTTTGCGTTCGTGGCGTGCTCGTTCAGGAAGGATGCCACCGACGTTTCAACCTCGCCCAATGCCTTGTTAGAGGGTGATCGAGATGACGACGGACAGGGCCGCGGTGACGCGGACGATGAGGGGGACGATGACGAGGGTTTTCTTGCCGCCCGCGTCGCTCAGGGCTTCGCCCTTGCTCCCGTGCCGCTGGCAACGCAAGGCAGGACCCGGCAGGAGTTAGACCGAATCGGCTACGGCAGTTACATCGTGAATGCCATCTCGGCGTGCCGTGATTGCCACAGTACGGAGGGCCAATTCTCGGGAGGCAGGGTCTTCAATCTCGGTCCCCACGGCGTCGTCTCCGCACGCAACCTGACCCCGGACCCAGCAACGGGTCTCCAGTTGACTGAGTCACAGTTCATCGAAGTGCTGCGAACCGGCAAGGACTTCCGCCCGGGAGCTACCCAGCAGCTAGCAGTGATGCCTTGGGATCTCCAGCGTTGGATGACGAAGGGGGACCTGAAGGCTATCTACGCTTACTTGCGCGCTATTCCGCCCGTAGTGCACGCGATACCTCCCGATACCAGAGTCGGCTTCCCGCCGCCTGTCCCGTTTCCCGCCGTTTATAACGCAGGAGACGTCGTACGCCAGCTTCCGAGGGACACTAATCAGATCCAACCCAACGTGAGTCGAGGTCTCGCCATCTCGCCATTAGTCCAGCCGCGCGATCTCGACGACGAGCGCCAGCGTTATGGTCGGGGTAGCTATCTCGTCAACCCGCTCGGCGGCTGCACAGGTTGCCACACCAACCCGCCCGCAAACCCCATTACTCTTCGGCTGAGCACTGCAACCTTCCTCAGCGGCGGAAGAGTCTTCACACCTCCCCCTCCGATCCAGCACCAGCTTCACGAGGCTCGGGCCTTTTCCGCAAACCTGACTGGGCAAAACCATGGGTTCTTCCACGAACCCGATTCGACCTTCGAACGGTTCCGGACGGTCATTCAGACCGGGACGCACGCTGACGAGACGCCACCTCGTCCACTCGCCTTTCCCATGCCTTGGGATCTTTACAAGAACATGCTCGACGAGGACCTGCACTCGGTCTTCACGTATATTTCACTCGTGCCCGCACGGACTGGAGCCGCTGATAAGGAAATCCAGGACTATACTCGCTGGTGTGCAACGGGCGCGGACTGCCGGAGCGGTGAGACCTGTTACGCAAACCCGGCGACGGGCGCGAACGAGTGCGTGGGCGGAGCTTGCGCGAACGACCAGGGCTGCAGCACTTGCCAGACTTGCACGGCGGGTACCTGCCTAGCTCCCGGCATTGGCGATGCTTGCCTCGCCTCAGGCATCTAAGTGTCGAAAGAAAGCTTCGGCCCGCGAGGCGGCAAGCCGGAGTGATCACCGCTTGGGACGCGACCCCCAAACGTGGTAAGCACCGGGCGCCATCGGCACGCCCAACGACCGTGGTGGCCAACTCCGATGGTACCCGGAGCTTGCTATGGCCGCCGGCAGGAAAGATCCCGCACCTATACTGAGCGTTGGTTTAATCAGCAGA
>WNFA01004624.1_pt1 | contig 12973 bp, 10 predicted proteins | sample 5400481 | NCBI WGS metagenome assembly WNFA01 (sample SAMN13153340, study PRJNA577476) | soil metagenome | isolation source: 120 cm saprolite under Douglas fir tree site 2 hole 1 replicate 2 | place: USA:California | collected 2015-04-18 | reverse complement strand
AGCTAAATCCTTTGGATTTAGCGTGGTTGAACCGGTGAACTGCCACATTCCTGTTACAAGTCTGTGACATGCGTCGCATTGCGGCAAATCGTTGCCGCGAGGGTGCAAGTTGTTGCGCTCATCCACCTGTAACGGCATTGACTTGAATGCGCCCCTTGCGCTTGCTCTACATGCGACATCTGGTTGATGACAGTAGAGGAATCCGCGCGGCCGGTTGTCAGAGTGCTGTCAAACGGATGTCAAGTATCTGGGGAACAGCAATGACAATTTCTGGACAAAAATTGGGCAACTCAAGGTTCCGGGAGTGATAATTCACGCGGATCAGGGGCGCCTAGCAAGTAGGCGCCAGCCCTGCGCTTTAGCCGTAAGTTTCCTGTTTTCGAGATTGGTAGAAGGGATTCGCTTCGTGGATAAAGAGTATTCTTGCCTGTCTACACGTGCGGTGGCGGGATCGTACCCCCGGCTATCTTACTCAGCAAACGAACACACTCGCAATCTGTGAGCCCGGTTGGCGCTGCGCCTTCTCTATTGCGCGCGAGCCTGTTCCTGCTGTTGCACCTGCTTCTTCAGCGCCTGTATATCTTCCTGCGACCGGAATGTCATCCGCGCAACTTTCCTCGTCCTTGAGTACGGCAGAATCAATTGCATCGACCTGTCGTGCTCTAGAATGGAAAAATAGCGTGTCTCCGCGCCCAAGGTCGGGAGGGGATACTCGGTCCACTGCGATGTTTTCACATCGAACTTCATTACTTCATCCCCGTTCATGATGTTGGTCCAGACATTGTGATTCGAATCGACGGCCGCCTGATAGGGCTGCTGCGCATCGGGTCTGGGAAGAGGCACGATCGTCGCCTTCTGCGTGCGGATATCGATCTTGGCGAGATTGCCGCCCCACCAGTCGCAAACCCAGACGTAATCCCCGGTCTTGTCCGCGCCCATCCGGCGCGGCCCCTCTGTCCACGGGGTGGCCGTGTTGAAATCTGATCCGCTCATTGCATACATCTGGCGTTGTTCGGGAGTGAACTTCTCCGTCTGCCCCGGCACTGGAGGCAGCTTGACCTCCATTGACTTTCCGGTCTCGATGTCACTATGGCCCACGATGTCGATTCCCATTTCCGCCCACCAGCCATTGCCCTGGCTGTCGCCGGCGAGGCCATACGTCATTCCCTGTCCGTCCGGGGTCGTGTAGGTGGCTGACTTGAATTCGGTGAACTGGCGCGTCTCCGGATCGAAGCGGAGTGCTCCCGTACCTGACGTCACCCAAACCTTGCCCTTGCCGTCGACATCCATGCTCGTGGCGACCTGGGTCACCTCCGTCATTCCTTTCGGCGTCGTGAAGACGTCAACTTTTTCGGTCGCCGGGTCGAGCCTGCCCAATGCGTTCGGGCCTGTCCCGTTCATGTTGATATTGAACCAAAGAATTCCTCGCGCGTCCCGGACGATTCCGTGACCCAGAGCGGCGTTGCCCCGGAAATCAGGCACCTTGATGTACCGGACCTCTCCGGTTTTGGCATCGATCCTGCCTACGGAAATTAATTTGCTCGCAACATTGTTCGAAAACCAGATATTTCCGTTGAAGTCCGCTTGAGCATCGTGCACGCCGTGACTTCCATTCAAGGCCGACGGAGTTCCCAGCGACCAATCGCTTCCATTGTTTGTCGGATATTTCGTGTCGAATCCACTTCCTGGATCCAGCGGAACCTCATACTCGGTAAAGACAACCCTGGCAGCGTCTCCCTTCGGACGCGGCCGCAGATTGAACTTCATGGCAGAAGGGCCTGGTCCGCGCACCTTGGCGAGGTAGGCCGCCAGATCATTCTTGAAGTATTCGATCGTCGGCGCCGCGGGCGAGTCGTCACCCATGTAATTCCCGGTGACGGTAAAATCTCGCATCGCGTTCATGATGGCGATCCAGCCGTCCGCGTCAAAGCGGTTCTGCAGGATGTAATTCGGCTGGTGGCAGCTCGTGCAGTTGTTTCGAAACACGCGCTTGAGCCGGCGATCTTCCGGCGTATCTTCGGGGAGGGATGCGAGAAGCTGGTCACCCGTCAACTGCCGTTCGAAATCCTTCATCGGCTTCATCGAAAAATCTTGATGCCGCGTTGCAGCCAGTTCGACGGCCGCTCGCGCCGTCTCAAAAGTGTCCGCCTGCGCCCACACCTGGTATTTCCCGGCGTCCAACACGGGGAAATAATAGTTCCCCTCCTCGTCCGTGAAAACGGACGTCGTAATGGTTTGTCCTTCGATCTTGGCAGAGACCGTAACACCTCCCATTTTTTCGCCTGACGCCGACTTCACGGTTCCGGTCAGCAAGACGCCATTCGGCGCCGCATGAAGAGCGTTCGAAAGAAATGCCGCGCCCGCTAATCCCACGAAGACGATCGCAATGACGGGCACCAGGAACAATCCACGAGTAGTCTTCATAGCACCTCCTGCCAAGACTATCGAAAACTCTGCGGCCTAATCGAGCATAGCACCCTGGGCTTGCCTTGGACCGTCCCGCTTTGCGGGGCGCGGCACGGTCTTCAGATATTCAACGATTGCGTTAATTTCGGAAGGCTCCAGTCCGTACTTGAATCCCGGCATCTTCCCTTTTGAGCCGTTCCCAATAAAATCGCGGATCGTGTCTTCGTTTCCGTCCACCAACTCCTTGTACAACGCCGGGCCGTATCTTCGCGCCCCGGGGGTCGATTCCGTGTGGCAGACAGCACAGCGCTGTTGAAACGTGCGGCGGCCGAGTATCTGCGTCTCATTTAAAGTTACAGGTGAATTTGATTTGTCCTGCTGGGCAGGGACCGCGAGCGGAAATGCTAACAACAGGAAAACCAGCGCGCCGCTTCTCATTCGTGTCCCCTACCTATTCTAGCTTCTAACGGGCGCCAAGTCGCCGACGCCCGCCTAGCCAGATGGCGGGCTTTGGCGACGGCGCGTAGAGCCCGCTCCCGTGGCTCCATAGATGCAAATTCATCGAGGCCTTACAAGGAACCGCAACACGCGAACTGTGACGAATCGTCGCATACACCTTGGGTCAATTCAATGGTAATGTTCTGCTTGAACGCTGCACGAGCAAGTGCAACGGTATCAATGCCTCCGGAGAATTGTCAATCTTGGAAAAACACGGAAGACCCTACGCCGGACCGCGTAGAATGCCTTAGCCTCGCCTGGTGAACTGCGGCAGACTTCTCTGTAGTCCTCCGTGAACCTCATACTGGCGGGCTTCACACTTCACTTAGATTTTCAGAGTAAAGTAGACCCCGCGGCCGATTCAGTTGACCGCGAAGTAGAGACTTCATCCGGTGCGAAGAGCCAGCCCAATGCTGCGTCGGTGGTGCGAAAGACCCGGATGCCGTGGGCGCCGGCTAATTGGCGATATATTTCAAATATTTTTGCGAATCCAAACGCGATGTCACCTTTCACGATGATAGCCCGTCGGGAATGAACTGAAAATACATCCTTTTGTGCGATGGCTTGGAGGTCCGCCATACTGATGTCAGTATTGGTGAGCCGCCTGAAATCCGCCAACTGATAGAAACTTGGGTCAAAATCGGGGTCCTTCAACATCTGGTCCTGATGCGCAAACACTTCCTCTTTGGTCACGAGACCGGAACCCGTGGTCAGCACGAGTTTGTGTTCTTTGTCGATCTTGTAGAATGCAGGCATGCTGCTCTCTCCAATCCGCATTGGGAAAGAGCAGCCCTGCGGAAGCGGCTATCGCCGTGAGGATGTCTTGCATCTAACTGGCAAATTATAACCACAGGGTTAGAAGAATTCAATGCACCCGTGCGGGGCGGATTTTCCTATCAATAACTGACGCGGTGCGGCCGCTCCGGCAAGTCGCCCGAACTTCAGAGTTTGTGTGACAACTCCGCGTTCGTCGTTCTCCAGGGCATCGTTTCTGGCCTCCTCGGCCAGAAACTCCAACCGAGGTGTAAAGGATGTCCTGGCCACGACGGCAAAAAACTGTAAAGTATGTCATGGCACCATACGCGGAAGGCGGGCGCTACAAATGAAAATCTTTCAACTGGAGGCGGACTTGGCGAAGGGACGGGCGAGGGTTCTGAGCAGCGAGGTTCTTTATACAGGCAAGGTGTTCCGGTTGCAGCGGGACACGGTGATCGAACCGGGAGGAGTGCGCGCGGATCGCGACATTATCGTGCATCCGGGGTCGGTGGTCGTGCTGCCGATTTTTGAGGATGGGCGCGTGATGCTGATCCGTCAGTACCGGCACACGGTGGGGGAATTTCTGTGGGAGCTGGTGGCTGGACGGAAGGAGCCGGATGAAACTCCGGGCGTCGCGGCGCGGCGGGAGCTGCTCGAAGAGACGGGGTACACGGCGCGGCGCCTGCGTAAATTGCTGCACATTATTCCGACGCCGGGATTCGTGAATGAGTGGATGTGGATCTTTGCCGCGGAGGGACTTGTCGAAGGGGCCGCACGGCCGGAAGAAGACGAGAAGATTACTCCGCGAATTTTCACGTTGAAGGAAGTAGACGCGATGATCCGGAGCGGGCGGCTGCGCGACGCGAAGTCGATAGCGGGATTGCTGTACTACATGCGTTACATAGCGCAGGTTCCGCGATAGAGCAGAAAGATTTCAACACAGAGTCCACCGGGAGCACAGAGAAAACAAACACATAGAAAATAGAATCCTCGCCTCTAAAGAGACAAGCTACAAACACGCCGGCCGATTCGTATCATCCTTGACTGCCTTCGCAAAATAGAATTTCAAAAATATTTTGCGTTCCGCGCTTGTATCGCGAGCGCGTGTAGCATAGGATTTCGGCAATGGAATTTCTCCGCGGAATATTTTTCTGGCGGGCTCCCAGTGGAGCCCGCACCCGATACGGAGAGGAAGGCGGACATGACCGTAAAAGAATTCATCAAGCACAATTACCGGCACTTCAACGCGGCGGTCGTTGTGGATGCTTCGGAGGCCTACATCAAGCATCTGGCGAGCGGCGGGAAGATGTTCATGACGATGGCCGGTGCGATGAGCACGGCGGAGCTAGGACTGTCTCTCGCGGAAATGATCCGGCAGGACAAGGTGCACGCGATCTGCACGACCGGGGCGAATCTGGAAGAAGACATTTTCAATCTCGTTGCGCACAATCACTACGAGCGCGTGCCGCACTATCGCAATTTGAGCGACGCTGATGAAGTGGCGCTGCGCGAACGCGGCATGAACCGAGTCACCGACACGTGCATTCCGGAAGAAGAGGCGATGCGCCGGATCGAACGGCAAGTGTTGAAGCTCTGGCAGAAAGCCGACAAGGAAAAGCAACGGTACTTTCCGTACGAATTCATGTACCAGCTGATTCGCGGCTGTCACATCAGGGAGTTTTTCGAGATCGATCCGAAAGATTCCTGGGTGATCGCCGCGTGCGAGAAGAACCTGCCGATTTTCACGCCGGGCTGGGAAGACTCGACGCTCGGAAATATATTTGTCGCGAACGTGATCCGCGGCGAGGTGTCAAATTTTCAAGTGGTGAAGTCGGGCGTGGAACAGATGGCCGCGCTGATCGAATGGTATCGCCAGAATTCGGCCAAGGAATCGATCGGTTTCTTTCAGATCGCCGGGGGCATCGCCGGGGACTTCCCCATTTGCGTGGTGCCCCTGATTACGCAGGATTTGCGCGAGAAGTGCCGGCTGTGGGGCTACTTCTGCCAGATTTCCGACAGTACGACGTCGTATGGATCCTACAGCGGGGCCGTGCCCAACGAAAAAATCACGTGGGGAAAACTGGAGGCGGCCACGCCGCGGTTCGTGATTGAATCGGACGCGTCGATTGTGGCGCCGCTGATGTTTGCGTATATTCTGGGGAAGTAGAGGGCGCGTTACTCACGCGCCAGCGGCTAAAGCCGCTAGCTCGAGCGGCTCTTGATGTCGCGGCTGAAGCCGCGACCCACAAAGCGTTTCGGATTTTCAGCAAGGTGCTTATGCAGCTGTCTTGATTCAAATCAATGCCCGCCTGAAGGCTGGCGCTACAAGGGCTTCGGTTATTCTTATGGAGAACCGGGAAGTGGCGCGCGTGCTGCGCGAAACCGCGCAACTGCTCGAAATCGATGGCGCGATGATTGGGCGCTTTCGCAGCTACGAACGCGCCGCGGAATTACTCGATAGCCTCCCAGAATCGGTCGAAGAGCTTGCCGCGGACCGCAAGAAATTGTTGGCCCTGCCCGGCATTGGCGATGGCATGGCCGACCACATCGAGGAAATCCTCAAGACCGGCGACTATTCTCTCCGGGTAAAGCTTCTCAAGAAATATCCCGCGACCCTGCTGGACCTTTTGACGCTGCAATCGCTCGGACCCAAGAAGGTGGCTTTTCTCTGGAAGACATTCAAGGCCGGGACCGTCGAGCAAGTGGAAAAGCTGGCGCGCGATGGAAAGCTGCGCGATCTGGCAGGCTTCGGCGAAAAGAGCGAGCAGAATATTCTGAAAGCCGTCGAGGTCTTCAAGAAATCCGCGGGGCGTTTCCATATCGATGTAGCGGAGGAAGAAGCGGAAAAGCTCGCCTCATATATACGCGGGATTGGCAAGACGGTTGAATCGGTGACGCCGGCGGGATCTCTAAGGCGTGGCAAGGAAACGGTGGGCGATCTCGATTTACTTGTTACTCTGGCTCCGGGAAAGCATGCACCGAAGACGATCGAGGGAATTTCGGAGCACACTTTGAAATATCCGGAAATCGATCAGACGCTGGCGCACGGCGAGAATAAAGTTAGCTTTGTTTTGAAGACCGGGCTGCAAGTGGACGTGCGGCTACTCGAGAAGGAAAGCTTTGGAGCGGCGCTGCTGTATTTCACCGGATCAAAAGAGCACAACGTGGCGTTGCGCGGGCGCGCGAACAAAATGGGATTGACGCTGAACGAATACGCTCTGGCGACGCTCAAAGGCGAGCGGCCCGTCGCGAGCGAGACCGAAAAGGAAATCTACACCAAGCTGGGGCTCGACTACATTCCGCCGGAGCTGCGCGAAAACACGGGCGAGATCGACGCGGCTGCTGAACACCGCCTGCCCGATCTGGTCGAGCTGAAGAACATTCGCGGCGATCTGCAAATGCATACGACGGCAAGCGACGGGAAGAATTCGATCGAGGAAATGGCGCTGGCGGCGAAGAAGCTCGGGTATGAATATATCTCTTTGACCGATCACAGCAAGGCTGTGACCGTCGCGAACGGCCTGGATGAAAAGCGCACACTCGAACAGATCAAGAAGATCCGCGCCGCCAATGCCGCGGGATTGGGAATCCGCGTGCTCGCGAGCAGCGAAGTGGACGTGTTGAAGGATGGGAAACTGGACTTGGACGATGAGGTCCTGGCACAGCTCGACGTCGTCCTGGTCTCGATTCACTCCTACATGAATCTCGAGCGGGCGGAAATGACGGAACGGATCCTCGCCGCGATCGAGAATCCTTACACGCAAATTGTCGGACACCCTACCGGGCGATTGGTGCTGCGCCGGGACGCGTATGCCTACGACATGGAGCGGATTCTCGACGCCGCACAGAAATACGGAGTGGTCATGGAATGCAATGCCGCGGCGGAACGCCTGGATTTGAAGGATACGCATCTGCGAATGGCGAAGGATCGCGGCGTGAAAATCGTGATCTCGACCGACGCGCATACAACGCGAGGGCTCGGGGCGATGCGGTACGGCGTTCAAATGGCGCGGCGCGGGTGGCTTGAAAAGAAGGATGTCATCAACACGCTCCCCGTTGAGAAACTTCTGGCGGCGCTGCGGCCGAAACGGGGCGGGGCGTCAAACGGCAAGCACCATGCTGCCGCTGCTTCAGGCGGGCGTGAGAAGGGCAAATCGCGAAAATCCAGTTGAGATTTTACCCAGATATTTTCCCGGCTAAGCCACCGAGGAGCCGGCGAGACGCCGGGGCCACCTAAACCACTGCGTCGACGCATTGGACTTCACGGAGAATTTAGCGGCTTGGCTTTTGCGTTTCCAGTTTGCAAATCTGCACGCATTCACGCATGATACGTTGTTTGCGCACAGGGGTTCGCGAATCTAGTACCGCGTAAACGAGACGCCTAGGCAGTTTCATCGTTCCAGACACATTCATGAACACAGGAGAGAAACGAATGCGCCGGCTTTCCGCTATCGCTCCGCCAAAAGGAAAACTTGGAGTACTCACAGTGGGGATGGGAGCCGTGGCAACTACGTTCATGGCCGGCGTCGACCTGGTGCGGCGCAAGAAAGCGAAGCCTGTGGGATCGCTTACACAGCTCGGAACGATTCGCCTCGGGAAACGGACCGACGGGAGGTCTCCATCGATTCAGGATTTTGTGCCGCTCGAGAAACTCGAAAACATCGTGTTCGGGGGATGGGACATTTTCCCGGACACCGCGTATGAGGCTGCCAAGAACGCGGCCGTGCTTGGGCCCGAACATCTGGCCGAAGTGAAGAAATTCCTGAGCAAAATTCGTCCGATGAAGGCGGCGTTCGACCAGAACTACGTGAAGAAACTTTCCGGAACGCACGTGAAAAAAGGGCGCACGAAATACGACCTGGCGCTGCAGATTCGCGATGATATTCAGAAGTTCCAGAAGAAGAACCGAGTCTCGCGCACGGTTGTGATCTGGTGCGGATCGACTGAAATTTTCCTCAAGCCGCACGCCGTGTATGCAACGCCCGAAACATTTGTGGCGGCGATGAAGGGGAACCATGCGGCGATCGCGCCTTCGATGCTGTACGCGTGGGCGGCGATCACGAGCGGCGTGCCGTTTGCGAATGGGGCTCCCAATTTGACCGTGGATGTCCCGGCGCTCACCGGCCTCGCGCGGCAACACGGCGTGCCGATTTGCGGCAAGGATTTCAAGACGGGGCAGACTCTGATGAAGACCATTCTTGCCCCGGGGTTCAAGGCGCGCCTGCTGGGGATGAATGGATGGTTTTCGACCAACATATTGGGAAATCGCGACGGTGAAGTTTTGGACGACCCCGAATCGTTCAAGACGAAGGAAGAGTCGAAGCTCGGCGTACTCGAATATATTCTCCAGCCGAAGCTTTACCCCGACCTTTACGGCAAGATTCACCACAAGGTGCGCATCAATTATTATCCGCCGCGCGGAGACAACAAGGAAGGCTGGGACAATATCGACATCTTCGGGTGGCTGGGCTATCCGATGCAGATCAAGGTGGATTTTTTGTGCCGCGACTCGATCCTGGCCGCGCCGATCGTGCTGGATTTGGTGTTGTTCTTGGACCTGGCGAAGCGCGCCGGGATGCGCGGCATCCAGGAATGGCTGAGCTTCTACTTCAAGTCTCCGATGTGCGCGCCGGAGCTGTACCCGGAGCACGATTTGTTTATCCAGTCGATGAAGTTGAAGAATACGCTGCGTTGGATGATGGGCGAGGATTTGATTACGCATCTCGGGCAGGAGTATTACGACTGAGAGAGGCCAGAGATCTCCCACGGCTGGGCTCAGGGACATGCCCACCTGGAAAGTTTTTGGGGAAATGCAGCTTCCGACCTTCAGGGGTTAAAACCCCCGAGGGAAACGGAGCCGTTATTTCGTGCCTAAAGGCACGACCCACAAAACGTGAGAGTATTTCGGCAAGCCGTAGAGGCGGGCGCGACATTGAAGGCCCGAGGGTCCCGCACAAGCTGTGATGGCGTGGAGGGTTGCCAAACGAGCCATAAGGAATTCATAAAGAATATTGATCCAGCCCATCTAAAAAATCACGTACGGCGCGCTTGACGGTCCCGCCCGGTTTGAGTACATTCCCGTTTCCCCCGGCGGGACGGCCAACATTCCTACTTAATCCTCAAGGAGAGCGAATGGACCCAAAAGGCGTACTTGAATTTGCAAAGAAGAACAATGCAAAGATTCTCGACCTTCGTTTCATCGATGTGCCCGGCATCTGGCAACACGTCAGCTACCCCATCGGCGAACTGGACGAAAAGTCATTCAAAGAAGGGTTTGGGTTCGATGCCAGCTCGATTCGAGGATGGGCTTCGATTCACGAATCGGACATGTTGCTGATTCCGGATCCGGAGACTGCGTTCATCGATCCGTTCCGCGATACGCCGACGCTGGTGATGATCGGGGACGCCACGGACCCTCCGTCGCAGAAGCCCTATCACCGCGACCCGCGGCACGTGGCCAAGAGAGCAGAGGAGTATCTGGAGTCCACTGGAATCGCCGACAAAGCTTTCTTCGGGGCCGAGGCGGAGTTCTTTATCTTTGACAGCATCCGTTTCGATCAGGCGCCGCAACACGGTTTTTATTACATCGATTCCGATGAGGGCCGCTGGAATTCAGGCCGCGAGGAAAACAATCTCGGTTACCGGCCGCGGTATAAGGAAGGTTATTTCCCGGTGCCGCCCGCCGATCACTTCCAGGATCTGCGTTCGGAAATGGTTTTGAAAATGATCGCCATCGGGATGGACGTGGAGTGCCATCACCACGAGGTTGCGACGGCCGGGCAGGCGGAAATCGACCTGCGATTCGATACGCTTTTGAAATCGGCCGACAACATGATGAAGTATAAGTACATCATAAAAAACACCGCCCACCAGTACGGCAAGACCGTCACCTTCATGCCCAAGCCGATTTTTTCGGACAACGGTTCGGGCATGCACACGCACCAGTCGTTGTGGCTGAAAAACAAGCCGCTGTTTGCGGGCGACAAGTACGCCGGCCTGTCGCAGATGGCGCTGTGGTACGCGGGCGGTCTGCTCAAGCACGCTCGCGCCCTGTCGGCGATCATTGCTCCTGGCACGAACTCGTACAAGCGCCTGGTGCCCGGTTACGAAGCCCCTGTAAACCTGGCGTATTCAAAACGCAACCGCTCGGCTGCGGTCCGTATTCCAGTGTATTCAGAGAGCCCCAAGGCCAAGCGGCTCGAGTTCCGGCCACCGGACGCGTCCTGTAATCCCTACCTCGCCTTCTCGGCCATGCTGATGGCCGGACTCGATGGCATCAAGCACAAGATCGACCCAGGCCAGCCACTCGATAAGGACAGCTTCGATCTAGAACCAGAGGAAGCGGCAAGAATTCCTTTGATGCCGGGCTCGCTTGATGAAGCGCTCAACGAACTCGAAAAGGATCACAAGTTCCTCACCGAGGGCGGCGTCTTCGCCGAGGACTTCCTCGAGCTTTGGATCGAATACAAACGGAAGAATGAGGTGGACCCTGTGCGGATGCGGCCGCATCCGTATGAGTTCCACCTGTACTACGATATTTAAGTTTGCGCACCCGCGAGATTGCCGGTGGCCCAGCTTTACACTGGAAACAGGAACGCCCTCGACCCTGTTGTCGGGGGCGTTTTTTTGGGCGCGGAGGATAGCCGCGCTGTCTTCAGCCGGTTTCCCAATGCTCGTGCAAGAAACGTGCAAGAAAACGAGGGCACGAAATCCCGCGCTTCGTGCCACCCACCCTCGCAATTCAGGCTAAAAAGTTTCTCCAGTTGTTTCGCACAACCCTTCGCCCGTATTTCTCACAAAGGGTCCGAAATATCGCCGCAATACGCCCGAATGACAAGTTTCCGCTTGATTCCGTGGCGCCGGCGTCCCGCCGGCGTTTTTTCGGTACGTGGCCTGATTAAAAAACCGCCGGCGAGACGCCGGCGCAACAAAGATGCGGTGCCCAGCAAAAAGATTCGTAGTATTCGTTCCGCCAACTCAGATCGTCGTGAAAAATGTGGGTTAGCTTCAAGCCGGTTTTTTTCTATGCTAACGCTTCGAAGAGAAACAATCCCAGGCGGAGTCCGGCGGGAAATGCGAAGGGCGCAAGTTCAAGTGAATAGTGACCGCAAGGCAGGACCAGCGTTTCGAGGCGAATTCCCTTCTCCCGCAGAGTAGAAAACATTTCGTCGGTGAATTCGTACCAGAAAGTCGGATCGTAGCGGCCGCTCACCATCAGGAGGCGCTGCCCCGTATCGCGCAGGCGGTGCATGTAGGGTACTGGGCTGACGGGCGTCCAGTAGCGGCGAAGCTCGTCCTCCGTCACCTTCGCTCGGAGACCCTCCCAGACATGCATCGTGGTCATGCCCGTGCGGACCGCATCGGCAAAATACGTGGAGACGTGCAGAAACGCGCCGGCACGCACGGCAGGGTCGTGCGCCATCGTGATCGAGCCCACGGCGGAACCGATGCTCGTGCCAACGAGGCCCAGCCGCGTGTAGCCTTGCTGTTCGAGCCACCGCAGACAGCGCCGCGTGTCTGTAATCGCCTGGCGCGTGGCCTGCAGCGTGAGGCCGACGTTCGACCCGACCAGTTGGTCGGCGCGCTCGTGGCCGGGAGCGACTCGCCGGTCATGGTATGGGAGTGAAAGCCGCAGCACAGTGATGCCCAGCGCATTCAGCCATCGGCAGAGGTTCAACTGGCCATTCCATTTGGCGTTCCAGTTAGGAAGAAGCACGACCGCCGGGCCGGACGCCCGTGCACGGAAAAAACGCGCATGCACGAGATTATTTTTCGGCCACGGCGACACAATCTGGCTCGTGAACGTAAGCACACGGCCGCCCGATGCGCCATTCTCGGGAGGATGCAGCAAATAATCATCGGCAGGGGTCACAGCAAACCAGTCGTCGCTGTGAGCCAGCGTCTCATCCACCCAGGCATTCAGAAACGCGCGCGGATCGGGCTCATCGCGCCGTCCGCCGATGTGCTCCAGGCCCCATTCGAAGGGAAAGACGCGGCGATTATCGTCGCTCGTCCACCGGGCATGCTCATACCGGCGTATTTTTTGTTCAAGCCAGGACATGGTTTATTAGTAATCGAATATAGGGGCGTGCGGAAAGCCTGTCAAACTCGGGTGGCGGGTTCGTTTGTCAGTAGCACAGCCACTCTTGGCTGTGCGCCTTGCTGCGGGCTCGAACAATAAACAGCACAGACAAGAGTGCCTGTGCTACCCAACCCAACACCCAAAGCCCCGCAAGAGAAACGCAGGCGGCGTTAATTCTTGCCCTTCGAGGCTCAGTGTGAACCGGGCGGAAATTTGCTGCGGAGCTCGTCG
>WNFA01006093.1_pt1 | contig 12974 bp, 13 predicted proteins | sample 5400481 | NCBI WGS metagenome assembly WNFA01 (sample SAMN13153340, study PRJNA577476) | soil metagenome | isolation source: 120 cm saprolite under Douglas fir tree site 2 hole 1 replicate 2 | place: USA:California | collected 2015-04-18 | reverse complement strand
GGCAAGCCATGCCGAAGGCGTTGGTGGTCATTGTGATCGCCGGCAACGCGGCGTGGACCCTTGCCAGCATCGCGCTGTTGTTCTCTGGCGCGGTAACACCGAATCTGCTTGGGGAAATCTTTATCGCAGCGCAGGCGGTTGCGGTCGGCGCCTTGGCCGAGTTGCAGTATATCGGCCTGCGGCGAAGCGGCGGCGCGCTCGCGGCCTAAAATCGTCGTTGCGAACGCAAGCGAAGCATCCGAAGCTGTCATTCCGGGGCGATGCGAAGCATCGAACCCGGAATCTCGAGATTCCGGGTCCGGTGCTACGCACCATCCCGGAATGACGGAGGATGGGATTGCTTCGTCGTTGCGCTCCTCGCAATGACGGGAAGCACGGATCGGACGTTCGGAGATATCGCGTGACGTCAGTTCAAGTGAGCGGCACCGAAGGCTATGCCGAGGAGGCCGAAGACCTTTTCAAGCGCTATGAAAGTATCCCCGCCGCCGACGCGCACCGGGCGGTGCTGCATCCCCGCCGCCGACGCGCACCGGGCGGTGCTGCATCTGATCCCGGCGGCGCCCAGCCGCATTCTCGACATCGGTTCCGGAACCGGGCGCGATGCGGCGTGGCTCGCGTCGATGGGCCATCGCGTGGTCGCCGTCGAGCCGACCGACGCGATGCGCCTGCCGGCGATGGCGCTGCATCCGTTACCGCGGATCGAATGGCTCAACGACAGCCTGCCGGAGCTCGCCCTGGTGCGGACGCGCGGCGAGAGTTTTGACCTCGTCATGCTCACCGCGGTCTGGATGCATCTCGATGCGCGGCAGCGCCAACGCGCCATGCCCAACCTTGCCGCGCTGGCGCGCGAAGGCGGCACTGTCATCATGAAGATCCGGCACGGGCCGGTTCCTCCGGGACGGCGGATGTTCGAAATCACGCCAGAGGAGACGATCGGGCTTGCGCGGATGCAAGGCTTGCATCCGGTTGTCCATCTGCGCACGGAATCCAGTCAGGAACGAAATCGCGCCGCTGGCGTCACCTGGACAAATCTGGCGTTCGTGAAGGCGAAGGTGCCCGCAGCCTAAGCCGAAGCGCCGGTTTCCCGATCTGGCTTGCCCCCGGGCTTGGCGAATATCCCGGATTTCGCGGCAATCATTTTGCCCGCGGCGGATTTCCCGCCGTGCCCGTTCAGAAGCTCGCCATTCGACTTGCCGTTCAGCTTTTGCTTGGAATTCTGCTCGAGCTTCTCCCTGGCCTTCGCCGCCTGCTTCTCGGCTTTCCTGAGCGCTTTCTTCTCGGCCTTGGCCTTCAGCCGCAGTTTTTCGGCCCTCGCCTCGGCGCGCTTTTTCTTGCGCTTCTTCTCGCAAGCGTCGCATTTGCAGCCGATCGGCTTCAGATACGCTTTAAAATAGTCGGTGCCGTAATCGTAGTTGATCTCGTCGCCGGGTTCGATGTTCTTGATGGCGCGGATCACGACCTTGCGCTTGCGCGGCTTGACGTCGGACTCCGCATTTGGCTTGCAGGCGTGATTGATGTAGCGCGCGATGTTCTTGCGCACCGAGCCGTCGATGGTCCAGCGGTTGTTGAGTTCGAACAGATATTTGTTCTCGATCGCGTCGTCTTTCTTCTTCCGGGAATCCAGCAACGGGCCAAAATAGCGGACGATTTTGGCGCCCTTCTTGATCGGTTTGGTGGCGAACAGGCCAAGCCCGGTGCGGGAACGGCCGACGCGATAGGGTTTATTCGAGGGAATGGCAGGCATGATGATTGAGGAACTGACACGCTAGTTGAGGGCGACGGGTCGCGGAGCGCTGTTCTAAAACGATTCCAGTGGAATGTCAGGCCTTTCGCGCATCCGGCTTGAACCTTCCCCAGATTGCGTACGTCGAAACTATCAGCGGTTCCGCAAAAAGGCGGCAGGATGAAGCACGCACCCAACCACCCGATCTCCTCAGCCATGCAGAAGGGGCTTGGAATAGCGCTGGCGGCTCTGTGCTATGCCGATTCCGGCCTGATTTCGCCAGCAGAAGCTCAGACCTTTGGCAGCACCTACACCTCTACCGCGCCCAGGGATTGCCGCGTGTCGAGCGCCGGCAACGGCGTCGATGACTCGACGACAAGGGTATGCCCGGGCAAGGCCGGGCTCGTGGTGCTCGTGAGCGAGGATGATCTGCGCGAAACCGTCTCGGTCGGCCGCAACCGCGCTGCCGCGACCCGGGAACCGGCCGCCGAGGTCTGGTTCGGTCCATTCAATTCGACCACCACGACCGTCGAATGGCGCGCAGTGGACGGCAAGCCGTTTGCGATCATTCAGCGCTGGCACCTCGCCGACAACAGCAACGCGGACAAGGACGGTCGGCCGGTCGCCAAGCCGATGCTGGCAGTCACGCGGCTGCCGCCCGGCGCGGTGTGCCATGTGGCCTATGTCGACGTGAAGGCCAACCCCAATGCCAACGAACTGGCGCGCAAGGCCGCCGACGAAACCGCGCGCGATTTCAAATGCGGAAGCGACGCAGTCAAAGTGATCGGTGAAAGCGGCCGCGCGGTCGAACTGGCAACGGGGCGCTGATTCAAAGCCCCGGCGGCCGGCCGATCGTCGACTTGAGCATGGCATCCAGCAGGGTTTCGGCGTCGGTCCCCTCGGGCAGCCGCCGCAGAATATCGCAGAGCCGGTCATCGAGCAGCAGCATGGTAAAACCGTGGACCAGCGACCAGGCCCGCGCGATCGCCGCGGCCTGATCGAGCGACAGCGCCGTTTCGGAGATTTGCTCCTGACGGCTGGCGCCGATCGCGCCGGCGAGCCCCGCGAACGAGGCCTCGGCGGCCTCGTGCAGCGCCGGCCGCTTCATATCGAGGCGCTCGGTGCGGAACATCAGCCCGTACATGCCGGGATGCGCCTGGGCATAGGCGACATAGGCCTTGGCCCGGGCCAGCGCCTTTTCCATCAGCGCAGGGCCCGCAGCTGAACCTGCGGCCGCCATCGCCGTGTTGAATTGCCGGAACCCGATCGCGGCGAGTTCGCTGACAAGGCCGGTGAGATCGCCAAAGTGATGTGTCGGCGCAGCATGCGAAACCCCGGCCTCGCGCGCCACCGCGCGCAGGGTCAGTCCCGCCAGCCCATCGCGTTCGAGCACCCGCTCGGCCGCCTCCAGAAGTGCGTCGCGCAACGCGCCGTGATGGTACGGAGCCTCTTCGCTCGCACCGCCGCTCCGCGGCGCGCCTGGTTTCCGCCTCCCGCGCGCCGGCGACGCGGCCTTGGTTGGAGCGGTGCGGGTTCGGGCATTGCTGGGTTTTTTCGCCATTTGCGCCTTATAGGCTCCGATTTTTACACTGTAAAGATTTTGCTTGACGGCTGCGGTCACGCCGCATAGCCTATCTTGACGATGTAAAGATAGGGTAAAGGGAGCAATCGATGCAGCAGGAAGCAGCGACAAGGGCGGCGCGGCGCAATCTGGCGCCGATACCGATGGAATGCGACGCGCCGTTTCTTAAAGTGCAGGGTGAGTTGCCACGCGAACTCAACGGCACGCTCTATCGCAATGGCCCCAATCCGCAGTTCGACGCGCCGGGCGCGCACTGGTTTGTCGGCGACGGCATGCTGCACGCTTTCCATCTCGAGAACGGCCGCGCCAGTTATCGCAACCGCTGGGTCCGCACCCCGAAATGGCAGGCCGAGCATGACGCCGGCCGCGCCCTGTTCGGCGGTTTTGGGCGCAAGCTGCCCGACGCACCAGCCTCGACCACTCAAGACGGCGGCGTCGCCAACACCAACATCATTTTTCATGCCGGGCGCCTGCTCGCGCTCGAGGAAGGCCACCTGCCGACCGAGATCGAGCCGGGCACGCTCAACAGGCGCGGCTATTGCGACTATGACGGCAGCATCGCCGGACCGTTCACGGCGCATCCCAAAATCGATCCGGTCAGCGGCGAGATGGTGTTCTTCGGCTACAATGCCGCCGGACCGCTGACCCCTGCCCTTTCTTTCGGCTCGGTCAACGCATCCGGCGTGGTGACGCGGTTCGATCGCCTCACAGCGCCCTATGCCAGCTATGTGCACGACTTCATCGTTACCGAACATCATCTGCTGTTTCCGATTCTCCCGATCACCGGCAGCATGGAACGCGCGATGCGCAGCCAGCCGGCCTACGCCTGGGAGCCGGACAAGGGCGCCTATGTCGGCGTCATGAAGCGCAATGGGCCGGCCGGCGACATCGTCTGGTTTCGCGCCCAAAACTGCTACGTGTTCCACGTCATGAACGCCTGGGAAGACGGCACGCGCATCATCGCCGACGTCATGCAGTTCGAAGAGCCGCCATTGTTCACCCATCCCAATGGTTTGCCCACCGATCCAAAGAAGTCGCGGGCACGGCTGTGCCGCTGGATCTTCGATCTCGCCGGCAATACCGACCGTTTCACGCAAACCTATCTCGACGATGTCACCGGCGAATTCCCGCGCATCGACGATCGCCGCGCCGGTCGTGCCAGCGCCCACGGCTGGTGCGCCTGCGCCAATCCCGACCTGACGGGGATCGGCACGTTGTGCGGCGTGGTGCATGTCGACGGCAAGGGCTCGCGCCGCGGCCAGTACCGGCTGCCGGCGGGCGATACCATCTCCGAGCCGGTGTTTGTCCCCCGCGGCGATGAGGCCGCCGAGGGCGATGGCTGGCCGCTGGCGTCGGTCTGGCGCGCCGGCGAAAACCGCAGCGATCTTGCGGTGTTCAACGCGACCGACGTCGAGGCCGGCCCGGTGGCGCTGGTGCAGCTCGGGCACCGGGTGCCCGACGGCTTTCACGGCAACTGGGTGGGCGCGGCGTGACGGGGATGCCACTCCAATCGTCATTCCGGGGCGAGGCGAAGCCTCGAACCCGGAATCCAGAGATGATCAGCTCCAGATTCCGGGTTCGCGCTTCGCGCGCCCCGGAATGACGTTGAACATCACTCTATTTTGACACTGTAAAGATTTCGCTTGACCTTTCCTTCTTTGGTCTCTACTTCCATCTTTACGATGTAAAGATTAACCGCCCGCGAGGCTGCCATGACGATTTTTCTGATCCTTGCCCCCTTCGGTGCCTTTACGATGCTGATGCTGGTGACCTCCGCCACCGTAAGCCTGTTCGCGGCGGCCGCCGTCGGCCTCGCCGTCATCGCCTTCGATATCGTTCGCGGCCGCGCGATCAAGATACTCGGTGCGGGTTCGGTCATCCTGTTCGCCGCACTCGGCTTCTACCTCACTTTGGTCGATCCCGGCCTGAGCAATTCAGCCGTGAAGCTGACGGTCGACGCCGGCGTGCTCGCGATCTCGCTCATGTCGATGGCGATCCGCCGGCCGTTCACGCTGCAATATGCGCTTGAGGTGGTCGACGCTGACACGGCAAAACTGCCCGGCTTCATGAAGGCAAACTACGTCATCACCGGGGCCTGGACCGGCGCGTTTCTGCTGATGATGATCGCCAACGCCCTGATGATCTATGTGCCGGGCCTGCCGCTGTGGTCCGGACTCCTGATCGCATTCGCCGCCCGCAACAGCGCGATCTATTTCACCAAATGGTATCCGCAATACCGGCGGGCAAAATTCGGCCCGCCCGCCGGCGCACTATCCCGTTCCTGATTTTCGCAAGTAGGATTTAACGATACCCAGCGGAGCGCGACGATGAAGGACGTATTTGCCAGACTCGCCAGCGACTTTTTCTCCACCATCGTGTTCCTGGCGCTGTACCTCACGACGGGCGACGTGCTGCTGGCGACAGGTGTCGCGATTGCCGGCGCGGTGGGCCAGGTGATCTATGCCCGCGTCAAGGGCCAGCAACTCGGCTTCATGACCTATGCCAGCCTGGCGCTGGTGATCGTGCTCGGCAGCGCGACGCTGCTGACCAACGATCCACGTTTCGTGCTGGCCAAGCCGGCCGTCGGGCATTTCGCCATCGGCGCCATCATGCTCAAGCGCGGCTGGATGCTGCGCTACATGCCGCCGATCGTGTCGGAAACCATTCCGGAATACATCACCGTTGCGGGCTACGCCTGGGCAGCGCTGATGTTCGCGCTCGGCCTCGGCACCATCGCGGTGGCCTCGACCGGCGATCTCAAGCTATGGGCGCTCTATGTGTCGGTGGTCCTGGTCGGCGCCAAGGTCGCGGCCTTCGCCATTCAATATGTCGCGTTTCGCCTTCTCGTCATCAACCGGATTCGCGCTGCCCGCGCGTGACGATTGGGCATACGTGACGAGATGCGCTATACCGCCCGCCGAAGCTTAAGCCGAATCCCAAAACCATTCCGGTTTTGCCAGGAAACAATTCAGGAGACTTAAGATGGCGGTAGATGGAAACTGGAACATCACCATGAGCACGCCGATGGGCGAGCGCAACGCGACGCTGAGCTTGAAGAATGCGGGCGGCGCGCTGACCGGCACGCAGGCCGCCGAGGGCAATTCGACCGAGATCTTCGACGGCACCGCCAATGGCGACGACGTCGCCTGGAAAGTCTCCATCACCAACCCGATGCCGCTGACGCTGGAATTCACCGGCAAGATTTCCGGCGACAACATGACCGGCGAGATGGGAATCGGCCCGATGGGCAGCTTTCCGTTCACGGGGACGAGGGCGTAGGTTCTATGCTCGTCGTCCCGGCGAACGCCGGGACCCATAATCCCGGACGGTAATTGTTGCGGAAGGCGTCTGCTTCATTGCCGAAACGCGACTCCGCGCCGTATGGGTCCCGGCGTTCGCCGGGACGACGTGGAGACGTGGTCGGCGTTGCCCCCTCACCCCAAATTCAATTCCTTGAAAAAGTCATTGCCCTTGTCGTCGATGATGATGAAGGCCGGAAAATCCTCGACCTCGATGCGCCAGATCGCTTCCATGCCAAGCTCGGGATATTCCACCACCTCGACCTTCTTGATGCAGTGCTCGGCGAGATTGGCCGCGGCGCCGCCGATCGAGCCCAGATAAAATCCGCCGTGCTTCTTGCAGGCTTCGCGCACCGCGACCGCGCGGTTGCCTTTTGCGACCATCACCATCGATCCGCCCGCGGCCTGGAACTGGTCGACGAAGGAATCCATCCGTCCCGCCGTGGTCGGGCCGAACGCGCCCGACGCATAGCCGTCCGGCGTCTTGGCCGGGCCCGCGTAATACACCGGATGGTTCTTGAAATAGTCCGGCAGTGGTTCGCCCATCTCCAGCCGCTCGCGCAATTTGGCATGCGCGGAATCGCGCGCGACGATCATGGTGCCCGATAGCGACAGCCGGGTCTTGATCGGATGTTTTGAGAGCGTCGCCAAAATATCCTTCATCGGCTGGTTGAGATCGATCTTGACCACCTCGCCGCCGAGCGCCTGCTCCACCGCGGGCAGATATTGCGCCGGATTGTGTTCGAGCTCTTCGAGATAGACGCCGTCCTTTGTGATCTTGCCGAGCACCTGGCGGTCGGCCGAGCACGACACGCCCAAGCCAATCGGCAACGAGGCGCCATGGCGCGGCAGCCGGATCACCCGCACGTCGTGACAAAAATATTTGCCGCCGAACTGCGCGCCGACGCCGAGCGACTGCGTCATCTTGAGGATTTCCTGCTCCATCTCGAGATCGCGAAAAGCGTTGCCGTCGGCCGAGCCGTGGGTCGGCAGCGCGTCGAGATAGCGTGCCGAGGCCAGTTTTACGGTTTTCATGCAGAGCTCGGCCGAGGTACCGCCGATCACGATGGCGAGGTGATAGGGCGGGCACGCCGCGGTGCCGAGCGTCAATACTTTCTCCTTCAAAAACGCCAGCATGCGATCCTTTGTCAGCACCGACGGCGTCGCCTGAAACAAGAAGCTCTTGTTGGCCGACCCGCCGCCCTTGGCCATGAACATGAACTTGTAGGCCAAGTCTGAATCTAAAGAGCCGCCCTCGGCATAGATCTCGCACTGCGCCGGCATGTTGTTGGCGGTGTTTTTCTCCTCGTACATCGACAGCGGCGCCACCTGCGAATAACGCAAATTGCGGCGCAGATAGGCGTCGCGCGCGCCCTCGCTCAAGGCGGCCTCGTCGTCGCCATCGGTGAGCACGCGAAAACCCTTCTTGCCCATGATGATGGCGGTGCCGGTATCCTGGCACATCGGTAACACGCCGCCGGCGGCGATGTTGGCGTTCTTCAGGAAATCGAAGGCGACGAACTTGTCGTTGTCGCTGGCCTCCTTGTCATCGAGAATGTTGCGCAGCTGCTGGAGATGCCCCGGCCGCAGATAATGATTGATGTCGCCGAACGCAGCCTCCGACAGCGCCCGCAGCGCCTCCCGCGACACCACCAGCATGTCCTTGCCCAACACCTTTTCGACCCGCACGCCTTCGGTGGTGATCTTCTTGTACGGCGTGGTGTCCGGCCCAAGCGGAAACAGCGGCGTGTGCTTGTAGGGCGGGACGGGTTTTGGCTCGGGAATGGCGGTGGGGGCGTTCATGGGTTTTCTCGATTGTAGTGGGTTTATGAGCGTGGCGGGAACAGTAAAACACTAAGATATGCCAGGCGACTTGCTTTGCTGCGATACACCAAACCATATCGGCTTGTGTCGCGATTTGTTACACCAATGAACTGATCCGCAGCAGCAGTGATGGTTGCGTGGAACGTCGCATAGTAAGCTGCCGAAATTGCTCGTCTAATATCCACCTGGCGCGGGGGTCCAACCTGAATAGCAATGAGCTTGTTGGCCTGCTCAAATAGATGACTAGGATTAAGAACCGCCACTTGCGTTGAGCTCTTTCTTCGTAGCGTACTCCACTATTGGGAAACGTTCTTCGCCTTCCGCGCGAAGCCGACCCTGTATCCCAACAAGAGTGTCCAACGTCGCGTCGCCCTTAATCCTCGACGCTGAGCCGGGCTTTATCACGATGGTAATTCGGAGCGCATCGCGCCCCTCAGAGTCGACAGCGGCGCTACTAGAAACCGAAGACACATTTGCACTGGTCAGATTAGCAGTCGCAACTTCTTGCGCAATCTCACGTATTCTTTTCTCATCTAACATCGTGCGGCCAATCAGTTAGAACGGTTTCAGCGTGACTGTAGCACCTTGAGTGTGCTGTGCCCAGACGCACACAGATTGATTGCTCCTGCCGTGATCGCCGATACGGTCACGGCACGTATTGACGCGGTTTGACGGACCTTGCATGAACCTCCCGCGCGCGTTTCAATGGCGCGGGGGGTATCCATGACAAAACAGCAGCTTGCAACGTCGATCTCAAGGCTTAGGCCCGCAGGTTTTGGGCCCGCAGGTTTTGGGTCGGCTGGTTTTGGGTCCGCGCGCGTCGCCGCCGCGCTGACGCTGCTGGCTACAATTTCCATCACCGCGCTCGGCGCCTCGCCGGCGCGGGCCGACCGCTGCGACGATCTCGCGGCCCAGCTCAAAAGCCAGATCGACGGCCTCGGCGTCGGCAAGACCGCCGCAAATTTGATCTATCTGTCGCACCCGCAGGCCAAGCAGATCACGCTCGGCTGTGCCGGCCGCAACGTCAGCAACCAGTTGTTCGCCCGGGCCGACAGCCGCAAGCCGAAGCCGGCCTTTCTCGAGCTGGTCGCCAGCGCTTCCGCCATCATCTTCACCTTGCCGAAGGACGAGATGCTGCGAGGCGCGACGCGCTGCATCCAGCGGATGGGCCTGTTCCGCGGTGACGACGTCAAGACCCGCTACCGCCGCCTCGATATGAATTGCAGCCGCACCAAAACCGACGCATCGATTACGATCTCGCGCGGCACGGACCAGTAACCGGACGCGTTTCGGTTAACGGAGCTGCTGCAATTCCCGGAGAATTGGTCGTTTTCCCTGAGCTTCCGGTTCACCGTGAGGCGGGAATAGCCTTGATGGCGCGGGATCGACGGATCGGATTCATAAAGCATTCGTCCCCGCCCCGTCACAGTCGGGCACAACGAAGCCCAAGGCTATTGTCTGAAGGCTGAAGGCTGTTGTCTGACAAAGGATATTCCCATGAGTATTTCGAGTGTCCCACCGTCGCTCGTCGTGAAAGCGCCTGAGCCCGTTCAGTGGAAGGCGCCGAAGCCAAAGACCGACAACAATGCCGACACCCGCGGTGTCCAGCCGCCGGCTCTGGCCGCCCTGCCCCCGGGCCAGGGAACGCGGATCGACCAGCTCGCCTGAGGGCGGGCTGAATTCTGCTGATCGCCCTCCAAGCTTGCATCTGTCGTCGCCCGGCTTGACCGGGCGATCCAGTATCCCAGAGCGTTTAGACTGATTACTAACGGCGGCGATTACTGGATACCCGCCTTCGCGGGTATGACGGCCAATTGTGGATCAGCGCACTGCGCCCTTGCTTATCCCTTGAGAATTATCCCTTGAGAAACACTCGCCGCGGGTTTGCCGAAATGCACCACCGATCTTGCGATGGTGACCGCCTGCAACTGCTCGATCTGCACCAAGAAGGGCCTGCATTTCGCGTTCCTGGCGCCGAAGAGTTTTCAGCTCCGCGCCGGCGAGGACAATCTCAGGGAATATGTGTTCAACAGGCACGCGATCCGGCATCAGCTCTGCAACGACTGCGGCGTCGACGTGTTCGCGCGCGGCAGCAAGCCCGACGGCACCGAAGTGGTGGCGCTCAACGTCAGCTGCATCGACGGCATCGAATTGGCAAAGCTTGCGATGACGCCGATCGATGGAAGAAATCGGTAACCGTCATTCCGGGATGCGCCACTTGGCGCAGGCCCGGAATCCATACTCCCTGCAGGGGTTATGGATTCCGGGCTCGCTCGTTCCTCGCGCCCCGGAATGACGAAGAGGTGCGTTAAACATCCAGCGCCCCGTAGCGGCGAAAAATGCCGTATTCATTGAACGCGACGCGACTGTCGCTTGCAGCATAGTCCGCGACACGCGGCGGCTGTCGAGGCTTCCATGCTTCCCCCAATCGCGTGAAGCGAAAAATCAACACTCTCGATCAAACCGACGGTTTCCCCCGTTCGCCGGAAGCGCGCCGCGCCCCGCAACGGTAACGAGGTGACGAAACACCTTGAAGGGGCCACCATGCGACCGCAAGCTTCACATTCATCCCATCAAACCGCCAGCCGCCGCGCCGCGCCCCGCCGGGCGTCACGCCTGCGAATCATGCTGCTCGCGAGCTCGGCGTTGGCGTCCGCGGCGCTTCCCACGACGCTTGCCCATGCCGGCGACGCGACATGGAACCCAGGCGCAGTCGCCCCGGCGAACGCCGACTTCAACACTGGTGATAATTGGGCCGGCACACCGGATAAGACGGTCCCCACCCTCGGGACCGCGACGTTCAATGCCAGCAACACCCAGGATGTCACGATCACTGGGACAACCAATCTCGGCGGAATGACGCTGAAGTCGCGCGCCGGAACGTATACGTTCACGAATACGGCTGGTAGCACGTCCCCGGGTCTCACGTTCATTGGCGCCGGCATCATTGTCGAAGACGGCGCCGCTGCGAAAATTGACAACGTCTCTTCTAACCTCAACTTCGCCGGCACAAGTTCGGCGGGCCTGGCGACAATCAGCAACGACGATGGCAGTACTATAATCTTCCGCGGCAGCAGCAAAGCGGGCCATGCGACGATCACAAACCTTTCCGGTGGCAAACTGCTGTTTTCTGGTGATTCGGCGCAAGCTCCTGTTTCGGCGCAAACTGCTACGATCATCAACTTTTCGAGTAGCGCCGATTCGAGTGGCGCCGAGGGTTTTAAATTTGACAACGGCAGCGTCGCCGCCGCCGCGACAATCTACAATCACGGCGACCTTCATTTCGTCGGCAACAGTAGGGCCAACGTTGCCCTCATCCAATCCGATACCGGTGGCACCATCTTTATCGAGGAGCATGCAAAGGGCGACACCGCCCGCATCGTGCTCGGCGATGGCCTCACCAAAGGCAATCTCGATATTTCCAGACTCGCGACATTGGGGACGACGGTCGGTTCGCTCGCAGGCAGCGGCAACGTCTTCCTCGGCAGCAAGAACCTTGACGTTTTCGGCTTCGATCAGGATACCGTATTTTCTGGTGTCATTCAGGACGGCACCGCCGCCCCCTTGTTGGGCGGCGGCGGCTCGCTGACCAAGGGGGGCACCGGTGCGCTGACCCTCACCGGCATCAACACCTATACCGGCACAACCACCGTCAGTGGCGGCGCGCTGATCGTCGACGGCGACGGCTCGATCGCGTCCTCGAGCGTGATCGTCAACGCCGGCGGCACCCTCGCCGGAACCGGCACCGTCGGCAGCACGATCTCCACCACGACGATCAACGCTGGCGGCACGCTGGCGCCCGGACACGGCCCTGGCGACGGCACTTTCGGTACCAGCGTGACGGGAACGGCTTCGCTCAACGGCGCCACCGTGAAGGCCAACTTCGCGTCCGGCACCTATGTGAAGAACGAATACACCATCCTCACTGCCGGCACCGTCGACGGTCAGTTCAACCCCCTGGTCACCACCAGCAGCCTGTCGCCGCTTTTCAAGGCCACCCTCCGCTACGACGCCAAGGACGTCTTCCTCGATCTGAGCCCGAACTCTGTCGCTATTGCAGGCCTCAACACCAACCAGCGCAATGTCACCAATGCGCTCTTGAACTCCTTCCACCTCACGGACCTCCCGGGCGCGTTCAATACCGCGATGCAGGCGCCGGCCGGCCTGACGCAAATCTCCGGCGAGACCGCGGTCGGCACCCAGCAGGCGACCTTCGATGCCATGAACCAGTTCATGGGCGTGATGCTCGACCCAACCGTCGGCGCTCTCAGCGGTGGACGCACCAAGGACGCCTTTGCCGCGATGCCGGGCAAGGCGGCGCCGCTGGCGGCAGAAGCTTTCAATGCGCGCTAGGGCGTCTGGGCCGCAGGTTTTGGCGGCTCACAGAGCACCAATGGCGATGCTGCCCTCGGCTCCAACAAGACCACCAGCAACGTGTTCGGCTCAGCGGCGGGCGCCGAGTACCGGTTCTCGCCCAACACGGTCGCCGGCTTCGCGCTGGCCGGCGGCGGCACCAACTTCCGTGTCGCCAATGGCGGCAGCGGCA
>WNFA01003544.1_pt1 | contig 12974 bp, 13 predicted proteins | sample 5400481 | NCBI WGS metagenome assembly WNFA01 (sample SAMN13153340, study PRJNA577476) | soil metagenome | isolation source: 120 cm saprolite under Douglas fir tree site 2 hole 1 replicate 2 | place: USA:California | collected 2015-04-18 | reverse complement strand
CTCACTCGATCGGGCGGCAGGATGATCGCGTGGCCGCACCGGCGAACTTGTACACGATCCGCATCAAGGGTCGGCTCGGAGCCACCGCGCTGTCCGCCTTTCCCTCGATGGCATGTGAGCTGATGCGCAGCGAGACCGTGCTCACCGGTAGGCTTGAAGATCAAGCGGCGGTGTTCGGCGTGATCGCCCAGATCGAAGGACTCGGCCTCGAATTGCTCGAGCTCCGTCAAATCCGGGCGGCGGAGGCGGAAGCGAATGCCGATGGCTGACCCGGTGAGGATCTTCGCCGTAGCCGGCGACGCGGTGGCGCGGTTCATGCTGGACGACCCCGAGCCAGAGCTCGCACTCGAGGGCAGCCAGGCGCGCTGCATCGCGGTCGATCCTCGCGATCCACGACGTGTGTACGTCGGGACGATCGACAGCGGCCTTTGGTTCAGTGCCGACGGTGGCGCCAGCTGGCGCCAGGCCGGTCCGGCAATCGATGAGCTCAGGGTTCTCTCGGTCGCTGTCTCTCGGTCAGACAGGCGCTCAGGCGTCTCGGTCGTCTACGTAGGTACCGAGCCGAGCAACCTCTATCGGTCCGAGGACGGAGGATTCAGCTGGCAAATGCTGCCGGCTCTCCGCGAGCTTCCGAGCGCGTCGAGCTGGTCGTTCCCGCCGCGCCCCTGGACGCACCATGTCCGCACGATCGCGCTTCACCCGACCGATCCGGAGTGGCTCGCGGTCGGGATCGAGCTGGGCGGGGTGATGCGCTCGCGCGACGGCGGAAAGACCTGGATCGACCACAACCCCCAGGCCCACAGCGACGCCCACCAACTTCTCACGCACCCGCTCGCACCAGAGCGCCTGTACGAAGCCGCCGGACAGGGGATCGCCCGCTCGGACGACCGCGGCGACACATGGGAGCGGCTAGACGAAGGGCTCGACCGCCATTACGCCTGGGCCCAGGCGATCGACCCCGCCGACCCGGATCTCTGGTACGTCGCGGTCAGCCGCTCCCCGTCCGCCGCCCACGGCGGCGGCGACGGGCAGGCGCGTTTGCTGCGCTCGCGCGGAAACGGCTGGGAGGCAGTAGACGGTTGGGGCGACTCCGCAGATCTGCGGCGGATGCCCTACGCACTTGTCACCGTGCCCGACCAACCTGGCCGCCTGCTCGCTGGGCTACGCGGCGGGACGCTGTTGATCACCGACGACGCAGGCGAGAGCTGGGCACGGTTGCCGGTGACACTGCCCGACGTGATCGATCTGGCCGTAGCGACCGCATGATTTGCGAGCCCCGCTGAGGGGCATCGCGATCCTGTGAGACGTGCGTAGCATGATCGGCGTGGCGACGATACCGCGGGCCGCGCCTCACTCCCGGCCGGCTTCAACGGGCGTCTCGCGCGCCGCGGGTCTCCTTCGTCGCGATGACCTCTTGGCCGCGCTGGATCGCGCCTCTCTGAGGAAGGTGACCGTCATCTCGGCGCCTCCAGGAAGCGGGAAGACTTCGCTTCTACGGGTGTGGTCTGACCGAGCCAGCAAGGATCGCCGGGTCGCCTTCGTGACGGTGCCACGTGACCAGCAGGATGCTCAGGAGTTCTGGCTCGCCGTCTTGGACGCGATCCGTCAAACAGACTCCATCGCTGATTCCCACAGGCACATGGCTGGGCCCGCTTTTGCCGGCGAAATGATGGTCGACGTTGTCGTATCGGAATTAGCCAAAGCGGCCGGAGTCGTTGTGTTGGTCATAGACGATCTCCACGAGCTGAGTTCCGCTGACGCCCTCTCCCAACTTGAGCACCTGCTCAGCGTTCTTCCGAAATCTGCGCGTGTGGTGTTGTCGTCTCGCCGCGATCCGGCGATCAGGCTGCACAAGCTCAGGCTTGCCGGCGAGGTCGCCGAGCTTCGAGCCAGCGATCTGCGGTTCACCGCGAGCGAGACACGCGAACTGCTCGCCGCTTCTGAGATCAGCCTGTCCGATTCCGGTGCGGCCGTGTTGTACGAACGTACGGAGGGTTGGGCGGCCGGCCTGCGCCTGGCAGTGATCTCTCTCAACGGTCACCCGGAACCGGACCGTTTCGTGGACGAGTTCTCGGGGACTGACAGGGCGATCGGGGAATACCTCATGGCGGAGATGCTCGAACGCCAGCCGATCGAGGTTCAGAGCATGCTGCTGCGGACCTCGGTGGCCGATCGGTTGACCGGTGAGCTGGCCGACCTGCTGGCCGGCCGCCCAGGCTGTGAGCAGATGCTGCTGGCACTCGAGGACGCCAACGCATTCGTCGTTTCGCTTGACGCCCAGCGCGTGTGGTTCCGCTACCACCAGCTTATGGCGGACTTCTTGCGCTTGGAACTTCGCCGAACGTTGGCTGCGGAGGTTCCTGACCTCCACCGCAAGGCCGCAGCGTGGCTCGCTGATCACGGTGAGGTCGTCGCGGCCATTCGACACACGCTCGCGGCCGGCGACTGGCCCGATGCGGCCAGGCTACTCGCGGACCACTTGTTCAGCCTGACGCTCGACGGTCAGGAAGGCAGCATCGCCGCGCTGTTGCGGTCGTTCCCTGCCGGGGCAGCGGGTGAGCACCCGGAGCTGGCTTTGGCTCACGCAGCAACTCAGCTTGCGCAGGGACGGCTGGAGGACGCATCGGCTCACCTCGTGGTGGCTGAATCCCACCTGGAGAGCGCACCGCAACCCCGCCGCCGCCGACTCGCGATAGCGCATGCGTCGCTGCGGTTGGCGCTAGCGCGGCGTAGCGGCCAGTTCGCGGAAGTGGTCGAGCAAGTAAATCTGCTCGATACATCGACCGCAGTTGGGTCGAGCGACCTGGTTGGCATGGACAGTGAGTTGCGCGCAGTCGCGCTGATGAACCTTGGAATCGTCGAGACGTGGTCCGGTCAATTCGCCGATGCCGAGCGGCACGTGACCGAAGGGGCGACGCTCGCGCAGATGATCGGCCGACCGTACATAGAGGTCGCGTGTCGCGCGTATCAAGCGTTTCCGTCAACGCTTGTCTCACTCGCGAACGCACACGAACGCGGACGTCACGCGTTAGCCCTGGCTGAGCGCTATGGCTTGAGCGATCGCCCCATGCTCGCGCCCGCGTTAGGGGCGGTTGCCTGCATAGCGGTGTGGATGGGTGAGTTCGAGGAGGGAGAGGATTGGCTCCGTCGCGGTTGGGAAGTCGTCCAGCCTGACATTGACCCTGCTACCGCGGTGCTGCTGCACATGGTGACAGGCATGTTGCATGCCGGTCGCGGCGAGCATCAATCGGCACTCGAGGCGTTAACCGCGGCAGTGCAGGCACAGTCGCTGCTCACCGGTGTGCACATCCTCGCGCCGGTGATCGCCGAATGGCTCGCGGCCACTCAAGCTCGTCTCGGAATGCGAGACGAGGCGCGCGCAACGCTCGACGAGTTCTCCATCGAACACGAACCGATGGTCGGCATTGACCTCGCCCGAGCAGCAATCAAGCTGGCAGAGGGAGACCATGCCATTGCGTTAGCTGTCCTCGGGGATGTTCAGCGCTTCCTGCCGCCGCCCGGCTTCCCGGCGTACGCACTCGTCGAAGCACATGTGCTCGCCGGCCTCGCGCACCTGGCTCTGGGCGATCGGAACGCCGCCGCGACCGCAGCCGAGGCCGCGCTTGCTGCTGCTGAGCCTGATCGGCTGATCCTCCCGTTTGTCATGCACAACGCTGCCGAGCTCCTCGACGTTCTCCCACGTCATCAAACGGCGCATGGCGCGTTACTCACCGATGTCGCCGACCTATTACGAGGCACACCAGCGACACGCATTGACCCCGAGCGTCTGCCGCAATCGGAGGAGCTCAGCACAAGCGAACTCCGCGTCCTGCGGTACCTGCCGACGAACCTGACGCGACCCGAGATCGCGCGAGCCCTCTACGTGTCGGTCAACACGGTCAACACGCACATGCGCAACATTTACTCCAAGCTTGGTGCGCACGATCGCTCTTCTGCCGTTCAACGGGCTAGCGAGCTGCGTCTCCTCTCAACCCGGCCCCGGGGGTCAGATATTCATCGCCGGCAGGCTACTCGGAGTAGGGTCAACTGACCGCTTATAAACGGTGAAGGAATAGCAGCCTCGGGGCCAAGGCGTAGTTGAGCTGAATTAGCACGATCGCAACGATGCTGATTCGGGTGTCGAAGATGGACAGTGCGGTGGCGATTGCGTAAAGGGATTGTGCGATTACGGCACGGCGACGGATTGCCGGCAGCAGTATCGCTTGCCTCGCCGCAGAGAAGAGGCCGGTTCGAGCGGCATACTCGACGGCAGCCGTGTTGACTGCTCCGAGCAAGAAGATGTTGAACCAGTACTCGACGACCGCCATCCAGGACTGGTAGTACGCCGCGAGTAACGCGGTCGAAAACGGCACAAGCGTTACGAACAACAAGAAAGCCAGCATGATCCACGTGTAGTCGCGATCGGTTCGCTCGACTTCACTCGACTGCGTTTCCTGTGCGACCCAAAAGATGCCTAATGTCAGAAAGCTCATGAAGTAAGTGACCACGTTCGGCATCAGCTCTAGAAGTGCGTGCCACAAGTTACCCGCGTCGTGGACCTCCATGGCGGTCGGTACGACCAGCGTCAAGACGAGAAGCGTCATTGCGACTCCGAAAATTCCGTCCGAGATCGCGTCCAGTCGCAAACGACTTCTCGCTGCAATCTCGTTGTAGTACCGCCTGCGATTCCTGGGCATCTGCTAGTTGCACCGTCCGGTCTGGCGTGACGGCAGCGTGGTGCGAGCGATCACGACGCGACTTGCGGCCTGAGGACCTGCCAGGCCCAATCGCTAAAAGTGGTCGGAGTCGACGACTCCGGAGTGCGCTTCACGGCGTTGTCGATCCCATTCCCTTTTGCGATCCACATGTCGACGTTGCCCTGGGCCATGGCATCAGACATTCCCCGACCCATCAGCCGCGCCTTGAAGGCGTCGTTCGAGATCCGTTCGAACCGCACTGGCCTTCCAAGGACCTCGGACAGAGCTCGGGCCATGTCGTTGTATGACAGGTCCTCGGGGCCAAGGACCGGAACGCTCGCGACGCCGGTCCAGGAGTGGTCGAGGAGCAAGCGCGCCGCTACCCGCGCGACGTCGCAGGTCGCTGCGCTGGGAAGCTTCCGATCGCCATCGATCGGCAGAGCGAACACCCCGTTCTTGGTGATCGCTTCGAACTGTCGAAGCAGGTTGTCCATGAAGGACGGTATGGACAGTGCCCTGTAGCTCACGCCAGAGCTCGCCATCAGGTCATCCATCGCAAAGGATGCTGTGGCCAATCCTGCGTGTGTGGCCCACGGAGTGCCGCGGCCAAGCGCAGAGACCCCTACCACCCGCTTGACGCCCTGTTGGCGCAGAGCTTTGGCGGCCGGCCGGGCGAAGTCGACGTAAGCCGTTTCGACGCTTGCGGCCCGAGGGTCGGGCGGGACGACCCAGAAGACAGAGTCGGCATCCTGAAATGCTCTATTGACGACCGCGCCGTCACCGTGGGAACCGACCACGATCTCGACTCGGTTCCGGGCCTCGGGTGCAAGCCGGTTTGGATCGCGCGCGATGACCCGAATCGACTCCCTGTTCGACAGCAGGTCTTGCAGGACCTGGGATCCGATATTGCCCGTAGGCGTCGTTATGACGACCATTGGTTTCCTCCTTTTAGGAAGCGGCCGGCTCGATCACCGCGGTATAGCAATGCTACCCTAGCACCTTTAGTAACGCTAGGAAAGCCTGCTATTATTCCGGCATGACCGCCCCAACGCGATCTCGCGCAACCCGAACCCGCCAAGCGCCAACCGTCCAGATCCGAGTCATCGAAGCCGCCGCCGCGCTCCTCGCGGAATCCGTAGACGGTGATGTATCGACGCGGGAGATCTGCGATGCCGCCGGGGTGACCGCGCCGACGCTCTACCACTACTTCCGCGACAAGGAGAGCCTGCTCCGCGCGGTCGTCGACTTCGGCTGGACAAAGTTCCTGGAAAGCAAGCGCACCGTCGCTGCCGTGGTCCACGACCACATCGGCGACGACATTCGGGCCGGCTGGCATAACCACATCGAGTTCGCGCAGAAGAATCCAAACTTCTACAGGCTGATGTGGTCGCCTGGAGTCGCCCCAAACAGCGTGGCTCTACGCGACGCGCACCGGATCTTGTACGACCGAATGAAGCTTGGTGCGTCGAGGGGACAACTTCGCGTGTCTCCGGCCATGGCCGCGCGGATCGTCATGTCGGCAACCGTCGGAGCGGCCTTGGCGTTGATCACGCAGCCGGAGTACTACACCGACGATTCCTTCGCAAAACAGCTGCTCGAAGCCGTGATTGCTTTCGTCACGGTGGGCACGGCCACTAATGGCAAGGGACGTTCTCGGCGAGCGGCACCGCAGTCCACCACACTTGCCTCAGTCGCAGCAACCCTGAGCAGCAAGCTCGAGTCGGAACCAAACCCGCTAGCGCCGGCCGAGCGACAGCTCATGCAGCAGTGGCTCACAGCACTGGCAGACACGGCAACTCCCTAACCGCAATGACTGCCAGCTGATAACCGCGGCCCAAAGCTACCAGTTGAGCAACCCGATCTCGAAAGTCATTTCGATCAAGGGACCACCGGTCAGTCCCTGCTCTCGATACCAGGCTCGTATCGAGAGCAGTAGCGGCTGCTGTATATCTAGTGAATCGGGCTTGAAGCGCTGCGACGAGTAGTCTCACGCTGAAAGTTGCCCGCTTATCGAGTCTATGTAATCGAACTTGTTGGAATGCCTGGTCAGCTCAAGGGAGAGAAGCGGGTTTACGTCGGGCAGAGTGCGAAGACGCCATCCGAGCGATTCGCACAACACAAGGCTGGAGGTTGGTTAGCGAATCCGGACGTCAGGAAATACGGGCAACGGCTCTTGCCGGCTCTGTACAGAAAGATCCCGCCATTAGCAAACCGAGATGCGGCGGAGCGTGCCGAGGCGGCGCTGGCTTGGGCTCTGCGCGAGCGGGGTTTCTTGGTCGTCGGGAAACACGGCAAGTCCGTCGAGATACGGCGTCATCTGCACTGAGCCGATGCCGTGCGATCTGAGTTCGGATTTTGGTCGGGGGCGAGAGATTTGAACTCTCGGCCTCACTGTCCCGAACCGTCATGGTTGCATGTCCTCGAGTGTCCTGGCGGTTCCGCGGATACCCGCCTGAACTCTCATTACCGCTCCTAGGTGTCCGCCCGTGTCCTCCTTGAGCCGGGAATCTGTGCCCCGGCTGGGCCCCGGCCGCCTCGAGACAAGCCCTCGAGACCTCCTGCAGAAGCGGCCAGTGGGCTCCAGGTCTGAGCTCGGTATGGTTGGGCTCAAATGGAAAGAAAGGTAGGACATGAAGCACTCAAACCCAACCCCGCGCTCAGGGCTCTGGAAGTGCTACTTGGCAGCTGGGACACGGTGGGTACGCACCCATTCCTCCCAGGGAAGACGCTCCACGGCAAAGCGGCCTTCGAGTGGATCGAGGGAGGCGCGTTTATCGTCATGCGTTCAGAGATCGATGAGCCGGAAATCCCCAGTGGCATCGCTATTTTCGGTAGCGATGACGCTGCCCCTGATCACTACATGCTCTACTTCGACGAGCGCGACGTCTCTCGCAAGTACGACTGGTCGATCGAGCACAACGCTCTGCGCTGGCACCGCTACTCGCCTGACTTTTCGCAGCGCATGGAGCTCACCATTGCAGACGACGGCAAGACGATCGTCGGCAGAGGAGAAATGCGCCGGCACGGCGGAGCATGGGAGCCGGATCTCGAACTGACTTACTCACGGAGTGAGAACTCAGCACCCTAGAGGAGTCTGTGCGTCGCCTGCGACCCGGCGACGTTGGCTGTAGAGCGGAAATCGACGATTCCGAATTCACTCTTTGGTCGGGGGGACGGGACACTATTTGAACCGTCGATCCGAATTCGGATCGACGGTGATAGGGCTACTCAGAGGCTGACTGCTTCGGTTTACGGGCGCCGGATCAGGCCACGGAGCGCTGTCGCATTTGTTCCGAAGCGGATGGCCGGACAACGGCGCACAGACCGGCGCCGATCAGGATGCCCGCCACAGGGACGAGAAGGTCCAACAGGTTCCGCGGGTCAAGTGTCTGCGTCTGCTGCAGCAGGAGCCCGAAGCCTAAGGCGGACAAGCCACCGAGCATCGCGCCGCCGATCCAGCCTTGCCGGCCGATGGCCACAGCCAAGAGGCCGATTAGTCCCACGATGCCGAAGATCAGTCCAAGCCCGCCGACCAAGGTGTTTGTCGCAGACCGGTCGTCGATCACCATAGTGGCCGATCCATCGCAGCTGTTGGTTGATGCGGAAAGCGCGAAGACCCGCGCGATCCAGCTGAAGTTGTTGACGACGATTGTCTCCCGGCCACCGTTCGCGCTTCCAGTCACGCTCTCGAGTCCGATCGGGATGCCGTACAGCAGCATCCGCATGGAGAGCTGGCGCTGGGTGTAGGTCGAGGCTGCCTGGATCGTGATCGTGTCCCCCTCGCGGACGTGCCAGGTAGAGGTGGTGGCCAGGTCCGCACTCCCCGAGTTGGTCGAGGTCGCGAACACCGAGCAGGCCCCGGTCTGGCCGGCCGCCGCCGTCAGAGGAGCCATACCGATCGTAATCGCGCTCAGCAGAAGGACCGCTCCCAGGATGGCGATGCGCGGTGTATTCATGTAAATGGAACGCGCGAGATCGGTCAGTTCACCGCCGCACGTTCAAATAGCAGCAGGCCGAATATGTCGGACGGGGACACCGCTGATGCCCAAGCCCCGGCTGTAACACGGGCGCCAAAATCGCCATCGCAGAGCCCTTATCGGCGCAGACGCCTAGAGACTTCGGTCTGGGCCGCCTCTATGTCAGTCAGTAGGATGTCGAGATCTGCCTGCCGGTCCGCTTCAAGGGCACCAAAGATCGACCGCAGCACCCGTTGGCCGGCTTCCATGCCTGTAGTTAGGGTGGCGCGACCCTTCGGTGTGAGGAGGACGAGCTTGCAACGCTGATCGTCGGGGTCGGGGCGCCGCTCGACGAGTCCAGATCGTTCGAGACCTTCGATGGATTGCGTGACCGACCTCGGCGCGAGGCGCAGGCCCTTGGCCAGCGAGGCCTGGCGCAGTGGACCCTCTCGCTCGAGCACCTGCAGCACTTTCGCACGTGACAACGACAAGCCGCTGGCGATCATCTGGTCGTCGACGGTCTTTCGCACGACGTACGCCACCGACAGATATCGAAGACCCAGGTCGGCGCCAGCACGACTGTGCCTCCCTTGATCTTTTTTCGGCTTTGCCCTGCTCATTGGTGTCGACCATGCTACAGTTCATGAGGTACCTCACGACTTAGGAGGAGGCTTGATGGACAACCGACCACTCATGGTCGTCACCGGCGCCACGAATGGCCTAGGCAGGCTGGCTGCACTCAATCTCGCGATTGGCGGAGCTGACCTGGCTGTTATCGCCAGAAGCACCGACAAGGCCAGTCGGCTGCGACAGGAGATCGAAGCCGCGGCACCCGAAGCCCAGGTCGACTTCTTCTTCGCCGATATGGTGCGTCTGAGCGAGGTTCGCCGCGCTAGTCAAGAGATCGATGCCCGGTATCCACGGATCGACGCGCTTGCCAACATCGCGGGGGTACATGCCTTCTCGCAGCGGATCACGGCCGAGGGCCTTAGCGAGATGATCGCCGTGAACTACCTGGCCCCATGGGTGCTGACCGAAGCCCTCCGACCCAAGCTGGTAGCGTCCGCGCCGTCAAGAATCGTTACAGTCGCCTCCGACTCGGCTCGACACGCGGGTCGCATCGACCCGGAGCGTGACCTAACCCTTACCGAGGATTACAGCCGGCGGCAATCAACACGGCTGTACGGCCGCACGAAGTTGATGGCCATCATGTTTACGCTGGAGCTCGGGCGGCAGCTGACAGGTACGGGAGTCACCGTAACCTGCTGCAATCCAGGGTTCAACACGACAGGGCTCGGACGCGACCTGCCCCTTTCAGGCCTGTTGGAACGACTGCTGACTCGCCTGGGGGTCGGAGATCCGAGGCGCGGTGCCGGCATCATCGTTCGGCTAGCGGCAGATCCCGCGGCGACGTCGAACGGTTACTTCTCGGTGAACGATGCCAAACCCCTTGAATGCCCGGAGCCGGGGAACGATGAAGTAACCCAGCAAGCCCTATGGACCGCGACCGCAACCTTGGTAACGCACACGCTTTCGGCGACCGTATGAGCTCGAACGATGCGACCGGTTGTCCATCCCGTTCGTCGTCCACGCCTAACGGTTTCGTGCGGTCGGGGGTCGGCGCCTGGCCTTAGACGATCCTGCGCGCTACCCAGAAGAGGGCGAACCCGAGGAGCACAACTGTGAGGACGAGCAGGATGCCGCTCTCTATGGTCTGGAAAGTCCAGAAGCGATCTCCCGGCTGGTAGTACTGCACGATCGAGATGCCGTGGTCCCTCCAGTAGGCGGCCAGGGCGTCCGGGGGCGGCACGTTCCCAGTCGCTGAGATTCGAAGTGCTTCGGCCTGGCTGATCGTGTGGCCTGCAGCGTCCTGATACGTAGGTTCGTCGAGCCACCAAGCGGTCGGGTTCAGCGCCTGCGAGTTCCCCAGGGCGGCAGGGTCGTGCGACGAGTAAAGGAGAGGCATCATATAGTGCGCCCGCACAAAGACACCGAGTACGAACCGGGTGGCTACAACGCCGATCAGAGTGACCGCCATCGCTGGTATCGACCTTCCGATCAACGCTCCGGCCGCGACGCCGAGGGCCAGCGCGAAGACGGTCGCGGCGACGGTCAGCGGCGCTTGCTGGTCGAACCAATCCCAGTGATTGCCCTGCGTTCCCATATGGTTGATGAGGATCACCTCCAGGATGCCCACGAGGGCGGCCGCGCCGATCAGCGGGATGAAGATCAGGGCTAGCTTGCTGACGATCCAGCGGGTGCGCGTCACACCCTGGGTCCAAGCCAATCGATGCGTCCCGTTCTCGATTTCCCGGGCGACGAGCGGAGCGCCGATAAATGCACCCGCGAGGGCTGGTAGTACGACAAGGCCGTACTGCACCAGATTGAGGCGCATGATGTTTTGAGCCAGGAAGCCCAGCGGGTCGTTGGGCAGGCAAAAACCGGTTGGCCCGCCGGCCGGACATCCAGGGTGGCCGGCCTCCCAGGTGACGAAGCTGAGGGCGGCGGTCATCGCCGCCACAAACACCAATGACCAAACGCCCTCGAAGCGGTGCTGTCTCCAGGTAACCCAGATCATCTCTATGCGACCTCCAGGTGCGGCTTCGGCAGCGTTCCCGCCGCCGGCGCCGACAGGTATGCGATCACCAGCTCTTCGAGGGGCAGCGGCTCTTCGCGCCAACCGTTAGGCAGAATCGGCACCTTGCCGCGAACCCACAGTGAGCTCTGGCGCTCGCTGTGCTGCGCCTTGACGACCTCGACGCCTGGCGGCCGGTCATTCTCGTGGATGCGAGGCCCGACCAGGAGCCGGTGGGAGGCCAGCAGATCGTCGATGTCGCCGGCCACCTGCACCTGCCCGCCGTTGATGATGATCAGGTAGTCGCAAACCCGTTCAAGATCCGCGACCAGGTGCGAGGACAGGAGCACGCTTGTGCCCTTCTCAGCCACAGCCTCGGTGAGTGACTGCATGAATTCACGTCTGGCCAGCGGGTCGAGTCGGGCCACCGGCTCGTCCAGCAGCAGCAGCTCCGGGTTCTTGCCCAGCGCCATCGCAAGCGCGACCTGCGAGCGCTGGCCACCCGACAGTTGCGCGATCTTGCGGTCGAACGGGATGTTCAGCCCATGCAGTCTCGCCTCGACCGCTTTTTGATCCCAGCGCAGGTTCAACTCGCGGCCAAAACGGATCATGTCAGCGACTGTGAAGGTTCCGTACATCGGCGTGTCCTAGGCGACGAATCCGACTCGGTCAAGCAGAAGCAGTGGATGCTCCTGCGGAGTCCTTCCGAACACACGCACCTTACCCACTGTCGGGCGAAGCAGGCCGGCTGCGAGGCCGAGGAAAGTCGTCTTGCCGGCGCCGTTGGGACCTACAAGCGGGCGATCCTTTCTGCCGGCACCCGAATCGAGCAGTCTTGCAGAGCCCACGTGTTTCCATATCGCTTTCCGAGGCCGGTAGCTTCAATGGGCGCGATCACGCCACCACCTCCTCAGCGTTCTCCCGAACCACGTGCGCAAAGAGGGCCGCCATCTGGCTCTCGTCAATTCCGCGTGCGCGTGCCTTCCGAATCCAGCGCTCCAGGTCGGTCCTGAGCGAGCGGTAGTTGGCCGGGGCGACGGCAGGCGGGATCGTGGCCGCGACGAAGGTACCGAGGCCCGGGCGGCTGACCACCAGCCGGTCATGCTCGAGCTCACGGTAGGCGCGGAGCACGGTGTTTGGGTTCAACGCAACCTGGGCGACGACCTCCTTGACGGTCGGGAGACGATCGCCGGACTTCAAGATTCCAAAGAGGAGCGCCTGCCGCACTTGCTGGATGAGCTGCATGTAATAGGAGACGCCGGAACCCTGGTCGAGATGAAAGTGCATAAGAGTCAATGTGCTAGCAGTCTAGCACATTGGTAGATACGTCAGTTAAAGCGAGCGTCCATCGTCGAGCGGTATGAGCACAGTCGCCAACATGCGCCGCTTGCGACCCGGCTTTGGGTCGTAGGCTACGAAACGACCCACCGCTGCATTGAGTGCGCCGGCCATTTCCGAAATCTCGTCGTCGGTGAGGTTCAGTACGACCTGGCGATAGCCCACTCCGTCCTTGAGCAGGTCTATCTCGGATCGTTCCAGGTACTGCTCGAACTGAGCAATAAGACCGGCGGCAAAGGCCGTGAAGTATCCAAGGTGATCATCCCGCGACGACTGGGCGAGGTCCTCGGGTGAAAGCGAGGCACCGCCTTCGGCAAGAACATAGGTCCGCTCCACCGCGCCGCGAACCCTCTTCTCGGCAGCAATCGCCAGTGCGCCCCCTCGATAAAGCCGCTCGATCTGGCGGTA
>WNFA01003952.1_pt1 | contig 12975 bp, 10 predicted proteins | sample 5400481 | NCBI WGS metagenome assembly WNFA01 (sample SAMN13153340, study PRJNA577476) | soil metagenome | isolation source: 120 cm saprolite under Douglas fir tree site 2 hole 1 replicate 2 | place: USA:California | collected 2015-04-18 | reverse complement strand
CGGGCGAGATAGCGGGTGTCGGCATTGAAGAGGCCATCGGGGCCGCCGGCGGATGCGCCAATGTCGCCATGGCTGTCGAGCACAACGAAGGTGTCGTCATGCTTGAGCGCGCGACGCGGCCTTGCCGCGGGTCCGGTCATCGGAATGTAGAATGGCGATTCCGAGACGACTTCGGCCTCACGGATCGTTTGAATCATAGCTTCGATTGCCATCGGGTGACCTTAGCCGGTTTGCCTGCGGCGCGCTCCGCGCGACGGTAGTTGCAACAATCCCAGACGCTTAGGCCGCGTGGGTTGCATGGGTTGCAAGGCGGTCCATTTCCCGCGCTACCAGTTCCCGATACGGGCCCCTGCCCTGCATGAGAATATCTGGCGGGCCGTCTTCGATGATTCGGCCAGCTTGTAGCATGACTACGCGGTCGAAGTTACGCAGCGTCGCAAGACGGTGAGCGATTGCAATGACGGTGCGCCCACGCATCAGGCGGCCGAGCGCCTCGCGTATCGCTTCCTCGGATTCGCTGTCGAGCGCCGCGGTCGCTTCGTCCAGCAGCAGGATCGGCGCATCCTTCAGGAATGCGCGGGCCATCGCGATGCGCTGGCGCTGTCCGCCGGACAGCTTGACACCGCGATCTACGACCATCGTGGCAAGTCCCTCCGGCAATGTCTCGACGAAGTCGCAGCGCGCCGCAATTGCTGCACGAAGCACTTCATCGTCGGTCGCGGTTGGCCGTCCGTAGCGGATATTCTCCATGATCGAACGATGGAACAGGGAGATGTCCTGCGGAACCACCGAAATCGCCTCGCGAAGGCTCTCCTGGGTGACCCGGGAGATGTTCTGGCCATCGATCGAAATGTGGCCCTGGTTCACGTCATAAAATCTCTGCAGCAGCGTGAACACAGTGGATTTCCCGCCCCCGGATTGTCCAACCAGCCCCACCCTTTGGCCGGCGTTCAGGCGGAGGCTGAACCTGTCGAATACCTGCAGGCCTCCGGGATAGCGGAACGACACCTTGTTGAAGACGATCGCTGCCCCCGCCTTGATCAGCGGTTCGGCTTCCGGATGGTCGCGCAGTTCGTGCGGAAGCAACAGCGTGGCAATCGCCTCGGTCAGCCGGGCGACGTGCTGGGTAACGTCGACCAGCGCCACGGCAAGATCGCGTGTGGCATTCAGAATCGATAGCCCGAGGGTGCAGACCAGCACGACGTCGCCGGTGGTGGCCAGGCCGCGCTGCCAAAGTACGACAGCCCAAGCCAGCAACGCGATCGTCAACGCCACGGTGATCGCAGCATGGGTGAGCCGCAGCTTTTCCAGATAGCGCAGGCTGCGTCCGCGCGCCGTCAATTCCCGGTTGACGGTCGCATCGAACCGATCGTGCTCGAAGCGGAGGCCGCAAAACGCCCGCACCAACGGCATGTTGTTGATGACATCAACCATCTCGCCATCGACCGCGGCGGCCTTGTCCGCGAATTCGTCATGCAGCGGTTTGCCTCGCGCGGCGAGATGAAACATCGCAACCACCATGGCGCCGGCGACGACGATCAGACCCGCCGACATTGGCAGGCTGACGGTTCCGATCAGCGCAATCGCCGCGACAGTCGCGATGCACGGCGGCAGCACGTTCCAGACGAACATGTTTTCGACGGTGAAGACGGCATTCGATGTCGCGGTAATGCGACTTGTCAGCATTCCCGGCAGCCGGTCGGAAAAATAGCTCGGCGCGTGGCCGGTGAGGTGACGGAAGATGTCGCGGCGCAAATCACCGGTCACTCCCACAAATGTGAAGCTGGCGGTCCAGCTGGCGATCCGCCACAGAAAATTATCGGCGGCGATCATCGACATGAGAAAAACGAATGCCAGCCATACGCTGCCTGCGTGGGCCGGCCCGGCCGACAGGCCATCGACCAGATGCTTGACGCCATATTGCGTGCCTACCGAACAAGCAACCGCTGCAACAACAGCGGTCAGAATGACGAGATGCGCAGCAGGGCGCCGGCGGAGGTAGCGCAGCACGAACGGGAGCGGACGATTGGCGTATCCTGAAAGAACGTCCATGTAGCTGGAAACCCCTTGTTAGAGAACGAAATCTCACGCGGACTTAGGTCCGAGCGATCGAATGAGGCAGCCGGCTGCAGCGTTCCCTCCGTGCTGCCATCACTGCGCAACATTCTCACAGCATCGACAGCAGCAGATATCTGATCGGGCGTGATGGCATCAGCAAGACCGTGATGTGGAAGAAGTAGGCTTGCTCAAAGGAACCTCGCAGATGCGAGAACGTTCCAGTTTGGGTATGCCGGTGCCAACACGGACCAGAGAGCATTTGGTCATTTAGGATCACACAGGATCACACAAGGAGAGTTGTAGATGCGCATCGCGCAAGTTGCTCCGCTGACGGAGGCTGTTCCGCCCAAGCTCTATGGCGGCACCGAACGGGTCGTACACTGGCTGACGGAGGAACTGGTAGCACTGGGAAACGAGGTTACGCTGTTCGCCAGCGGCGACTCCCAGACCTCAGCGAAACTTGACGCGACATGGCCGAAGGCGCTGCGCCTCGACGGGTCCGTCCGCGATCCCAACGCGCTGCACATGGTGATGCTGGAACGCGTCCGGCAGAAATGCGACGATGAGGAATTCGACTTCCTGCACTTCCATCTCGACTACTACCCGTTCTCGCTTTTCTACCGGCAACCAACTCCGTTCCTGACCACCCTGCACGGCAGGCTGGACTTGCCCGAGCACCAGCCGGTGTTCACCACGTTCGCCTCGGTTCCGGTGATTTCGATCTCGAACGCCCAGCGGCGTCCGGTACCCCAGGCCAACTGGGTGCGCACCATCCATCACGGTATTCCGGAAAAGTTACTGATGCCGCGGCCGGTGACCCCCGGTTATTTGGCCGTGCTCGGCCGGATCGCGCCTGAGAAGGGCGTAGACCGGGCGATCAAGATTGCGATCCGGTGCGGTATTCCGCTCAAGATCGCCGCCAAGATCGATCGAGCCGACCAGGAATACTACGATGAAGTCATTCGCCCGCTGATGGATCACCCTCTGGTCGAATATATCGGCGAGATCGGCGATCACGAAAAATCCGACTTCCTCAGCGCCGCGATTGGTTTGCTGCTGCCGATCGATTGGCCCGAGCCGTTCGGCCTCGTCATGATCGAAGCGATGGCATGCGGGACGCCTGTCATTGCATACAACCATGGCTCGGTTCCCGAGATCATCGATGAGGGCTTGACCGGCTTCGTCGTCGAGGATGAAGCCAGCGCGGTCGGCGCCGTCGATCGGCTGTCCCGCTTGAGCAGACATGCCATCCGAAAGCAGTTTGAGGCCCGCTTCACCGCGCGCCGCATGGCGCTCGACTATCTCGCCGCCTATCGCAGCCTGATGGAGGCCGCGGAACCACGCATCAAGCTGGTGAGCAGCGCCGAATAGCTCGATCCATATCGTCATCGTCCGCGCCGGGCAGCACACCCTCGGCGCGGGCGCCGCTAATGCGCGGGCGTTAAATCGGTTTTGCCGAAGCGCCGTTCATACGCCTTTATATAGGCTTGCGGGGAAGGCTCGAGATGGCGCCGCGCGAGCACGATCAGATCGTCTCGATGCGAACCACGAAGCGCCTTGATCATATCCAGGTGGTCCTGGCGGGCGCGATCAAGTGATTCAGGAAATGCATTCGCATAGGAGCGAATTCCGTAAACCTTCTGGGCGAGCAGATCGATCGTTTCGATCAGACAGGCATTGCCGCAGAGGCCGAACAAGACCTGGTGAAAACTAAGGTTGCTGTAAAACACGGTTAGCAAATCACCTGCCGCAACGGCTGCGCTGTGCTGTACCTGCAATTCCTCCAGCCTCTCGATATCACTTGAGCCAACCGGAAACGGGATGATCCGGACCGCCATCACTTCCAGCTCTTCACGAACCGCGTAGATCTCCTTCACCTCCAGCGGGGTCAATCCGCGAACCAGCGCCCCGCGATTCGGGATGCGCTCCACCAAGCCCTTTTTTTCGAGCTCGAACAGAGCCAGTCTCACGTCACCGCGATGGGTCTGGAACAGATCGCAAAGGTCCTGCTCGACCAGGCGCTCCCTCGGCTGACGTCGCCCAAGTACGATGTCCTCCTCGATGCTCTTTGCGATGACCGCTGCGGCCGGTTCTCGCGCCGGCGATATCGTCATCTGCCGGGATTTGGGCGTCCGCGCGATCGCGTGTTTGGCTGGTTTTCCGACCATCGTGGCCCCGATTTGGAAGATGCGCCCCACCCGTGCGGCGCGGCCGGCGCATCACCAGCCGGCAAGAGTTTTCAATTATGATGATAATATTGGAAACTGTATTGTAAACAATATTCAGGGACGCTACCATGCCCGAAAGCGAGCGGACAGCAGCCTGTACCGGAATCGCGCAGGGGGAAACCGCATGAAAAAAGATCGTCAGCATTCCGTCAGCAATAAAGCCGACCTAAGTCGAGCCTTATCGAAACGGCAAGGCCGCCGCGAGTTTCTCCTGAAGACGGGCGGCATACTCGCCGCAGGCGCGTTCGGCGCGGTGCCGATGCGCGGCTGGGCGGCCGATCCGGTCAATATCGGCGCGCTTTACCCGACTACCGGAAGCATGGCGCAAATCGGCGTGGGCTGCGTCGCTGCCGCCAAGCTCGCGGTCGAGATGGTCAACAACGCCGGCGGCATCAAATCGCTCGGCGGCGCAAAACTCAATCTCATCCTCTCCGACGTGCAGAGCGACACCACGGTAACGCGCACGGAGACCGACCGCCTGATCACCGGCAACAAACTGTCCGCGATCCACGGCTGTTTCGCCAGCGCCCTGACGCTGATCGCCAGCGAAGTGGCGGAACGCGCGAAAGTGCCGCTGCTGACCGGATCGAGTTCCGACCAGCTCAACAAGGGGCGCACCTATACCTTCACGCCGTTCGCCCGCGCCTCGCAATTCGCCCTGGCGCAGTTGCGAATGTCGCGGCTGGTCAGCGACAAGCCGAAGGTCGCGGTGGTGTTCGAGAACACCGCGTTCGGCACCTCGACATCCAACGGTCTGCGCGAACAGGCGACCGCCGAAGGCGTCGAGATCGTGTTGTTCGAACCGTATTCGGCCGGGTTCACCGATGCCAGCCCGCTGATCAACAAGGTCAAGTCATCAGGCGCCAACGCGCTGTTCTCGGTGTCCTACCTGAACGACCTCATTCTGATCGTGCGGACCGTCAAGCAGGTCGGCCTCAACATCGCGATCAACGGCGGTTCCGGCGGCTTCGTCATTCCGGACTTCTACAAGAACGTCGGAAAACTCGCGGAAGGTTTGCAAGGCGTGGCGCACTGGAACCACGACATGGACGCCAACGCCGAGAAGGTGAATGCCGAATACAAGAAGCGCACCGGCGAATTCCTGTTCGAATATGCCGGCGGCCTCGTCGCGCAGACCTTCATGATCGCCGACGCGCTGGAGCGGGCGGCCTCCACCGATCCGCAAAAGGTGCGCGATGCCATAGCATCGCTCGACGTATCCGCAGGTTATGCCGCGATGTGTCCGGGCGGCAAGGTGAAGTTCGGACCCGACGGCAAGAACATCTACGGCCATCCGGTCGGGGTGCAGTGGCAGAACGGCGATCTGGCGAGCGTCTTTCCGGAAGAAGACAAGCGCGCACCGCTGATGAAAACCTGAAGCGTCAAAACGATGTGGGAGACAGTGGCCCAGGCCGTCATCAACGGCCTGCTCATCGGCGGCATCTATGCGCTCGTCAGCATCGGCGTCACGCTGATTTTCGGCGTGGTCAAGATCGTCAACTTCGCCCAGGGCGAATTCGTGATGATCGGGATGTATATCAGCTTCTTTCTCGCCAACCAGTTCGGCATCGATCCCCTGGTGTCGCTGCTGGTCTCGATGCCGACACTGTTCGTGATCGGCGTCCTGATCCAGCATTTTCTGATCCGCCGGGTGTTGGGGCCGAACGACATGCCGCAGATTTTTCTGACCTTCGCCCTGTCGCTGTTGCTGTTGAACCTTGCGTTGATGCTGTTCTCGGCGAATTACCGCACCGTTCACACCTCGTATTCCGATGAAGCCATCCATATCGGCGAACTCTACATTCCCGTGGCAAAACTCATCGCCTTTGTCGTCGCGATGGCGCTGAGCGGCGCGCTCTGGGTCTTCCTGCACTTTACCGATCTCGGCAAGGCGATGCGTGCCGCGGCGCAGAACCGTGACGTCGCGACATTGATGGGCATCAATCCCAACCGCGTATTTTGCGTCGCCCTTGGCATCGCGCTGGCGCTGGCGGGTGCGGCGGGTTCGCTGTTGATGCCGTTCTATTCCGCCTACCCGTTTGTCGGGCAGGTGTTTGTGCTGATGGCCTTCGTCGCCGTGGTGCTGGGCACGCTCGGCAATGTGATCGGCGCGCTCATCGCCAGCCTGATGATGGGCGTCGCGGAGTCGCTGGGCATTCAATACATCGGCGCGGACTCCGGATTGATCGTGGTGTTCGCCATGCTGCTTCTGACGCTTGCCTTCAAGCCGACCGGCCTTGGCGGCGGGAGAGCGCGATGACAGCGCAGGGAGTACGCACGCGCGGCCCGTTTTGGCTGGCGATCGGCATCGCGGTCGTCGTCGCATTGCCGCTGGTCGTAAAGAGCTCGTTTGCGATCGACATCTTCATCCGGATCCTGCTGTTCTCTTTCATCGGCGTCGCCTGGAACCTGATGGGCGGATACGCCAAACAGCTTTCGCTGGGGCATGCCGCCTATTTCGGGCTCGGGGCCTACACCTCGACCATCCTGCAGGTCGATTTCGGCATCTCGCCATGGATCGGAATGATCGCCGGCGGCGTGGTGGCGATGCTGGCGAGCCTGCCGATCGGCTGGCTGTGCTTCCGCCTGCGCGGCCCCTACTTCACGATCGCCACCATCGCGACGGCGCAGGCGCTGATGCTGATCTTCCTGAAGTTTCGCGATCTGGCCTGGGGCGCGGAGGGCACCACCATCCCCAACCTCGGCAGCGCGCCGCTGATGATGCAGTTCGACACCAAGGCGGCGTATTACTATGTTGCGCTCGCTTTGCTCGCACTCGGACTGGTGATCACCTATCTGATCGAGCGATCCTGGATGGGATATTACCTCGTCGCGATCGGCGAAGATGAAGACGCCGCCGAAGCGATCGGCGTCAACGCACCGAAGATCAAGCGCGACATCTATCTGATCAGTTCGTTTCTCACCGCCCTCGCCGGCACGTTTTACACCCAATACATCTACTTCATCGATCCGGCGACCGCGTTCAGCTTCAATATCTCGATCGAGGCCGCCCTGGTATCGATCGTCGGCGGAATCGGGACGTTGTGGGGTCCGGTGATCGGCACCGTCCTGCTGGAGACGACGTCGACTTTGCTGCAGAGCTGGCTCGGCGGTTCGATCGGCGGCGTGCAGCTCACCGTCTACAGCCTGATCCTGATGGCCGTCATTCTGTGGCGGCCGACCGGACTGATCGGCGTCGCGACCGACGCCTGGCAACGCTATGTCAGCCGCAAGCCTGTGCGAGCGTAAGGGCATCCCATGGCAGACGCGCTCGTTATTCGAGGTCTCAACAAGCGGTTCGGCGGTTTGCGCGCCGTACAAGACGTCAGCTTCACGGTGCAGGAAAACGAAACCGTTGCGCTGATCGGGCCCAACGGCGCCGGCAAGACCACAAGCTTTAACCTCATCACCGGATTTCACCGGCCCGACTCGGGTTCGGTCTTGGCCTATGGCCGCGAGATCACGGGATTGAAGCCGCATGACATCTGCGCGCACGGCCTGGCGCGCACCTTTCAGGTCGCAAAACCGTTTGGCGCCATGACGGTGCTGGCCAACGTCATGACCGGAGCATTTTTGCGCGACAAGAATACTGCCGCTGCGCGCGACCAGGCGCGTGATGCGATCGAGTTCGTCGGTCTCTCGGCCAAAGAACAAACCGCGGCGAAGGATCTGACCACGATCGATCAGCGCCGGCTGGAGATGGCGCGCGCGCTGGCAACGCAGCCCCGGCTCCTGCTACTCGATGAAGTCATGGCTGGGCTCAATCCATCCGAGATCGATCAGGCGGTGGCGCTGGTCGGAAAACTGTCCAAGCGGGGCTTGACCATCGTCATCGTCGAACATGTGATGCGCGCCATCATGGCCGTCGCCCGTCATATCGTGGTGCTCGATCACGGCCAGAAGATCGCCGAAGGCGCGCCGAAGGAGATCGTGGAAAACCCGGAGGTGATCCGCGCCTATCTGGGCTCCTACGTCCACCCGCCGACACCGGGAGAGACCTAGTGCTCAAGCTATCCGGCGTAAGCGCCAGCTACGGCTCGGTGCCCGCCATCGGCAATGTCAGCATCGAGATCGGCGAAGGTGAGGCTGTCGGCCTTTTGGGCGCGAACGGCGCCGGCAAGAGCACCTCCTTGCGCGTGATCTCGGGCCTTGTGAAGCTCACATCCGGCACCATCACCTTCGCCGGCACCAATCTCGCGTCGCTGCCGCCGCACAAGATTCCGGAATTGGGAATTGCCCATGTGCCGGAGGGCCGGCAGGTGTTTCCGGAAATGACGGTGCAGGAGAATCTCGAGATCGGCGCTTACGTGCCGAAGGCCAAGGCCGAGCGCAGCCGCACGCTGGATCTGGTCTATAGCATCTTTCCAAGACTGGCCGATCGCAAGAAGCAACTCGCGGGCACCATGAGCGGCGGCGAACAGCAGATGCTGGCGGTCGGCCGCGGGTTGATGCTGAAACCACGGCTGCTGATGCTCGACGAACCCTCGCTGGGCCTGGCCCCCGTCATGACCGACGTGACCTTCGAAAAAATCGGCGAAATCCACAAGATGGGCACCGCCATTCTGCTGGTCGAGCAGAACGTCAGCCGCGCGCTGTCGCTGGTGCAGCGCGCCTATGTGCTGGAAAGCGGCAACGTGATCATGCACGGCACCAGCGCGGAGCTCGCTGGTAACAAGCAGGTGCAGGCGGCGTATCTCGGGATTTGACACGCGGTACATCGCAACGACAAGACGCGACATACGTAATCTCTCACCGTCGTCCCCGCGAAAGCGGGGACCCATACGCCGTGTCGTCGATGATCCGCGATGGCGTCAGTGTCCTTGCTGGACCATCGCGTCGCTGTCACGACTGCCAGGGGTGATGGGTCCCCGCGTTCGCGGGGACGACACATGCGGATTCAATTTTCAAACAGCCGCCGATTCACCTCAACAAATTCCGCCGTGCGCGCAAGCGGCGTAACCCGGATGGCGGGGTTAGCGCAACGGGTCCTGCGCAAGGCGCTGCCCGATGACAGGCTCCGGCGTAATCCATCTCTTTCACCGTGTCGCGCGCGGTTTGCCCAACATCTCTTGTTTGGGTTCGCTTGGCCCAGCCTTATCATCGATAGCGCTGAAGATAAGCGATACTCTGCGTGATGCTTTGCATTGGATCCGACGAATAATCCTGTTCGACGAAGAAATGGCGCACTCCGGCAGCTATCGAAGCGGCAATGATTTCATCGAAATCCAGTGTCCCATTGCCAATTTCGGTGAAGGACCCATCTGTCGCCATGTCCTTCAGATGCATCAGACGAAATCGCGATTGATACGCCTTCAAATAAGTAACAGGATCAACATTGCCCTTTTTTGCCCAATAGACGTCCAGTTCGAATTTCACAAATCGATCGTCTGTATGAGCCAACAAGAAATCATAGGGGCTGACTCCATTGGGTAAATTCGAGAATTCAAAACTGTGATTATGATAGGCAAATGTTAATCCCGAATGCGTCGCCAGTTCACCTATGGAGTTCAGGTTTTCGCAAACGCGCTTCCAATCATCGATCGTTTGTCGCTCCGACTGGTCCAGGCTTGGGCAAACCACAAACTTCGCCGCCAATGCCGTTGCCGTCTCGAATGACGCTTCTGTATTTTTGCGCAGGCTGTTGTAGTCCATGTGCAACGATGGGGCGCTGAGACCCAATTCCCCGAGCAGGTTTCTTGTCTGTTTCAAGTCGGGACCGAGGAGGCCAGCGAACTCAACTTCTTGATAGCCAAGTCGGGCAATGGCTCGCAAGGTACCTTCAAAATCCGTGCGCAGCAGATCGCGAACGGTGTACAATTGGAGCCCGATTTCCTGCAGAGATCCACCCTGTGCTGAGGCTGCTTTGGTAGCAGCGGCAGCAGCAAAAGCTGCCAAAACATGGCGTCTGGTTGGTGTCATCTGTGACTTCTCCTGCGCCGAAAGCCCTTAAAGCATGCATGCTATCCTGCTTTTGCGCCCCGACTCTCTCGATGCTTCGCATCGCCCCGGAATGACGGTTTGAAGCGAGCGTAGCCCGGATGAGCGAAGCGAGATCCGGGGCGGCGTCACGTTCGTTCCCGGATATCGCTTCACTCATCCGGGCTACAATGTTTGCGAACGTCATTGCGAGGAGCGAGGCGACGAAGCAATCCGGAGTTCACGCGACAGGTTATGGATTGTTTCGCGGAGCCTGTCATCGGGCGGCGCTTCGCGCCGACCCGTTGGCTCGCAATGACGCGTCAAGTAACCACCACCCGCCTCGGCTCGACAATCTCGAACATGCGCGCGAATTCGTCCATCAGCGTCATCAGCTCTCCGAGCCGCGTCGGATCGCCGGTGAAGTTGATCTTGCCGCTTGTCACGGCTTCCGGAAATGTCGTCTGTTTTGCGATGACCTCGTCGAGCACACCGCGCGCCAAAGTAAAACTGGCGTCGGCCGCGGCCGCCCGCGCGCCCGCGATAAAAGTCAGCGCGCAGTTTTCCAGCGTCAGAACAAACGTCTCGTTTGTATCGGTAAAACGCCAGTTGAGCACGATGTGCTTGCCTTCGGCCTTGGGGCCATTGAGCCGGACGCCGAGCACATCCCATAACTGCTCGGTGCGCAGCGCGGCCAGCGTTTCGCGCGGCATCGGCGGCCGCGGCGGCGCCTTCGGCATGCCCTGCCGCAACTCCTGCGCGCCGAACAGATAGGCGTTGCGCCAGGTCGCGCTCTCGGCGGCGTAGCCGAGCTGCTCGAAGCTATCGGCGAGCAGCGCGCGGGCGGCCTGATTGTCGGGATCGGCGAACACCAGATGGCTCACCGCCTGCGCCACGAAGCGGAATTCGCCTTTTTCAAAATCCCTCGCCGCGCGCGCCAGGATCGCCTCCGCGCCGCCCATATATTCGACGTATTTTTTGCCGGCTTCGACCGGCGGCAGCGGATCGAGATGGACGGGATTGGCGTCGTACCAGCCGAGATATTTCTGGTAGATCGCTTTGACGTTATGCCGGATGTGGCCGTAATACCCGCGTGCGTGCCACGCGCCGTCAAGGCTCGCCGGCAGTTTTATCGTTTCCGCGATTTCGGTGGCCGTGAGCCCGTGATTCATCAGGCGGATGGTCTGGTCATGGGCGAACTTGTAGAGATCACGCTGCTGGCGGATCATGGTGTCGATGCGCTCGTGACCCCACACCGGCCAGTGGTGCTGGCCGCACATCGCATCGGCCTTGCCGCCCCACATCTGCAAGGCCTCGCCGAGATATTTCGACCAGGCCAGCGCGTCGCGCACGTCGGCGCCGCGGAACGGCAGCAGATTGTGGAAATTATGGGTGCAGTTTTCCGCGAGATTCAAGAGCTTGTAGCGCGGAACGAAAAAGTGCATTTCCGCCGGCGCTTCGCTGTTCGGCGCCATCTGGAATTCGAATTCGAGCCCGTCGATGGTGCGCTTGTCGCCGGTCGTCATGATGAGATCCGAGGGGCGCAACAGCGCCACCGAGCCCGCCGCCATCGACTTGCCGAGGCCGCAATCGACCTGCCCCCGCGAACCCTTGGCCAGGAACGGCCCGAACTGATATTGCGCGCGCCGCAGCATCGCGGGACCTGCGATGATGTTTTCCGAAACCGCATGCTCCATGAACAGATTGGGCGCGATGATCGGGATGTTGCCGCCCGCCAGCGCCGCGTCATCGAGCACGCCGCGCGCGCCGCCCCAATGGTCGGTATGGGTGTGGGTGAAGATCACCGCGGCCACGGTGCGTTTTCCGCGATGCTGGAAATAGAGCTCCATCGCGGCCCGCGCGCCTTCGATCGAGGTCAGCGTGTCCACCACGATCACGCCGCGCTCGCCCTCGATCAGCGTCATGTTGGCGATATCGAGCCCCCTGACCTGATAGACGCCGGGCACGACCGTCGGCGGAGCTTTTTCTTCGGAAAGAAAGCCGTAAGGCTCGAGGCTCCAGACCACCCTGCCCTGCGCTGACGTGATCCGCGCATTTTCCAGCGTGCCGAGAAAACCGCGCGACGCCTCCTCGAAATCGCGCGTGTCCGAGAACGGCAGCGCCTTCAGCGTCGCCGCATGCTGCGCGACTACCGATGCCGAGGCGTCCTTGGCTGTTTCGCTGGCGCCTGTTTGGGTCATTGAGTTGTTCTCCCCTGCATGGTGCGAAAGGGCGGATTATGACGAGCTGACGTCGGTCGTCAAAGCCTTCGGCATGACGGCGCAGTGAATCGGCAGCGCGCTCCCTCTCCATCCAACTCGGGTCTACCCGAGTTGGACATTTCAAATTGTCGAAGTCGGATATATCCGACTTCGATGGGAGAGGGTTGGGGTGAGGGGTTACGCTCTCTCGTTAGGCCGTAACCCCTCACCCGGATCGCAAGAACGATCCGACCTCTCCCTGTGGGAGAGGTGGCTGAACTCCTGCACTCCGGGGCTCTATTGCTCCTGGATCGGGCTCTAGCAACCGACAAGTGGCAAAGCAGCTTCGCCTCTATGCAGAGCGCCGATCCATCTCACTTCTTGACCTTGCTCGCGTCCATCTTGATGGACGAGCAGTTTTGTTGTAAACGCGGTTTCCACGGCGAACGGCTTCTCCATGCCGAGATAGGTCTGCACCAGTTCGTAATCCTTCTTCATCCGCTCGGCGTCGATCCAGCCCAGCGCCTTGGTCGTCGTAAAATCGTCGGTCATCAGGAACTTGATGCGCTCCC
>WNFA01003543.1_pt1 | contig 12975 bp, 13 predicted proteins | sample 5400481 | NCBI WGS metagenome assembly WNFA01 (sample SAMN13153340, study PRJNA577476) | soil metagenome | isolation source: 120 cm saprolite under Douglas fir tree site 2 hole 1 replicate 2 | place: USA:California | collected 2015-04-18 | reverse complement strand
GCGTCGCACGCAGGATGGACGAGACCAGCCGGGTCCAGCGGTTCACGCCACGAAAACCGAAGAGCAACTGGAGTGCCGTCAACATCAGGAAGGTGGCCGAGCTCACCGCGCGAGGGCTGATGACGCCGGCCGGGCTGGCGGCGTTCGCGCGCCGTGAGGAGGCGCGCTCGGGCGTGTACTCGTACGAGAACCGCCACCTGGCAGCGCTCGACGCCGAGCGCGAAGCGATGTTTCGGGCCCAGGCGGCTGCGTGGGACTTCTTCGGCAAGCAGCCACCCTCCTATCGCCAAACGGCGATCTACTGGGTCATGAACGCCAAACGCGAGGAAACCCGGACGAAGCGGCTTGCACGGCTGATTGACGTCTCGGCCAATGGCCGCCGGCTCTTCTGAGCTATCGCTCAGAGGTAGCCCGATGATCCGCATTGGATGAGCACTGAGCTCTTAGGCTCCTTGCACTCGCCGAGCATGCTGGAAATGGGCCCAAAGAGCTCGACGCCATCGCCATGCCATCAAGAGAGGCTGTTGCCTACGCCTTGGCAGCCCACGCGAGCGGTCCTAGCGGTCCAGATCGACTAAGAACCGAAAGTGGATTGCGGGGCCGGGGCGCAGCCCCGGCCCCTGCAGGCGGCCTCGATCAGCACTCCTTCTTGTGGTTGGCCCAGGTGCAGCCCTCGACACTCGACCCCGAGTTTTGCGATCCGAGCACCAAGACCCTGGACGGGCCGGGGGTGATTGTCGTGCCCTTCAACGCGTACCCGACCCCAAAGCCGAGGAGTAACGCCACCGCAACGGCGAATGCGATTACAAAGAACGCCACTGGGAACCTGAGCATCTCGAGTCTTGCCTGCATTTCGGAACCTCCTCCGAGCGGATTTGATGCAAGCAGCTTCTGCCGAGTCGACGGGCGGCACAGCGGGAGAAGTACGTGCGCCAATACCTGTTTTGGTACCTGAACTCTTTGCCGAGCACGCCATAGTCGCATCGCCGGGTGCAAGATTCGACCTGATGGGAAACATGGAAGGGACCCTTTCCCGCCGTGAGCTCGAGGTGGCCCAGCTGGTGGCCGAGGGTCTCACCAACCGACAGATCGCAGCACGGCTATTCATCGCTGAGAGGACGGCCGAAGGCCACGTTGAACAGATCCGCAACAAGCTGGGCTTCTCATCGAGAAGTCAAATCGCGGCGTTGATGGCAGCGGGGACGCAAGGCGGGCTCGAGCAAACCGGCAACAGCAAACGTCGGAGCAATCTGCCCACGCCGCCCGGCGAATTGGTTGGACGCGAGCAGGAAATCACCGAGCTGGCCCACCTGGTCGCGCGACGACGCGGGGTCGTGACTCTCACGGGTCCGGGCGGAATCGGCAAGACCCGACTTGCCCTCGCCGTCGCCGCATGTCTGGACGACCAGTTCGCGGATGGCATCTGGTTCGTCGACCTGGCTCCGCTGCGAGACCCCGAACACGTCGCCAGCAGCGTGGCTCGCGCGCTCGGCCTGAAGCCGCAGGTAGATCGCCCGCTGATCAACACCATCGCTGCTTCACTGGCAAATCGAAGCGCGCTGCTTGTGGTCGACAACTTCGAGCACATGATCGAAGCGGGAACCGTTCTGACGGAAATTCTCAGAAGTTCCCCTGACAGCGCGATCCTCGTGACCAGCCGCGAGGCTCTCCGGCTCTACGGAGAGCAGGAATACCCTGTGCCGGCGCTGGCCGTCGGCCAAGGATCAAAACCGGGGTCCGCGGTGCAGCTTTTCATTGCCCGAGCGCGCGAGATCGAGCCCCGCATCGAGTTCGGTTTGAACGATCTGGCTGCGATCAGGACCGTCTGTGAACGGCTAGATGGCCTACCGCTGGCGATCGAGCTCGCCGCGGCGAAGGTGCGCGTGCTGAGCCCGTCAACCATGCTGGAGCGGCTCCAGACATCTCTGGATGTCCTTCGCAGCGGGGTACGCGACGTGCCGCCGCGCCATCAGGCGCTGGCTGCGACTTTTGAGTGGAGCCACGAGCTCCTCAACGATGAGGAACAGGTTCTGTTCCGGCGACTCGCGGCTTTCACCGGTGGTTTCACGTTGGAAGCGGCCGAGGCCGTCGCCGCCGGCGATCGAATTGCGACGGATGACGTGATGGAATTGCTGGACTCGCTCGCCGCAAAAAGCCTCATTCGTCGCGAGGATTCAGCCGCAGGTGCACGTTTTCGAATGCTGGAGACAATCGGCGACTTCGCCCGCGCGAAATTGAAACTCTCGCCGGAAGCCAAAGAGCTGAAGCTTGCGCACATGCGCTACTTCCGGGATTTCGCCGAGCGCGAGGCGCCTCGGCTCAAGTCGCAGGACGAACTCGTGACACTGGCTCGGCTGGACGCTGAGCAATCCAATTTGCGATCTTCCATCGAGAGTGCTCGCGAGGTGGGAGACGGTGAGAGTGAGCTGCGCATCATCGGCGGCCTCTGGTTGTACTGGTGTGCTCGTGGCGAGACCCATGAGGGCCTCGTGTGGCTTCGCGGCGCTCCGTTGGACGATGAGCGCATCAATCCGAATCTGAGAGCGGAGGCCTGGATTGGCGCTGCTCGGTTGAACATGAGCGAGGGCCACGCGCCACGCGCCGCCCAAGCCGGCCGCAAACTGTTGGAGCTCGCACCGTCTTGTGCTGTGCCTGGACGCGTCATGGGTTGGGCCCACGTCGCCATGTGCCACGAGAGGTTCGATGAACCAGAGCGCGTCCAGTCGCTGACCGAAGAGGCATTGCGATTCATGCTGGAGTCCGGCGATCATTGGGAGAAGGCTCTGGCCTACACCTCTAGAGGCGAGGTTGCGAGAACCTTCGGATCGGCAGAGGCAGCCGCCGCGGCCTACGAGAATGCTGTGCGTCTGCTCCTGGACAGCGGGGGCGAACTCTTCCTACTCGGCGTCAACCATCACAACCTGGCCCAGACCGCGCTCATGCTTAGCGACCTCGAAGGGGCCGAGGCGCAATTTCTCAAAGCCTTCGAGGCCGGGCGGCAGATCGGCGCCTCAAAGCTGACGCTGCATTCGCTGGTTGGGCTGGCCAACGTAACGAGGTCTCGAGGACGGCACGTGGCAGCCGCGCGCATGCTCGGCTGCGCCGACGCGGCATTCGCTCGCGCTGGATACGAGCTTCACCCAGCGGATCAGCCGCCGCGAGATCGCCTTGTGAACGCCCTGCGTGCCAGCCTGGGTGACGCGGCATACGAAGACCTCCACGCTCAGGGCAGCCGCATGGATCCCGAAGAGATGGCGGTTACACCAGAGGCGCTGGAAGGAACAGTTTCGTAGCGGTTCATAGCCGTTTGCGCAGGGCAATGATCGACAGGAACTCAGTGACCTCGATGTGCGCCCCTGGCATTCTGGATTTCCAAACAGCTTGCAGACGCTGCCTGCCACCGGCGGGGAATCGCGGCGGGCGCTGCCCGACATGGAGATACCGATCCAGCTCGCCAGGATTTGCAAGGCGCACTCGGAACTGATCGTTCCTCTTGCCAATCAAGACAAAGTGCCCCTCATCAACGACGGAATTGATGGCGGCCTCGGCTGCGGCGAAGAGAGGCTCTGAGACCGGATTGATCAGAGCGCCGACCGGCTGGCGGTGTCCTGGGGCCCTTACCGCAATGAATGGACGCTTAATCCGGCGTGGCTGGAGGCAAATCACCACACCGCTGGGCACAAGGTGCTGCCTCGCTCGCTTGAGGGCATGGACCATGCCCTGGACTGCGATTCATCAAAGTGACCAGCTAAAGAGCGCGATATCGAAAGGTTCGCCGCCGAGACGCAGTCGCTCGGCTGCGCCGACGCGGAACGAAACGTTGCTGATGCCTGTGGCAGCGGTAACACGCCTGGCAACGGCGATCTTCGCGGCATCCAGTTCAGTTGCCACCACGCTCGACGCTGACGGCGCGTATTCACGCGTGAGCCGGCCGTCTCCGGATCCGATCTCCAAGACGCGCCGACCCTTGAGCTCGACGAACCGTTGAATGAGACGGATCTCCATGCCGGGAGGTGGATAGTCCGATGGCAGCTCGACGGCCTTCGACATCGATGCGATGCTACCTGTTGAACCGATGACCCGGCGACCACTGGCGGCGAACTCCGAGGCTCGCATCGCGCGCATTGTCGGACGGGTGCGCGCAATCCCCGCCGGGTTTGTCCGCACCTACGGCGACATCGACCCCCGCGCGCCGCGCCTCGTCGGCCATGTTCTGGCGACCATCCACGTCGACCTGCCATGGCATCGCGTCATCCGTGCCGATGGGAGCATCCCGAAAGGACGGCGACAGCAGGCGCTCCTGATCGACGAGGGCGTCCCGATGCGCGGCGATCGTGTCGATCTGCGTCACGCCCGGCTGCCGTCCGAACCTTAGCCGACGAGATGTTCCGCGAGGAACTCCAGAATCCGCCGGTTGGCGGTGACCTGGTTGGCCAGCCTGGCCACACCGTGGCCTTCGTCCTCGAAGATCAGGAGCTCGGCCCGCTCCACGGCCTCCGCGATCTGGATGCTTTCTCCTACCGGCACCCGCGGATCATTGCGCCCGTGGATGACAAGCAGCGGCGCCTTGATCGTGTCTGCGCGATGAATCGGGCTGATCTCGCGTAGGAACTCTGCCTCGGCCCCGCCAGGGTCGCCGTACTCATTCATCCGCAACACGCCGCGCCAGGGGGGCATGTTCTTGAAGAAAGTGTGCCAATCCGCGATCCCGACCACATCGACCCCCGCGTCCCACAGCTCGGGGTCCTCGATCAGCACCGCAAGTGTCATGAACCCACCGTAGGAACCGCCAGTCGCCGCGGTCTTGGTGGCCATTCCGGTGCGTTTCACGTGGCGGGCCGCTTCACAGCCGTCCTTGACCCCGTTCCATCGCATCGTTTTGTCGTCCAGGCTCTGAAAGCGCATGCCATAACCGCTAGAGCCGCGCACGTTGGGAAGAAATACGTTGACCCCGATCGCATTCAGAAGATGTGCCTCCGGAACATAACGGGCACGGGATTGTCCTTCTGGGCCTCCATGGAAGTCAACGACAGTGGGCCGCGGTTGATCATCGATGCGATAACCCAGGGCGGGAATTCGGGCGCCATCAAAGCTCACAAATTCGGTCTCGAACGGCTCGACCAGCCCAGAGAGAGGCTCTGACGTGGACGTCCAGCGACCTACCTGCGGCCACTCATAGATCTCCGCCGGATGCGTCGGCTGCTCCCAGCTCACAAACAGACCGGATCCGTCACGCTTCCAGGCCACGTGGTAATCGGCGTCGCCGCTGTGGTCGGCGACGACGACGCCGGGCGGCAGTGAAACGCGCTCGAGCGTGCGTCCCGTCGTGAGGTCAATGATGCGTATGCCGTCATAGATGCCTTCGTTGACCACGAGAGCAGCCTTCGTCCCAGAGGGATCGACCGCCACACCGTCGATATCGTGAGTCTCGTCGAACAGCCGGCGGGCGATCTGGGTCGGACGGTCGGGGTCGACAACGGCCAACCCGAGGAAGTCGCGATCCAGATCGGTGAGGACGAGGATGCCTTCAGCAAGCCACTCGATCGGCCGCACCCGCAGCGCCGCCGGGAGAAGGCGAGTCAGCGTGCCGTCGCGGGCGAGTATGTGAGCTTCAGTTGGAGTCCCCATCACATTGACGACCACGCCCCGAGTCCCATCACGACTCCATACCGTCCACTCCCAGAAGCCGCCCGGCTCCGCCCACTTCGTCAGCGAGCCGGTGGTCAGCTCGAGCTCACCGAGGACTACGTTTGCCTGACCGTTGGGATTCCAGCCCAGCCCAACCCGTCGCTGGTCGGGATGCATGACTACGGACTGATGAATCGCTTTGACGTCCGAGGTCAGGGCTCGATAGTCACCGTTGGACAGCAAGCCTAGCTGCCAGATCTCATTGCCGCCAGAGTCGGTCCGCACCAGCAGGCCGAGCGGCGTGTGCGCGTGGGGCACCATGCGATTTGCGCTGGCGAAGAGCAGTTCGGGCTCGGTCGCCGGCTTGGTTTGTCGGAACACCTGGGCATGACCCCTGACGTTCGACGAGAACCAAAGATTGCCGTCTGAATCGGGAAGCGGCCTGGTGGCTCGCGAGACAGACAGCAGCTTTTCGATTTTCGCGCGGTTGGTCGCGGCCAGAATGTCCACTCTCGGCCCAACCTTAAACGGTAGAGCGAGGACGATAAGAGTCCGTCAGCGACCTTCGGGTCCCGCGAACCGCGGTGCAACGACGGTCGTGTAGCGGATCGAACGCATCTGCCAAAAACCGAGGGCGGCCAGGCTGATCAGGAAACCGGCTACCGCAGCAATCAATCCTGCTTCGGGGGACGCAAAGACGGCGACCACGAAAAGAGCGGCAAGCCCGCCCGCGACCACCGACACGATCACGGAGAGCATGCCCGGCAGCGTCTGCAGGCCGTGAACTACCGACAACCGGCTGCGCTTTGGAATCGAATCCACTCCAAGCGTGAGAAGAACGCCGCGTAGGTCGTCGTACCGGCCGGTGACGAAGTAAGGCTCTAAGTCGGGATGCAATTCGACATAGGCATGGCGGAGGCGGTTCATACCGATCACCCAGCGCATGTCGTCCCGGTTGAGACCCATCAGCCGGGCGATCGTCGCGACGCCGACGAATATCACGACGGAGAGCATCAGGAACGCGATCAACACGAACGTCGTCCCGAAACGCTCCGCCTGCGCGATGAGCGCCAGCGCGATGACCGCGCCCGACAAGACGGCCAGGAACATGCTCACGCGGCTGAACGATTCGGTGTAGGTCAGAGATCGGGTTGCAAGCAGGCTCCAGTGCTCTGTTGCCAGGATCTGCATCCTTGCATCTGCCGTTGATTCCGGTGTGCCAGACAAACGCGGGCCTTCGCGCGAGGCCTCGAATCCCGAGGTCTGTTCGCTGCTCATCGGCGATCTTGGCCTGGTGCGTACATCAGTGATCCCGGCGTGGTCAGCAGCTCACCCGTCTCCAGCAATGTCTTCAGGCCGGAGAGGATCATCGGCCAGCCGCCGTAAAGCTGGTCGTTTGCGCCCTCGCGAAGCTGGTCGTGCGTGACGGTCAGGCGGCAAGAGTCGCCGACCGGTTCGATGTCCCAGGTGATTCTCGATGTGCCCTCGCTCTTCACATCATCGCCCCACAGCGCCAGCATGCTTTGCACCAGCCGCCGCGGGGGGTCGACCTCGAGGTTCTCGCCTTCGCCCAACAGACGGGTGCCGTCCCATGAGCGCATCTCGAAACGCGATCCTGGCGTCCAATCGGAGGCAACCCGATTGCCGAAGTGGTACTTGCTTCTCATCTCGCCGTCGGTGATCGCCTCCCACAGGCGCTCCGGGGTGGTCTTGATGTAGATCTCGAAAACCTTTTCCATGCGTTCCTCCAGATTGGTTTTTAGCCCGGTGAGCACAGCAGCCCAGGGTTCCGCGTATTTGCTCACCCACCGATCGTGGACGAGCCGGATCGGAACCGGGTTCAGGAAGTGAAGCTTCTCGCGCCCGCGACGCCTGGTCACCACGAGGCCGGCCTCTTCGAGCAGCTTGAGGTGCTTCATCACGCCGAAGCGAGTCATCGGCAAGCGCTCCTGAAGCGTGGTCAACGACTGGCCGTCGCTTCGGAAGAGCTCGTCGAGCAGACCCCTGCGGGTCGGATCAGCCAGCGCCCTGAACACTTCGTTCATACCGGAAAAGATACGTGACCATTTGGTCACATGTCAAGAGAGGCCCGGGGAAGGAGGCGGTAAGCGAGGTGCCGCCGCTCCGCTGGATCGCGAGAGCGGCGGCGTCGTGATCGTGGTTAGCGAGCGCGCTTGTCCTTCGAGAGCTCCTCGAGGAGTTCGGCCAGGCGCTCGATCGATTCGTTGGCTCCTTCCTCCATGCCGGAGGCGACCATGCCGTCGCGGTCCATCACCGACTGGAAGACCTGGTGCGCCACGAGTCTGGTCTTGTTGCCCATTGCTTCGAAGGTGGCCGTCTGGAGCGCGACGTGACCGGGCACGCCTTCGTACTCAAACGTGGCCACGATTCGCTCCGGCGCGACGACGTCGTGGTTGACGCCGCGGAAGCCATGGCGGCTCCCGTCAGCGCCGACATGCACCACCCGCCACGAGCCTCCCGGCCGTGAATCGAACTTGTCGACCTCGATCTTGTACCGGCGCGGACCCCACCACCGTGCAAACAGCTTCGGGTCCGTGTAGGCCTTGAACACGAGCTCTCGCGGTGCATCCAGCACCGTCGTCGAAACGATCTCCTGCTTGCCAGGTTCGATTACGTACTCAGTCTTGGGCATCGTTTTTTCTCCTTTGGTGGTCATTGGTCTTCTTCTCCTCCTTGATCAGTTCCTGCAAAACGTCGTCCAGGCGCTGAAAGCTCTCGTCCCAGAAGCGCTGGTATTCCCCCACCCAGTCGGACGCCTCCTTCAGCCGGCGTCCATCGAGGCGGCACGGCCGCCATTGCGCGTTGCGGCCCTGAGTGATCAGGCCGGCGCGCTGCAGTACTTTCAAGTGTTTCGAGATGCCGGGAAGGCTCAGGTCAAACGGCTTGGCCAGCTCCGTGACCGAGGCCTCTCCTTGAGCAAGACGAGCCAGGATCGCCCGCCGGGTGGGATCGGCGAGGGCTGCGAACGTGACGCTCAGTTGGTCATTTGCCATCTTAGTTTTCTACTCGGCTAATTAACTAATCGGTAGAATACAGACCCGCCGAGCCGAATGTCAAGTCCCTTGAAACGGTCATAGTTCCGGCACAAACCGGCGATAGATTCCGAGCCCAATGGCTGCACTGGTCGAGGTCCGCGACCTTCACAAGCGCTACCGCGCCCGCGATCCGTGGGCGGTGCAGGGGGTCACATTCGCACTCGAGCCGGGACGAGCGTTCGGCCTACTGGGCCCCAACGGCGCCGGCAAGTCGACCGTGGTCAAGGCCATCGTCGGGCTGACCAGGCCGGATTCCGGCACGGTCGCGCTGTTCGGCTTGTCACCGAGCAAATATGCGGCGCGCGCCCAGGTCGGGTTCGCGCCCGAGGAGCCCGACTTTCCAAAGTACCTACGCGCGGACGAGGTGCTCGACTACTTCGGGCGGCTGCTGGGTTTGTCCGCTAGCGAGCGTCGCCGGCGCGTTGTTGAGGCGCTCGAGTGGAGCTCGCTGGCCGGCGAGCGCCGACAGGTGCGGCACTTCTCGAAGGGCATGAAGCAGGGCCTCGGGCTGGCGCAGGCGATCCTTGGCCGGCCGAAGCTGCTGATCCTGGACGAGCCGACCGCAGACCTCGACCCGATCGGCCGCCGCGATGTGCGGGAGCTGATCGCCGGCTTGAAGGCGCAGGGCGCCGCGGTGCTGCTCAACAGCCACCTCCTCAGCGAGGTTGAGCGCGTATGCGACCGCGTGGCGATCATGGCGCGCGGCCGGATCCTCAAAGAAGGGCCGATGCAGGAGCTGGTGCCCGAGGGCCGGACCCTCGAGGAGGTTTTCATGGCCCTGCTGGATGCCACCGCTCAGTCACGCGAACCGGGCTTGCCCGCCTTCATCGCCGAGAAGCAGGGGCATGGAGGGCACAGCTGATGTCCCAAGCGCTTGCGGTCGCACGCTACTCGCTTATCGAGCTGACTCGGCGGCGCGTCCTGGTAGTGATCGTCGCCATCGGCGTGGTGCTGATGGCCGGCATCGCCATCGCCCCGCATTTGCTCGCACAGCCAACTCCTAAAGATGGGGTGATCGTGATGCTCACCGCGCTAGCTGCGGAAGTGCCTTACGCGTTCACATTGTGTGCCTTCGTGGTCGGCATGACTGTGATCAACCACGACCTCGATTCGGGCGCCGTGGTCTCAATCTTTGCGAAGCCCATGTCTCGCTCCAGCTATACCAGCGGGAAGCTGCTGGCCTCCGTGTCGCTGCTTGTGCTGATTGCAGCCATCTTCACCGTCGGCAGTCTTGCCGTCGTGGCGGCGAACGGTGGCGCCGTTTACGGGGTCGTCTTCTGGACTTGCGCGGCCCTCGCCGCGAACATCGTCCTTCTGATGCTGCTCGTGATGGTGCTGACTGTATTCCTCAACAACGTCGTATCGGCAGCGATCGTACTCGTCTTTCACTACCTCGCAGGCCAGGTGCTGACACTTCACGCGATGGTCCAGCACAACGTGATCACCGACGCCATCGGCAAGGCGCTGATCAACGTCGCCTACTGGGGCGTACCGCACGAGCTCACTAGCGACCTGCAGCGACAGATAATGCAATTGCAGATCGATACGGGGGAGCTGCGGTTTGGCGGCAGCAGCCCGATCGATCGCTTGCCGAACGCCTCGGGAGCGGTAGACATCGCTTTCTGGTTTGCATACGGGGTGGCGATCGTCTTGATCCTCTTCTGGTCAGTGCGCCGCAAACAGGTCTAACGAGGAGTCCCACTAATACGCTTCCTGCAATCCACCCCGGCGAGCCCATCCCTCGAGCAAGCGGAACAATGCATAGCCAAGCCCGGCATAGACCGCACCTACCAGCAGCTCTCCGCCGAGAAGGCCGGCTACCTGGCCAATGCCGGCCCCGGCCACTGCCTCTCGGGCGGCCATTACCCCCCTCGTCAGAGGAAGCGCGTAGGCCACAGCCTGCAATGCGCCGGGCAGGCGGTCCACCGGAAAGTTGATGCCGCACACGATCAGGAGGCTGTAGTAGACGACGTTGGCGATGATGATCGAGTCGCGCATCACGAGCCCAAGACTGCCAAACAACAGACCGAGCCCGGAAGTCGTCAAAGAGATCATCACTATGCAGACCGCGAGCAGGAGCAAATTGGCCGCCCTCAAGTCCAATCCATAGAGAAGGACTGTGAGGACGAGGCCGAACACAACGGTCACGATGCCATCAAGGACATTCACGATCGAGCGGCTCATGAACGTCACCAGCCGGTTGGCGGGTGAGCCGAGAAGCAACGGCAGCGTTCCGTTGTGGCGTTCATTCGCAACCGTCGCGATGACGCCGAAGATCGCACCGTTCGCGGCGATTTGCAAAGAGTTTCCCAGCGCGAAATAGAGCGCGTTGCCCGGGCCAGTCGCAAACACCCCGAGCTGCACGAAAAATACGATCTGCGCAACGGGCAGCAGAACTTTGTAAGCGAGATAGCCGAGCGGAGTTGCCCACTGGAACAGGGCCACGTACTGGAGCCATGTCGAGCGCCCGAAGGCTGCGATCTGCGTCATGCGAGCGCCAACTGTCCGGTCACGCGAGCCCGCGCGTCAACGAAGCGGTACAGAAGGAAGCTCAGCCCCAGGTAGATGGCGCTCAGGCCGAGCGCGGCGAGCCACCACGAGACGAAGTTGGCGCTCGGAGTCGGATTGGCTGATGCGTAGAGAGCTCGCGTCGCCCACGTGGGAGAGAGCAGGTAGGAGATCGGCTGGAGCCACGACGGCAGCTGGCTGATCGGGAACATGAATCCGCATAGGCCGTACACGGCCATCTCGAGGCCGTTCAGCACCGTGAACGCCCAGCGCCATACAGCGAACAGCGGAGTCAGCGCGACGGCGATGACGAAGAAAGACAACGTCAATACGCCGAGTGAGACGGCGAAGCGCACGGGATCGAGGCCTGGCAGCGCGGCGTGAAAGCCAAAATACGCGAGCGCCACAGTGGGAATGAACGACATCAAGCCGAGCAGAAGACTGCTGAGGATTTTCCCGATCACGATCACAAAGAGCGGTGTGGGTACGGCAAAAATCTGCTCGAGAGTCCCCTGCCAGCGTTCGTCCTGGATCGAGTTGCCGCCATCGAGATACGCGACCGACCAGAAACCGATGATGCCCCCGCCAAGTACTCCGTAAGCGACGCGATCGATTCCCGACGAGGTGAGCATGAAAAGTCCGATCGCGGCGAAGATCACGGGAAACAACAGCCAGTTGAGGTACGTCCATGGGCTCACCACCCGCAGCCGGAGGCTGACCTCGAACGCGCGCCAGGCAGCGCGAACCAGCGCCCTCATGTCGAGTCTCCGACGAGCTCGACGTATGCGTCCTCGAGGGTGGCCTCGCGCGCCGAAACGCGGTGAAGCGAAACCCCGTCCAGCACAAGTCCGAGCCGCGTCATGACGTCGGGCGGATGCGCGCAGTGAACGGTGACTCGCACCGCGAGCTCGAGGTCGGCCGTCGCGACGGAGCTGACCCCGGGCAGGGCTCGCAGCCTGTCGAGACCCTCAGGTGTGATGGCATCGACCTCGAACTCCACGACTCCGATCTCGCCGACGAGCTGCTTGATGCTGCCGGGCGTGCCCTGGGCGACGATCTGTCCTTTCTTGATCACAGCCACCCGGTCGCAGATCGCATCGGCCTCGAACATGTAATGCGTCGTGAGGAAGATGGTCTTTCCGGCGTCCGCAAGCCCTCTGATCAACAACCTCAGGTCGCGGGCGCCGACCGGATCGAGGCCGATGGTCGGCTCGTCCAGGAACAGGACGTCCGGATCGTTCAATAGCCCGCGCGCGAGATGCAGCCGCTGCTTCATGCCCCGCGAGTAACCCTCGACCTTGTCGTGTTCCCGGCCGGCCAGCCCGAGCTTGGCCAGCAGCTCTGGAATGCGCTGGTTCGAGACCTGCGGTGGGATGAGGTAGAGGTCGGCGAAGTAGCGCAGGTTGTCGAGACCGGAGAGCCGCCAGTGGAGAACTCGCTCGCCACCGAATACAAAGCCGATCTGACGGCGCACTGGGCCTGTCTCCGTGACCACGTCGCGACCCAGGACCCGAGCACTCCCTGATGTCGGCAGGAGCAGCGTGGTCAGGATCTTCACGGTCGTGGTCTTGCCGGCGCCGTTCGGTCCCAACAGCCCGAACAGCTCCCCCGGCGCGATCGCTAGGTCGATCCCGTCGAGGGCAATGTTCTGAACCTTCGTGCGCCGAAACGTCCCGCGCGTGCTCGTGTAGACCTTGCGTAGGCCAGTCACCTCGATGGCATGCCGAAACGGCGGATCTGAAGGCACGGGTTCGAGTCTAAGGGCTGTCGCGGGGCGAGAGAC
>WNFA01003542.1_pt1 | contig 12975 bp, 12 predicted proteins | sample 5400481 | NCBI WGS metagenome assembly WNFA01 (sample SAMN13153340, study PRJNA577476) | soil metagenome | isolation source: 120 cm saprolite under Douglas fir tree site 2 hole 1 replicate 2 | place: USA:California | collected 2015-04-18 | reverse complement strand
GTGGGTCCTCGGCCACCAGTTCCTTGAATGTCTGGTACGGCCCCCACATCACCCTGTTGGCGTCGAACGCAGCCGCGACGCTCGCGAGCGTGCGCACAGAGATCCACGGCTCGAGCAGTTCGCAGATCTCCTGGCGCCCGCGCCACCGATCGCCCTCGTCGTTGAAGTAGAGGCCGAGGCGGGCTTCGAGGTTGCGAAACTCGCCGCTCAAAGCCGTCGCCTCGACCAGGCTGCGCCACTGCCGCGGCGTGAGGGCAAGCACCACCACGCGCCGCCCGTCGCGGGTGACGAAGTCGCGGCCGAACGTCCCGTACACGTGATTGCCGAAACGGCCGCGTGGCTCTCGCTCGAGCACGGCCTCGCCGATCAAACCCAGATGCCCCGCCACCGCTAGCCCGACATCGGAGAGGCTCAGCTCGACCAGCTGGCCTTCGCCGGTCAGGCGCCGGTGCCGTTCGGCGGCGAGGATGGCGGTCGCGGCGAGGAAGCCGGTCATGGCGTCCCACGCCGGGAGCACGTGGTTCACCGGACCTTCGCTGTCTTCGGGTCCGGTGATGAATGGAAAGCCGAGGGCCGCGTTGACGGTGTAGTCCACGGCCTGGCTGCCGTCGCGGTTGCCGGTGATCACGACCATGATGAGGTCGCCCCGCAGCTTCTTGAGCTCGTCGTACGAGTTCCAGCCGGACACAGGTAGGTTGGTGAGGAAGATGCCCCCGCCCTCGCCCGGCGCGGTTATGAGCCTGGCGACCTTCTCCTGGCCCGGCTCGTGGCGAGTGTCGATCGTCACCGAGCGCTTGCCCTGGTTGAGGCCGGCCCAGTAGAGGCTGCGGCCGCGATGCAACGGCCAGCGGCCGATGTCGACGCCGCCGCCGGGCGGGTCGACGCGGCTGACGTCCGCGCCCATCGCCGCCAGCGTGGCGCCACCGAGCGGCGCGGCGACGAAGGCCGACATCTCGACGATGCGCAGCCCGGAGAGGATTCCCGCGCCCATCGAACCGTCATGCTAACCGGGGCGTGCGCACCAACCTGACCGTCGACGACCTGGGCGACCTGCTGTCCCTGCCGATCGTGGGAACGCTCGCCACCTATCGCAAGAGCGGCGACGTGCTGCTGTCACCGGTGTGGTTCGAATGGGCGGACGGCGGCTTCAACATCGCGATCGGCCGCAACGACGTCAAGGCTCAGCACCTGCGCCGCGACGCGCGCGCGAGCGTGGCCGTGTACGAGAACGCCCAGCCGCTGCGCGGCCTGGAGCTGCGCGGCACCGCAAGGCTGTTCACAGAAGGGCTGCACGAGCTGCGCGAGCGGATCTACCTCCACTACATGGGCGAATCTCCGAAGACGCCCGACGATGTGGAGATCGGCGTGCGCATCGAAGGCACGATCCGCGCCTGGGACTTCGCGGACTAGGATCACAAGGTGGACGCGGGCTGGCTGCGCTCGGGCCGGTGGTTCGCGTGGGGCTACGGCGGCCTGGCCCTGATCGGCGGAGTCCTGGCGTTGGTGGTCAGCTCCGGCATCCCCTCCACAGATGACCTCGCCGTTCACTACGCCTACGTGCGCAAGATCTGGCCCGAGCTCTACCCCGCGTTCTTGCTCCTCATCGCGGCGTTCCTGAACCTCGCCCCACTCGGTTTGGTGTTGCGGGCACGATTGGGTCAGGGCCTCCGCGGTGAGCTGCTCTACGCAGCTTTCCTGGCTGCGGGCCTCATCGGCATCCTGTGGATGCTGATGCAGATCGGCTCGGCCCAGGCCGTGGTGCGCGCCACCGCGAACGTCGACGCACAAGGCCTGGCCTCGATCGGCTACGCATCCGGCCTCTGGTCCGGGGTGATCAACTGGATGGAGCGGGGCTTCATCATCTTCGCGGGCATCGGCGCGTACTGGACCGGGCGGGCCGCCCTCGATCAGCGCGTTTTCAGTCGCGGCTTGGGCTGGATGAGCCTGGTCCTGACGGCGTTCTATGTCCTCGGCTTCGCCACCCTGGCGCTGCGGGACGCAGGATTTCCCCTCCCCGACGCCGTCGGTTCAGCCCTGGTCGGGCTTGGTTCGCTGGTCGCGAGCGTCTGGGCGGGCTGGCTGGGTTGGGAGCTGGGCCGCCCACCCGTCGCGTGAGCGTCCAACGACTCGACGTCAAGCACACAGGCGTCACCCGTACGTGCCGGATCTATCGCCCCGAACACTTGGCCGCGCCAACCGGGCTCGTGGTGATGCTGCACCCGGCCACCGGTTCGGGCGAGGAGTTTGCCCGCCTGACCGGCTTCGACCAGCAGGCCCAGCGCCTGGGTTGGGTGGCCGCCTATCCCGATGCCTGGAACCCCGGTCCATCTGGAGGCTGGGACACGTACTCGTGCTGCCCGAATGAATACGACGACGTCGGTTTCATCGCCGACCTGATCGCGAGAATCGTTGGCGATCAGAGCCTTGACCCGAGCCGAGTGTTCGTCGCCGGATTCTCGAGGGGCGGCATGATGGCCCATCGAGTCGGCTGCGAGCTGAGCGGGCACGTGGCCGGAATCGCAGCCGTGGCGGGAAACATGGCCGACCCGTCCGGAAGCACTGAAGCCGTGCCGTGCGGCCCCGGCCGGCCGGTCGCGGTTCTGATCATCCACGGCAGCGACGATCGCAACGTCCCGGTGGAAGGTGGAGCGAGCCCCGACTATCCGGAACAGCTCCCCTACGCCCCGCTCAGCGACGTGGTCAGCCGCTGGCGCGCGGAGAACCAATGCACCGAGACCGCGCCCGTGAGGCAAGAAGGCAACGTGAGCATCCGCCGCTGGAATGGGGATGCGCCGGTGGAGCTGCGCCTCGTGATCGGCGGCGGCCACCAGTGGTTTCCCGGAGCCGGCGAGACGATCGCGGATTTCTTCGCCGCCAACCCGTGGCGAGGCGGCCGCTAGAAGCGGTTCGCGCCCTCCCATTTGGCCTGGCAGGCCACGCAGCGCGTGGATTCGGGCAGCACTTCGAGCCGCTCCGGGGCGATCTTCTGGCCGCAGTCCTCGCAAACGCCGTAGGCGCCCTTGGCCTTGAGCTCGCGCGCATGCTCAGCCTGCTCACGATCGCGCTCGAGGACATGCTCGATTGATTGGTTGGTGGCGCGGTCGCTCAGCACCTGTGCGAAGTCCGACTCTCCAAATCCCTTGCTCATCTCTTCCTTCAGTATGTACCCGCCTAGCGCCGGGGCAAGAAGTCGAGAAGCAGCTTGTTGAGTTGATCCGCCGCGTCGAGAGGCACGAAATGGTTGATTCCCTCGAGGCGCTCATAGCGCCACGGCCCGCTGACCCTCGAGGCGGACTTCACCATCGCGTGCTCGGTGAGAGCCATGTCCGCGGTCCCAAACACGCCCATGGTCGGAGCGGCTACCGGCGGCAGCGCCGGCCCGGGTCCGAGGAGCCGCTGGACGGGCACGTTGGCGCGATACCAGTTGAGCGCGGCGGTGAGAGCGCCGGGTTCTGACAGGTTGGCAATGTAGGTTTCGACATTCTCACCCGTGCCCTCCAGGAGCACGCGCATCAGGTACCAGTCATTGCGCTGGATGAGGTCTTCGGCGACCCCGGGGATGTCGAACAGGATGCGGTACCAACCCTTCTGAAGAGCTTCGAGCGTCGGCGGTCCGGCGGCGCCCGGTGCGCCCACCGAGATGACCACGAGGTGGTCGACCCGGGTCGGCGCCAGCATCGCCACGAGCCATGCCACCGCCGCGCCCCAGTCGTGCCCGACGACATGCGCGCGCTGGACCCCGAGCGCGTCCATGATCCCGGTCACGTCGCCGACGATCTTGGTCAGCGCGTAGTCGGCGACCTCGGGCGGGCGGTCGCTGCGGCCTCGGCCGCGCATGTCGGGCGCGATGGTGCGGAAGCCCGCGGCGGTGAGGGCCGCCACCTGGTGACGCCACAGCGCGGACGTATCGGGGAACCCGTGCAGGAGGACGACGGGCGTGCCCGCGCCCTCTTCCGAGACCTCGAAGGTGAGCCCGTTCGCCTCGATGCGCGCCATCAACTCTTGGCCGGCTCGGGAACCGGCGCGAACATCTTGCTTATGAACGCCGTCTGGCCGAGTGCAGCCGGCGGGAGCAGGCTCGACAGCTGCGCCACCATGCTGTGGGCGATCGCTCGCGTCGTGCTGGGGCTGATGAACACCGCCTTCAAAACGTTCTGCTCGGCCGGCGCCATGTCGCGCATGCGGGTGAAGGCGAGCGTCCCGTCATAAGCCGGCTTCATCGCCTTGTCTCGCCGCTGCTGGAAGGCAGACATGGTCGCCTCCCAGTCGGCTCCGTCGAACCAGGCGCCCAGCGCCTCCGCGAGCATGAAAGACTGTTCGAGCGCATCCCCGATCCCGAGCCCGGTGCTCGGATCCTTGAGGTAACCCGCATCGCCTGTGAGCGCCCAGCCTGGGCCATAGGGCTTGCGGAAATGGTTGTCGATCCCTTTCACGCCCATGACCCTGCCCTCCAGACGTGCGTTCTGCAGGCGGCGCCCCATGTCGGGCAGCCTGCGGACACGAGTCTCGAACACGGCGTTATGTTGGGATCGAAACTCTTCGAACTCCTCGGGCTGGATCTCCAGGGCTATGCAGTCTTCGCCCTCGCGCATCGGAAACAGAAACCCGATCTGGTCGCCGCCGAAGAAGATCTCCAGCGTGGCCTCCGGACGCGGCTCGATGCCCTGAAAGTAACCGTAGTAGGCAGGGCGGAGCGCCGGGACAGCGTCGTATTCATGAGTGCCGACCCATTCCGCGACCTTGGACGACTTGCCGTCGGCGCCGATCACCACGCGGGCTCGAACCTCTCGGCGCGCGGCGCCCGTGGCTTGCAGGACGGCGCCGACAACGTCGCCGCCCTCCTGGATCAGCCCGACCACACGGGTGCGCTGTTCGAAGCCTGCGCCCGCTTTCACCGCATGGTCTATGAGCACCGAGTCGAGCACGATGCGCCGCGGGCAAAGCGAGAAACCGCCGGGTGGCGCAGCCGGCCCCTCGAAGCAGCAGTCGTCGACCCATGTGCGGTGTCTGGTGATGCGCCGAAATCCGGCGGCGAGGATGTCGTCCAGCACGCCGAGGCGCTTGAGCGCGCCGACGGCGGGCAGGCCCATGAAATGGGTCGACATCGTGTCGCTCGGGAACTCGTCGCGGTCTACGACGAGCACGTGCCGGCCCTGGCGCGCAAGCAGCAGGCCCAGGCTGCCTCCGGCTGCGCGGCCGCCGACGATCAGAGCGTCGTATTCGGGCTGTGTGCTCATGACGCGCCGATCGTATCTCGCCTCCCCGCCGTGCGGGGAAGTCGGCGCCGGGTGGGGAGACCCTAGTGCCCGAGGGCCGTGGATTCGTACTAGCGCACGCCCGCGGCGGTCAGGTTGACGTCAAGAAGTCAAGATTATTCATTACGGCTGGGAGTTATCAGGGTGTCTTGGCATTCCGGCTGCCGCCATTTACGGTTATCCCGTGAGCCGGTTCTTCCGTCGCAACCAGGCGCCCTCGACAGTGACATTTCCCGTCAGCGCGGCGGTCGGCTCAGTGTTCGCGATCTATTTCGCACCTACCGCCGGCGGGCCGACGCGGGATGCGTTGGCTGCGGCGGCTGCCACGTGGTCGGATGCTCACCTCGAGCCGCCGCTGCGAGATGCCGTCGCGGTATTTCGAAGGCAAGGTTTGGTTTCTATCGAGCTGAGGCCCGCCGCGGACCTCCCCCCACTCCCTATCGATCTTCTGCTGCACATGGGCCTTGGGGAGTTGGAAGAGCGGATCGTTCGGGCGGCGACCGAAGTCGTGCTTGTGACAGGACAGGACCTCAACGTGCGTCCGCGCATGGGCATGTGGGCCGTGCTCGCTGCCGCGCTCGCTGTGCGCGAGTTTTTGCAGGGAGTGGTCTTCGACCCGGACGCACTTCGAATCATCGATCCCGACCACGCGGCGCGTTGGTTTTCGCCGACGGGAGAAATCGGGGTTACGAAACACATCATCGTCCCTTTCTCGATTGGCGACAGAGGGCTGGGCTGGATGACCACGCGGGGACTTCAGAAATTCGGCCTGCCCGATCTTGAGGTTCGCGACGTGCCGCCCAATCTCAGCCAGCTCACCGTGCTCATGAACGCGGTTGGGCAATTTCTGGTCGAGGAGACTTTCCGGAAGGTGGCCGAATCCAAGGGCAAGGTCGACCAGCTCACAATTGCCGCCGAGATCAGCGTCGACCGGGCACTCGTCGCCCGGGCCGGCGCAAGGAAACCGGATGATGCGGCGAGCGGCGCTGCGACGGTGGCCCTGCGATACGACGCGACGGAGCGCGTGCCCGGCCCGCCGATGATTCGGATCGAGCAACCTCCTGGCTTCTCGGGCGACACCGGAATCTGGCTCAACCATGTAGCAGGTCAGCTGCTCGGGTCGGAGGACAAGGTGCGGATGGCCGATACCTCCGGACAGGCCATGACCCGTGCTCATGAGCGCGCAGTGGCCGAGCTGCCGCAGGTCAAGCAGAGGTTCGTGGCCGGCCTGAAGCCGGGAGAGGTGCTGTTCATCAAGCATGGGTTCCCCACCAGCACCGGCTCCAAGGAATACATATGGGCGACGGTCAATCGATGGGAAGGGAGCGCACTCACTGTGCAGGTGGCCAACGATCCGGCAGACGTGCCGGGGCTCCAGATGGGCATGACCGTGATGCTCGAAGATTCGGACGTCTTCGACTGGATGCTCCAGCTACCGGGCGATCGCACTGAGGGTGGTTACACCACGAAAGTGGTCATCGACGAGGGACACGAAGGCTCCTCCGAATAGCCGGCCACGCCCGCCTGGTCGAGGCTATGCTTGCGCGGTCCATTCGTCAATCGAGTTGGGGGACTCTGAAGATGGCCTGGAAGCTCGACGGAACCTATTTCGAGAACTGCTCCTGCGAGATGGTCTGTCCGTGCACTACGTCGGGTTTCGCCGCGAAGGCCTCGTACGACCGCTGCAACTTCCTCCTCGTCTTTCACGTCGATCGCGGCACCATCGAAGGCACCGACGTCAGCGGCCTCACGGTTGGTTTGCTGGGCGATACACCTCAGGTGATGATCGAAGGCAACTGGCACCTGGGCGTGCTCATGGATGACAAGGCTTCGAAGGACCAGCAGGACAAGCTGGTCGCGGTCTTTGCGGGCCAGAAGGGCGGGCCTATGGCGGGGCCGGCGACGCTCGTATCGGAGATTCTCGGTGTCGAGCGCGTGCCGATGAAGTACGCGGACAAGGGGCGCGACCACACAGCTCAGATGGGCCCGGACATTCATGTCGGAGTCGAGGACTTCGTTGGCGGCACTCTCACTGAGCCGCAACAGGTGGTCGGAGTCGCGCACCCCGCCAACTCGACTCTCACCATCGCGCGCGGCACGCACTCGCACATCAGTGCGTTCGGCATCAACTACGACGGCGCGGGTAAGAGCGGGTTCTCGGCGCCCTTCTCTTGGCAGGGGTAAGCGGGAGGCCCGCCCGAAGCCTCCTTCTGACGCGGGAAGCAGCGGTCGTGCTGCTGATCGCGGCGGTGGCCTGGGTGGCGGTCGTGATCCAGGCGCGTGGAATGATGGCGATCGGTGGCACCATGGGCCTCGGCCTCCTCGCCTTCGTGCCGCTCTGGACGCTGATGATGGCGGCGATGATGCTGCCGTCGGTGGCGCCGGTGGCGGTGCTTTACGAGCGAGCGGTCAGCGACAACCGCATCCTCCGGCTGGCCATGTTCGCCGCCGGCTACATCGTGGTGTGGGGCCTGGCCGGCATTCCGGCGTTTGCGATCGCCGCATATGCATCCTCCGTCTCCATGGACCATCCCTCCTATGCGCGCTTCATAGCGGCCGCGATTTTTCTTGTCGTCGGCCTCTACCAGGTGAGCCCGCTGAAGGATCGCTGCCTCGGCCACTGCCGGTCGCCGTTCTCACTGCTGATGCATTACGCGAACTTCCACGGCCCGCTGCGAGACCTGCGGGCCGGGACTCACCATGCGCTTTACTGCCTCGGCTGCTGCTGGGCGCTGATGGTCATGCTGGTCGTGGCAGGGATCATGAACGTGGTCGTGATGGTCGTCCTGGCGGCGGTGATCCTCATCGAAAAGTACTGGTCACGGGGCCCCGCCTTTTCGCGGATCGTTGCCGGCGCAGCGGTGGTCCTGGCCGTGGCGGCGATCTGGGTTCCGGCCCTCTCGCCAGGCCTCAGCTAACTCTCACAAACCCTTAACCCACCCTTCACCCGGAAGGTGCACAATGGGTGCATCCCCTGTCGCGACCCTTGTGTATTGCTCAGGGTTGGTTCCCAGGGGAAATTGACCAAGCGATAGCTCGGGGTTTTCAAGGAGGCTTAGATATGGCGGAAGCCAAGACCGCAGTAGCGCACAAGCCGATATGGCTCGATCTTTCGAGTTCGGACGCAGCCGCCTCGCGTGACTTCTACTCAAAGCTTTTCGGCTGGAAGGTGGAGGTCAATCCGGACCCGCAGTACGGCGGATACGCCCTGGCGAAGATCGGCGGCAAGGACGTCGCGGGCATCGGCCCGAAAATGTCGCCCGAGGCTCCCAACATGTGGCTGGTCTACGTCGCGAGCTCGGATGCCTCGGACACGGCCAAGAAAGCGAAGGCCGCCGGCGGCAACGTAATCGGGGAGCCGATGCAAGTCGGTCCACAGGGCACGATGGCCATCATCCAGGACCCGTCGGGAGCCGTGATCGGCGTCTGGCAGCCGAACCAGATGCACGGATCGCCGGTGATCGGCAAGGCGAACGCGTACGGCTGGGCCGAGCTCAACTCGCGCGGCGTCGACAAGGCCAAGCCCTTCTACAAGAAGGTGTTCGGCTGGGGCGAGAAGAAGAGCGAGATGGCCGAGGGCATGGAATACACCGAGTTCCTGGCCAATGGCGAGAGCATCGCCGGCGGAATGGAGATGAACTCGATGGTTCCGGCCCAGGTGCCGAGCTACTGGCTCGCGTACTTCACCGTGGAAGACGTCGACAAGTCGCACAAGACAGCGGTCGAGCACGGCGCGACCGAGATGCTGGAGCCGCAGGACTTCCCAGGCGGCCGATTCTCAATCCTGAGCGACCCGCAGGGTGCCTCGTTCGGCCTCCTGAAGATGAAGAGCTGAACTAAAGCCGACGATTCACGCGGGCCGGCGCCTCGCCGGCCCGCCCCCATCTCTACAGGCCCGATCCGAACATGGTCAGTGAAAGCACGTTTCCGTCTGGGTCCTTGAACCACGCAATCCGACCGCCGTCGGTGGCCCAGATACCGAGGTCGTCCTGCTTGAGTCCGTCGTAGCGCTCGAACTGAACGCCACGCGAGCCCAGGCCACGAACTGCAGACTCGATATTGTCTACGCTCCAGCCAATCACAGTGCGGCTGGATGGCCGAAGCTCGTCAACTTTCGCGATGCGAAGCATGGTGCCGTTGGCGTCGAAGACCAGGGCGAATTCCTCATCGCTCATCAGGCGAAGGCCAAGGACATCTCGGTAGAACGTCTTGGCTCGTTCGGGTTGCGTCGTGGCCACGAAACCGATGAGCGCGCTGGTTCCAAGCATCCCTAAATCGTATTGGCCCGTCTCTGATTTCCGCCGCCAGGCCGCCAGGGCTTTGCTTTTCCAGGCGCCTCCACTCGCTGGTGCTGGCGGCGGCGCGCGCAGCTCAGACGTCAGGGCGACCTGGCCAGCCAGATGCCGATGGCGAGCAACGGCAGCGAGAGGACGGCAAGAAGTGCAGCGATCTCCAGCAGGGCTGTGGTCGGATACCGCTCAGGCTCGTCAACTGTGGCTTTTCCCGCCAGGCGAGTCACCTTTCCATTCCAAAGCTCTCCTGCGACGCTAGCTCCGGCCTTCAAGGCCGAGCTGTCCGGCTCGTCGTTGGTCGGAAAGCTGGTGCTGAAAGTCCGCCCGTGCAGCGACTCGAACGAAACCACGGCTTCGAGTCGGGTTTGCCTGGCTGTGCTGATCACTTGGGCTTGTCCCTGGAAGCGACACCTGTCGCTATTCAAAGCATCCGATGGCGACGAGCAACTCGACGCCGATTGATAGGCCGAGACGAGGCCGCTGTCTCGAACATCGAAGTAGATCAGCACCAGGCAAGCAAGCAAGCCGAGCCCGGCGATGACGAGTGCCATCACGGCCTGCGCTTTGTTTCGCCGGGCAGCCCCCGAAGAGGCAGATTTCATCCCCGTCAACCGCAGGCTCCGCCCCCGAGTGCAAGGTCCGAGAGTCCGGCGGCTGTGCCGCTGAGGATTGCGGTGCCAACTGCAACCTTGAACTGAGTAGCGGTTGACGCCGTTTCCCCCACCACGGCCGCGGGTATGGCCGCGCTCACACCGATCGTGACTGCAGCCAACCCCAGGGCGATCACGTGCTCAGGATGAATATCGGAATAATTGCCAGTCTGGGAGGCACAAAACACCTCTAAGGCTAGGTCCACCAGGACGGCGACGACACCCGCCGCGAATGGCAACCCAACTAGATTTCTGAAGCTGGTCGCCCCTCGCGCTAGGTACCCAAACGCGCATGCGGTCACAACACTGGCGGCGATCGCGACGTAGGAGGCCCAGTTCAGCTTTTGGTGGCCGGCGACGTTTACGAGGACCTCGATCGTAGCGGTGACCAGCGCGAGCCCGCAACCGATTAGCTTCATGCGGTTGGCCTGCGCAGTCGCTCTTGCGTAGAGAGACGCGATCTCGGCGAAGAATGTGCCGCCGGGATCGGTGAAATCGACCGGGTCCCCGCCGGCGTATGCGTACCGCTGTCCCGATCCCAGCGGGTCCTGGGTCGTGAATGACCCAGTCGCCGGATCGTAGTAGCGAGCCCGGTTGTAATAGAGCCCGCTCTTGCTGTCGAACTCGCGGCCCGTGTATGTGAACGGGTTGGTCACCGCCGGCGGTGTGCTGGTCGGCACACCAAAGGCGTCGTACGAGTAGGTCGCCGCCACCGATCCGCTCGCGTCCGTGAGGCCCGTCACGCTGCCCTGGAAGTTCTGGAGGTAGTAGTACGAATTGGCGCCGCGGGTCATCTCCAGCGGCCGGTCGACCGCGCCTGCGCCGACGTAGGTTGCCGCCAGTGCGCCAGACCCATACTCGAGGCGCGCGTTGACGCCGTCATAGACGTAGGCGGTGGTCGAACCCCCCGCTGAGATAGTCAGTCGGCGTCCGAGCGGGTCGTATGTGTAGCTCGCGGTGGTGCCGTCCGGGTACTGGATCGAGGTCAGCTGCTTGACGCCGTTGTACGTGTAGCGGGTGATTGCTCCCGTGCCGCGGTTTGTCTTCGACGTCCTCTGTCCCTCGGCGTCATACGTGTACGTGAAGCCGGTGTCGGAGGTCAGCTCGTCCGCGCCGTTGTAAGTGCTCGACGTTGATAGCGGCCCAGAGGTCCGGTTGCCAGCGGCGTCGTATGCATAAGCCTGCGAAACAGCTCCTGGACCGCTCACAGCCACAAGGCGTCCGTTCGCGTCGTGGGCGTAGCTGGTGGTGCCGGTGGCGTCGGTGGTGCTCGCGACCTGGCCATCGGCATCAAGGGTCTGGGTCAGATTCTGGATCGCGGTGGTCCCCAGCTTCGATGCGATGCCCACCAGCCGCCCGTTGGCGTCGTAGGTGTACGAGTCGGAGATCCCATTAGGACGGGTCAGTGTCGTGATCCGCGACGCCGAGTCGAACTGGAGACCGAAAAGGCCATTTTTCGGGTCCGTGACCATCACCACCCGCCCACGCGAGTCATAGGCGTATTTCACCGTTCCGTCAGGGCCGGTAGAAGTGAGGCGGTTGCCTGCCGCGTCGTATGTGTAGCTGAGGGTCACGCTGCCGAGGGCGGGAGCGTGCGTGGTCGTAGCGATGAGTTGGCCGGCAGCGTCGTAAGAGTTGTCAATGCTTGACGAGCTGTTGGTGAGCGTCGTCGGGCGCCCGAACCCGTCGAGCGTGAGGGCGAGGAACTCACCTCCCGGATAGTTGATCCGGGTCAAGCGGCCGTCTCCGTCGTACGTGTAGTTGGTCACGTTGCCGGCCCTATCGGTGGCTTTGGTGATACGGCCATCGGCGTCATAGGTGACGCTCGCCGTCACGCCGAGCGGGTCGGTGGTCGACGTAACGCTGCCGAATGAGTTGTACGTGAACGCCTGGCCGTTCCCGCGTGGGTCCGTGATTCCGACCACATTGCCGGCACCGTCGTAGTTGAAATGAATGGTGTTGCCGAGCGGGTCCGTGACAAGAGTTGGCCGGTTGGCCGGGTCGTATTGGAAATTAGTGGTCTTGCCGGCGGGGTCGGTCAGGCCCGTCAAGCGACCCGCGCCGTCATAGACGTAGCCGACCGTGTTTCCCGCGGCGTCGGTTCGTGTCAGCGGCAATCCGGACGGGTCGTAGGTGAAATGGACCACTGCGCCTCCGGGCCCGAGCATCGTGATGGGGTTGCCGTTGGCGTCATAGGTCGCACTGGACACGGTTCCACCGTCGGGCGCGATTACAGCCGTGACCTGTCCATTAGCGTTGTATATGAACTGCGTCGGGTTGCCGTCGCCGTCGGTGAATCGGGTCAGGTCACCCTGCGGGTCGTATTGGGCCTGGACCGAGTGCCCCAGCGCGTCGGTCTTCTGCGTGACGTGGCCGACGGAGTCGTACTGGAGGCGGATCGTGAGCGTCTGGCCGCCCGAGCTGATGTCCTCGCGCACCACATCGCCGAGATCGTCCATTGTCATGAGGGTCGTCACGGCACCCATGGGGTCGATGAAGGTCACCGTCTGAGCTCCAACATTGTTCTGGAACTGGGTCGTGTGGCCGCTGGCGTCCGTGACCGCCGTGAGCCTGCCGCTCGAGTCATAGGTCTCGGTGGTCAGCGCTCCTTGCGCGCCGCTGACCTTGAGCAGGTGGTGCGCGGTGTCGTACGTGTACGTATTCGTGTTGCCGAGTGGATCGGTCGAGGTCGCCAGGTCTCCGGCGCCGGAGTACGTGTACGTCACCGTCTGGCCGGCCCCGGGCCCGGTCACCTGCGTGATCCGTCCCGAGCCATCG
>WNFA01003541.1_pt1 | contig 12976 bp, 10 predicted proteins | sample 5400481 | NCBI WGS metagenome assembly WNFA01 (sample SAMN13153340, study PRJNA577476) | soil metagenome | isolation source: 120 cm saprolite under Douglas fir tree site 2 hole 1 replicate 2 | place: USA:California | collected 2015-04-18 | reverse complement strand
CGGCGCAGAAGTCTTACCCTCGCCCAGCAACGAGACAAAATTCGGAAAATCCTTGCTTGACCAGAATCAAGACCATCCAGGAACCCTCGGAATAGCCATCAGCGAAGCCCTAGAGGATACTGTGACTCACGAGGACACTCGGTATTGCCTAGGCTCAGTCTTGAATCATGTACTACTGCATCAATCTATCATAGGACTAGAGGCGAAGAAACAATTCGAGAGCATGGACATCGAACCCGACATAATTGCAGGATGCATCGGAGGAGGATCAAACTTCGCAGGCTTCGCCTATCCTTTCATCTCAGACAAACTGAAGGGTAAGTCAGACTCAGAGTTTGTCGCTTGCGAACCCAAGGCTGTACCATCGACAACACGCGGGACCTACACCTACGACTTTGCGGATACCGCGGAAATGACCCCGCTGTTGAAAATGTACACGGTTGGCCACAAGTACGTCTCGCCACCTATCCACTCTGGAGGTCTCAGATACCACGGAAAAGCCCCCTCACTCTGTTATCTCATCAACAAAGGACTTGTGAAGTCCGTAGCCTATCATCAGACGGAGGTTTTCCAAGCCGCGAGAACATTCGCTCGGACTGAGGGGATGATCCCCGCCCCAGAGACCGCGCATTGCATCAAGTACGTAATCGACGAAGCAATAAGATGCAAGGAATCAAACGAAGAGAAAGTCATAGCTTTCAACAATTGCGGGCACGGTCTCTTGGACCTCAAGGCGTACGAAGACTTTCAAGCAGGAAGACTCGTAGACTACGAGCCTGCCAGTATTCAAGTCGAATCCTACGTCGGATGAGAGACAGTTCCAAGACCGAATAGTCCAACTAATCTCCATTGAGAAGCGCCCCGAGGATGCTCTCGAACTTCTCTCACATCATTATCGCATCGACATGCCCGCTCTCAGAATCGGACTCCCGCGAGGAGAGAAGAAAGCATTAGGATGCTACGTCCATCGTGAGAAGACGATCTACATATCGAGCCAAGAATACCTCTACGACCCCTATGTACTGATTCACGAGTTTTACCACCATCTGAGAAATGTCGGCGGCAAACACCGCGGCACAGAAAGACACGCAAAAGAGTTCGCACTATCATTTCTCAGAACAACATAGGCGTTGATACTGCCGCACAGAGTGCGCGAGTAGGCTTGGGTCTTCAGGCCTCAAGTCCACAGAGTATTGGGAAGCGTTTTCTCCGGTATGTGCGCTATATGTTTGGTCGCGTAGACCTCGCCACAATGTGGACAGCGTATGCTTCGCCGCCACATTCTGTAAACAAGCCTCAGCGCGATGTAGCTCATCAGAAATACGATTACTCCGAAAACTGCTGCATCCGCGTTGATGATGAAAATGAAATAGTGGAAGTCGACCATTTGTCAGGCGTCCCCCGGGCCGGCGTGAGAATGCTGTGGATAGCCGTGTGGATCGTTGCTAGAATCCATAGGCTATATTGGCCGGCAGACGGTATAAACCTACCTCGAAAATAAAATGAACAATTCTTCTATCGTTCGTCGACCGGTCCCGAAGAATGGATAGAGAAGTCTATGGCTGATTGCTGGGATTTGCAGCCTGTTGGGGCTGAAGAATCTCATCCGCGTGAGTGATCTTGACAAGACCCTTCAGCAATAATCTATTCGTCATCTTCGCGCAGATGTCACAGTCCTTGCCGGGGCAGTAGCCCTTCAGGAAATTCTCGCACTTCCAACGATAATTTTCGATCTCCACTGTGGACATACAATAGAGCCTTTCTTCGCATTCTCCCTTTCCCCGAATTGACTAAAGTCTCGCGTAACTAGTCGCGAAAATTCCGAGTAACAATCATGATGACCGTCCCACCCTCCTCGTATAGATCTCTCGTTGAATCAGGAATCGCATGATTTCGCTGGTTCCTCCACCAATCATCATGAATCTAGCGTCCCGGAAATAGCGTTCGATCGGCAGATCCTTAGTGTACCCTATTCCCCCATGGACTTGTAAAGCCTGGTGAGTTATCTCGAAGGCAGATTCAGTAGTAAACAGCTTCGCTACGGCACCCTCAAGTCGAGCCAGTTTTCCCTCATCCAGCAAGCGAGCGGCCTTGAGAATGAGTAGGCGGGACGCTTCCAGCTTAACCAACATGTCTGACAGCTTAAAACTGACCCCTTCGAACTCCCTGATTGGCCGACCGAACTGCTCCCTCCTTGAGGAATAGTCAACAGTAGATTCAAAAGCTGAGCGAGCGATCCCAAGCATTCCCGCGGCGACTGCTGGGCGCTCTCGATCAAGCTCGTCGAGAAGTATCGGAAACCCTCGGTGAAGACCCCCGACCACGTTCTCCTCGGGAACTCTTACGTTTCGAAATCTGAGGTGCACTACGTTTGCGCCGTGCATTCCAAGGAGACCATATGTCTTCACTGTTTGCACTCCTTCCGAGTCCCTCGGGACGACGAGGGCACTGACTCCAGATTTGGGAGGCTTCGCAGGGTTGGTGACCGCGAAGACAAAAAGAAAATCAGCAACTCCACCGTTAGTTATGAAACGCTTCTCCCCGTTGATGACAAAACCTTGCCCTCTACGTTCCGCATGAGTTTTGATAGAGCCCGCATCGGACCCCGCTCCCGGCTCAGTTAGGGCAAGTGCCCCAACCTTGTCCCCCGCGAGAACTGGACGGAGAAACTCGTGTTTCTGTGCTTTACTTGCAAAGTAGGCCAAAGGAGCAGCGTACAGTGCCCCCGAAGCCAGACGCGCCATTTCGGTAGCCGCGCTCACGGCAGAGATTTCTTCGGCAACAATTACCTCAAAGCTCCAACCGAGTCCTACACCTCCGTCGGTCTTCGAAAACGCAGTCCCAAGGAGATGCTGCTCTCCCAGCTTCCGGAGAATATCGCGGGGGAACATTCCCTCCTCGACTTTCTGAGCTACAGGAGCAACATGTTCCCTGGCGAAACGCTGAACCTTTTCTCTGAACTTAGCTTCAGGAACTGATTCGAAAACGTCCATGCTACGTAACCGAAGTTCCAGGTGAAACCGAAGGAGCCGGCCCTACTGCGCCGTCCTAGACTAGGCGTACTGGGTAGGCGCGATCACAAGAGGTTTTGGCCGAGCGATCAGGGCCAGGGTCTCCTGGAATAACGGCCGGTAGGCGATACCGTACAGGATTAGTCCGTCCTTTCCTTCGTAGTCAAGTCTTCGCAAGACACCTTCAAGCTTGACGCCGGGTTTCAAGTCCTGAATTTTCGAATCTACAAACAACACCTTGTTCTGATCCAGTAGCTCGAAGTTTGATGTGAATCTCCTCTTGAGAGGTAGCTTCGAAACACTCTTCAAGCGAGCGATCAGCGGGTATCGCTTGACGTCCATTTGCCCTGTGCACTCCGAGTCCAGACACTTTTCTCTAGCTGGATAGTAAATTCGTTTGCATCCATGGCAGAGACTGAGTGTGAATGCCTTGCCGTTTACTGGCTCTATGTCGCCGATGAGTCGGGGGATCTCAAGCCTCTGCTTTATCCTTGACAGACGAGCTCTGATCAAGTCTTGATAGGTCTCAATTTTTATCGTCGTCTTCCGCTTTACGTAATCCTCCACAGTCGGTGTCAGTCCCCTCTTTTCTTCTATCCCATCCTGTACCTCAAACCACGTGGCATTGGAGTATGCTCCGGACCCGTATGAGACTGCGAGTACTTGATCTCCAGGTTTAGAATTGTCGAAAACGGATGCGAGGGATATGAGAGTTGAAGCCGCGTAAGTGTTGCCTGTGTCCAAGACTTTGAGCCACGGCTTGACTTTCTTCTCGATGTCCTGCTCGGTAAGCCTCATTCTTTCAGCTACCGACTCATCGTCCACGTAGGGAATCTTGTCCTCGGTTAGAGCGGTGCAGGTCTTCATCGGTAGGTATCCGGATGGTTGATGGAAGGTTATCGCATCAAACTCTGATAGGGAAAGATCAGGATGCTTGCGGAACAGGTTTGCGATCGCACCGATTACATGAGACTTGTACGCTTCAACTGTAGTCCGACCGAAATGCGAAGGCACCGCTGCTTGGTCTCTTCTCCAAAAGTCCATGAATAAGCTCGAAAAGGGTGCAATATCCTCGATGGTCGCGATGATGTCTGTCCTCCCAAGGACGTAGGCTCCTGCTCCGGCGCCGCAGGAGTACTCTAGCGGGTCTCCTCGCTCGGCTTGGGCGACATCTGCGCCTATCGCGAGACCGTACTTGATTCGACCACTTCGGATTTCTGAATCCATTATCTCCACTCCTTGCATGCCCGAGTTGCAAGCCCCCTCCAGATCAGCCACGAAGACGTTCTGTCCTATTCCGATAAACGACGCGACATGACGGGCAATCGTTCCAACGGCATAAGGCTTCGATTCAGAGCCTGCAGCAACACTTCCAATCTCGTCCGGCGAAATCCCAGCCATTCTAACCGCGTTCTCGGCCGCCTCGGTGGCGATTGTGATCGTGTCCTCGGTATGACCTGCGAGCGCTTTCTCCCTCAGAAGCAGTCCGTGTCTAACTTTCTCGAGGACCTTCTCCAGTTCCTTGCCTCGCTTTCTCTCCCGTTCTCTTACAATCTTCTCCGTCTCAATACGTTCCCATGGGATATACACGCCATACCCAACAATTCCAACACCTCTATGACTCATCTGAAATCCCAGGAAAACTATCTTTCTATAAACCGCGATTCTCCCGACTGACCATATTTAAGGCTAGCCGGACCGCGCTCTTGACGCAACGCTGTCAAGCGATTATCTTCTCCGACCGGCGTCAAGTGGGAGCAATGGAGACGACGATTCTATGTTTCTCTATGGAACTTTCCTCCAATTGAACCAGTTACAGACGGCTTTTGCGCTCCGAGAAGAGGTGCGAATTGGAAATCGCTCCAGGATGGTAGATGCCTTTCCGGGTTACCCTTCTAATCGTTCCGGCCGTGATAACTGCCCTTCTCATATCTCAAATGGGTCTTGTTCAACTCCATAATCCTTCACCCTCGATTGCTAAGGATGCCAATCCACATCTCCGGCCGATAGCCGGAGCTCAGCCTACCCTAGTAGTCCTCGTAGGATTCTCCGACAAGACCAACACCACCTCTCCAACCCGGATATCTAACATCCTTTCCGGCATGAACAATTACTACAGTGAAGACTCTTACGGAATAGTCTCCTTCGCGACGACGCTGAGTCCATCCGCATCCTCTCAGTGGTACTCGCTACAGCAGACTATGGAGTACTACAGTTCCAACACGGCACCTATTGACAATCAACTAGTCACAGACTCCCTCCAGGCTGCATACAAGGCAGGAGTAAACTTTCATGATTACAAATTCGCGATAATCGTCCATGCTGGAAACGATGAGGCAATGTCACACGCGTCCACTGACATTCACTCATTTACAATACCCGGGTACGTTTTCAATCCCTCTCCGCTAGATTCCTTCCAGATCTCTACCTCAGTGGTCTCCGAGTCCGACCCGGTTGGTGTCTACTCCCATGAGGCCGGCCATCTTCAGGGACTGCCGGACCTCTATGACCTGACCCAGCAAATTGACCCGATTAACAACTTTGTCGGATACTGGGAGATCATGGCTCTCGGAGAGTGGAACCCGAACAATGGGAATCCGTTACAACCATCACCCGGAGCCTACCCCTCGCAACACTCCTCATGGTCAAAGATCAAGCTGGGATGGATCTCCAATTCAAGCATACGAACCGTCTACCCAGGCAACCTAACTACAATAGCCGTCCAGAATCTCGAACTCTCCACCTCGGGAATACAAGCCGTCAAGATCCCGATCAGCGTGAACTCGGACGGGTCTCTGTCGTACTACCTGATCGAGATGAGAGCAAAACTTGGGACGTACGATCAGTATCTGCCATTCCCATCAAGCTATCCAGGGGCTGGTCTCCTAATCTACAAAGTGAACGAGAGCATCGCAGGGGGACACGGCAATTTGAAACTTATCGACGCGCACCCTGGTGATGACCTAAGCGACGCCGCGTTTGGACCTTGTTCCTCACCCTGCGTTAGCAACAACACCTTTTCCGACCTTGACAACTTTGTCAAGATCATAGTGACGACTACGAACTCCACCACGTACACGATAATCGTCGATAGGACCAGCTCACCCCTCCTGCTTCTCCAAGTGAACACGCCTGCCCCCGGAATGCTCGTCTCGATTGACGGGGCGAACCTGACCTCGGACAAATCGAACGAATTGAGGTTACCGGTGCATTACGGGCCTCACGAGGTCTATATCCAGTCTCAGGTCCCCCTCTCTCTTGGATCGACAACGATACAGGTGGGCCTGACGAACTCGTTCGCCGCATGGAATGACGGTAGCACCTCGAATCCGCGATGGGTTTCCGTTATCACTGATACCGTACTCACAGCAACATACCGAGTAACCGTAGAACCTTCATTCGCAACGGCCGCAACCGCCGCGATACTCCTCACAATAGTCGCAACAGGAATAGCGCTAAACCGTAGAAGAACTAGGCACAAGATTCAACCTCCAACCGGATCTTCATATGTTGGATCGCCAAGCTCACCTACCGTCAGCGCGAGCTTCCAATCACTCCCAAGGAATGACAGTCTTGGTAAAGACGCCGTAAAGGGTGACCAAGAGCCCAATCAAGCTCATCCCTAGTCCAGCAAAATTCAATCCCCCATCTCTCGCGACCAGAGTATTAACGGAACTCCCAACCAGAGTTGCCGACAAGAGGACTTGCTTTGAACTGCTGGAACCCCGGTTGTCAAAACCGAAAAAGTATATCGTCGAGGCGTTTAGGGGTACTCGAATAGTAGAGTTCGAGACAGCCTGGTTCACGAGGCATCCTCTCTCTTCCGGACTGAACATACAGCTTTGAAAAGCGCCCTCGGCGAACAGTTTGAACTGGATTGAAGAAGGTGCTCCCGTCTGCGTGGACACTGTCATGTTAACGAGCAGATTGTTTTCCTTCCCCGGAAAGAGGGTGACGTTTTGTGGAGTCTCGGACAGAGAGGCTGAGCTCACAGGGATTGACTTGAGATTGACGACCGTCTGGGCCGACTCCAGTGGAACATTGTGAAAATTAGGAATCATGGAGTATGCTAGAAGTCCGAGGATCAAGAGGAATGCTCCGCCGGCGACCAGAGCGAATTTCATATGACCTCAGCGATCCTCCATGTCTCTTAGCCTCTTGAACTCCTTTAGTCCGCTGAGCCTATGGCGCATGATGCTGTTTTCCAGTTCCGCCTGGAGCAAGGCGAAAATGTCACGATGAATGCTTACAAACTCTGAATCTGTCTGAACTCTGGGGCGTTCCATTTCTACGCCGACAATGCTCTTGACTCTGGCCGGACGCGACGAAAGGACGAGAATTCTGTCGGCTAGCTCAATGGCTTCCGGGAGATTGTGGGTTACCAGAAGGAATGTCTTCCGAGTTTCATTGTGAATCTCAGCAACTTCAGCCCTAAGGGATTCAGCCGTGAACTCGTCGATTGCGCTAAATGCCTCATCCATCAATACGACTTCTGGATCTATTGCGAGAGCTCGTGCGATTCCAACTCGTTGTTTCATTCCCCCTGAGAGTTGTTTTGGAAAGAGGTTCTCGGAACCCTTGAGACCTACCATCTCCAGGAGATCCATCGCAACCTCCGCTCTCTCCTTTTTCGGCCTCCCCTGGACCTCAAGTCCGAATTCTACATTCTGAATTACAGTTCTCCAAGGAAGAAGGGCGAAGGTCTGAAAGACCATGCTAATCTTCGAGTGAGGCGCCGTAAGGAGATCACCCCTAAAACGAATCTGGCCTGAGGAGGGACGATCGAGCCCAGCAATCATCCTCAAGAGTGTTGACTTCCCACATCCGCTCGGTCCTACGATGCAAAGGAACTCTCCCTCATTCACTTGAAACGAGATATCTTTCAGCGCTGTTACGATTTGAGGTGGGTCCTCGTAGACCTTCGTTACGTTTGAGAGTTCTACGTGCAAGTCCTAACGCCACCTCTTGATGCGATTCTCAAACCTCTCAAAGAAGGCCCTGTCTATTGCAATCGTGATGAGACCAACTGTCATTATCGCCGCCAGGCCATAGGTCAGGGAATGCGCCGAGCTTCCTAGGCTACTAGAAATGAAAGTTCCAATGCCAGCCACACTAGCAATAACCTCGACTGCAAGCAACACATTCCAACTGAACTCAAAGGATAAACGAAGTCCTGTGACAAGGTTTGGAAAGATCGCTGGAAGAATCATTTTTGTGAAAGTCTGGACCCTTCCGGCTTTGAATACTGAGGTGACGTGGAAGTAGTCCACCGGGATTTCCTTCACACCTTGTCGGATCGTAAAATAGACGGGGAAGAAAGCGCTGAACGCTGAGATCGAGACGGCGGCAACATTCCCTCGGCCGATAACGGTCACTAAGAGCGTTAGAATCGCAAGATCAGGAAGAGCACCTACTAGCATAATGATTGGCGTGATCGCCTGGTCAAGCTGAGTTCTCATACCGACAAGCAGAGCTAGAGGAAATACCAACACTAATGCCAACGAAACGCCAGTCGTAACATTGGCAAAGCTTTGGCCGACGTGAGCCAAGAAGAACGGCGTTCCTGCTAATTGGAACAGAGCCAAGAAAACGTCGTGCAACGCTGGGAGTTGACTGCTTGACACAAGCCCTGAAAGAGAGACCGACTCCCAGAGGGTGAAGATTACAACAAGCAACGCCGCCCAAGCTGGAGGACGGAACTTTCCTACGCTCTTCACCCGTACTCGATGAAAAGACTTGGACCCGAACAAACGAGACTTCACCCTATAACCACCGGGAAGTCGCAAGTCGGCTGTCAGAACTAATTAGCTTTAGACGAAAATTAGGTAAAATGCTACGCTGAGAGTAAGCTCCCTTCCACGGAGGTGGGTGAAAGTGTTACCGGTTACGAGGAAAGATCATAGACAGAGGACAGGTCGATTTGACTCAGTTGAGTCCAAACTTCAGTATCGTAGGCTCGGGACCTGGCTGTGCGGAACCGTGCATCTCGGTGTGCGTAAGGCTCAAAGTTGCCATGACCTCGCGTACTTTTGCTGGGCCTTGGTCAAGGAGTCAATTCTCTTTCCGAATGCCTCTAGCCGCCAGCGAGCAATCTGCAAGTCTAACTCTTCTGGGACTCGAATTAGCTTCGATTCGAGTTTGGAACCTTGACGAAGAAGATATTCGGCTGAAAGGGCCTGACCAGCGAAACTCATGTCCATCACTTCAGCTGGATGACCGTCTGCCGCGGCAAGGTTGACTAGTCGGCCGTCTGAGAGTACGTAGAGTCGCTTCCCTGACTTCAATCTGTATTCGGTGACTTCTGGTCTAACCTTTCTTCGCCTAACCGCTATCTTCTCAAGATCCTTGACGCTCACCTCCACGTCGTAGTGCCCCACGTTGCAGAGGATCGCCTTGTCCTTCATCAGGCTCATGTGAGCCGTAGTGATGATGCTGGTGTTGCCGGTTGCAGTGATGAAGAGATCGCCTACCTTCGCAGCTTCTGCCATCGGCATCACGTCAAAGCCCTCCATTAGTGCCTCCAACGCTCGCACTGGGTCCACTTCGGTCACGATAACCCTCGACCCCATTCCTTTCGCTCTCAGTGCAACGCCTCGTCCCACCCAGCCAAATCCCGCCACCACAACGCTCCTACCTGCCAAGAGGAGATTTGTCGCGCGCATTATTCCCTCAAGCGCAGACTGTCCAGTCCCGTATCTGCTGTCAAAGAGAAACTTGGTAAGAGCATCATTCACAGAGATGACTGGAAACCTCAGACGCCCCTCCTTCTCCATAGCCCTCAACCGAGTGACCCCGGTTGTAGTCTCTTCACAGGCCCCTATGATTTTCTCCGTAAACCGTTTTCCTTTCTCATTTGCGGCAATCGTAAGTTCAGCACCATCATCGATAAGGATGTCAGGATTCAACCCTAGAACTCGGTCTAAGTTGGCCTTGTGTTCTCTGTCTGTGACCCCCCGCCAGGCATACACATGAACTCCAGTTTCTGATAATGCGGCTGCCACATCGTCTTGGGTTGTGAGAGGATTGCTTCCAGTGATTGCAACTTCTGCGCCTGCCTTGAGGAAGACCTCGCTAAGGACAGCGGTCTTCGCTTCTAGGTGGAGACACATTCCGACTCTGTGTCCTTTGAAGACCTTGGTCGCGGCGAATCGCCGGGAGATTCTTGCGAGAACTGGCATGTTTTCCTCCGCCCATGCAAGTTTGACGAGGCCTGAAGGTGCGAGGGCGGGATCCTTGACCAGGCTCAAGAGTTGCTCAAGATTGAGAGCCCGATATTCCAATTATATATGTTCTATCGTACAGATATTCCAATTGGAATGCGCAGTGCCTTTCTAAGTTCCAAATGGAGAAGAAAAAGGAGCAGCCCTCTTCTTTCACAGTCGATTTGCCGGCGAGTCAGCGGTAATCGCCGCCATGTATAATAAGGAAAGGGGACATGCTACGGTGAAACTCACTGGGAGTATTCGAGAATAGGTGTCGGAAAAAGGATTCAGGGCTAAGTTCAAAGACTCTGATGTCGCGGTCACGTTCAGGGATCTGATACTCCTCCCCGGATGGGCTGAAGTCGAACCTAGCCAAGTCCAGTTATCCACTCAGGTATCTCAGAGGCATTCGATCAACGTCCCACTAGTTTCCAGTCCGATGGACACTGTAACAGAAAGCGAGATGGCCATAGGTCTGGCCCGGTTGGGTGGATTGGGGGTGATTCATCGAAACTGTACCGCCGAAGAAGAAGTGGATATGGCAAAGAAGGTGAAGAGGGCAGAGTCCCTAGTCATCAAGGAGGTCATCACAATCAGTCCAGATTCAACAGTGAAGTATGCAACAGAGCTGATGCAGAAACATAACATTTCAGGACTACCAGTTGTTCAGGGAGAGCATCTTGTTGGCATATTGACGGGAAGGGACGTTCGATTTGCCGATTCGAGTCTTCTAACGAGCGATGTAATGACGAAAAAGGTGATCACCGCTCCCGCTGACACGAACATCGAGGGCGCGAAAGAAATTCTTCACAAGCATCGCGTGGAAAAACTTCCGCTTATCGACAATGAAGGCCGCTTGAAGGGCCTAATGACGATAAAGGACATTCTTCAGCGTGGACGGTTTCCCAATGCCGCCCGAGACGAGAATGGTCAACTCCTATGCGGGGCCGCTGTGTCACCGTTCGATCTCAAGCGAGCGAAGAAACTCAGCGAGGTCGCTGACATCCTCGTAATAGACGTGGCACACTTCCACAACGCAAACGTGTTCAGTTCGATGAAAAAAATGTTGGAAGAAGTCGCAACTGATGTTGTAGTTGGTAGTATTGGCACCTACCAAGCTGCCGAAGACATTCTAACCAAACTCGACGGAGTGGCAGGGTTCAGAGTTGGAATCGGATCGGGCTCCATTTGTACAACAATGGAGGCAACGAAAGCTGGGTCGCCCACCGTGTTCGCCACGGCACAGGTCGCAGACGCTCTCCGCACATACGGTTCAAAGCTACCAATAATCGCGGACGGAGGAATAAGGGGACCAGGTGACGCTGCGATTGCGCTATCCCTCGGCGCCTCCGCGGTTATGATGGGCAATATTTTCGCACGCTCGAAGGAGGCCCCAGGCACGCTGATAACGATCGGTGGAAGATACTACAAGCAATACCGAGGAATGGGAAGCCCATCTGCCATGGCCAAGAGATTCTCTTCTGACCGATATGCTCAGCCGTCGAAAGGCTTGCCTGAGGGAGTCGAGGGATGGGTCCCATACAAAGGTGAGCTCAGCGTAGTGGTTCAAGAGATGGTGGCAGGGCTACAAGCCTCCATGGGATACGCTGGAGCAAAGACGATACCCGAACTTTGGGAAAAGTCCAAGCTCGCGGGCATTACAAATTCTGGAGCTGAGGAAGCAAGACCCCACGATGTATTGCTCCCGTCTGAGTCCCCAGAAAGAGTTTAGGAAACCACTTTTCCCGCGATTATGGTTCTGACTACTCTTATTTTTCGCAAAGACTCAACGTTTGACTCGTAAGGATCTCCATCCAACACTACCATGTCCGCGGCACATCCCGGACTTAGCGTGCCCCTGAAACCTTCGGAGAAAGACGCGTAAGCTGGGTTCTTTGTATAAGCCAGTAGCGATTCGCCCAAAGTTAATCTCTCCTTCTTATCTAGACCGGGCCTTGCAACGGCAGACCAGATTCCCTCGAATGGATTAGGATCTTCCACCGGGCAATCAGACCCCGCGGACAGCATGATTCCGGCCTTGTTCATCGAGCCGAAAGGGTAGAGTTGGGAGAGTCGTCCAGTCCCTAGCCTCTCGCTAGCCCAGTTGTCTGAATAGACGAATCTCGGCTGTACGGATGCGATTATGCCTAACCTCTGCATTTCTCTCATCGACTCTTGATTGACAATCGACGAGTGTTCAATCCGATGTCGGAGTCGTCTGCAACCCTCAGCTCCAAAGGTCTCGCCAAGAACCTGAACCGCAAGGTCCACTGCTCTGTCTCCGATAGCATGGATGCAGAGCTGGAAGTTTGAATCTCTCGCCTTCGAAACCACCTTCTTCAGTTCTTGGTTGCTCAGAGTGAGCATGCCGCTTGAGGTCGGGTCGTCATGGTAGGGTTCGTTTAGGGCGGCCGTGCGAGCCCCCAGGGAACCGTCAAGGTACAGCTTCAATCCTCTGACTTGAAAAGTGTCCTCACCCTTCTCTGATAGGCCTGAGGCTTCAAGACTATCGACGAGCTTCGGTGGTATGATCGGGTAGATAGACTGGGGAATCTTCTTTTCCCGTTCCAAATCTCGCAGCGCATTCAGTTCAGTTAGACTGCTAACGATACAGTGCAAGGACGTTAAGCCGAGCCTGGCAAGTTTCCTGGATGCGGAGACCAAAGCCTTCGTTGTCAGGTCCATCAGCTCGGGGACCTTATCCTCAACTAGTTCTATGGCGGTCTCTTTTAGGACCCCGTTAGGATTCCCTTCTGAATCTCT
>WNFA01025314.1_pt1 | contig 12984 bp, 15 predicted proteins | sample 5400481 | NCBI WGS metagenome assembly WNFA01 (sample SAMN13153340, study PRJNA577476) | soil metagenome | isolation source: 120 cm saprolite under Douglas fir tree site 2 hole 1 replicate 2 | place: USA:California | collected 2015-04-18 | reverse complement strand
CGGCATCGGCCCGCGTGCGGGTCATGGGGGCCATGACCATTCGATTGGGGGCGCTGAGGCGGCCGCGCTTGAAGGGGGATAACAAAGGGTCAGACATCATGCACACCGTCCTACATAGATTAGTCCGCATCACACGTTCCCAAACATTAGAGCGTTGCGGGGAGGCAGAATCAAATGAAAGGTCCTCATCGTAACCATTTGTTTCTTTTATCGAGTGCTCGTCGCGGCATAACCGGCTCACCAGCCGAACAGCCTCCACTTGTAATCTCGCCTATAAGATCTTTTCATTCGCCGCCGACTTTCGGTTGGAGCTAGTCTTTGTGGTACTTCCAAATCAAGCAGTGGATGGCCGCCGGCATGTTTGAATTCTTTCCAGGCAATTATCGGTGGTCATACAACACGCTGCTCGCATTCGCCGCCGGTGCGCAACTTGGCGATGTGGGCCTCATTGTCCAGCGCCTGCGAACTGTCGTCGGCGACGATGAAGCCTGGCATCGGGAATGGTCGTGGCTCGCCGCCGCACTGTCGCGCCGCGCGGAGAACGGTTCCCGAGAAACAGCGAGCGAAAATCTATTTCTCTCGAGCCTGTACTACACCATCGGTGAGCACTTTATCTCACCAGCCGATTCCAGGCGCCTGGCCGCGTACGGCCATGTGCTCAAGACCTTCGAGCGTGCGCGTGAGTTGGCGCCTTATGCGTTGGAGCGTGTTCTCGTGCCGTATGAGGGCACGACACTGCCGGCCTATTTCATGCCGGTCAACGAGGAAGCCACGCCTCATCCCACCCTGATTTTCATTTGCGGGCTCGATACGACCAAGGAGCTGTGGTTCTTGAGAGCGCGGCAGCAATTTGTGCAACGAGGGTTCAACTGCCTCTTTATCGACACGCCGGGTATCGGCGAGGCGCTCCGCTATCAGAAACTCTATACGCGATATGATTATGAGCGCCCGATATCTGCCGCCGTCGATTACCTCATCTCGCGGCGGGAGGTCGACCCCGATCGCATCGGCATCGTCGGCAGCAGCCTTGGCGGCTACTACATCTCGCGAGCGGCGGCCTTCGAGAAGCGGCTCAAAGCGGCCGTGGCGTGGGGTGCAATCTACGACTACTTCGGCGTTTGGGAACGACGCATGGCCGGCGACGGCATGGCCGCAGCGCCCACATTTCAGCTCATGTTCATCACCGGTACCGAGACCATGCAAGACGCGATTCGCCGGATTGAGAATTTTCGCGTGGCGATGTTTGCCGACCGCATTTCGTGTCCGTTTCTCATCGTACACGGAGCCGAGGATCAGCAGATTCCCATGTCCGATGCACAATCCATGTTCGACGCGATCGGCTCGCGGGACAAGGAGATAAGGGTATTTTCGGGAGAAGACGGCGGTTCCGCGCATACGCAGTTCGACAATCACCTGCCGGCCTTACAGTTCGTCGCGGATTGGATGCAAAAGAAGCTGGTTTAGCGCGACCTGGAGATGACAATGGCGCCGGGACCCACCGCGGCAATCATCAACAAGCCACCGATGATGGCGAGATTCTTTAGAACGTGAATGAGCTTATCGCGATCTAAAATGCGGCGGTAGTAGATGAACGTCGCTGCCAGCGTGAAGGCGATGAGTTCCAGCGCTCCCCAGAGTGTTGCGTAGCCCAGGATCAGCGACAAGCCGCCGGTGAGTTCGATCAGAATCGCGCAGCCCAGGAAGAACGGCGTACAGACCATGCCGTGCGCCGCCATCTCCTGCTCCAACCCTTGGCGATATTTCATTTGTCGAAACGCTGACAGGAGGAAGATCAGCGCCAGGAGAATTCGCGCAACGAGAATGGCAATGGAGTTCATTCATATGCTCTCAAGCGCAGCTCCGAGCGAGGCGCCTTTCAGACACGCACAGTAACATTGGAGAGAACACGAGTCATCGCCGGCCGGCAATTACATTAGCCGCTTGAATACTCGGATGCGGACGTTTCATTTGACCTCGCCTCTACGGAATGTGATTGTGTATGTCGTTCTTACCGTAGTGGACAGTGCAGCGAACGTTTTCAGATCCCAAGTGTGCGAGAGGACAGAATGGGCAAGATCGTGAAGGAGTTTGTGACTTACTGGGGACCGTCGCTGAACGATTGGGGCGACGGTACTGAACAACGCTTCGTCATCGAGCGCGACGAGAGCCTTCTAAAAAAAGGAGTCTCGGATGGAGGCCGCAAAATGGAGAAGGTCTCTCTGAACGAGATCTTCACCGAAGGCGTTGTCACCGGCATCGATATGGAAAATGGATATCTGCCGCTGGTGCTATATGCCAACGAGGATATTATTATCGAGGTGGCGAATTGCGACCGCGAACAGGGCGGTTGGCATCGCAATATGGGGGCGGACGAGTGGGTGTTTCAGTACCAGGGCGCACGGACACTCGAGAGCGAGACCGGACCGATTACCCTGAATCAAGGCGAAATGTCGGTCATCCCTCGGGGCGTGGCGCATCAGAACGTCGGTCACGGCCCCAATATCGAGATAACGATTTATTGCCGCAAACCGCTGAAGCGGATGGCGCCGAAGGATGCAGAGCAGGCCCGTGCTCGCATGAAAATCAAGGACGGTAGGCCGGTTCTTGCCCCCGTGACACTCGATTCCAAGAATGATGAATGAACCAATAGTTAATTCGAATTTGGAGGCTCCATCACAATGACGCGTTCTAAGAATACCCCGCCGAACGGAGCAGCGATCCGCAACGCCCTGGGCCATCCCGTCATCGACAGTGACGCCCACGTCGTCGAGTGCGAGTTTGCACTGGTCGACACCTTGAAGGAGGTGGCAGGTGCCAAAATCGCGGGCCGGTTTGATGAGGCGCTGCGCACCTATGCCATGCAGCGCTGGTATCACGCCGATGAACCGACGCGACGCCAACAGCGCGTTGGCCGCCCGTCGTTCTGGCACATTCCAGCCAATACGCTCGACCGTGCGACCGCGATGCTTCCCGGCCTGATGCGCAAGCGACTCGATGAGTTCGGCATCGATTTTGCGGTGGTGTATACAACGCTCGGCCTTTCCTTCATCCATATGGCCGACGACGAAATGCGTCGCGCCCTGTGTCGAGCGATCAATAAACTGAACGCGGACACGTTTCGCGAGCATCGGACACGGCTCACGCCTGCGGCGCTGATTCCGATGCGGACACCGCAGGAAGCGATTGAAGAGATCGACTACGCGGTCAAGACGCTCGGCATGAAAGCCATCACGGTTTCCGGCCATGAATGGCGCACATACCCCAAGGTACTCGCCGATGCCCCGGACCTGGCCCGATATGCGCGCTATATTGACTACCTAGTGCTCGACAGTGAGTATGACTACGACCCGGTCTGGCGCAAATGTATAGAGCACGGCGTAGTCCCCACGTCTCACGTGGGCACTTACGGCGGCCCGACGCACGGCTCGATCAGCAACTATACCTTCAATCACGCAGGCCACTTTGCCGCGGGCGCGGACATGTTTTGCCGCGCCCTCCTCCTCGGGGGAGTGCCCAAGCGCTTCCCGGCGCTCAAATTTGCCTTTCTCGAAGGCGGCGTGGGCTGGGCCTCGATGCTTTACAACTCTTTGGTTGAACGCTGGGAGAAGCGCAACGGCAAGGAGATTCTGCGCTCTCTCGATCCCGCACGCGTCGATCGGCAGCAAATGGCCGCATTATTCCGCGAGTATGGCGGCAGCATCTTGGCTGCGAAGGCCGATGCGATCGCCAAGGAGGAGGGATCCATGCTGGAACCGCCCGAGGACCGCTCCAAGATCGACGATTTTGCGGCCTGTGGTGTCACGACCCGTGAGCAACTTCGCGATCAATTCGTGAACAATTTCTACTTCGGCTGTGAGGGCGAAGATCGCATGACCGCGATGGCCTTCGACCGCAGGTTCAATCACATGCATATCCAGCTAAATGCCATGTTCAGCTCCGACCTTGGACATTGGGATGTCCCGAGTATGGCCGAGGTGATGGAGGAGACCTACGAACTCGTCGAGCACGAAATTGTCGAGAAGGCCGATTTTCGTAAATTTGTCTTCAGCAACGCGGCGCGGATGTACACCTCCATGAATCCCGACTTCTTCAAGGGCACGGTCGTCGAAGAAGCGGTGGCCAAGGAGACGGGCCGCGTCGGTGAAACGGTTTGACGGTAGTGCCGACTGGTTGCAACGGAGCTAGTACTGTGTCGGAAGCTCAGGATTCGAAGCATCGTGAAACGGCGGTACTCACCGCCATGATCGGCCGTGTCTCTCCCCTTCGCGTTATTGAGCCTGGTCCGGCGAACGCCGATCTCGACCAGATTCTCGCGGCGGGAGTGCGGGCGCCAGACCACGGACGGCTGCGGCCTTGGCGCTTCCTACTCATCCGGGGCGATGCTCGTCACCGGTTCGGTGATGTCTTGGCGGAGTCGCTCAGGCGACGTAAACAAGATGTGAGCGACAGCGTCCTGCAAGCAGAACATGACAAGGCGTTGCGAGCCCCGCTCATTATCGTCGTGGCGGCCACAGTACGCAGCAACACCAAAGTGCCAGCGGTTGAGCAGGTCGTGTCGGCAGGCGCCGCGGCACAGAACATGCTCGTGGCCGCTCATGCCCTCGGATTTGGCGGATTCTGGCGGACGGGCGATGCTGCCTATGATGATCACATCAAACAGTCTTTGGGAATGAGCCCGATCGACGAGATTGTCGGTTTTCTGTATCTCGGACGCATCGAAACACCGGGGCGGCCCAAGGCGGCAGACCCCTTAGGCGTAGTGGAGGAGTGGACCGGCCTGCCGGCTGGGCCCGCTTAGGAAGCAAATGCCTGCATACATGGTTGCGCAATATCGGAGCGCGAAGGAATACGCTGCTTACCGGACCGCGGTGGTGGTGATCATTGAATTCGCGTCCCTGACGGTCGCGCAACAGTTCTACCAATCGGAGGAATACGCGGCGGTCAAGGCGCTCCGTCAGGGCGCGCCTCCGATATCGATTGTGGTCGTCGACGGTGTGCCCGGCGAGTAACGGTCGCTGGGGGCACCGGTGACGATTCAAGGGAAGCTCGATGTACTACGATCCACGCTTGAACAATCACAATCTGCCGCGCGATCCGTTCCTGGCAACCGTTGTTCCGAGGCCGATCGGCTGGATTTCGACGATCGGCGTCAACGGCATCGTCAACCTCGCTCCCTACAGCTGCTTCAATGCGGTCTCAACCCAGCCGCCACCGTTCGTGATGTTTGCGAGCTACGGCCGGAAGGACTCTCTGCGCAATGCCGAAGCGACCGGGGAATTCGTGGCTAGCATGGCGACCTTCGAGCTTAGAAACGAGGTCAACGCGACATCCGCGGTCGTCGGTCCAGAGGTGAGTGAAGTCGATCTGGCGCGGCTGGAGATGACGCCGTCGATTGCCGTCAGGCCCCCGCGCGTCAAGCGCTCGCCGATTGCGCATGAGTGCAAATACATCAAGACGGTGACCTTGGAAGACACCGAAGGACAGCGGCAGGCGGGCGCCATCGTCATTGGCCAGGTGGTGGGCATCTATATCGATGACGCTATTCTGGTCGACGGCTTGGTTGAAGTCGGCAAAGTGCGGCCAATCGCGCGGCTTGGCTACATGGACTACACCTTCGTTGAGAAGACATTTCGGATGGTGCGTCCGCAGGGAGGGCCGTCTTAAAACCGTTCAACCGGACGAGGCCGCCCAGCGGGCGGAGATGCGGGTCGGAACGAAGGCTTTAGACGAAGATCATGGATCGGGGCTTGCGGTCAGTCAACGTGGGTCACTGCCCGCCGGCATTTCAACAACATCGGGGGATGCGAACATGAAATCCGCGATCGTCAATTTGCAAACTATTCTCACCGGCGATTGGCGCGACCCCATCGCCAAGGGCGACAGCATCTTGATGGCCGACGGCAAGATCACATCGGTCGGCACCGTATCGGCCGACGCGGTTGCAGCTTGCGACGTCGTCATCGACGCCGATAAAGCTACCGCCGTGCCCGGTTTCATCGACTCCCAAGTACATCTCACCTTTGGTGACTACACGCCACGGCAAAAGACGGTGGGCTTTCTCGACAGTTACGTGCATGGTGGCACGACTACCTCGATCAGCGCGTCCGAAGTCCACGTGCCGGGCCGGCCCAAGGACCCGGCGGGCGTAAAGGCTCTCGCCGTCGCAGCCTTTAAATGTTTCGAGCACTTCCGCCCCGGCGGCATGCGCGTTTACGGAGGCTCGGTGATTCTCGAACCGGGCCTGGTCGAGGCCGATTTCGAGGAAATCGCTGCCAATGGTGTATGGCTTGCCAAGGCCGGATTCGGCGCAGTCAAGACGCCTTTCGATTATGTGCCGATGATCGCCTGGGCCAAGAAGCACGGCATGATTACCACGGTCCACACCGGCGGCTCCTCGATCCCCGGCTCTTCCGGGATCTGGGCCGACCATCTCCTGGCGATGCAACCGCATGTCTCCTTCCATGTGAACGGGGGTCCGGTGGCTATGCCCGACGCTGACTTTCCGCGCATGGTTCACGAATCCCAGATCGCATTGCAGGTATGCACGGCGGGGAATTTGCGCACCACCTTGCTGTTGAGCGACATGATCCGCAAAGCCGACCAGTTCGATCGTTTTCTGATCGCCACCGATACCCCGACCGGCAGCGGCATCATGCCGCTCGGCATGATGTACACCATCACGCACTTGGCGAGCCTCACCGACATGCCGATTGAATGGGCGATCGCGGCGGCGACTGGAAACAATGCCAAGGTCTACCGCTTGAACTCGGGCTTTCTGCGCGTCGGCTGCGACGCCGATGTGTTGGTGCTCGATGCCTGTGTCGGCGGCTCAAAGTCGACGGCGCTCGATGCACTGCGAAACGGCGACATCGCGGCGGTGGGTGCCGTGGTTACCGATGGGGTGCCGCGCTTCGTCGGCCGCAGCCGCAACACACCGGCACCGATGAAACGGGTCCGGGTGTCGCAAAACCGCGTACCGCAAGATTTCGGGCTGGTTGCCCACTGAACGAAGGTAGGATGAGGATGAAGAAAGCCAATTTTCACGGCTATCACATACGCAAGATGGCTACCCTGGTGGAGGATACGCTGGCCAATGAGAGCGGCCAGCTCGCGGATGGCGAGATGCTGCGCAAGACGGTGTTGGCCGCGGTCGTGCAAAATCCCTATGCCGGGCGATTCAGCCGCAGCCTTGGTCGTCTGGTCAAGAATTCAGACAAGCTCGGCCAAGAATTCGGCCGCAGGCTGACTGAGCTGGCCGGCGGAAGGAAGATTGTGAGTTACGGCAAGGCCTGCCTGGTGGGTATCGCCGGCGAATACGAGCACGGCAACGCGCTGCTCACCACGCGATTCGCGGATCCGGTGCGCGATGCAGTGGGGGGCGGCAAGGCCTGGGTTCCTTCAACCGGGAAGCTCGGTGGACCGGGGACGACAATCGATATTCCGTTGGCTCACAAGGACGCTCTGTATGTGCGCTCCCACTACGACACCATCACCGTATCGCTTGCCGATGCGCCGGCGCCGGACGAAATCATGGTGCTGTTCGCCTTGGCCACTCGCGGCCGTCTCCATGCGCGGCTGGGTGGATTGCGCGCGAGTGACGTCAAAGGAAACGATGGCCTACGCTAAAGCGCCCAACTGCCCTTTGCGGCGCGCCAGGCATGTACACCGGCGTCCATGATTTAGGTTTGAGACCATCTCGGCGGGCAAGCCGGACCAGCGAATTCTGGGAAGATTTTCAATACGACCAATGACTTGCTGCGTGACCAGCTGATCAGAATTGGACGCCGACGTATGGTCAATGTCCCATACCGGTTCACGGGCGGGTCCTTACGGCGGGCCGAGCCGGTCATAGATTTGCGTAACCCACTCGATGAAGACGCGCACCTTCGTACTCAGCTGACGACTCGGTGGGTAGACGACGAAGGCCTCGAGTGGTTTCGGGCGATACTCTGGTAACACCACGATCAACTCACCGCGCTCGATCGAAGGTCGCACCATGAAGTCGAGCGTATGAACCAGGCCGAGGCCTGCGAGCGCGCATGCCAGATGCGCGTTGCTTTCGTTGACCAGAATGCTGTGCTTGGGCTCGATCAGGAACGGTTCGTCCCGGACCAGAAGCTCGATCGGTTGTACGATGCCGCTGGTGTTGGAGAAATACCCCGCCACGGGAAAATCCTCATCGACAATCTGTCGTGGGTGGGTCGGCACGCCGTGTCGAGCAAGATAAGCGGGACTTGCGCACAGCGTCCACGGTAAAAGGCCGATGCGCCGGGCAATCAAGGCCGGATCTTGCGCGGTGCTACGAATTGCGCAATCGATGTTTTCACCGATCAAGTCGACCGTCCTATCCGTGACGCCGAGTTGGAGTTGTATTTCCGGATACCGCGCCCGGAACTCCGGAAACGCGGGAATGAGAATACTGCTTGCAGTGGAGCCCCCAGTATCGACCCGCAGACGACCCCGGGGTCTGGTTTGCGCCCGACCCAACGTCGCTTCGATCTCATCCAGTTCGGCCAAGAGATGACGCATCCGCTCGTAGTAAGCGGCTCCGTCGCTCGTGACGCGGACGCGTCGTGTCGTCCGCTCAAGCAGCTTCACCGCTAAGTGCCTTTCGAGTTGCTGAATCTGCTTACTCACCGTGGCGTTGGGCATCTGCAGTGAGTCCGCAGCGCGGGTGAAACCGCCGGTTTCGACGACACGGGCGAAGGCCCTGATCGCCTGCATGTGGTCCATGACAGCTCCTTGTTAGGTTCGATTATCCACATACATGGATAAAGATTCCATATATAGCCATTTATTGTCTCGAACGACCTAAATAGGCTGCAATCCAGGGCCACTAATGCTTTGGAGGACAAATGAACGAAACGGAATATCGCAACGTCCACGCGACCAAACACGCTGGAAAAATCGTACTCGTCACCGGGGGAAATTCCGGGATCGGACTGGCGACCGCCAGACGGTTCGCGCGTGAAGGGGCGACGGTCTATGTCACGGGCCGACGACAGGCTGAATTGGACGCCGCCCTGCAGGAGATTGGCCGGAGTGCCAAGGCTATACAGGGTGACATCGCGCGCGTGGCCGACCTGGATCGCATCTATTCACAACTCGCTGCGGCTGAAGGTCATCTCGATATTCTGTTTGCCAATGCAGGCGGAGGAGAATTCACCCCATTGCCCTTAGTCACCGAAGCGCAGTTTGAAAAGTACGTCGGTATCAACTTCAAGGGTAGTATCAACGTCAAGGGTACGTTGTTCACCGTGCAGAAGGCGCTTCCGTTGATGCGTCCCGGTAGCGCAATAGTCATTACCGGGTCGAGCGCGTCGGTTGAGGGCGCGCCCGCCTTTGGCGTCTACGCCGCCACGAAGGCGGCCCTGCGCTCGCTCACCCGAACGTGGGCATCCGATCTCAAAGGACGCGATATTCGCGTGAACATCGTAGTGCCGGGCGCCGTCGTGACCCCCGGCTATAAATCCGAGCTCAAATTATCCGATGCGCAGATCGAGCAGTTCAAAGTGCGAATCGCCGAGTTGACGCCTCTGGGCCGGGTAGGACAACCAGATGAAATCGCGAAGGCCGTGTCGTTTCTCGCTTCCGATGATGCGAGTTACATCACGGGCGCCGAACTGTTTGTGGACGGCGGAAAGACGCAGGTCTGAAGAATCCGCAGTGAGGCGCCGGCTCACCGACGGAGCGGATTGTTGAGTCTACCGCTCATCCCGATCGTTGAGCTTTTCGAACTAGCAACGCTAAAAGGATAACCATGAGCCAGGACAAGAATATCGCGATCGCCCAGCAGCTTCTCAACGGCATTGGCGAGGGCCGCACCCCTGAAACTCTCGCCGCCATGTTCGCAGAAGATCTTCGCTTCGAAATCCAGGGCGATGATGGTGTACTCCCATGGATCGGACACAAAAACGGGCGGCAGGCCGCCGCAGACTTCTTTCGCGAGATCCGCGCGCTGACAGAGCCTGTCAAATTTGAAGTCGAGGACATCCTAGGCAGCCCAAACCGGGCCGTGATCGTCGGTGAACTCGCAACGCGGATCAAGTCGTCGGGCAAGGTAAACAACACCCAGTTCGCCATCGTCCTCACGATCTCCGGCAACAGGATTACGCGTTTCCAGATGCTCGAGGATAGCTTTGACCTGTCACACACGGTGCGTGGATAAGGTCGCGCGGCTGCAATTGCTGGTTGCGAAGCTTTGTCAGTAACACCTTCGGACTACAATAGGTGGCTTTGCGCGAGCATCAGCACGCAAGACAAGCTGGCGAGGGTTGAAGCCGACCTGACCGCCCTTCTGTCACAGCCTCAGGGTGGGATCCGTCTAGAATTTCTAATGATTCGCGTGTCCTGCCGCGCCGCCCGGTGGAGACCTCTTATGCCTGATGCGACTGAAAATCTTCTCACGCGAAACCTCTTAGAAGTCTTTGGCGAGAACGATGCGGTGAAACGCCGTTCCGCGATAGCAGCGCTTTGGGCGGAGGATGGCGTCTTTGCGGCTCCGTACGGCCGCTACGTCGGACACGCTGCGCTGAATGGTGCTGTATCGCAGTTGCACGCAAGGTTTCCAGGCTTCGTGTTCACACCGATCGGCGCTCCGCAGGCCTTCTACGATGTGGGACGCCAAGCCTGGGGCCACGGCCCAGTCGGTGAACCACCCAAGGTCAAGGGGCTCGACGTCGTCACCGTTCGAGACGGCCGCATCGTGGTGCTTTATGCTTTTATCGATACGCCGGTCACTTGAGGAATTGCCATAAGGACAGTCAGATTCGACGGGGAACCGTCGACTCGACGCCACGCGTGTAAATAACGGCCTGATGACTGATCAGCTCGCCGGGGGACGTCGGGGTTCCATGACGTTCCAGATACGCAGCACGTCCCACTGATTGCCGCGCGTCTTGAGGTTGCGCTGAAGTCGTATCCTCTCAAGCAGGCACCTCTCGGGCATCCGCATGGATTCGATTACGTGAACCAAAGAACACCGCGGTATCTTTTCGAGCATCCAAAGTCACGACGATCTGGTTCGTAGCCAGGTGGTCGTCTTAGGCTCGACTGGCGTCGGTAGCGCATCTGCCTACATCACAAGCTGAGCAACCCGAACGCGTCCGGGTTCAAGAACAGCAAACCGGCTATAAAGGTTCTCCCCGTTGTCAGAGAGGAGTTTGAGCACGGCTGCGGTCAGTGCGGACCGAGCGGATGCGGGGTAGCGGATCAGTATGACGCCGGAGTTCTGCTTGGCGGCTGCAAATACAAGCTGTCCGAAGTCCTTGTCTTCCGTAATTAGCAAACGTCGTTCCGAGCGTGCGAAATCGATGACGGTCTCATCGTCTGCACCGGGCATCTGCTCAGTGATAGAGACGACGTCGTAACCGGCCAATCGCAGATTAACCACTACCGAAAAGTCACAATTCTCATCTGCGACAAGGCGCACGAAGCGGACACTACCCGGCAACGCTCAGTACGACTTCTTCATGCGCAAGCGAGTCCGCGGCGTATCGTAGCGCTGCATGAACATCATTCGACGTCAGGTTGGGATATGCCTGAAGAAGCGCCTTCTCGTCGGCGCCCTCAGCCATCTTGCGAACGATTAACTCCACAGGGATGCGCGTCCCGCGGATGACTGGTTTTCCCAGCATGATCTTGGGGTTGATTTCGACTCGGTCGTGAACAGTCATCGTCGTATTCTCCCAAGGCATTCACTGGGTTCAAACAACTGCGCAATCGGTATTTCAGGCTGACCCCGAGTGTAGCATGCTTAACACTCGACTCTGGATTTTTATTATCATAAACAATGAGTTATGTATGACCACTGATTCGCCAATGAATACCTCGGTGAGTCGAACAAGGCATTTCTTGTGCGCCGTAGACCGCATTGCCCCTTTGCGTTCATGTCCGGCTCCAATCAATTGGCAACCCGTCCCTTTGGACGCCGGCTTGAGGTGAAAGGCCGCCCATGTAGGATATCCGCCCTCTGCTGTAATATTGCCGGGTGACCGGCCCTGGAGACCTGCATGGAAAAGCTGGATCGCATCACGCAACGACCCGAAATAATGAGCGGTAAGGCTTGTGTTCGCGGGATACGCGTTACCGTGGGTATGATCGTCGGGCAGATCGGAGCAGGACGCAGTGTTGATGAACTCCTGGCGGAGTATCCCTATCTCGAACGGGAAGACATCCTGCAAGCGCTACGATATGCCGCGTGGCGAGCCGAGGAACGTGAGGTCGTGCTGGCCGGCGCGTGAAGCTTCTTGTCGATATGAACCTGTCGCCGCATTGATTGAGGCGTGATTTGGATTTCAGTATGACCATGTGCCACAGCCACCAGATCACAGCGTCGCGAACGACATACGAAACTTAGTAAGGGAATATCTTTAAGTTCTCGCGCCGATATCCGCCGTCGCGTGGACGCGGTACGTCGGGATTTTCCGCGATCCATGCGATGTGCTCATCTACTTCATCCCAGAATCGTTGACCCAATCCGCAAAGTTCCCTTCATAAATATGCCACCGCGTCCATCAGTTCGGACTTGGCCTGCGGCAGAAATTCGACGATCATCGGGGACCCTCAAAATTTGGTGGTGAGAGAGGGACTCGAACCCTCGACCTCGGCATTATGAGCCTAGATTGGAATATAGTCCGAGTATTTTCAACAACTTACCGCGTGGCGCCCGTTGCAATTGGCACCACTGAGCATAACAAAGCACCACTGAGTCACGCAAAACTCACGCAGCAAGTTTGCACAGATCTTCCCCCGTACTATGCGCCCGCAGCCTGTTCTTATTATAGCCACGGGCCCTTCACGCGGTTCAATGCGGCATCACGTAACGCGCGTGCCAATGCTTTAGGGGGAACCCAGCGGCCTCCACGCGAAGCGAAGTGAATGGTGGCATCGACGACGTTGGCGCTGGCCTCGGAGCAGAGTTTCGGGGAGTCGTTACACGCTGCGGATCATGCCGCCATCCACGCGGATGATGTCGCCGGTCAT
>WNFA01003534.1_pt1 | contig 12987 bp, 12 predicted proteins | sample 5400481 | NCBI WGS metagenome assembly WNFA01 (sample SAMN13153340, study PRJNA577476) | soil metagenome | isolation source: 120 cm saprolite under Douglas fir tree site 2 hole 1 replicate 2 | place: USA:California | collected 2015-04-18 | reverse complement strand
CACTTCCTGCGCTGGCTTCCTGAGCGACTCTCAGATTTTATTCGCAAACGGTGGCTCCGGAGACACGCTCGAGAACTTCCAACAAAGGATGTGTATATACAAGAGGAGCCGTAGTTGGCGGCTCATTTCTCGGAACAGAGAAGCGGTCGAAACCTTATAGATTTGCTGTGTGAAACAGCGCCTTTCCTCAATGATTGTGCTACCGATCATTATGAGCGTGAACAATGGCTTAAATATCAAGCGGTACTGCTTCACCCTCCACATATTGACTCTTGCCGTTTTCTGTGAAAACCGTAACGCCTCCGCGTCCGCACACCATCCATTGTCCATTCGAACCAACGAGAGCTGTTGAACCATCGATACCCACGACAGTTATGTCGCTCCGGCCACGGGCCATCGAACTTAACAACTGCGAGGGCGCTTCATCAAAGTGAGGTATGACGGCGATACCTGGGACAAGTCCCAGCGCTGGAAGGGTGCGCCATACCTTGGGAAAGTCGAAAACCTCACCTCCCAGCACCATAGCACCCGCTGAACAACCTGCTACGATGCCGCCAGTGGTGAAAACGCCAAGAATAGCCTGCCATGAAGCTGTGTCTTGTAGTGTCTCAAGCAAATAGCGAGGCTTGCCACCAGAGAAGTAGATGAAGTTTGCGGCTGCAAGTCGAGTAGCCACCTCGGCATTCTCGGCATCCGCGCGATTGAGTAACATAATCGGCTCGACAGTTACTCCAAGCTGCGTGAAGTGTTCAACACCCATCTGCGCCCAGCGCTCTGGAACGCCTGCACCATCTGGCACTGAGGCAGTCGGCAACACGACTACATGTGCTGTTCCATTAACTCGCTCAACTAGCATCTTATCAACTGTGAGCATTGTAGGGAGGTACTCACCAGCGCCAACAAGCGCTACTGTTCCACTTACCGGTGTAGTCATATTACCTCGCTTAATAGGTCTCGCCCTGAGAGGCTACCTCTCAGGGCGAGACCTGGGTTATGAAATTCCCTCGGGAATTTGGTTTGTCACTAGTGCCGTCCTCTCTGGGAGACCATTGACACTATCCCCTCCCAGCGCCTGATCAACCGCGTGTGGTGCGAAGATGTGGTCTCCCAGCATGAGTGCAAGCCCAGTCACACCGGCTCGCTCGTCCAGTCGGCTCGTGGTGATTTGCAAGTCGCGGGTTGCCAGAGGCAGTGATCGGCGATAGACGACCTCTCGAATGCCTGCAAGCAATGGCTCATCAGCGTGCGCCAGCTGGACCCCGATAACGACCAGGGATGGATTGAAGAAGCTCACCGCATCCGAGATCGCCTGGCCAAGAACGCGCCCCGCCTGTCGAGCAAACCGCACCGCATCCGGTTGGCCAGCACGGATGAGGCGTACAACGTCGTAGGTGGACCGTACTTCGTGTCCTAGTACACGTAGATCGCGTAGGAGCGCCCAGCCCCCAGCGTGTGCCTCGACGCAGCCAATGTTGCCACAGCGGCAGACTGGCCCTGCTTCCCCGCCGTATAGGATGTGCCCAAGGTCGCCAGCGGCCCCCTGCGCGCCACGGTGAATCTCACCGTTCGCGATGATACCGCAGCCGACACCGGTGCCTATCTTGATCATGAGCATGTGCAGGTGCTGGGGCCAGCATACTCGCTGCTCGCCGAAAGCCATCGCATTGACGTCGTTATCCACAAGCGTTGGACAGTTATAACGGTCAGCGAAATAGCCGGGAATGTCGAACCCGTCCCAGCCAGTCATAATCGGCGGACTGACGACTCGGCCAGTTGCGAACTCTACTGGTCCTGGCACAGCGATCCCGATACCACGTACGTCCTTGGGGAAGCGTCCGCCTGTTGCAAGGAGCGTTTCGAAAGCCTCTTTTACCTGATCGAGTACCGGGTGTGGCCCGGCCGCCACATCTAACTCGCTTGCCTCCACAGCGAGAATCGTCCCCGCCAGGTCAGTGACAGCGCAACGCAGGTGGCTCCCGCCGATGTCGGCGATGAGTAAGACCCCTCCGGAAGCATTGAATCTGAACTGGGTCGGCGGCCGCCCTCCTGTCGACGCGCTCTCTCCGTCTGGGACGAGTAAGCCTGCTGCGAGCAACGCGTCCAGTCGTTGTGTGACTGTCGACCGGGCCAGTCCCGTCAAGTGCACAAGATCGGCACGTGTGCGGGCTCGCCCATCTCGAAACAAGGCAAGGACCGCTCCAGGCCCAAAGGCTTCGCCGCTATCAATGCCGTTACTCATCAGTCTCTTACCTCCTGGTGAAGAGTCTTTACACCTCGTCAATTGAACCATAAATACCTGGGATGCCTGACTGTTTTCTCACTATTGTCTTATTTCCCTGCATAGTTCTTGAGCATATTATAGCATAGGCCATGCTTTTGTCAAGTATAAGCAAAAGTTACCGAACTTTTGCTTGACAATCGACATAAGTTATGCTATACTCTCTTCCAGTTGGTTCTATTTAGTTAGTTCTACGTGCAATAGTCTCCCGCAGGTGTGTGGGGGACGCGAACTCAGCAAAGGAGGCAACACAGTGAGCAAGAAGCTCCGCGAAACCGGGATTGCCATGGTGATCCTGGCAGTGATGATGCTAACTGCGGCCTGCGGCGGATCTCAGGGCAGTAGCAGCAGTAGTAGTAGTAGCAACGGCCAGGCGGCCGCTATCATCAAGGGACTGGACAACCCGTTCTTCCAGGCGATGCAACAGGGCATCCAGGACCAGGCAAAAGCCCAGAGCATCAACGTCACCGTACAGGCGGCCACGAGCATCACCGACACCACCGGCCAGGCAGACAAGCTCCAGGCAATGGCCGGGCAGAACTATGGCTGCTACATCGTCAACCCCATTAGTGGAACCAATCTTGTCCAGCCACTCGTTCCTATTTCGCAGGCGAACAAGCCCATCGTCAACATCGACAACCCGATTAGTACCGACGCAGCGCAGAGCGCCGGCCTGAAGATCTCGACCTACATCGGCACCGACAATGTCAGCGCCGGCAAGCTGGCCGCTTCTGAGATGGCCAAGCTGCTGCCGAACGGCGGTGATGTCGCCCTCATTGGCGGTATCGCAGGTGATGTCACGAGCCAGGCTCGCCTGACGGGGTTCCAAGAGGGCTTGCCGAGCAACATTCATGTCGTTCAGACCATGGCGGCCGACTGGGTCCGGCAGGAGGCCCTGACCGATGCTGGCAACATCCTGCGGGCACGGCCCACCTTGAAGGGCTTCTTTGTCGCCAATGACGACATGGCGTTGGGTGTCGGCCGCTCCATTGCCGACGCAGGGAAGCAGGGTCAGGTGCAGGTGGTGAGCGTGGACGGCATCCAGGACGCGTTGAAGGCGGTGCAGGCCGGTACGTTGTCAGCCACGGTCTCACAGTATCCATACACGATCGGAGCGATGGGCGTGGAGGCCTGTAAAGCTGCTATGGCCGGCAAGACGCTGCCGACAAAAGTTACGGCTCCGGTCTTGCTGGTGACCAAGGACAACGCGGCTCAGGCGCTTTCGAGCTTCCCCAAGCCGTTTACCAGCTACTCCGATCCCTTCACCACGCTGAACGGCAAATAAAGCGGTGAGTCCAGCAAAGGAGATTGTGCAATGAGTAGAACAACCACTCCGGCGCAGGCAGGGCAGGCACAATCCGTGCCTGCCCTGGAGAGGCTACGCGACCCCGGGTTCTGGGCTGACTGGACGGCGGTCGTCGCTCTGATCGTGCTCGTGATCGTGTTCGGCATCGCCTCGCCGACTTTCCTGACCTTCGGGAATGTGCAGGCAATGCTGGTCGCTGCGGCGATTCTCGTCGTGCTCACGGTCGGCCAGACCTACGTCATCATTACCGCTGGCATCGACCTTTCTGTTGCCTCTGCCCTCACCCTGGGAAGCGTCGTCCTCGGGCAGGCCTATAGCCACGGGTGGGGCATGGCAGTCGCCTGCGTGCTCGCGGTCGCCGCGGGCACCGCGGTGGGAGTCATCAACGGGCTTGTCATCGCCAAGGGGAAGATCACCGACTTCATCGTCACACTCGGGACCCTGAGCGCAGCCGCGGGTGTTGCGCTTATTCTCGCCAACGGCGAACCTGTCACGATCATCAGTGGGTTCCTGCTTCGGTTGGCCACTGGTTCGCTGGGGCCGATCCCCTACTTCGTCATCGTGGCTGCGGTCGTGGCCATCGTCGCTCACGTGGTGCTGTTCCACACCCGTTTCGGCACCCATCTGTTCGCCACCGGTGGAGAGCCGGAAGCGGCCCGAGCCATGGGGATCGACACTGCCCGGGTCAAGATAGCGGCCTATACCATCTCCGGCTTCCTCGCCGGCATGGCCAGCATCTTGCTTACCGCACGCATCGGTGCCGCAGAGCCGGCCATCGATACCAGCTTCCTGCTGAACTCCGTGGCTGCGGTCGTGCTCGGCGGGGTGAGCCTCTTCGGCGGGCGCGGCACCGTAGTCGGGCCGGTCGTGGGCGCGCTGCTGCTCACCGCTCTCGTCAACGGGCTGACCCTCTTGTCGGTTCCCGTGTTCTACCAGCCGCTGGCCGTCGGCATCGTGGTTGTGCTCGCGGCCCTGCTTGTGAGGTACCAACAATGAATCCAACTGATCCCTTAACTCCGCCCTCTGCAGACAGGCCACCAGCGTCGGCGGTGTCAAAAGAGACGTCAGACGGTGCGACGATGCCCAGTGCGAGAGACGTCCTCCTGCTCGTTGATAACGTCAGAAAGTGGTTCGGCGCTGTCCATGCCGTCAGCGATGTCACCATCTGGGCTCGCAGCGGCGAGATCACGGCGATTGTCGGAGATAACGGTGCCGGGAAGTCGACCCTGATCAAGTGTATCTCGGGCGTTCACACCCCAACCTCCGGCCGGATCATGTTCGGTGGCGAACAAGTGCATTTCTCCTCTCCGCAGGACGCTCGGCGAGTCGGCATCGAGACGGTCTACCAAACCCTTGCGCTTGTCGATGATCTGACGGTCTGGCAGAACCTGTTTCTTAATCGTGAGCAGGTCAAACATGTGGGTCCGCTGTCCTTCCTTGACCGTGGTGCGATGAGACGTGAGTCAACCAGCATGCTCGGCCGGCTCGAGGTGAACATCCCGACCATCAATGCACGGGTCCGACGACTGTCCGGTGGCCAGCGACAAGCTGTCGCCATCTCTCGTGCCGCTGGCTGGGGCTCGCGTCTCGTCATCATGGACGAGCCCACTGCGGCCCTCGGCGTTCGCGAGACGGCTCGCGTCGAAGAACTCATCCTGCGGCTGCGCGCCGACGGTCTCGCAGTGCTGCTCATCAGCCACAACTTCGATCAGGTCATGCGCCTGTCCAATCAGGTCTGGGTGATGCGCAGCGGTCGGCTCGTTGGCGGACGCCGCACCGACCAGACAAGCGGGACGGAACTCGTCGCCATGATCACTGGAGCGAGTGAGGAACAGATAGCAAGAGAGGAGCAACAATCGTGAATCAAATTGGAGTCCACGCCCTGGTGTGGGTCGGCGGCTGGAGCGAACCGGAATGCCGCAGGGCGATCGAGAACAGCCGGGCTGCCGGCTACGGCCTCATCGAGATTCCGGTGCTGGACCCCTCCACGATAGATGTCTCGATGACCCGCAAGGCGCTCGACGACTCAGGCCTCGGCGCTGTTTGCTCACTTGGTCTCAGTCTGGATACCGATATCTCAAGCCCAGACCTTGAGGTGGTCGCACGCGGCGAGCACCTGCTACTCGACGCGCTCGCGGTCGCACGGGACCTGGGTGCGCAGTACCTGGGCGGGGTGATCTCCAGCGCGCTCGGCAGATACTCGCACCCGTCGAGCGCCGAGGGCCGTGCCAACTGCGTGATGGTGCTCCGCCGCCTCGCGGAGCAAGCGGCAACCTTTGGAGTCACCCTGGGCCTTGAGGTGGTCAACCGGTACGAAAGCAACCTGCTCAACACAGCGAAGCAGGCGCTCGAGCTCATCGCAGACGTAGGTGCCGACAACCTCGTCGTGCACCTGGACACGTACCACATGAACATCGAGGAATCGGACTTCGCGACCCCGGTGTTGGCTTGTGGCAGCCGCCTGGGCTACGTGCATGTCGGGGAAAGCCACCGCGGCTATCTCGGCACCGGCACGGTCGACTTTCCTGCCTTCTTCGGCGCGTTGGCAGCAGTCAACTACCAGGGTACCGTGACGTTTGAAAGCTTCTCGTCCGCGGTGGTTGCCCCTGGTCTCTCAACAACGCTTGCCATCTGGCGCAACACCTGGACGGATAGTGCTGACCTTGCTCGCCGCGCACGTGAGTTCATCGATGCTGGTTTGCATGGTGCGCAGGTCGCACCGACTGAAACCTGAGGAGGCATAGGGATGGCAATTCTGGGCATTGACCTGGGCACAAGCTCGGTCAAGGTCATCGTACTGGATTCCCAGGGACGCAACCTGAGCATGAGCAAATCGGACTACGAGGTCATGGCCCCACTGCCTGGATGGGCTGAGAGTAATCCCATCGAGTGGTGGCATGCTACCGCATCCGCCGTAAAAGCGGCGATGGCGCAGGCTCCACAAGCCAGGATCACCTCGGTCGGCCTCTCCGGACAGATGCATGGTGTCGTCCCTACGGACAAGGAGGGACGGCCAACACGAGCTGCACTGCTGTGGCCCGACACCCGGGCGGAGGTGGAACTTGAACGGTATCAGGCCCTGCCCGCCTCTATGCTGGAACGCCTGGCGAACCCACTCGTGCCTGGTATGGCGGGCCCACTGTTGTGCTGGCTGGCGCATCACGAAGCGTCCTCCTACCAGGCGGCCCGCTGGGCGTTGCAACCAAAGGACTGGCTACGGCTTTGCCTGACCGATTCCGTCGCTGCGGACCCCAGCGATGCCTCGGCCACCCTGCTCTTCGACCTGCTAGCTGATCGTTGGGCAGACGACGTGATCGTCGCCCTTGATTTGAAGCGGGACCTGTTTCCACCGATCTACCCCTCTGGCACGCCCGCTGGTACGCTCTCTGCGCGAGCTGCGGAAGCTCTCGGCCTGTCACCGGGGTTGCCCGTGGCAACAGGCGCAGCAGATACCGCGGCGGCTGTGCTCGGCACCGGCTTGCTTGCTCCTGGCCCCATCCAATTGACCCTTGGGACCGGCGCGCAGCTGGTGCAGCTCTGCCCGGAACCCAGAGCCGACCCAACATTGCGCACCCATCTCTACCGTGCTGCTGACGGGGCCAACTGGTATAGGATGGCGGCTGTGCAAAACGCTGGACTAGCGCTCGACTGGGTTCGTCGGATACTCGGTGCAAGTTGGGACGACGTCTACGAGAGCGCTGATGCGGTGGCGCCTGGTGCCGAAGGCCTGACGTTCCTCCCCTACCTGACGAGAGAGCGCGCGCACCACCGGAATCCTCACAGCAGTGGGGCCTTCCTCGGCATGCGTATCGACCACCAGCGTGAGCATCTGCTGCACGCCGCGCTCGAAGGGGTGGCATTCGGTATCCGCGTTGCCTTCGAGGCACTCCCCGGGGCGAGCGAGGTAACTGCTTTGCGCCTGGCTGGCGGCGGCAGTGTGCATCCCTCCTGGCGTCAGATGCTCGCCGATATTCTGGGCCGGGAATTGGTAACAGTCGAAACGTCGGATGCCTCCGCCCGGGGCGCTGCCTTGCTCGGTGGCATCGCGAGTGGCATCTGGGCCGATGCAGCGGCAACCGCGTCGGTGGCCCCTCGCACGCACGTCGTCGCAACCCCAGGCACCAGGCAAGCGTTGGCCTATGACGATGTGTATGCAAGGTACCTGGAGCTGTCGGGTGCGACCTCAGCACCGGCTTGAGTGTAGTCAGGATAGTTCTCGGAGCTTCGGTCTCTTTCAGTCGAGCATACCTACTTGTCCAGTTCTCTAGGGAATCGAAGCCTTCTTCACGCAGAGAGAACATGCTAGGTACCGTTATCGATCCGCCAAGGCGAGAGCGGTCTGATATCAAATCCGGTTATGTAACTATCATTAAAATCCAGATAAACTTGCCAGAAATCCGTATTCAAAAAGTTCAAAATTCCATCGTCTTAATAGTGATTAACCGGGCTTGATATGAAACCCAGGAAGTCCATCATGGATTGTTTTTTGAACAAGAATCAGGTACCCTTCCAGAAAGGGCATACTTCATCAAGGAGGCGATACAATTCATGACAGCTCATCCACAAATCATCTGTGCCGCTGTTGTCCAAGCGGCGCCGATTGCATTCGACCGAGAGCGAACCCTCGAAAAGGTTCACGCACTTACCGTCGATGCTGCCAGCCAAGGGGCGCAACTCGTGGTCTTTCCAGAAGCTTTTGTTGCGGCGTATCCTCGTGGCCTCAGTTTCGGTGCGGTTGTCGGTGATCGCTCACCCGAAGGACGCGAACAATACCGTCGCTACTGGGAAAGTGCCGTAGATATTCCCGGTGCAGCAATGGAAGACCTTGCTGCTATTGCAGAACAGAGCCACGTGTACCTGGTCATCGGTGTGATTGAACGGGACGGCGGGACCCTCTACTGTACCGTCGTCTTCTTTGCCCCTGACGGATCCTACCTGGGAAAACATCGGAAACTCATGCCGACCGCTTCCGAACGACTTATCTGGGGCTTTGGAGACGGGTCGACGCTCCCTGTGTTCGAGACACCGATTGGGCGACTGGGTGCCGTGATTTGTTGGGAGAATTATATGCCTCTGCTCCGCATGGCGATGTATGCGAAGGGCATCCAACTCTACTGCGCACCGACAGCAGACGGGCGGGATGGATGGATTGCTTCCATGCAACATATTGCGTTGGAAGGGCGCTGTTTTGTGCTTTCCTGCAACCAGTTTGCACGTCGTTCCGACTACCCTGATTCCTACGAGACAGCATTTGGTGATGCATCAGAGACCATCCTTTCGCGTGGTGGCAGTTGTATTGTCAATCCCCTGGGGCAGATGCTCGCCGGTCCCAACTTTACGAGTGAATGTATCTTGAGGGCGAACCTGGACATGGGAGACATCACGCGAGGGAAGTTCGACTTTGATGTCGTGGGGCACTATGCGCGGTCCGACGTATTTCGCCTCCACGTGAATGAGGAACCTCGGCCAGTGGTCGTCGGAGTAACGGAGCCAATACACATCGAGTGCAAAGCATGAGTGGTTTCCTGGAGGGAAGAGTAGACATCGCAGGATCGCAATGTATCCTTTTGCTCTACAGGAGACAAGGCAAGCCTGCCGCTGTTTGTTCATTGACCCCTCCTTGATGCGTGTTAGGGGCTCAGCGTTCTCCGTCCGAAGGCGCTTCTTCGTTTCCTGCTCACATCTTATGAGAAGAGAGAAGCCTCTTGAGCTGCGCGGAGTTGTTCAAGGTGTTCTGGGACTGACTTCAGAGGGGCCTCAATACAGTGCTGGAGTGTCATGGGTCCATATTCGCCATGGACGCCTTCACGTTGCAGGGCAGCAGCAGGAAGAGAGGCAACAAGGGCTGCAAAGCGTTTACAGTGCTGCTGTAAGTGCTCATTCAGGACGGCTGGATCGGCACGCTGGTACCCATGTTCACGTACCTCTGCATCTTGATCGTACCCTGGTAATGTTGGCCGTTCCTCAAGCAAGATACGCTCAACACGGTTGGACCAATGAGACATCTTGTCAATCATGTGGCCCAGCACTTCTATCGCTGACCACTCCCCCACAGCAGGGCGATGTCGAATAGCCCAATCATCTGCTGTTCGTAACGCATGCTGAAAAGTGATGGGAATCTCGCGAAGTTGGGTTGCCCATTGTGCTTGCTCGACGTCCATTAATTTCTCCCCTAAAAATGTCTTCTGTATTGAAAAAGATGAGCCTTTTTGCTTCGCTTAGTATAGCGCGTCTGATCGTCCATTTGTAGATGTGCATAGGAAGGTTTGGCCTGAAGCCCTGTTTTGGGTACCATCATAAGCGACTATCCTGTGAGGACTACTAAATCGGTTGAGAAACTACTCATGTAGTTCTAGAAATCTATCTCCATTGTAGTGGATCATATGCTCAGGTATCTCTGCTATCCAAACATGAGATTCCCATGCAATGCGTGATACGTACCTTCCAAACTCTGCATGATTGAGAAAAACTGATACATAAATACGTATTGCGCTACATCCCCGAAACAATTCCTCCAACTCATGTCGTCGCTTATGCGTTACAACTCTGTGTGATATCCCAGCTTCAATAAGATAGAGTTGGTTCCCGGCTTCGTTGTAGAGGATGATATCAGGCAGGTTATTAAATGCGGTAGCGGATACTCCTAGTTGCTCTAGCTGTTCCTTCACATAAATCGCGGTCTCGTCAAGAGCATCGCCTAAATAGAGCACTTTAGCATCTGGGGCGTAACGTGGACAAAACTTTTCGATAACAGCAATTTGTTGTTCGCTATATTTGCCAGGTATGAGATAAAAGGACATTTTCTTCTCTCCTTTTTAGGACACCCCCCAAACCAACGTCTTACTATATGTAAACGGCTCTTATCAGAAAAAGTCATATACCGTACCCTGTCACTCTAACTGCTGAACGCATGGCCAGGCGAGTGGTAACTGTAACTGCACTGACAGAAAATGCCTTCATTGTCTGGAAGAGATTGCTTATCGGTATTAGAGCGCCAAGTTCTCAGAAAAGAATGTATGCAAAGTCACTGTATCATGACAAATTGGACAGGGCACAGCGTAATGTGTCTCTTCCCACTGAGGGCGTATAAAAATATGGGTAATCACGATATGCACATTGGCAACTATCGACTCCTTCGTCTCTTAGATGAGGGCCGCTATACAGAGGTTTGGCTAGGTGAGCATATTGACCTCAAAAAGAAGGTCGTGGTCAAGATATTGATTCCTCAAAAGTTAGTCAGGAGTAATGAGCGATTTTGCATTAAGAAGCGTTTCCACAAGGAAGCCCGGATTCTCGCGCAACTCGATCATCCGCATATAGTGCAGGTATTCGACTATGGGGAAGAGTATGGACTGCCTTACTTCGTGATGGAATATGCCCCTTATGGGTCATTGGCGCAGCGCCATCGTCTTGGAGAGCGACTTCCTCTCCCTATCGTTAGATCCTATGCCAGCCAGGTGGGGAGAGCTATCCATTATATTCATATCCAGGGGCTAATCCACCGGGATATAAAACCGCAGAATATGTATCTGAGAACCAGAAACATGGTCTTGCTTGGTGATTTTGGCCTTGCCATACGTATTCATAACAGCTTCTATTCCCGCCTGATCTGGCAGTTTGGAGGAACAAGGGCATATATGGCGCCCGAACAGGAACAGGGCGAACCATGCCCGGCAAGCGACCAGTACGCTTTTGCGACGATTGTGTTTGAATGGCTCACAGGCTGTAGTCCCTTTTACGGTACTGCTGAGCAGATAGCCTGGCAGCGGAAGAATCTTTCACCGCCCTCGGCACGCGCCATGGTGCCAGAGGTACCGGCTGCCGTCGATCGAGTCGTACTGACTGCTTTACAGAAAACGCCAGGCCGTCGCTTCAAAACCATGCTGGACTTTACCCGGGCATTTGAGGAAGCCTGCAAGCGAGCTATTGTGAGACTACCGTATTATTCGCCAACCAACGATTCATCTCGCGTGGATCTCTAACATCGGCAAGTGTTGGCTCCTCAAAATAGTGCAATGTTTCCTCCTCCTGCTACCTCTTGACCGGTCAAGACTAACTCTCTATACTAAAGCGGGGTTCAACAGCACAAATACCTGGATGAGCAGGATTTTACCCTCCTTTCCAAGGTGGGAGGAAGAGATCATACAAGTTGAAGATAGTGATTCGCTGGCAGCCACTAGCTTTGTTTGGCACAGCATTACTCGGCCTGGCTCTACGCTTATATGGCCTCGACTGGGATCAGATGCAAGCCCGCTATCAGTTCTTACTTCATTTGTATGGGGTAGATTTTGCCCAGGGAAATAACTTCCATCCAGACGAGAGGCAGATCCTCTTTCATGTTGTTCAGTTGTCGTGGCCCAATAGCGTGGCGCAATTCTTGAATGCGGCAACTTCACCGCTTAATCCACATTTCTTCGCTTATGGCTCCTTCCCACTCTACCTGTTGGCATCAGTAGGTAATATCCTCTCACACATTTCTCCTGCGTTAGCCAACTTTGCCAACCTCACCCTCACAGGCCGCGTTCTCAACGCTCTTTTTGATACCGGCACCATACTCCTGACAGGCTGGTTGGGGTTGCTGCTGACCAACGATCGCACACCGGGAAGACGATATGCCTGGTCAGTAGCCCTGCTGGCTGCCGCTTTGGTCGCATTCACTCCTTTGCAGTTGCAGCTTTCACACTTCTACACCGTTGATACCATGCTGCTCTTCTTCATCACATTGACTGTTTTTGCCTGCGTTGTATTAGTTGACACTGATAAGCCTGTACGCTGGTCCCTGATCGCTGGCCTGGGCTTTGGCCTGGCTCTCGCTACAAAATTCAGCGCCGCTCCACTGGCCGTTCCGCTATTCGTGGCCCTGGTGATGCGCTGGTATAAGCATGGTTTATCCTCTATCTTTGTCCCGCTCCTCCTCTCCACCTGTTCTACACTCCTGGTTTTTCTTATAGCCATGCCATACGCGTTGTTAGATTTGCCTGAGTTCATCCAGCAGGTTTCCGCGCAGGGCGATCTTGCGCGAGGAGCACTCGATTTGCCTTATGTGCGACAATTCGCTGGAACAACTCCGTATGTCTATGAGGCCCAAAATATGCTCTTTTGGGGTATGGGGTTGAAACTTGGACTTGCTGCGTTAGCCGGATTCCTCTGGCTCTGCTGGCATGTATGGAAACGTGATGCCGGTTCCTGGCTCGTTGTGCTGTCCTGGGTAGTTGTCTACGGCGCTATTACGGGCAGTTTTTATGTTAAATTCATGCGCTACATGCTGCCTCTCTACCCGTTTTTGACATTGATGGCAGCGAGCATCTTGATAGCCCTTGTGCGTAGCGGAAGCACGGAGGCGGCGAATTTAGCTGGCACGGCTAGGCCTGAGACCATTGGACTATGGGGAGGTACGCTCAGA
>WNFA01010509.1_pt1 | contig 12989 bp, 10 predicted proteins | sample 5400481 | NCBI WGS metagenome assembly WNFA01 (sample SAMN13153340, study PRJNA577476) | soil metagenome | isolation source: 120 cm saprolite under Douglas fir tree site 2 hole 1 replicate 2 | place: USA:California | collected 2015-04-18 | reverse complement strand
CCTTGCCCCATAACTGTAAATTTGCTTCGGTGGGTGATGATCCCGTAGCTCAGTGGATAGAGCGACAGATTAGCGGTAGAGGGAAACAGATTGTAACAGAAGTGCAAAGCATAAAAAATTGTGAGACCGCTATTTGAGTGATCTCACAAAAGGGCGATCCCGAGAGGGCTCGAACCTCCGACCTACAGATCCGCAATCTGTCGCTCTATCCACTGAGCTACGGGATCATAACAAATGTATCCAAATTTTCAGTAAAGCCGCTTTACAGCAAACGCTACTGCTCACTGCGATGACAAGTATACTACAAGCAGAGTTGCGTTGTCAATAGAAAATGAAGTGCTGGTTATCACCAAAATACCAGCACTTCACTTTTCCTTTCAGCCCGAAGTTTCCCTCATAGCAACCAACCAAAGCCACCTTGCCCCATTATTAGCGCTAATATAAAGCAACAGTGCTGGAACGCTTGCCACCGCTCATCCGTTCTGAAGCAACTCGACAAAAGAAAAGCAGCAATCATGATGCTCAAGAAGGATATACCAGCAGCCGTCCAGTGGATCACGCCCGTTATTGTAGCGGGTGGATGCAGTGCATGCACATCTCCAGGGAAAATACCCATTACAACCATACCAACACTCGCTAAACACAGAATTAGTACAGCAACTCGCGACAGGTTGGTAACAGCAATGCTGCGGGTCAGCCCAAGAGCCAGGGCAAATACACTCAATGCAAGAACGTAGAATGCAGCGGTCATCAAGTATCCAAATGGACCGACAGCATAATTGCTCACCGCGTGATTGATGGGATTATATTCTGGTCGAAGAAAGTGCAACACTACAACAGTTACAACGAAGTACACGATACCTCCGATGGCAATAAGTGCCAGCCATGCTACTTGCCTTGCCTGGCGTGTTACCGGAATGTGAGCGATTCCTCGCTTATGCAGTAGCCAGATATGGGTACACTCCTCGAGTAAATCCTGAACTATATCCCGCCATGGGTACCAAGCCATGAAGCCAGTACCCTCACTACATCAGGCGTATCAGGATCATGGAACAAGCTATGATAAGCCTGTGGAAAGGTTACAATGTGTTGATCACTGGCAGAAACATGACGAAGAAATGCGGTTGTACCGCTTCGTCGTGCAACATAATCCCGTTCTCCCACTAGCACTAATAGGGGCATGCTGACCTTTTGAGCTTGACGCTCGCTTTGCCTGAACCATAATGTTAGTCGTATGAGAAAACGAGCGCTCACGAGGCGTACGAAGAGAGGATCGTCTCTTAATAATTCGTTGAAAGCAGAGTCACGACATCCAAATTCCTCACGTCCAGTAATCGCAATTGAGGGTCGTTTTGGCGCAATAAACAACAACCGGATAAAATGGATCATCTCTCCCAAAGTTGGGCGAATAGCCGAGCTGAGGACCGGTGAGACAAATACAAGCCCAGCGAGTGGATTTTGACTAGTAGGATACCGTCGACTGGCAACAAACTGTGTAGCAATAGATACACCCATGCTTTCACCCATCACGAAAACAGGAGTTTCAGGCCACATAGTGCTGGCCCAGGTGAATGCTGCATCGAGATCCACAAGATAGCGCTCAAAGCGATCGATATCTCCACGCGCTCCCCCAGAGCGTCCATGGCCACGCAGATCAGGAGCAACAACTATTGTGCCCTCAGATGTAAGCTGATGTGCAAGGTTCTCATAGTAACCACCATGCCCTCCTAACCCCTGCACACATAAAAGTATTCTTTGAGCATCACGAGGTACCCACGCATGAACAAAGATCTTGACCTTATCACCACTAGCAATCTTAGTTTCTATTACCTCAAGCAATGTGCTCTCAGTATTTCCATCATCTGCCTGATTAACTTGCGCCATTGTAAAGAGCTCTTTCATACTCTAGAATTTGAAGTTCTCATAACCATTGATCAAAGCATACAACATATCCTATACTATTTTTAACACATCCTTTGATCCATAGACCTCCGTGAAAGGATACACGCTCATGGCTGATGAAGGACTGATCCAACGACTACTTCTCCGCTACAATGTTCTGTCCAAAGGAAATCTTACATATTCAGTACGGCTGATCGAACTGCTGGTAGCAGTGCCAACAACTCTCGTCATTTGGCGCACCTATGGTTTGAGGAGCACGATACGCTATTTGTCTGGTCTCACATTGGCATTGGCAACACAACGTGCTTTTATTTCGGCGATGATTCGTAAAATTGGACCTGAACAATCGTCTTTGGCTGATGTGATTACCATAAGTCGAGCAGCAAGTGGCGCAGTCCTTGCTGGACTTGTGACATCGGGCATTCGAGACCGCAAAGGTATTGCTGGCTGGATTGGTTGGTTGATGCCCTTGCTGGGAGCAACTGCAGCAGATTGGTTGGATGGACCGCTAGCTCGTCTTGCGGGTCCGACTCGTCTGGGTGGAGTGCTTGACATTGAGGCTGATTCCTGGCTTACGCTATGGTCTGCCGCCGGCGCAATAGCCTGGGGTGATCTGCCAGCCTGGAGTATTCTTCCCCCGATTATACGCTACCTTGATCCTTTACACGCTTTAATGCATGGCAAACTTCCTCAAGGTGGGGGTCCATGGTGGTGTCGTATAACTGGTACAAGCCAGATGGGACTTTATTTTGTTGCTCTTACTCCTATTGACTTCCAACAGCGCAAGCAGCTACTTACTGCAGTCGCACTCCCGGTAAGCAGCGCACAATGTGCCGCCGTACTTGTTCTTCTTATCAGGAAACTCCGAGAGAACTAGGAAAGAGACCTGAAGAACTCTATTTCTTCCCGTCAGTTCTCACTTGCAAATGCAGTTCTCGCAACTGCTTTTCATCTACAGGTGAAGGAGCATTCATCAACAAATCCTGGGCGCTCTGCGTCTTGGGAAACGCTATTACCTCCCGGATACTGTCTTCGTCAGCGAATAACATCACCAGGCGATCGATACCAAGTGCGATACCACCGTGGGGAGGAGCGCCATATTCAAAGGCTTCGAGCATATGCCCAAACTGCTCTTTGATTTCTTCGTCATTCAATTTCATCAGAGAGAAGACCTTGTGCTGAAGCTCGGCGACATTGATACGTACACTGCCACCGCCTATCTCGTTGCCGTTGCAGATGATGTCATATTGTTTTGCGCGTACTTTCAAAGGATCGCTATCGAGCCTATCAATATGTGCCTCATCCATGCCTGAGAAAGGATTATGTTCAGCCTCGTAACGTTGACTTTCTTCATCATAGTGCAAAAGGGGGAAATCAACGACCCAGCAAAGCGCCAGTTCATCGGGATCAATCAGTTTCAAACGTTCGCCTAGCTTGACTCGCAAACGAAACAGGGCATCGTTACAAACTTTGGCGCTATCGGCGACAAATAGCAACAGGTCGCCTGCTTCGCCTTGCAAACGCTCGATAATTGCCTGTACCTCTTCAGTTGACATAAATTTGGTCAGCGGCGATTTAACCTCGTTTGTGGGACTTATCGCCAGTGATACCAATCCCTTTGCTCCCAACGTTCGGGCAAACTCGGTGAGTTCCTCGATTTCTTTACGGCTATAACCTCCCGCACCCGGCACACGAATACCTTTGACCATGCCATTAGCTGCGAGCGCATTCTGGAAGACGCCAAAACTCCCTTCCGACGCAAGATCCGATATCTCGACAAGTGGAAGATCAAATCGTAAATCAGGATGATCTGTGCCATAGCGATCCATCACATTGGCATACGTTAATCGAGGGAAAGGCAGTTCTTTTATTTGTTTAATGGTTGTCTTTTCGATCAGGTCAATCAATAACCCTTCAATGAGAGACATCACGTCTTCTTCAGCCACAAACGCCATTTCCAGATCCAACTGGGTAAATTCCGGTTGCCGGTCAGAGCGTTGATCTTCATCGCGGAAACAGCGAGCAATCTGAAAGTAACGATCCATGCCAGCTACCATCAGCAACTGTTTTAATTGTTGTGGTGATTGCGGTAAGGCATAAAACTCTCCTGGGTAGAGTCGACTTGGGACGAGATAGTCACGAGCGCCCTCCGGAGTACTCTTCATCAGGATAGGTGTTTCGATCTCCAGAAATCCACGCTCATCCAGGTAATCGCGAATTGTTTTAACCACGCGATGACGCAGTATAATATTGTCTCGCATTGAGGGTCGGCGCAGATCAAGGTAGCGATATTTGAGCCTGAGTGACTCATCAACCTGTATGTTGTCACTAATCGGGAAAGGAGTTGTACGCGAAGGATTCAAGATTATTATATCATCAGCAGCAATTTCAATTGCTCCGGTACTCAAATTAGGGTTTTCTGTTCCTGCCAGACGAGGTACTACCTTCCCGCTGATCTGCACGACATATTCCGAACGTAGTTCCGAAGCGATACGATGTACACCAGGAGCATATCCTGGATCAGAAATCACCTGTGTTATACCATAACGATCTCGAATATCCAGGCTATCATAACTGCCTTTCTTTATTCATCCGAACAGATTAATTCCCTGACTCTTTGTACCAGCGATCGTCTTTAAAGCCGCTGATATGGTAGAAGCGTCCCTCATCGTTGACCTCTTTTGTTGGCGTTTTGATGCCAGATCACGATGGTCACGGGGCAATTATCCGACACATCCGATTGGTGGTGCCGTACTAATTGAAACCTGACTCATCATCGAGGGAGCATTCTGTGACAAGATAGTGAGGCCTTGTATATTAGCCGCGAGGCTTTTCACCTGCCTCAAATCAGTGGATGACGCATACTGCCTGACCAACTGAAGTTTCACACTACTCGTTGCGACATTTGTCCCTGTTGGCGTCGGTGTTGAAGTAGCCGGCCCCCCTACAATAGGCTTGGAGTCCAGATCGAGGACACGATGATTTGCTGGATCCCCAATATACAGATGCGGATTCCCATCAACCGGCCCTGCTGTTAAGATGGCAGTACTGGTAGGCGAAGCGCTCGGTACCAACAAAGGAACGTTTCCATTCTGCACGATTGGTGTCACAATCGGTACAGAGACATTCGCATTATAATCCCTGGCGTTCGTTGTTGCCAGCGGCGGTGCAATGGGGGACTCCATCAGAACTCGTGTTGGTAAAGGAGGCTGGCTTCCACTCGATAAGGATAAGCTTTGCACTTCACCACTAGCAAACAACAAGAAAAGCTGATCGGGAAAAGCTGCAGTACCCACAATGGGAGCCGAGATCGAAAAATTCAGCTGTTTCGACGAAGTGAGATGCCCTTTGCTCAAGACATAATCTACAACACGAGCGTTATTTGGATTTGATGGCGAGGAAAGCACCACATAGACATGATTGTCCCAGGCAGTAGTAAAAACAGGCGCATAACCACCCTTGAGAACAGTTGCATCAATCTGAGTTGTGTTAGGAGTGCCCAATGCTCCCTGCGGACCCGGCTTGGACACATCCAGGATATAGTTAGCCTGAAGATTGCCATTCACCTGCTTTTCCACCAGATAAAGCAGAGAGCCATTGCCTGCGATACTCACAAAGTGAGGAGAACTCTTTCCAGATGTTACAGGAGGACTCACCAGACCATATTGGCTATTGATCTCGTATAAGCCGTTATCTTGTGCCAGAGTATAGAGTAACGGAACGCCATGGGGATCCGCTGCAAAGGCGATGCTCTGAGGATAGGTATGCGTACTCCCATTGTTGAGCGGATGAGTGGAGGTATTGGAGCAGGGTAGCACGAAGATAGTAGCCTGTTGATTGTAGGCGATGATCGCCGCTTTGACATGCTTGACGAGTTCTTGCTGGAGGTTTGCCACCTGCTGCTGCTGTGTCCCATTCAGTTGATAGTTTTTCTGCACATCAGCCAGTGTGTTTTGGGCGGCAGCCAGGATCTTGAGAGCAGGTGCCGGTTCGGAAGCTACGTTGGCAATCTGTTGTTGGACGATATCCAAAGCCTGATTGGCAGCCGCCTGACTCTCGTTCGATCGTAAAAAGTAGAACACTCCTCCGCCAATAAGCGTAATCAGAAGAAGAGTAATTAAGGTAAGTGTAGGATAAAAAAGACGACTTCGACGAGGTTTTTTTCTCAGCGCAGGTTGAGGAGAGGTAATGCTATCAGGAGAAGAGATTAATGGACCACTACTCAGGCGCAACGGTCCACTGGATATACCTATCTCGCCATTGCTGACAGCTGTCCCTAATGTTACATCGGAGAACATTCCAAGGGTTACAGTATCTTCACCCATTTCGCGCCCACCTACAACAACAGGGTAACGCACGCTTGGTGGCTCTTGACCAACCTCCTGAACCTGTACGACAATGGCTGTAATGTTGTCCTGGCCGCCATTCTCGTTAGCTCGTTCTACTAGATGATAGACACTTTCTTGAGGCACAAATTGATCAACTATACGCAGTAGCTCTTCATCGCTGACTAATCCTGACAGTCCATCGGTGCAAAGTACTAGAGAGTCTCCTTCATGTAATTCTTCATGATAGACATCGACGTCGACTTCTGCCTGAGTACCGAGACAACGCGTAATCACATTACGCTGAGCATGTGTACGTGCCTGCTCATCTGTAAGTAAACCAGCCCTTACTTGCTCAGCTACCCAGGAATGATCCTGTGATATCTGTTTGACCTGGTTTCCTCGTAAAAGATAAGCCCGGCTATCGCCGACATTGGCTATATATGCCATATTTCCACGCAACACTGCCGCAACACATGTAGTTCCCATGCCAGTCCGTAACAGGTTTTCTGCTGCTCGTTGGTGGATGGATGCATTTGCGCGTTTAATGGCACGTAGCAGAGAAACAGCCACATCATTGCTGTCTTCCTGATAATACATATTGCTTACTGTATCTACAGCAATTTCACTTGCCACCTCTCCTGCTGCATGTCCTCCCATACCATCGGCCACAATGAATAACGCGCCTTTGCTTGCCATCACTAGTGAATCTTTGGGGATGACAAAGGCCATATTATCTTCATTATGTTCACGCTTTCGGCCAACATCGGTTAGCTGTGCAACATCAAGAAGGAGCTGTTTCGCCAACACACTTATCTCCCGTAAAGTTGGGACAACCGTCGCGATTGTCCACCCTATTTGTGCTGTTCATGCACTGCGGAAAACCTCTAATGAATCACAACGCTGCTGAATTGTATTGCGCGTATTAAAAACTTTAGGCTATAATACAACGACGCAGTGAAAAACGCAATGCACGCTTGTTTTTCGCCCTTGGTAATTTATCATTTGCCTTCTTCGCACCGTTCTGCATGAGTATACTCTTTCATACTTAAGCACGCAAGCTTAAACACGCGAGAACACATAACTTCCGGGTGCTACCACGATCCGGAGGTGAGGACGCTCGATTACGTAGATGCAAAGGAGGAAGTTGTGTGAAGCAGGGACCAGCGTCACTCTTGTTTACTATATTAACTACCATTCACCCCTGTTTAAGGTAGGACCCTTCGACTATACTTGCATAATTTAGGAAAATTAGGAATGAGAAAATCGGTACCTTTGTCCCAGCACAATGGCTATTCTTCTCTACCATGAGGTAAACAATGCAACTCATAGAACTTCAAGAAAACATCTGGGTGATTCAAGGTGGAGCAAATATCGGCGTAATTGCTCATGAAGACCACTGCCTGATCATTGACAGCGGTATGGATAAAGATACTGGTCAGAACATACTAAAGCAGGTAAAAAAGTTGGGACTGACACCAACAGCATTACTCATCACCCACGCTCATGCCGACCACTTTGGCGGAGCACATTACCTGGTTAGACAGACAGGTTTGAAAGTCTACGCTACCCGTGTCGAGGCATCTGTAATGTCCAGCCCAATCCTGGAACCACTTTACCTCTTTGGCGGCGCACAGCCCCCCCGAGAATTGCAGCACAAATTTTTTCTAGCAAAACCGTGTATGGCCGATGTGATCCTCGAGGGAAATGAACAGTCGGTGGACCAGATTCCCCTGGATGTTATTTCCTTACCAGGACATAGCACTGAACAGGTCGGTATAGTTTATGGCAATATACTGTTTGTCGGTGATGCCTTTTTGACACCTGAGATTCTCGATAAACATCGTATTCCATTCTATACAGACATACAGGAAGGACTTAAGACCCTCAGTTTCCTGAAAACATTTGTCAACGACGCTACCACCTCTAGTGCTATCGCACCCTCACAATTGAGCGGAAGTATACTGAAAACAAAAACCACTCCGTTTAAGCTAGTAGTTGCTGGACATGGGGGAATAAATAGCACGCCCGATCAATTTAATCTGGTGATTGATTATACCGTGCAGCGATTAGAAAGCATCCTGGAACAAGTACGAAATTCACTTGCGCATGGAGAGCCTCGCAGCACTACAGATGTGTTAAGTTCAGTAGCTGCTGCCCATGGTGCAACGATAACCACTCTCCCTCAGCACGCACTTTATAATACTACCATACAAGCAGCGTTAAGTGCACTTTACGCGCAGGGCGAGATCCAACCGATTTTCCAGGATAACTACCTACTATGGCAAAGGATGGAATAAATGTCCAGGGTTGTTACCTGCATAATTCCAGAGACGTTATACAGCCATGAGAACAACCTTTTATTACTCCTGAAACACAGAGTAGCACGTTAATAATAGTAGAGTTATGTCTTTAAGAGAAAACTACCTTTCAGAGAAGTTAAGTGTATGCATATCGGTATCAATGCCCAACTGCTATCTTTTAGTCAGAATTATCGGAATGGCGGCATCAGTCGTTACATCCGTTACCTGCTAACTGAATTGGCAAATCAACATGGACAGCATGAATACACAATTTTTGTTAATGGTCCGGAAGTAGTTGAAAGGCTAAAAGAAGTCGTAGGGAAAGATGAGCCAGGGCGCTCAGGGCAAACTCAAATTACCTATGTTCCGGTATCTTGGCCCGAGTCAAAACCCATTTCAAGAGTTGCCTGGGAACAATTGAAGCTTCCTGCACTTCTACGTGAAAAGCGTATTGATGTGTTCCATTCACCGGCGAATGTGTTACCGGAAAGGTTACCTCACAGTTGCGCGGGTGTAGTAACGCTGCATGATCTGGCATTTTTACGATATCCACATGTCTTGACTCGCTCAAAGCGTGTGTACCATCGCACATTCTCGATGCGTAGTCTGCAACGCGCAACGATGATCATTGCAAACTCAAATAGCACCAAACAAGATGCTATTGAACTAGCAGGTATCTCAGCAAACCACATACGAACGGTCTATCCATGCATCGATGAACGCTTTTCCAACGTTGTATATGATGAGGATATACAATCCTTTCGCCAGGCACATGGATTAACAATGGGATATCTTCTTTATCTGGGCACACTGGAGCCACGCAAGAACATTACGACTCTTATCGATGCATACGCACAATTGCGATCTTCCTACGGCCGAGAAGAGAAACTCGTGTTAGCAGGGGGAAAAGGTTGGTTGTATGATTCAATTTTCCAAAAAGTACAGGAACTTGGATTAGAGTCAGAAGTCATATTCCCTGGTTTCGTATCTGATGCGGAACAACTTCTTTGGTATCACTCAGCATCAGTTTTTGTGTATCCTTCGTTGTATGAAGGATTTGGCATGCCAGTAACAGAGGCGCTTGCATGTGGAGTTCCGGTGGTCACCTCCAATGTCTCAAGCTTGCCCGAGGCAGGAGCTACACTGGCCTTGACAGTAGACCCGCACGACACGAAAGCAATGGCTGGGACTATAAATCAGGCCCTGACCGATGAAGTTGTACGCCTGCGATGCCGAACTCAGGCGAACTCTATGGCACAGCAATTCTCAGCGCGAACGATGGCTGAACAGACTATCGCTGTCTATGAGCAATCAGCGGCATTACATGAATCGCAGCATCTAAAGAAGAGTGTTTCTTTCATAAAGTAGGGGCGAGTTTTCGACCGCCCGCGAGGCTTCAAGTTTGAATAGCAGTAAACTGTCGCAAACAACCGAAAATATGGGTATTATCGATCACGCACCACAAGCAGGGCAGGCAGGAACTACCGATATGATAGGCGGAGCAACGGGTCCTATTACGAAAGCTATCTCCGCACGGCGCTCGCATCGCCGCCAATGGCGTATCTTCGAGTGTATCGCCATTATCATCCTGGATGCGATATTGGTATTTGTTGCTTTTCATCTAGCCTACTACCTGCGTTATACTGTATTTTTCCAAAATAAACTGCTCGCAACGTTTCGCTATAGCCTGCTTGGCATAGAGAATAATGTGCATACAGTTCCGAAAATAACGACAGATACACTTACGCCATTTAGTTACTTCCAGTCACTTGAAATCGGTATTGTGATCGGCCTGATCCTAATTTTTGCGTTGCGAGGCCTGTATAAAATTCGTTTGACCGGAACTTGGTTTCGCCAGATATGGACGATTGTCAGTTCCACTACTTTGGGTTTGGCTTTTCTCATCACATACTATTTCATCTTTCAACCGATTTCGAATTCTCGATTGCTAGTACCGTTCGTTTGGGCAGCCTCTATTGTTGTCCTTTGCTCTGCAAGGTTGATCGTTTCATCTATCATGGGCATACTCTATCGACTTGGTCTTGGTGAAACACGTCTGCTTGTTGTGGGATCAGGACGCCTGGGCAAAATGATTATGCAACATATCGTTGCTAATCCCAATCTGGGTTACAACATCGTTGGTTTCCTTCACGATTTGAATGAGCCTCCGAGTGACTTCGGACGCTTCAAAATGCTCGGCACGTTGGATGATCTGGGTATGGTGATTCGCTCGATGCAAATTGACGAGGTCATCATCGCATTACCCTCATATTTGCACCAGCAATCCATACGCACTGTGCGCCTATGTGAGCGCCTGGGTACATCTTTCAAACTCGTTCCCGATTTGTATGAGTTGAGCCTGTCACGTATTGATATGGAGGCAATTGAGGGTATTCCCTTGATCGGTATCAAGCAGGTGTCCATCAACACGTTGCAAGGATTTGTCACGCGCATTGTTGATCTCATTGTAGGCCTCCTCATTCTCATCATAGGTTTTCCAGTCTGGCTCTGTATTGCTCTGACTATAGCGATCAGTTCGCCGGGAGGCGTTCTCTACAAACAAACACGTATAGGCCTCGGAGGGCGGCCATTCAAAGTCTACAAATTCCGCTCGATGTATAAAAATGCAGATGCGCGACTTGCCGATTTGATGGCACATAATGAAGCGCAGGGGCCACTTTTCAAGATCAAGGGTGATCCACGTATTACTCCGGTCGGGAGATTTCTGCGTCATACCAGCTTTGACGAGATTCCTCAGCTTTTCAACGTTATCAGAGGTGAGATGAGCCTCGTAGGTCCTCGTCCCGCGCTTCCGCATGAAGTAGCGCAATACGATGAGTTGCAAAGAGGACGATTAGCCATCAAACCGGGTATGACTGGTCTTTGGCAAGTTCGAGGTCGTAGCAATATTAGTTTTGATGAGGGTGTGCTGATGGATCTGTATTACATCGAAAACTGGTCGTTACGTCTCTATTTTCAGACGCTTTTACGCACCATTCCGGTTGTCATATTCGGCCGAGGAGCTTACTAGATGAAAGTTGCCTTAGTGCATGATTATTTGAATCAAATGGGCGGCGCTGAACGCGTTGTTTTAGCGCTACATGAAATGTTTCCTGAGGCCCCTATTTATACATCAATTTATGACCCTAGGCGTGTAGACACTGCCTTCCAGAGCATTGATATTCGCACATCCTTTATGCAGAAACTGCCACTAGTAAAAAAACACCATCAACCATTTTTACCTTTCTACCCATTTGCAATGGAGCGACTTGATCTGCGCGGTTATGATCTAATTCTCAGCAGTTCCAGCGCCTTTGGTAAGGGTGTAGTTACTAGACCGGAAACCATGCACATCTGTTACTGTCATACTCCAATGCGTTGGTGCTGGAATTACGATGAATATGTTCAACGCGAGCGACTCGGCGGAATAGCAAGGAATATACTACCTTTTTTCATTACAGGACTTCGCGTTTGGGATCAAACAAGCTCTATGCGCGTGGATCACTTCATCGCCAATTCTCCTGTAGTAGCTGATCGCATTCGGAAGTACTACCGCCGAGATGCCGTCGTCATTCCCCCTCATTCCTCCTCCTGTTGAAGCCAATCGATTCACATTTGATCCAACAACCCAAACTGAAGAATATTTTCTTATTGTCAGCCGTTTAATGCCCTACAAGCGCATTGACCTGGCAATTGAGGCTTGCAATCGGCTACAGTTGCCCCTGGTGATTATTGGTAGCGGACGCGACGAAAACCGCCTTAAGAGCATAGCCGGACCCACAATTCGTTTTATGGGACGACTTTCCGATGAGGAAGTACTGCACTACTATGCCCACTGCCGCGCATTTATACTTCCTGGTGAAGAAGATTTCGGCATCACGCCGCTGGAAGCACAGGCATCGGGAAGGCCGGTGATTGCGTACGCTGCAGGAGGTGCGCTGGCATCAGTCATCGATAGTGTAACGGGAACATTTTTCCAAAAACAGAATGTGGAGAGTCTGGTAGAAGTACTGGAATCATTTGACGAACGAAGGTATGATCCACAGACTATTCGTAATCATGCACTCGAATTTGATAAGCCTCGTTTCCACCGCCGAATCCTGCAGTTTATTGAAGCCAAGATGAGCGAAGGAAAAACAAGAGATTTACGCACACCAACAAGCGAACTAATGCGATAATAAAGAAAAAGGAAAAAACAGAAAGTGGAACTACGAGCATATTGGACAATCATCTGGCGACGTATATGGGTAGTAGCACTGGTAATAGGAATTGTAGCTCTATACGTCGGTTATCAATATTATCACCTCAGCAAAACGCCCGGAGCCTTAAAAGCATATGGCACTAATATAACCATCCAAATTGGCTTGCAACCAACAAGCAATGGAGACCAGAATAGCGCAAACTACATGACAGCTTCTGAAGGTCTTGCCGATGCAATGGTAACCAGTCCAATCCTCAC
>WNFA01006828.1_pt1 | contig 12992 bp, 7 predicted proteins | sample 5400481 | NCBI WGS metagenome assembly WNFA01 (sample SAMN13153340, study PRJNA577476) | soil metagenome | isolation source: 120 cm saprolite under Douglas fir tree site 2 hole 1 replicate 2 | place: USA:California | collected 2015-04-18 | reverse complement strand
CGACTGGACCCAGCCGGGGCCAAGGTCCTGGGCGCGCGCCGGCGGCGCACGGATGCCTAAAGTGGAAAGCGCTCGCCGACCATCTCTTCACTCTTTGTCCAAAGCGCCTCAGCCCGCGCGGGGTCGATGGCGTAAGCTCGCACGCCAGCCCGCACGGTCAGGTCCTTGGTGATCACCGCTACGTGGCAGTCCTCGCAATAGCGCCCTCCGACTTCCTCAGCCGGAGCCCTGAAGCCCGCCCATACCGTCGTTGCCGCGCCTTGCGGAATCGTCTTGAAAGTGACCGATCCGATACCCCTACCACCGGTCACCTGTTGGACGAGATCGGGTGTCATATGGCGACTCAGCTCGGTATGGATGGCGCCGGGGTGCACCGCGCTCGCTCGAACGCCGCGCCCTTTGATGCGCCGGTCGAGGCCGACGGCGAAGAGCACGTTCGCGGTTTTCGAACGACCATAGGCGACGAATTCCTGGTACGGCGTGTGCTCGAAATTGGGATCGCCGAGATCGACATCGGAGAAGCGATGTCCGGCGGACGAAAGCACGACGACGCGTGCGCCCGTCTTCAAGAGTGGCACGAGGCGATTGACGAATACAAAGTGGCCGAGGTGATTCTCCGTAGTCTTGCCTTGTGGACAGGCCATCACCCCCGCGTTGGCGATGATCGCATCCAGCTTCTTGCCCCGGGCAACGATCGCGTCGGCGGCGGTGCGCACGCTGGCGAGCGCGGCGAGATCGAGCGTCACAAGCACCAGGCCGCCGTCGTTCGATGCCGCCGCCAGCACCGGCTTGGTCGCGGTGCGCGCCTTGGCGAGGTCACGCGCCGCCCCCACGACCGTAGCACCGTGAGCGGCGAGCGCCCGCGCCGTCTCCACGCCGAGGCCGGCGGAGACGCCGGTCACGACGATCCGTTTGCCTGAGAGATCAACCCCCTCGAGGACTTCGTCGGTGGTGGATTGTGGGCCGAACGCCATGACCATCCTCCTTGGTTTCGTTGGCTCGCCGAGGCAAGTTGGCAAACCTATCACTCGCTCACGCCGCTTGCGACGACCGCGACGCTCGTGCCCATGCTAGAAGGCCGGCAGAGGCGACCGGATGACGACAACAACGCACTGGGGAAGGAAGCGAGCTCGAAGCTTTAGCCGGATCGCGTATCTGCTGGGAACGCTGGCCGTCTGGGTCGCATCGCCGGTGTCGGCCCAAGTCTCGATCGGCCACGACGCGCCGGTCGATGAGCGCGGGCCGGGCTCGGGATACCTGCCGGGCGACGCCGGGTACTGGATCGGCGGTAGCGACGGCTTCATCTACGACTGCTGGTCCGAGGACAGGCCGAGCACCGGAGAGTGGGGGTTGCTCTGCCGGACCTATCAAAATGGCGAACCCGTCGACGGACCGGTGCAGATCGTTCAATCCTTTGAGTCTACCGTTTTTTTTCCTCAGGGTTGTGCCAGCGCCGACGGCACCTTGTTCCTGATCTGGTCGGGAAACGGGAGGCTGTTCTTCAGCCGTTCGATCGATCAGGGCCAGAGCTGGATCGAGCCGATGCGAATCGATCGGGGCACCGACTCGGTGGCGCGGGCCGCGGAACCCCGCATGGCGTGCAACGGCGCCAATGTATTCGTCGTCTGGAAGGATTCGCGCGACATGGATGGACACGTCTACAGCAACCGCTCTTCGGACTGGGGCGAGAGCTGGCAACCCGCCGACGCGAGAATTGACGCGATCGATGGGGAGGTTCAAGGCTATCGCTATGGGCCATTGGTTGCCGCCGATGCGGGTGGAAACGTCTACGTCGCGTGGGTCAAGAACGGGCACCTCTACGCCACGGTCTCCAATGATGGGGGCGAGAGCTGGAATACAGGGGAGACCCAACTCGACCAACTGGGCGTTCCCGATCCGGGCGGATCGCGTCCCTCGATCGCGGTGGTGGATGACGGACACGCCTACGTCGCTTGGACCTCCGTGAACGGCCAGATGTACTTGAACCGTTCCGCCGATTTTGGCGCAAATTGGTTGCCGGCGGAGCAGCGGATCAGCGATCGCTTTGCTCTGGTTGCTCCGGCCGGTTCGGTTACTGCCGACAGCACAGGGCACGTTTATGGAGTCTGGTACTACCAGGCGCCGGATGCATCGGTATTGACGGTTCGGTTCAACGCTTCGTCCGACGACGGAGTCACCTGGCAGGGCAGCGACACCTTGCTCGGCACGACCGGCGTGGGATTGCATCCCTTCATCCCCCATCTTGCGTCTGACAATGGCGGCGGGGTCTATGTCATCTGGCTGCGCTACATCGCCGGGGGAACAACACGCCACATCTACGGGAACGCGTCGTTTGACTACGGCACCACCTGGGAAGGCGGCGAGGTGGGATTTCAGGTGGATTCGGCGCCAGAGCCGCTCGATATCAACGCCCATGAACCGTTCGTAGGTTGCGACCAGGGGGGCATTGCTGGAGCGACCTGGATCGACCGGCGCGACCCTCGGCAGATGCACCTGTTCATCAATACATTTGGATTGCCGTAGGAACGCGACCGCCGCCGGCGCGGGCCGGCCTGTATTCACTCGTCGCCACCTGCGAAACGAACAGCATCAACCCGGCCGAGTACCTGCGATGGAGGCGCAGCCAGATTGTCCAAGAGGGGCTAGTGCGGGCGCCGGACACGTTTGACGCTCCGTTAACCAGCGTCGAGGTTGACGTCGGCAGATGAAAGGCATATGGCTCGCACGCTTAGCAAAGCTCACTCGGGTGCAAGGGTCGTCTTCTTCGAACTGTCGACGCAACGATTGAGCTGAACCTGGAGGGTAAACATCCGCGCGATCTGATTTGTCGCGTTTCTTCGTTGCACATTTATTCTTGGAGCTGAAGCGAGGAATTGGCCATGCCAAACGCCGAGGATTCGACTCGCGAACGCGATCTCACCCCGCAAGAGAAGAGGCTGACGAGGTTCTTGCAGCTGCTCGCCGTCTTTTTCTCCAGCGGCATCCTGCTCTACCTGCTTCCCGTGATCGCCGGTCCGTTCCGAAACTTCTTCATCAACTTGCCGTTCGTGACCAATTCCGCGGTCAAGATGGGCACGCTCGCGTTGCTGGCATTCTTTGCCGCCGCCAACGTCCGAAAATACCGCGTCCTCATTTCGATCATGGTCGGCGCGCACATCATTTCCGAGATCGCCGTCATCTTTGTTCTCTTGTTCGGCGACGCAGATGCCAGGGTGCCATTCGGTGCGCGGAGCGTCCCCATCGCCGCCGCCCTCTGGGCTTCGATTGTCCTGGACGGCCTGCTCATCATGGTCATCCTTACGTTCGCCTCCTCTGCCGACCGGGCGCGTTATTCGCTGCAGTACTTGTCTCCGGCGCAGTTTCGGACCGCTTCCGCGCTCGCACAGGTAATCGTGATGGGCCCGGACGAGAGGCTTTCCGCAAAGGACGTGGCGCGAAACGTGGATCGCTACCTCTCGCGGTTCGAGGCGCGAACCAAGTGGATCGCCAAGGCCGCTCTGTTCGGAATCGAGTACTACCCGCTTCTTTCCGTGCGCCCTCCGTTTTCGCAAATGCGCGAAGCGGCGCGACTGGAGTTCATCAAGAACCGATTCTATCAGGAGGTCACGCTGCGACTCGTTCCGGAATTCTGGCGCGTGATCGTCCAGGCAATGATCCGCTTCGGCAAGCAGCTTTCGTACATCGGCTACTACAACGATCCGCGAACGTACGCGGCGGTGGGTTACGTCCCCTTCTCGCAGAGAGCGAGCCCCGGCGAGCTCGAGGAATGGCAGCGCAAGCTCGCCGAGCGTCGCCAGCAAAACCGGGCCCCGCTGGTCGTCCAGACCCCTTCCGCGGTCACGGGCGACGTCCTTTCGGGCGATGTGGTCATCGTGGGGTCGGGAGCGGCGGCCTCGGTGCTCGCCCATTCGCTGATCGAGAAGGGCCGCAGCGTCATCCTTCTCGAGCGCGGCAAGCACGTGGATCGCGCCGAGTTCACCGAGGACGAGGCGGACATGCTGTCCAAGCTGTACGCGGACGGCGCCCTCCAGCTGAGCCGCGACTTTCGGTTGCAAGTCATCCAGGGCAGCTGCGTCGGCGGAAGCACGGTGGTCAACAACGCCGTTTGCTTCGACATGCCGGAGGAGGTGCTGGCGCGGTGGAACGATCCGCAGCTCGACGCCGGAGTGGACGGCGCGCGACTCAGAAAGTCGTTCTGCGAGGTGCGAAAGCTCATCGGCGTCGAAGAGCAGAAGATGCTCAACCCCGGCTCCCGGTATTTCAAATTGGGCGTCCAAAAACTGCAGCTCGACCAGGCGCCGAGTCGCTTTGGCGCCGTGGAAGCGAACATCCATTCCTGTCTGGGGTGCGGCTACTGCAACATCGGCTGCCAATTTGGCGCGAAGCTGTCAATGCTCGATCGAGTCCTGCCGCAGGCGCAGAGCAGAGCGGGCACCGACGGATATGGCGAGCTCAAGATCTTCTCTGAGTGCGAAGCGCTCAAGCTTCAGGGCGGTAGGCGCATCGAGGCGATCACCTGCCGGCTCAGTGACGGCAGACGGATCGATGTGCGGGGCAAGACGTTTGTCGTCGCCGCCGGGGCAATCTCCTCGAGCATCCTGCTGTTGCGCTCTTCGGTGGGCGGTCCGAACGTTGGGAAAAAGCTGGCGTTCAACATCGGCTCTCCGTTGAGCGCCGTCTTCGACGAGAAGATCGACTCCTATCGAGGCCTTCAGATCTCGCACTTCCTCCGGATCTTGCCCAGCCGCGGTTATGTCTTCGAGTCGTGGTGGAACCCGCCGGCCTCACAAGCTCTGGCGATGCCCGGTTGGTTCGAGGACCACTACCGGAACATGCGCCGCTACGATCGAATGACCGGCGTCGGCATCCTGGTGGCTAGCGAATCCAATGCGGAAGTGTTTACCGGCGGCTTGACCGGCCGCAACATCCGATACACGCCGACGAGCAGCGATTTCAGCAAGGTGATCGGCGGACTGATTCAGGCGGGGGAGATCTTTTTCGCCGCCGGCGCCGCCTCGGTGCTTCCCAGCACGTTCAAGTACTACGAGATCGAAAGCCGGGATGAGCTGAAGCGGCTTCACGAGCTGATCAAGGACCCAAGCGACATCACGCTGGGGACGGGCCACCCCCAGGGCGGCAATCCGATGAGCCGCAATCGAGAGAAGGGCGTGGTGGACGAACAGTTCCGGGTTCCGGGGTACGACAACCTTTTCGTTTGCGACGCCAGCGTCTTTCCGTCAAGCCTGGGTGTGAATCCACAACTCACGGTGATGGCGCTCGCTCATTACGCGGCGCCATTCGTGGCATCCAGTGGAAGGAATTGATTGTGAACGGTCAAGGGTCTCGAGGATTGCGCCGCCCTGGAAGCGGCGAAGAGCTTCCCCGTGGATAGCCTTTTAGGCACTGGAAACGGGCTAGGCGAATACGCGCTCGTGCTGCTGGTCTATCTCGGTCTCTTTCTGCTGATGCGGTACGGGTTGCCGCCGGTACAGCTGAGCTACCGCCGGACGTATCTGGTCGTCTTCCTCGGTTGGTCCCTCGCGGTGTTTCCGGGAAACTATCTATTCTACCGGATCGGGATCATGAGCTTCTTGCCCTGGCTCAACAATTTCCTGCACTGCTTTGTCTGGATTGGACTGTGTCTGGGTTATCTCTACGTCAGCGCTCCGCGAAGGCCGGTGTGGCATCAATTCGCCGTATTTTTCGTCTACAGCTTCTTGGTGAAATTCGCCGAGCATCAGATTCTGGGGACCTGGGAGAAGGACAGCTTCTTCGGCATTCCTGGCAACCTCGCCTACCTGCTCGGGTGGAGCATGCTCGACGGCCTGTATCCATTCATCAGCAGGGCAGGCATCAAGCTGCTGTCAAGCTTCATTCCGGGTATCGCCGTGCCCGGACCTGATTGAATACCGCTGGATTGATCTTCTGAATGGTCGTGCCCGGGGTGGTGGCCAATTAGCAAACAGCGTCCGACTACAAGGTTCCGTGAGAACACAACTCATCGGCGCGAGCCGGCAGCGTGACCGTCGTCGCCGCAGATCGTGGAAGCTGGTCAGCCGGTGCACAATTCCGTCGCCGGGTCAATCGCGTGACACCGCGCGCGGGTCAGCGAATCGGCCCTGACCCGAGAGGCAAGCCGGGCGGAAGGTCATGGCCTCGAGGGGGAAGTCCCGCCAAGATGCAGCCGCGAGACGCGCCGAATCGCTGAGGTCGTACAGGTATGCGAAAACCCCGTCTGGGCCGAAAGGATACGCCGACGGGTAGGAAATTCCTTCGCGGCGCACGCCGATCGCGTCGAGATAATCAGTGATCCCGATGCGCGCCTGTCTCACAGGAAAGACGCTGCCGAGGATCACCCAGACCCGGGGCGCGCCTCTGAATTCGTCCATCTCGCGAAGAAACGGCCGCAGCTCGTTGCGGTAGCAGCCGCCAATCGTGTATTCGCTTTCCTTGAACCCGAAGCGCGGACCGTAGAACTGGATGCCGAGCTTGGCCCAGGTAAACACGTAAATCCGGTCGCCGGGCAAGCGGTGGTCGCGCACGTAAGCAAAGGCGCCTTTGTATTCCTCGCTCCGGTGCGGCGGTGGCATCCGGACGATGACCCAGGTCGGCGGAACGAGCAAAATAACAACGGCTGCCCACGCCAACGCCGGCTGGCGCGAAGCGATGCCCCGTCGCAACCATTCGATTCCCGCCGCCACGGCAATGAGAAAAACAGGCACGAGAAAGAGGATTAGCCGCCGGCTGAACGGATACTGCTGCGCCGCCGCCGCGACGAGCGTCACCGCGAGGGGACCGACCAAGATGACCGTGAGCTCGCGGCGGTGTCGCCAGAGCGCGACGAAGCCTGCGAGCATGACCAGGACGTACGCCGCCGGCCATGGATATTGCATCAGTTGCTCGCCAAATACGGTGACGAGCCGGTTCCAGAGCCACAGCGCGTCGCTCAGGTGTGTCGGCGGCCAGGGCACAAACCCCTCCCGCCAGAAAACCTTCATGAACGCGGAGGTGGACGGGGTGAGATGGCGGATGGCGGCGAGCACCGAAGCGGCCGCGGCAATGGCCCACATCGACAGGACGATGGCGTAGGGTAGGGTCCTGCTCCGGGGTCGGTCGCTGAGCCAGCAAATCGCAAGCGCGCCACCGAGCCCGGCAAGCACAAGGGCAGAGGCGTGGGAAACCCAGACGACGACCAGGCCTGCGGCACCGGCTGTGACGGCGCGCGACAATGTCGAGGGTCGATCGCGCAAGCGGAGTGCCAGCAGCGTCAACGCGAGCGCTGCCGCGGCGTCTACCTCGTACTGCTTGGCTTCGCTCGTGTAGCGAATCAGCCCGATGTTCCAAGCGAAGAGAGCAAGGGCGATCGGTAGACCGGCTCCATCGAGCGCGCGGCAAGCCAGGCGCCAGAAGAGGACAACCGAAGCGAGACCGGCGAGGAATGGAAGCAGCCGAAGGGCGTACTCGGTCGATCCGAATGCCAGAGTGGACCACTTCGTCAAGAGGAGAAATCCGGGGGGCGCCACCTGCCCGAAATCCAGTGGTCGCAACAAAAGATCAGGGATGGAGCGCGGGAGCACGTTGGAGGCAATCCAGAGCTCGTCGATCCACATCGACGTGCCCGCCGCGTATTGCCAGACGCGAAGAGCCACCGCGACGAAGACCAGCAATAGGGCAAGAACGCGCGCGTTCAGCGCCGGCCGGCGCGGCAACATTGAGCACCTCCAAGGGGCGACGGAAGCTGAAGCAAGATCGACGGCCGGTCGGTCGTCCCATCAGCTAAACGAGAACGGCGTGCAAAAACTGGCATGCCCCCAAAACCCTTTTCGGTGCTCGATGGGCACGCGGCGAGGGTCGGTGGGGCCGACCTTGAGTTCGTGCCCATGAAGGCCCAGCCATGAGGGAGGGCTCGGTCTGGGGCTTTCGATCGTCCGCAGTGTCGTCAGGCTGCATTCGGCGCTGGCAGCCTTGCGTAGTGGCACGAGTGGGGCAAGCTGCTCCGAGGACAAACTCGTCGATTCGAAAGGATGCGCTGCCTATTTACAGGGCCCCTGGTAACCAGGTTGGCAGCTTCCACCAGGGCTTATGACGCATCGATTGGACGCGCAGCAGTAGCCTTCTAGCATAGGAGGCTGTATTCCGGCGCAGTCCATGTCCGTGGAGCAAGGGTCGCAAACTTTGCTCGCGTGGCTGCTCGCGCGTCCACAGCCGGCCAGAGTGAGCCCAAGGAGAGCGAACCCGATTCGTGTGCCTATGCCTGTTGATCTTATCGAGAACAGGGCGTGCTGGATTTTCGGGTTAGCGATGGTGAACCTCGCGCTGCTGCCGGCCGCAAGCATCAGGGCTGCGTCCACGTCGAGCCTATCGGGCTCAGGTTCGACGGGAACGGTACGAACGCGCGGCGGCAGTCCAGGACCTTGGCGGGCTCGACCGCTTGCGTCGGCGTGCCGTTCACCACCATCCTCGGCCCGATGGTCGGGAAAAGGTAGAGGTTCACGCCGCGGAGGGTGAGCTGCGTATCCGACGCGATCAGGTTCACCTTCTCCGGACTTGTCGCGACCACGTTCTCCAACGACATCACCAGCGGGTACTGCGGGTTCTGGAACCCTCCTGTGTTCTCTTGGAACCCCTGCAGGCGCACCGTTGTGGAATCGGAGCCCGGATCGATCCAGGTGTTGCTCAGGTAGATGTCGTGGAAGTTCGGGATCAGCGGGCCGCCGGTGGGAAGCGGCCTCGTGCTGTAGTACGGCGTGAAGAGCAGCGAGTTGAGCGCGTGGCGGATGCAGATGCGGTCGTACCAGATGTTGCTCACCTCCCCGCCGCGGGCATAGTCGGACTTGATGCGCAGCGCTTCCTCGGAGCCGAAGAAGCTGTTGTCATACACGTGCATGTTGCGCACGCCCGAGTTGGTCTCGCTGCCGATCGAGATCCCGTGGCCCCAGTAGAAGTGGTTGTGCGCGACGACCAGGCCGTACTTGCGATCGCTGCGCACGTCGCGGTCCCCGTCCACGCCGGGCAGGCCGGAGCCGACGGGAGCGGGATTGTTCGAGCCCTTCACCGCGAAGTCATCGTCGCCGGTGCTGACCCAGTTGAAGGCAAACACGACATTCTTGAGGTAACCGTCGAAGGACATCGCATCGGTGCGGGTCGTCCTCGAACCGGTGGTCAGCCTGCCGGACATCGCCCTCGTCGCGGACGCGGGATCGAACGCGTCGGTGTTCTTGACGTTGTCCTCGGCGAACAGCGCGCCGGTGTAGAGCGGGTTCTGGTTGCCAATGGGGTTCGCGTACGCCGCGAGCGAAGGCGTTAGCACCTTCACGCCCCAGACGGTGAGACCATCCACGCCCGCGGGCACCACGTGGAAGTTGGCGCTGTTGGTGAGGGTGACGCGATAGAGCGTGAAGTTCTTGGCGTAGTTGTACACAACCATCCGGAAATTCGACTGCGCGCCGACGCCGGTGCGGCCGGCCTCGACAACGTTCCCCAGCCAGGCGAGGTCCCACCAGGTCATGTTGCGCGCGGAGGACCTCGAATTGACGAACGTGCCGCCGTCGTCGCACGGCGTGCCGTCGAGCGCCGGCGCCACCGCGCCGCTCGCGTACGCCGCGTAGGTGTTCGAGCACGTCAGATCCACTTTCATCAGCGGGTAGAGCCTGTTGCTGGTGACGATCTCGGCGTAGGCGCGGCCGTCGACGATGCCGTCGCCGACGATGGCGGTGTTGACCGTGTTGGTGCCGGTGAAGAGCGCGGTGCAGTTGCCCGAGCTGCCCCCTCTCGAGGGGCTGACCGCGGTGTTGGCGCAGTACGGGCCGGCGGCAAGGGGCGAGTAGGCCATCACGTCGCGAGTCGCGTAGACGGTCACGCCCCGGTCGATCCAGAGGGTAACCGGCGGTGGCGGCCGCGTCGGCGGCGATGATCGCCGCGCCCACCTCGCGGTCCACCGACGCGCCGCACGCGTCGAGCGCGGTCTGGATGCGCGCTTGGTCGGGGTTGACGATGGCGGGATCGGCGGCGACCTGCGCGCCTGGCGGCGACGGGTCAGCCTCGGGTGGCAGCGCGCCGTCGGGGCGGGTCACCAGCGAGTTGGACGCCTCGAGGGTAGCGCAGAGCTCGTCCTCGGTGGGCAGCCGCGGCTCCGGTGGAAGGTCGGCATCGGATGTGGCGACCCCGACCTGGTACGGCTCGCGCGATGCGTAGGAGACGGAGGAGGACGACTGGTCGCTGCAGCCGGCGGCCGCCGAGACGAGCACAACAAAAAGGAAGCGGATGCGCGTCATGATTTGTCCTCTCAGAACCGTGCGATGAGGCCGATGCCACCGGCCATTGGGTTGTTGCCGGGCGCGAGGAACGCCTCGGAGGTACCGAGGTGATTTGAATAGATGGGCACGCCTAGGTTGATGTTTTGCAGCGGCTTGTTGTCCACCCGGGTGAAGTACGCGTACACCATGAACGGCCGTCCGAAGGCGTACTTCGCGCCCAGCGAGAACTGCGTCGCCTGGTAGTCATCGCCGGAGCCCACGATGGAATCGCTGAGCTTGCCGAGCTTGCCGAAGGAGCCCATCAGCGTGAGGTCTTCGAAGGCCTGCGCGACCGACGCTATCGCTCCGCCCTGCGACATCGTGCCATAGGCGATCGGTGAGTACACTGTTCCGGTACCCGGCTGGGTGAAGTTGGCGAAGCCGTAGACGCTGCGCTCGTAGCCAAGCCCCACGTAGGTGCCGGTCGGCGCGGCATAAGAGACGATCACCTTGTAGAAGTTGGTCGAGACGTCGTTGACCGGGCCGATCCGCATGCCTTCCCCGCGGAGAAGCGCGTCGGAGTCGACGCCGGTGTTCGCCTGGTGGTCGAAGCCCAGCCCGACGCCGAACCCGTGGAACTTGTAGAGCGCGGCGGCGGACAAGCGATCGCGTCGGCCACCCGCCGCTTCCGCCTCGTCGAACCCGTAGGAAAGGGCGACGTGCGCGCCGAACAGATCGGGCGAGTGATAATGGATGGAGTTGGCCAGGCGCGCCTCGCCGCGGCCGAAGAGGTTGGCGAAGCCGCCGCTCACCGCCGCGCTGGTGTTGTTCCACAAGTCGAGGCCCAGCCCGGTGAGCCCCAGGTTGCCGCCGAAGCCGCCGCCGGTCCCGACGAGGCTCCGATAGGCGTTGTCGTAGTAACCCGCGAGCAGCATGCCGAGGCGCTTGTCGCTGACTCCGACGAAGGAGTTGCGCGATGCGAGCGTGCCAAAGTGGCCCTGGTCGTTGACGCCGCCCTGCTCGAAGTTGTTGAGCAAGGCCTCGAGCTGCACCTGGACCGCGGTCTGCGGCGTCAGGTTCCAGGCGCCGAAGATGCCGAAGCGCGAGTTGCCGTCGGACACGCGCCTCCGCGGGGCGTACGGCGTCGCTCCGCCCAGCGCCCGCACCCACTCGATCTCCGCGTTGAGAAAGCCGTAAAGGCGCACCGAAATGGGCAGGTCCCCAATGGGAAGGTCTGCCGCGCGCGCTGGAAAGGGGAGCGCAAGCAACTCGGCGATGACCAGCAGCGTCTTGTAGGAGCGGGACATCGAATGACCTCCACAGCGAAAGGAATCGGTCCTTTCATGATCGCAACGGCACCTCATGCCGAGCCTTCGCCTGCGGCGGTTGCCTCAAGTGGACCCAGCCGCGGCTGAACTCGCGGTCAACTCGGGCCAAGTGCAGATGCATCGCCTTGCGAGCGTTCCGAGACTGCCGCGCTTCGATCGCGTCCAGCACCGCGCGGTGGTCGCGGATGGTAGCCGCCCGCAGCGCAGGGGTGGAGAAGTGCTTTTCCATCTGCTTCCAAACCGAGCCTCGGCCCTGATCCCAGAGCAGCTGCACCACCGCCGCGAGCGGGCCATTGTGCGCCGCTTTTGCAATCGCGACGTGGAAACGGCGGTCCGCGCTCTCGCTCCTCACGCCGCTGGAATGGCTTCGCTGCAACTCCTCCACGGCGGTGCGTATTTCTGCAATCTCCTCTGCAGTTGCTTTCTTGGCGGCGAGCGCCGCTGTTTCGCCTTCGACGATCGCGCGCGCTCGAAGCAGCTCGAACGGGCCTTCTCCCTCTTTCAGGCTGGGCAAGGCCAACCGGCGGAGGGGCTTGACGAACACGCCCGAGCCGACGCGGATTTCGACCCAACCCTCGACCTCGAGGGCGATTAACGCCTCGCGCACGGACGGACGAGAGACCGCGAGCTGCTTAGCCAGCTCGCGCTCGGGCGGAAGGCGCTCACCCGGGCGGAACTCCCCATTGGAAATCAGCTCTGAAAGCTGACGCGCAATCCTGCGGTAGAGGCGATCGCTGTCGATGGCTTGGATAGGCATCTATGCCCTTGTCTCGCGCGCGATCTCTTGCAAGTGCGCGCATCCTAGGGCCTTCGATCGAGGTGTCAAGTGGCCTTACCAGAAGGCGGATATTGTTGTCGCCAGAGCAGTCATCGCGCTAGCTTGACGCGTTCAAGGGCCTGTCATGAGAGATTGAGGTAGGGTCTAGAGAGAGGTTCACATGAGGGACGTCGCCGTCGTTTCATATTGTCGGACGGGCATCGCAAAGGCTCTGCGCGGGGCACTCAACCAGACTCACGGCATACCGATAACGGCGCACGTGCTGCGCAACGCGGTGAAGCGTGCCGGAATCGATCCCGCTGAGGTGGAAGACGTTGTCGTTGGCTGCGGCCTTCCCGAAGGAGCGACCGGACACAACATAGCGCGCAATGCCGTGCTCGATGCCGGCCTCGGCGAAGGGGTGCCCGGTATGACCGTGAATCGGTACTGTGGCTCCGGACTGAGCGCGGCGTCGATCGTCGCGAATCGGATCGCGACTGGCGAGGCCACGATCGCGATCGCCGCTGGCGTCGAGAGCATCAGCCTCGTTCAGTTCAACATCAACCTGAACGACTTTTTCTACGAGCCGCTGCAGCAGCGCATGCCGGCCGTGTGGTGGACGATGAACCAGACCGCCGACTTCGTCGCGAAGAAGTACGGCATCACCCGCGA
>WNFA01007783.1_pt1 | contig 12994 bp, 18 predicted proteins | sample 5400481 | NCBI WGS metagenome assembly WNFA01 (sample SAMN13153340, study PRJNA577476) | soil metagenome | isolation source: 120 cm saprolite under Douglas fir tree site 2 hole 1 replicate 2 | place: USA:California | collected 2015-04-18 | reverse complement strand
GGGGAAAGAACCAAACTGCCATATCAGTTCGTATTTTCAAACTGTTAGCCAGATATTACCCCATTCCCCCATTTATTCCCCCACCCAGTGGATGACCTCTCTCTTACGGCCCCCGCGGTATCCAGCTTTGGTCGCTGACGCCGCACCACGTTCGACAAAAATCCATCCTTCGGTCTCGGCACCCGCCAGTGCCCTATTCAAAAGCTCTAAACCCAGTCGCTCGGCATGAATGCGCTTGGAGAGTACGCTTCGTGTCAGGGGGCTTTCTACCGACAACACTTTTTTGAGCTGTCCCTGTAGCTTGGCAACGTCATTCTTACCGGGCGCTACGTGGCACAACAGGCGGGTCCTCCATGCATATTCACCAAGGGCTATCGCCCGGCGCATGGCGTCGTCATCAATCACCGCCCTACCCAACAGCCACGCAATCTGCATGGCGTTTCGCAAGACAAGGACGTTTGTTCGGCCCGTCACCTCTCCCGGTAGGCCCTTTGTCTCTTCATGGAAGCTGGAAAACCAAATATCAAGAATCTGCTGAGCCGATGGAAGGATGTCCAGAACAATGGTAGAGGCTTCCAGTGGTTTTATCTTTGCGACGAGAGCCTCGCTGATTTGAGTAAGGTCTGGTTCGTAGATGCGGGCTACCAGCTTGACGTTCTCGGCGTAAACGATGTTCAGTCGTTGGAAGAATCCAGAGTTGTCAGCACTTGTGGACGAAAACATTTCCTCCCACTTCTCCTGAATGCTGCAGCCGAGAATGCTGTTAAAAACCGCTTGTGGCGTTGACGTGCTCAGGTCGGTTTCCTTCGTGATGTTCGAGGGAAACATGTCCGATTCGTACAGCGTGTTGATTGCGCCGAGAAAACCCTGCCCTGAGCCTTTGATACCCAGTTTTTCGACCATTGTTGCAAGCTCGTCATACTGCTGTAGGACGCGGGGGCTATCCATGAACCGTTTCAGCAGTCCCGGGCCAGACCCAAAGCCGCCACGAAAGCAGCCGATGTTTTCGTAGACGCTCTCTGAATTGACCAGACCTGTACCCACAAAGAGTCGGGCAACAGCTTCTAGCGCCGTGCTTTTCCCCATTCCACCGCCGTTCGTTAGCATCACGGTGTAGAATCGTGCTTGCAAGCCGCTGTCTGGTATCCGCAGCCGATGGCCACAGATAGCGCCGACAGTGGTCTTCAACGCCTCCACGAAAAATCTCTTCGGAATGTGGTTTCCTTTAGTGCAGGCCACAGCGAAGTCATGGTAAGGAGTGCCCTCCCATGCCCAAAATGGATAGACAACAAACGTCGTGCTCTTCTTCGGAACTACTGGCGGGGGTATCTCCTGCTCGGGCTGAGCCAATCTAGTTTCTGATTTCACTCGCCCCATAAGTTCGGTTGCTTGTTCTTGGCAATCCTGAATTGCGACGTTGAAGTCTAGCGTATCGCCTGTCATGGCAATCAGCTTGTTCGGAATGTTGCCGGAATAAATTTCTACTTGGTGTGGGTCAATGTGGAAGTCTTCGTCCAGCACACCCCGGCAAACAAGATGCAATCCCTTTCCGCTAGCAGAAACTTCGCAGTAAGTGTTGAACGCGTAGATGATGTCGTTCGCCCACGGTTCGATGTCGCCGGTCTCGGGGTTCCGAACTTTGTCGATGTCAACGAAGATGAATCCTTCAGCCTTGTCCACGAGCCGTTGAAAGCCTGCTTGCTGTGGGCGGGTCAGGAGATGGTCGAGGGAACGCAAATTGGCGGTGCGGTATTCAGGTGTCGAGTACTTCACACACGGATGCTTCGTGGGCTTCTTGTCAGGCTTCTTGGGGTCCGGCTTCAGGTAGTACTGGAGCCACATCGCCGGAACGCGAAGTTCTTGTGGGATATTCTCGAGCGTGTTAACGGTAGGCTGGTTTGGCATTGGAGTTGTTCCCCATCTCTTCGTAAAGTTTCTTGCTTCGCGTCTGCCTGATTACTACGGGCAGTCCGCGTTGAAAATCAATTTCAACGGTTCCCCACATCTCTGTTCGAGATGCTTCCGCAAAAATATCCTGTAACTCTTTCAACATCTTCGGTGTCATCGCTTGGCCTCCAGGGCTGTCGCAATCCGTTCCAGTCGCACCGCAATTGCGAACAAGACGGCAACTAGAGTCGACTCCTTGTCCTCATGCCCCGGCCGAATGACGTTTGACTCATACCCATCGATTTCATCAACGAGAGTATTCACAACATCGGCCGGAGCACACACTTCCAAATCTTTCATGGGTCCGAGCACACGTATCTCCTCAAGTCGAATTCGTGTTGATAAAACAGTTGGGAAGGTGCTGCTTCCGTGGTAGTAAGGGTCCGACCTTAACATCTGAAACCATTTCCGACAACTACTATTTGGTCACGTCCCTACTGGGATACGGGGCTATCAACTGAAATGTGGGCCTGTTCACAAGGTATCGGCGCACGAACGAGCGGGAGCGGCGAGCGGAGTGAAGCCGCCCGGCCCCCGAGGTCTACATCACTTTCTTTCCGGGCTCTTGAGTCGGCTCCTCTGGCCATTCGTACTCGTGCTCAACACGGTGACTCCACTCAGGTCTGCTCAATATGTGGGGCGTCCACTCGCACATCTCTAGCTCGGCCACAAAGCCTAAAGTTTGAAGAGCCTTAAGATGCGCGCGGACATTGGCTTCTGTTAGTTCGTCCGCACCGTGCAGCGCGAGAAAGTAGACCTGATTGATGTCGTGTTCTTCAATGCCACTGATGAGCGGCGTTACGAACGTGAGGTAGAGAGGTTCATTGGCGTGCAGCGTCTTGACCTCCTTCATCACTATCGTCAGCACCTCTTCGAATTCTGTATCTAGCCGCGGCCATCCTCTCTTCGCTCGCATTTTCGCTAACATCGCTGTAATGGATTCGTCTTCGTTCGCCATCACGCCACCTTCCCTTTCTTCGTTCTCGGCATTCGCCTGATTAAAGACCACTCTTCAGGCCCAAACTCACCTTCGCGGGCTGCACGATTCCATTCTGCAAGTGTTTTCCTCTCCGGTCGCGCTGGCTTCTCTGGCTCCTTCGGCCTTGCTGGTAGCTGTTGCCATTGCTCGAACGTCATTTTCTTCGCCTTCTGTTTCTTAGCCATCTGTTTCCTCCTATTTGATTTTGACAACACAACTCTAACTAAACGCGCCCAACCCAACGCGCAACCGGACCCGACCAACCGTTGATGCCAAGCGACCGAGCGCCGTACTTATCGCGAAAACGCTTGAGTTTTAGCTCAAATCGTTTTCTCGTTTTCATCACACCCTCCCTATCAAGCATTGCACTAGCACATCGTCACTGGTGCGCGGAGTTAAGTAGGTGTGATTGGAGGACCCACCGTAACGCCCATCGAAGCCCAAAGCTCGGTCACGGTTACGCGAACGAAACTTTTTATTCCGCTCGGTCAGCTCGGTCCACTTATCCTCTTCACTTTGTTTGAAAGGAAGGAAATGGGACGCGGCCCGGCACGTCGAAGTACAAAAGCGATGGCGTTTGTTCGTAGGCTGAAACGGTTTCTGACAGCCCGAGAAGGCACAAAACAACGTAGAACAATCCATGTTTGGGCACACCCGTAGATTTGAAGTGATAAAACGATTTGGAAAAGTACAGTGGAGAGAACTTTGTTCCGGGGAACGGTACCTAATCAACAGGTTCCGATAACAGAAGAGTACTCGAAGCAGTCAACAAAGGCAATGGTACTAGGTCAAACTTCTGTACTATTGTCGTGTCAGTACCTATCACTTTATAGTTTACTTTAGGGAGGAAACACACCATGAAAGCGGTCAACAAATGGGTCGCATTCAGAAAGGCGAAGATTTCAAAGGGTATTTGCCTTCACGCGGGGTGCAAGCGAAAACACGTTGAAGGAAACCGCTGCTGCAAAACTCATGCAGCATTTTACCGGGAACGTAACCGCAAATATGCGGCCCGGGTCAAGAAGGGCTTGGTTGGCAAGTGAGCAGGCCAGTTGAAGTGCTAGTCACGGTAGAAACGACCACAGTGGTTCGCACGGTCGTAGCTGGGAAGTGGATTTTTATCGAGAAGAAGTAAGTGGATACCACTGTGGCGTCCCCGGCGGGCTCAATGGCGGCTGATTCGGCGCGATAACTCAGAGCAGTTAAGGGTAGGACAACCCCGGAGCAGTTTTAGCCGGGGTTTTCCACGAGTGGCCCTTTTTGTTTCATCAGTGGTTGGTGTAGGCTGAAAGCATATGGAAAGTTGGTGGGAACTCGGCGAAGGAATGGGCTTCAGCGGGGACAGAATGGAAGTCTGGCGCCTTACGTGTGTGTTCTGCGGAGAGAAAGGAAATTTCGGATTAGCGCATCACGAAGAGAAAAAGAAAGCGAACTCTACCAAGAAACTGAACTTTGACTTGTACCAGTGCAGAAATTGCATGGGCTTCGCCCACGTCCTGTGGTCTGCCAGTGAATTTGGCCGTTCGTTGCGGGGCGGTTTATATGGCTTTCATGTTCTTCCTTGGCCGATTGGAAAAGCCGACCCATCGGAGAACTGGCCAGATGCTGTACAACGATTTTGGGTCCAAGCGAAGGAATCAGTGAAGGGCGAGAACTGGGATGCGGCCACGGTCATGGCGCGAAGTGCGCTGCAATTTGCAATGCGCGACAAAGGGGCCACTGGCAAGAATCTGAAAGCTGAAATCGAGGACCTTGCGAACAACGGTATCTTGCATCCTTTGATGAGGGAGTGGTCACACGAAGTACGTGAGTTGGCAAATGATTCGGCACACCCGGACCCGAAAGCGCCACCAACTGACCCGCAGGACGCCAGAGATATCGTTCAGTTCCTCGACTTCCTGCTGATGTACTTGTACGACTTGCCGAAGCATATAAGCGATTACAGGCAGCGCCGGAATGGAGCCACATCGCCACCCGCTGGTTCAACGCCTGGTGCTGTCTCAGTTCCGTGATGGAGAAACTGTCTCGGCGCTGAAGCTACCTCAAGTCGCCCGAGCACTAATCCTAGCCTATAGGCTACCCTACGCCACTATAGACTACTCATCTCTACTCATAGCTACTATAAGCTACTCTAGACTACTCCTTACTACTACTACTACATATAAGAAGAACACGTTCTTTCGTGTTTCGTTCGCCGTCAATCTGTCAACAGCATTGTTGTCACGCGAAAACTAATCTAGATTTCCTATGACACGCACAATGCCACTTGCGCGGCAATCGGGAACCGTGATAGACTTTTCTTCGTCAGCGGTTTTATTGAGGTGGCTAAATGCCGTACGAACTTTTTAGCAGAAAACGAACACACGGGGGCCCACCCGCTGTCAGTGTCACCAAGTATGGGAATTTTGTGGTGAACTCTACTGCGATAGCCCACTTTCAAAAACGGGCGTACTTGCAGGTGTACTGGAATCAGGAAGCAGGGACGGTTGGGTTGAAACCCGTAAAGAACAACGAGGAGCATTCTTACCACGTTAACTATAGCCCCAAAGGTGGTGTTGGAAGTATTTCAGCAGTCGCGTTCCTCAAGCATGTGGGCTTTCCCTACAAAGAGACGAAGTCTTTTCAGGCAAACTGGAACGAAAAAGAGGGATTGTTAGAATTTCAACTTCTCACCAAAGGGGGAACGCCGAAACGGTAGCCACGTCTCGACTAGCATGTCCATGAAGGATGAAAAGGAGCTTCTTGCAGCTGTTGACACGAAGATAGTGGCAGAGGTGACGACCGACGTCACTATAGAACTTGCCGCACCTCCAAGTGTGCTCACGTTTGAATCACTGGCGGACTTATACGACCAGTATCAAAGGCTTCTGGTCAAGCGTGTCCACGAGTGTCCGAGAGGGAAGCGGATTCTGTTTGAAAACTATCACTTCTTCCATCTCGTGAAGCTGCGGAAAGGGTTCCAGACTGCTTTCAAGATGGCAACCGAGCAGGACGCTATACTCGCCCAAAAGGACGGCTTCGGGCAATTTGCGATTGACAGGCGGCGCGCAGAGCAGCTTTCCTGGCTCCCGGAACTGATAGCTAAACCGGACGAAATCTACGAATACGACGACAAGAAAACCGCCGACGAAGTTTTCATCCGGGAGTATGAACGGTCAGGTTCGCCCTTCAAGGTCTTTCTGTGCATGCGTGAAGACGAGTACCTGCTCCCGGTCACGTCCATGACCGTGAAAAGGCAAGGTATCAAGGAGCACCGGAGGGGAAAGAAGTTATGGCCAAAAGAGTAAAGCCACCCGGGGTAACCTGCGGGTGGCTTTCGACTTATTCGGGGTAGGGTTTACAACCTACCTACGGTTTTGATTACCCGAAAAGCATGATAACAGCTTTCCGCTAGGGTGTCAATCCGTGTCAATCCGTGTCAACAGCCCGCCTTTGTGTAACGGGTATTTATTGGCCCCGGCTCACCGGGCGTTTATCAACTGACGGTTTCGACCATCTTGCCCGCTCCACGGCATCCGCTGCAATCCACATGCTGCCCTTCTTGCCATCACATTCTCACTACGTCGTGAGATTAGAGAAACAAAAAGGGCCAGCCCGTAGGCCAGCCCCTTGGTGGTCGCATGAGAAAAATCGGCTAGTGAACGGTCGTGGAAATTAATGCTTCGTGCGCCCGTATTGGATAGGGGTTCCCGATGGTCATAGCGCGCCTGTGCTTGTAAGTTCTTTTCATTCCCTTTGACGTGTGAACTTTGATATCATCCGTAAGACCCAGCGACCTTGCAGCCCACCTGAGCCGAGCTAGGATTTGGCGGACATGATTTGGTGCGAGACCGAGACTCTCGGCAACATCGACCGAGTTCCACCGGAGTCGCCACGCTCTATACGCGGCGTTCATCAAGAGTGAAACGTAGTTGCCAGCGTGCTCAACCGCGCTTTTGTGGCGGAACTGAGATTCAAGCATGTACAGCGAATTGAATTGCAAGCCCAAGAACTTCTTCGTACCTTCATCGGAGACTTTAATCAGAGCATCCAGTTCGTTCGCTAACTCGTCAGGAACTCGCCCGGTTCCCAAGTAAGCGTACCGCCAAATGCGCTGTGCGACGACGAGTCTGAGCAACTTGTCATCATTAGCGAACGTGGGAATCCAGTGCCTTTGCCTTGGTGCAGGACCACGCCGGACCTTCATGCGTTCTAGGTCTGAATAAGCCAGACGCGATTCTGGAGTAGACGATTTAATGCGGTGGTCAAACTGGTAGCGGTCGAATGCTTCGCTTCCAGGTTCCCAAACCGAGCTTTGATTTTGAACTTGCATAACTTCCAGCTGACCGGCGCTGAAAGCTGTGAAATGTTCGGAGCAGACCCAAATACGTTGGTAGTTGAGGGTGATAAATCTCGATGGCTTATTCTTGCAGGATGCTATGCCACAGCGGTTCTTCAAGATGAAGGCCTCCAATTTGAAAGGGCTGTGTTACGAAGAAATAAAAGGCCGAGTCCCTGTGAAGAGACTCGGCCTTTCGGTCGCATGAGAAATCGGCTAATTCTTACGTGTGATTGATGATGTAGTTGATGGCTGGGCGCGTTCCGTTTGACATGAGCAACTGCCCTCCGTAGCGTGCGAAAGCAGCCCATGCAGTGACACCGTACTCAACTGCTCCCGGTATTTCGCGGTAGTTGCGAACGTAGGAGGAATCTTTCACATGGCGGGTCAACCAATGGCTCAGGTCACCAAATACAACTGGGATGTTCCCGGCTCCGATGTTGGCAATGCTCGGGGAAACATAGACTGGCTTCCCGAAGAGTGTGGGCTTCTCAAGGCGCAACTCGTCAAATACGAGACCACCGAATTTGTTCTTGAGGCCCGCGAGGAATTGGAAGGTGTTGTCATTGAACAACCAAGCGGCCTTCGGTGAACTGCGGTACCGAGCTTGGACGCTGGTAAACAGTGCGGACAGGTCATCGGAGCCGATGGAATTGCTGCCGTTGTTGCCGGTGATGCCGTCGTTCCCGCTGGAACCTTGCGCCGTGACCGGAATTACACCAACGGCTTCAAGGCTAGGGACCAAGCCCTTTGGTTTGCCGCTGCCGTTTCCAACGATGAGGTCTTCGCCAACGCCACGAGCAATGCGCTCGACGAAAAAGCGTTCGAGAAGATTGACGTTGTAATCAGCCAAGCCATCTTGGTTGAACTCGATGCTGGTGAAGATTTTCGGAGTGCGATACGAGAACGTATCAGTCAGCGCCTGCGTGATTGCACCAAGGTCAGTTGCGCTGTCCTTCGTGTTTTCGGTGATGACCACCGCGTCCGTGTCCGTGTCATTGGTGAGAGGCAGGGCGGCGGTTGCACCGCTTTCAGTCTCCAGATACGTGACCACATTTTTGTCGAAGAGTGGGTCAATGGTCGCAACAGCGTGCTGAAACTCGCCATTGAAGTACTCGATGGGAACGAATGCGCCACCACCAGAGAGTGCTGTGTGGGTTACAGTGCCATTTCCGGCTTCGAGCACGCGCAGTTCAACTCCGCGAGCAATTTGTCGGTAGGCATCGAGCAACTTCCGGCGTTCAATCGGGAGCGTCGGGTCGGTGAAGGCAACGCGCCGCTCACCCGCTTCAATCAGCTTCGCGTTAATATTCGCGCGCCGAAATTCTTCGGCATTTGCCGCTCCAGATTTGAGAAGGGAGATACCAGCGAGACAAAAATCGTACCGCTTTTCCTGCTGCTTGGTGAGGCTCGAACGCTGCGACAGCTCATTCGCTTCCGCGACTAGCTGCGACAGCATTTGGAAATTATCGTGCTTGTTGAAATCCATGGATTGGTTCTTTCTTTACTGCTGATTTTGTTTCTCCTCGCCACGCGAAACCCGCTGACGAGCGCGGTAAATTTGTTAGAGACTGAGCATCGCCGCGAGCGAGTTGCTTCTGGCAGTGACCACAGGCTTGTTTCTTTGCCACTCAAATTCGCTGTGCTTCATTCCGTCCGGCATGGATATGCTCGGGGAACGTCTAAATTCGTCTCTTGTCACTTCAAATCTCTTTTCTGAAATTGAGGGGCGCGCGGCCAACTGGTGCAGGCCAGGTGGTAACCTCCGCAGCGCCCCACTCACAGCGTCGGTCTCGGCGGGGTTCCCCTTGCGATGTCTGGCGCAAGTGTGAACCGAAGACCTAACGCACATTCCCCGGCTCATCTCCGATGAGAAAGGGAAAGCTCTGTTATCTCGGCTTGTAATGCCCTTTGGTGAACTCAGCGATGACAATGGCCGCCTGTACATCAGGGTCTAAGGTTCGCAAGTCAGACAGGTCACGTGACACTGGTGCTTCCAGTGTCGCCAGCAGGCTTCTCAATGCTCGAATCAATAGCTTCTTCATTTCAGTCCTTGAACTTTCGAGGCTCCGTGGGAGGGAAGCTCTTTAAGTTTCAATAAATCTCTCAGCGGCAGACCGTACAGCTTGCACAGCATCGCGTCGTTCAGCCATTTCGGGTGAGTCGCCACGCTCACGAAGCTGGCGATATTCAGCAAACACTTTTGCTGGAACAGTTTCTGCCACACCGCAATGGGTCCAACGGGCATTGTGGGTGGGCTTGTAAATTTTTGCTGTCTCTCCACATGAGCAGGTAACGCCAAGGCAAAGCTCTCCGCTCGTCATGACTTCGGTGACGTTCCAAGTGAGCTTGGCTATGGGTTTCTTGGCTGTGGGGTCGGGCATGAATTTGAGGATGCCCGCTTCGGAAAGTGCTTCGAGAATTGGATGCCGGGGAAGGTCTAAAACTTTACCAGTGGCGATTATCTGAACGCGCATGCGATTCTCCATTTCGTAACTGCGGCGGTGCGATTGGAATCCGGTACGAAGAGACCGGGGAATGTTACGGGCTTCCGGCGAGCCTTTTGGACCCCGGAGAACGCGTCCAAATGCAACGGGAAGACGCCGAGAATGAATGCGGAAGCAATCGGGAAGCAATCGGGAAGCCTTCATGAATGGCGGTGGAAAATCCCGGAATCCTGCGCTTCAAACTTTGGTGTGAATTTCCCGTCTGTGTGTATAAACCTACGCGGCGGTCGTCGAGAGTCACACAAAACGAAAAATCACCCTCCCTAGGGGGTTGATTCTAAAGAGCTTACGGCGCTCGTACTAGGGACAGTAGTACTTCAGTTTAAGTTCAATGGGCTCAATGCTCTGGCTTACAAAGGGCTTTACAGGATAAATCATGGCTGTTTAGAGAGGTTCTGGCGTCGAATAGAGGGCTTTGAGGGTAGTGTGTGGTTCGGGGTTCTACAGGCTTGGCGACTGGCTGGCTACCACTGGCGTTACTGGCTGGGCGCTCGCTACTGGTCCCTGTCTCTGTCTCTGGCGGCCACTCTCAGGTATCCACGGCGGTCTACTGGCTCCCTTGAGGTTGTGACCTGTGATGAACTTGGCGTGCTGTCCCTTTACTGCTCCACGAGTTCTATCCGTCTGCTTCAATAGCGACGTGGATTGACCGCAGCCGCAGGCGCACAGTGGCTTGAAGGGCAGTCGCGCGTTGTGACCGCGCAGGAACCGCTGGCCCGGTAGCCTTACGGGCTGTCCGCAGCCGCATGCACAGTTACTGTGTCTACCCATGCTCTTCTCTGCTCCAAACGCTTAGGGTTTGATGGGCGACTTCCACGGCGAGTGCGTGGGCTACTGAGCGGTTGGCTCCAATGGCCCTTGCATCAAGCTCCAGCTTGTAGGCTAGCTCCGTGAACACCTGTCCATATTCGCCGGGGATGTTGTCAATTAGCGCTTGTATGCGCAGTTCGTATTGCTCTATGACCTCATCATCCCAAAGCCCCAGTTCTGGGACTGGTATTAGGGTCTCTTCAAGCTTCGCAGCTAGCAGTACACAAAGGGCGTCTTTTAGAAGTTCATTACGACGTTGATATTCTATCGGCATTGCTGCGCCATTTCTGCTCGGTCAATCTGGCGGGCTTCTGCCATCATGGCGAAACGATACGGGATGAACTGCGAGTATGAATTCAGCATCCTCTTTCAGCGCCACGCGGTTCTCAATGGGGTCGGTGAGGCTGTTCTGAATCCGCCGCTGGAGCCGCTTGTGCTCTTCGCGCTCTTCGGGCGTCAAGGGAAGCATGTCAAGCGGGATGCACATCGCTGCAAGCTCGCGCTCTGATACTTCTTCGCCACAATGGAGCTTAATCATTTTCATGCTCGGTTCTCTCTGGGCGGGAGGTTATTAGGACGGCGTTGGCTTTCCGCAATAGGAATTCTCGCGCTTACTTCGCGTCCGCCAAGTTGCGCTCCATTCACCACCCAGTTCATTAGGTCTGCGACCATTTGCCTTGGAATGGCTATCTTTGCGTTGGCGCAGTTTATAGCCGGGTACTGCCGCACGCTGATGTGGCTGAGTAGAAGGTCAATGCCTATGGTGAGCAGGAACTGGCGAAAACTCTCGTCAGTTGTTTCTAGGGGTAATTTTCCGAAAAATAACCATTGTGCGTGGGATGGTAGCAGTTTTTCTGTTGGGGGGCGCGTTACTGCCTCTACTGCGTGGTACGCTCACAATTGCCGCACCAAAGGAGCCCGACGCTGTCTTCAAAAATCCTATTAGATGTTTGGGGTTCTAGGCCGCTTTCTTTCGTGGGCGCTTATTGGCGTTCTGCTCTTGCTTTGTCGCCCAGCGGACATTGCCGGCTTCGTAGTTCCCGTCGTTGTTGATGCGGTCGACCGAATAGAGATGCTTTGGCTCAGGCTTAGGGCCAAGCTCCATGAAGAAAATTTCGAATGGTTCGAGCAAGAACTTAATACCGCGTCCGCCGTAGTCCGGCCAGGCCGTTGCGTTTGGGTGGGTGCAGCGTAGAATTGCGTTGCAGTAGGCTCTGTGCTCGGGCGTGCGGACCATCCCATGCGTCTTTCCACCACCGGTATGCCCGTGAACAAACCGCATCGGCTGGCCCTTGACGTAGCCCTTGGAGGTGTTGGTCTGCCTAGCTATCGGGGCTGGCTTTCCGCAGCGGCATTCACAGCGTTTGATTTTCATCGTATCTACTCCTCGAAGAATTCCTTCACAGCTTCATCAAAGCCAGCTTGCGCCTCTTCTAGCGTGTCAAAGCCACCTTCAATTTCTTCCGTGACTTCCACGAGGATGGCGAACGTGCCGTTAGGCTGCTCCGCTATGTAGGGTTCGTTTGGCACTTTCATTTCTTCTTTCTCCTTTTGCTGCGCCGATGTTTGGGCCAATCACAGTGAACTAGATGAGCAACTTCGCCCATGAGCGCGATTTGTTTCTGCGTGAGCGTCAGCTTCATCGCTACGCCTCAAAATTCTGCATACCGCTTCCGTGGGCGTTCCGCTGGCCCTATCTCAAAGCCAGTGTCCCGCTCAAGTTGACCGACAAGCTCTGCCGTCTGATGCCCATTTGCGAAGCAATACGGTTTCGCACCGCACTCGCACCGGTCCCATTGAGCTTTCTTGGCGTCGCGCTCCGCCGCAGTTGCGAACAGCAGCACTCTGCGGTTCACAAAACAGATGCTTCCCAATGCGAAGGAACCAGAGCCAAAAATTTCAGCCGCTTGGCCCCATCGACGTCTTGCGCTGGTTGTGTATTCGAGGTTTGCCACGATGTACTGTGGCGATGTGTTGGGTTTGCCTACTGTACCGATTCTGTACCGCTTGGACCTTTGGTGGGCTGCAACGCCGTTCCAAACACAGGACTTAATAAAAGTAGTGTTTATTCGACTCCCACCCCGGGCACCAATTCCAAACAACACCTTTGGGGACGCCGCAGGCGTTCGATCACCAGCAAACAGTTACCTACAACTATGTATAGGGAAGAATAGGAGGGGCAAAGGACACGGCTCTCCGCGGACGGGACTCGCCCTCAGAGAGCCTTGTGAAATAAAAGCGACCGGAACTTGAATCAGGAAACGCGGACGCTGATTGCTATGTAGGAACCGGCTTCTTCGCGATAAGTCACGTCGGCATTGGCTCCGACCTGCAGCGTGCCGTCAACCGTGGTGTTCTTGTCGATCTTGAAGGTCATGGACTTTGGCGCCTGGTCCTGCATTTGTTGTGCAGAGTTGGAGATGGTATGGCTCG
>WNFA01003527.1_pt1 | contig 12999 bp, 13 predicted proteins | sample 5400481 | NCBI WGS metagenome assembly WNFA01 (sample SAMN13153340, study PRJNA577476) | soil metagenome | isolation source: 120 cm saprolite under Douglas fir tree site 2 hole 1 replicate 2 | place: USA:California | collected 2015-04-18 | reverse complement strand
GGTCGATATTGTGGAGGCGCGTGAACTGGTTCAAGAGCGGCGACCTGCTGGATCGAGCCTTCGCCGTCGGGATCATCCTCAAGGGCCTCGACGGCGTGCTCGAGGTCGTGGGTGGCGTCCTGTTGCTCGTCGTCAAACCTTCGACCATCGACCAGCTGAGCAGAGCCCTGACTCAGCACGAGCTCTCGGAAGATCCACACGACTTTCTGGCCACGAATCTGCTACATGCTGCCGACCGCCTGACGGGACCGTCCCTGGAGTTCGGCGCGCTCTACTTGCTGTCGCATGGCCTGATCAAGATCGTGCTGGTGGCGGCCCTGCTCAGGGACAAGATCTGGGCCTACCCGTGGATGATCGCCTTTCTGATCGTGTTCATCGTCTACCAGGTCTACCGGATGACTTTCGCCTTTTCGATTGGGCTCCTTGGGCTGACGGTATTCGACATCGTGGTGGTGTGGCTGACCTTCCGGGAATACGGCAAACAGAGGGCCTCCCGAACGCCGAGCAACTCGACCAGGACGCCGGCCTCCTAGCCCTTGGGATGCTTAAGCGGCCTTCCCGGGAGTTGATGTACTTCGGGAAGGCGCGCCAATGAGGGTCATGTCTACAAAGGCGGCCAGCTGTTGAAATGGCAGTATTGCCGCCTGTGACTGACGCGACGCCGCGGTACCCGTTTGTGCCCAAAACGAATGCGAATCTGGAACCGGGCCAGTTTTGGGCTGTGCCGCTCTCCGACGGTCGCTTTGCCTGTGGCCGCGTCCTGAGTGTGGACCGAGACCGCCCCTACGGAGCGCGAACGATGTTTGTCGCCGGCCTCCTGGACTGGTTGGGAGATAAGCCTCCCACCGCGGATTCCATCGCCGGCGCGCGTCTTCTGGAGGTCGGCAATGCCCACGTCCGATTGATTCAGCAAGACGGGGGCACGATCCTCGGCCGCCGACCGCTCTACGCCGATGAACTAGCTGTGCCCCACGACATCAGGAGCACATGGGGATACGCCTATCTGAAACCACGCGCCGAACATCTTCTGTTGAAGGGCGACCAACCACCGCAATGGGAAATCCGCGCGGTGGCGTCACCGCTGAACGATGAAATGCTGCAACCGTTCAAGGCGCGGACCGGCATCGTGCAGTTCCAAAGCATGCTGACCGACGTGGACTTCGCCCGCCTGGCCGAATGGCTACGAGCCTATCCGCACATCACGCTGCGTGCATATGGCTCGTACGACGGGAGCATCATGAACCTTGAATTCTTGCGGTATTTCCCGTTTGTCCGCCGCTTCGCGGCTGACGCCCTGTATCACTCCCTGGAGTCTCTGGATGGCCTGAGGCACCTGCCCGAAGACCTCGAAGGCCTAACGATCGGTTGGACGAAGCGCAAGCTCGATCTCAGCATCCTCCGACGATTCAGAGATCTCAAGACTTTCTATCTCGAAGGACCAACCACAGGCATCGAAGTCTTGTCTGACCTGACATCGCTTGAAGATCTGACGCTTCGCTCGATCACACTGCCCGACCTGTCCCTACTGCTCCCACTCAATCGCCTCCTGGCACTCGACTTGAAGCTTGGCGGCACGAAAGACCTTGGTCTGTTACCACGGATTGGGAAGCTCCGATACCTCGAGCTGTGGATGATCAAGGGATTGACTGACATCTCCGCGATCGGGCATCTCCCCCACCTCCGGTATCTCTTCCTACAGGATCTTCGGCGGGTCGAGGCCATTCCGGATCTGAGTAAAGCGGTCGAGTTGCGTCGTGTCCATCTTCAAAGCATGAAGGGCATCCGAGATCTCAAACCGCTCGCGACCACTCCGGCCCTTCAAGAATTGCTTCTCATTGATATGGGCCACCTCAAGCCCGACGACCTGCGATGCCTCGTCGGCCTACCGAACCTCAAAGCAGTCTCGGCTGGTCTTGGCAGCCTAAAAAAGAACGAGGCGGCTGAGGCACTCCTTGGGCTTCCGGATACGACGCAGCTCACGGGTGACTGGCGCGAGGTATGACCCGGCGAGCAAAGAGCATTCACGCTAGGGCTCGGGGTCCGGCAAAGTCCAGGCGAGCACGGACTGCGGCAGGCTCGTGGCCATCCAGCTCAGCGGGATCAGCGCCAAGAGAAGCTGCCATGCGGTCGAGGGAATCGTAGCCAAACGCTGCTCGAAGAGGTCGGGATGCGCCTTCAGCACGCGGAGCATGGCCCTGAGGGCTCACTGGCCCGTACCGATCAGCCCTGTCCCTTGTGTATGTACTTGCCTGGATCCTTGTCGAAGCTTTCCTTGCAGCCCGCGGAGCAGAAGTAGTAGGTCTCGCCGTTCAGGAACGAGCGATGTTCCGCGTGCTCGGGGTCGACGCTCATGCCACAGACCGGATCAATCGCTTGGTGTCGTTCCATTTCTCGATTTATTGCTCCTCTTATTTCTACTTTTGGCTTCGCCGCCATCACGCTTGAATGGCCCAGGTGGCCGGCGTGTTCGAGCTCCACTGCCTGGGCCGAGTATCGAGCCGGATCCTTCTCGAACGCTGATCGGCAGCCGGCAGAGCAGAAGTGGTACGTCGTGCCCATGTACTCGACGTGCTCCGTGGCCGTAGCCGGGTCCACGCTCATTCCGCAGACCGGATCTCCAACCAGCTTGGCCCCTGCATCGGGCCGGCGCGCATGGGCGCGCAGCATCTCGATGCCGCCGGTGGTCACGAAGCGCCAAGCCAACACTGCCATCAGAACCACAAAGCCGATGTCGAGAACGGTCGTGTAGTTCCAGGTCGGCTGGGTTTCGAAAACGGTGACGTGGTGATTGGTCGGCGCCAGGCCCAGGAGCTGGAACGCGCCCCCGATCAGGAACCCGGCGAGCGCCATCGCCCCGTAGGAGACCACCAGCAGGTAGAGCGCCGTCCGGCCGCCGTAATACTTCCGATAGATGTTGAGGATCGGCAGGATGATCAGGTCGGCGAAGAGGAAGCTGATCACACCGCCGAAGCTGATCCCGCCGTTCCAGAGCACCACCGCCAGGGGTACGTTCCCAACCGAGCAGACGAAGCTGAGCATCGAGATTACCGGGCCGATCAGGGGTCCCCAGAACTCGTTGAGCGTCGGCTGGTTGGTCAGGAAGAACGCTTGCCACCAGCTGTTCGGCACCCATGCCGCGAGCGCGCCGGCGATCAGGAAGCCCAGTCCCAGGTCGAGATAGAGGGCGTTCAAGTCCATGAAGAACGCATGCGAGATGGCAGTGAACGCTCGTGGCGAGACGAGCCTGGAGAGAAAAGGCCCATCCGTGATAGACACGTCCATCTCGCCGTGCGCCTCATGCGTCGTGCCGAAGACTCCGCGCTCGGCCTGGCGCCTGGCGTCGTCGACCATCCGCCGGCGCAGTGTCGCCTTGAAGAGGATCCACAGGATCACCGCCATGAGGAGGCCGCCCGCGAACTCGGCGGCGACAAACTGCCAGCCCAGAAGGATGAGGAGGACCAGGCCCAGCTCGAAGACCAGGTTGGTGGATGCGAACTCGAAGATCATCGCGTTGACGAAGCTGGCCCCCCTGCGGAAGAGGGTCCTCGCCACAGCCACCGCCGCGTAAGAACAGGATGAGCTCGCGGCGCCCAAGCCGCACGCCAGCACGAAACCCTTGAAGTCCGGCTTGCCCAATGCGTTCGCCACCGCCCGTTTCGAAACGACCGTTTGGACCATGGCCGAGAGCAGGAAGCCGAAGGCGAGCGGCCAGAGAACCTCCCAGAGCATGAAGACCGAGATCTGCAGGGCGTGCAGGATCGCGTTGATCACGAACAAGCCGGCCTAGCTCCTTACCAAGCGCTCGACCGCGTCGTTGAGCTCTCGGACCTTTTTGCTTCCGCCGCCAGACTGGATCGCTTCCATCACGCAGTGCTCGGTGTGGTCGGCGAGCAGCTGCAGCGCGACACTTTCGAGTGCGGCCCTGGTCGCATTGACCTGGGTGAGGACGTCGATGCAGTAGCGATCCTCCCCCACCATCCTCTGGATGCCGCGCACTTGGCCCTCGATGCGCCTGAGTCTGGTCTCGATCTTCTGCTTGTCCTTCGTGTAACCTGGCATGCGCTGATCATACCCCCTATGGGTATAGTGGATGGCGTGGATCACCACCACGAGACCGCGATGCGCTCTCCGCAGGAGGCAATGAGCCACGGCGGGCATGACGCGATGTCGATGGACGCAATGGTCGTAGACATGCGCAATCGCTTCCTCGTCGCAGCCGTGCTGTCGGTGCCGATCCTGCTCTGGTCGTCGATCGGCCGCCAGGTCCTACATTTCAATGCCCCGGCTCCGTTCGGTCTGCGGGACGACGTTCTCCAGCTGATCCTGAGCCTGCCCGTAATCGGGTACTCGGCCTGGATCTTCTTCGACGGAGCAGTACGCGCCTTGCGAGCGCGGACGTTGGACATGATGGTCCTGGTCGGGGTCGCCATCGCGGCCGGCTGGTCGTACTCCGTCGTCATCACCCTCCGCGGGGGCGGAGACGTGTTTTATGAAGCGTCGACGGTCCTGTGCGCCTTCGTGCTCCTCGGCCACTGGCTCGAAATGCGAGCGCGGGGTGGCGCCAATGACGCCGTCCGCGCTTTGTTGAATCTCGCCCCGCCGCACGCGATCGTCATCAGAAATGGCGAGCAGGTCGAGGTGCCGACCTCGGAGGTGCAGGTCGGCGATCTACTTCTCATCAAGCCAGGCGCCAAGGTCCCCGTGGACGCCGTGGTCGAGGAGGGGACCAGCGAGGTCGACGAGTCGGTCGTGACCGGCGAGAGCCTCCCGGTCTCGAAAGCGCCGGGAGCCGAGTTGATCGGCGGATCGATCAACAAGAACGGAATCCTGCGTGCCCGGGCGACAAGGGTGGGCGCGGATACGGCGTTGGCCCAGATCGTGAGGCTTGTCCAGGAGGCCCAGAGCTCCAAAGCGCCGGGTCAGCAGCTTGCAGATCGGGCGGCCTTCTGGCTGGTGCTGGTGGCGCTGGTCGGCGGCACCCTGACGTTGGTCGTTTGGTCGCTCGCCGGCCGCAGTTTCAGCCAGGCCATCCTCTTCGCCATCACAGTGGTCGTCATCACCTGCCCCGACGCTCTCGGGCTCGCCACTCCGACCGCCATCATGGTCGGCACCGGTCTCGGCGCCAAGCGTGGAATCCTGTTTAAGAACGCGGCCGCCATTGAGGCTGCTGCTCGCGTCCAGGTCGTGGTCATGGACAAGACCGGCACGCTGACCAGGGGCGAGCCGGAAGTCACCGAGATTCACGCCGCCGGAATGTCAGAAGACGAGGTGTTGGCGTTGGCGGCGGCAGTCGAGCGAGACTCGGAGCACCCACTGGCCGAGGCCATCGTTCGCCGGGCGGACCAGGGGGGTGCAGCCAAGCTGTCCGTGACCGATTTCGAGAACGTGCCTGGCCATGGCACGCTGGCCACCGTCGACGGCCATCGCGTGGCGGTGGGGAACGCGAGGCTGATGGCGCGCGAGAAGATCGGCCTCGACGGCTTGGAAAGCAGGTTCGGCGAGATGGCCTCAGAAGGGCGAACCGTCGTTGTGGTGGCGGTCGACGGGCGCGCAGCGGCTGCGATCGGCATCAGCGACGCTCCGCGACCGACGGCGAAAGCCGGCGTCGAGGCCCTGCAGCAGCAGGGCGTCGATGTCGTGATGCTGACGGGCGACAACCGGGCCACGGCCGAACGGATCGCCCGCGAGCTTGGCATCCGAGAGGTGATGGCCGAGGTCCTTCCCGCCGACAAGGCAAGCAAGATCGCAGACCTGCAGCGAGCCGGCAAGAAGGTGGCGATGGTCGGTGACGGCGTCAACGACGCTCCCGCGCTGGCTCAGGCCGACCTGGGCATCGCGATCGGCGCCGGCACCGACGTGGCGATCGAGACGGCGGACGTTGTGCTCATGCGCTCAGATCCGCTTGACGTGGCCACCGCGATCACGGTTGGGCGGGCGACCCTTCGAAAGATGCGGCAAAACCTCGGATGGGCGATCGGCTACAACGCGATCGCGATTCCCATTGCGGCCGGGGTCTTCGAACCTGCCTTTGGCCTCGTGCTGCGGCCGGAGATCGCCGCTTTATCGATGTCCGGCTCGAGTCTGCTGGTCGCAGTCAACGCCTTGCTTCTCAGGAGGCTGAAGCTGCCGGCCGCGTAGCCGACAGAGCCGAAGGATAGAGTTTTAACGAGGACGCACCAATGACCTCCTGGACAAGCGACCCGCTCGCCAAGATCGGAGCAGCAGAAGAAGTACAAATCACGCCACTCCGGCGTGACGGCACGCCGCGAAAACCGGTGACCGTGTGGGTCGTCCGTCTTGGCGACGACCTCTACGTTCGATCCGTCAAAGGCCGCAGTGGTCATTGGTTCCAAAGCACCCAGGAGAGGCATGAGGGTCGGATACGAGCCGGTGGTGTTCAGCAGGACGTCACATTCGTGGACGCCGACCACGACATCGACGCCGAAGTCGACGCGGCCTACCGGACCAAGTACCGCAGATACGCCGGAAGCATCCTCAACAGCGTGCTGACCCCCGAGGCGCGAGCCACTACCATCAAACTGGTTGCGCGCGCCGCGCCCACCTAGTTCAACAAGCGCCTCGTTCGTCACCGGAAGTCACCGCGCAGGCGCGTGGTGCGCTAGCCGGATTCCAGCCGAAAAAGCGCGCCGACCGACCGAATCAACCGGTCCGCTCTAGGGCGACCACCTGCCACAGCAGGCCTGGCTGGTTGAGCCTTGTCTTGAATCCGCGCTGTTCTACAGCAGCCACAATCAGGGCTGGCGGGTGCAGGAAAACTCTGAACTGCATCCTGATGACTCGAAAGCCAAAGTTCGCAAGGGTCAGACCAAGCCGGGTCCACCAGCGGCGGTTGGGAAAGCTCATGACCAGCAGGCCTCTGGCGCGATCGGCCGCCGCGCCGGCCAGCTTGGGCATGTCCGGATAGCAGCATATGACCCGGTTCATGACGACGACATCGGCGCTTCCAACTTCGGTCCCCGCCTCGGCGAAGTCCATGACCCTTCGCCCGACGCGATCACTCAGTCCGGCCTCGACCAGCAGCTCGCCGGCGGCGACTTCATAGGTTGGCGTCAGCTCAACATTTAGCGCCCGTGCCATCCCGGCCTTGAGCAGCTCGATCTCGATTGCTCCGATGCCACCCCCCACCTCGAGCAGCGTCTTGCCTTCGACGCCCCGCTCCCTGATGAAATCGAAGATTCGCTTCGAAGTCCCATCGAGGCCGTTGCGGCGGTAGCGCCTTGCTTCACCGGCCGCGTTCTTCTCGCTGAAGATCTGCCTGTAGCCCTTGGGCGTACAGCAGTCGCTCACGTTGGGCGGCGGGCACGAATCGAATAACCGAGGGTGCCAAACTCGCGGGCGCTCTCCTCTCCCCGAGCGCCCGCGAAAGTGTCGAGTGGATTGGCCAGCTCAACGTCGATGAGTCCAGCACCCCCGATCACCGTCTCCCACCCTGCGCACGGCAGGGCGCCTGCGATTCAACCCGTCCAGAGATCGATGTCGCGAAGCGCCTCCTCTGGGACCGGACGCTCAAGGCAGATGTCCGCCACGGTCATCCTGCCTCCCGGCTTCAGCACTCGAAAGACCTGTCGATAGACGCCGATCTTGTCCGGACAGAGATTGATCACGCCATTCGAGATCACGACATCCGCCCAGCCATCTTCGATCGGCAAGTCCTCGATCAGGCCCTCGCGAAACTCGATGTTGTCGAGTCCCAACCGCGCTGCCATCGCACGGCTGCGATCCAACATCTCCGGAGTCATATCGACTCCAATCACCCTTCCTTGGTTCCCCACCCAGAGCGCCGCCAAGAACGAGTCCATACCGGCTCCGGAGCCGAGATCGACGACCCTCTCACCAGGCTTCGGCCCGCCCCAATAGAAGGGATTGCCTACGCCGGCAAAGGCTTCGCAGGCGTAGTCAGGAAGCTGGTCGAGCGGCGTCGGGGGATAGCCGAGTCGAACGGCGTGGGCTCGGCCGGTATGAAAGTGATACTCACCGGTTGGGTCCTCTGCGACTTCGCGATATTTCTCGCGCACCTCCCTGCGCAGTGCTTCCAAATCGACAAGCTCGAGTATCCCGGCCATCGTCTCCTCCTACTGATTGTTCGCCAGATGACGTGCAACGAGACGCTCGCCAACCGGCCGGATGATCGGACTCCAGGCGTCATAGACCTCGGCGCGCTGCGTGTATCGGTCGGCCAGCATCGCCGTCTGCTCACACGCCGTCAGGCCGCTCTGCTTCATCGGTGCGCCGTCGGAACCCCGGTTCCGTCCGACTCGACCCCATTCCCGGCGGCGACCCATTCCGGCAGTCCGTCGGTCAGTTGGCGCGCAGGGTAACCGTGTGCTCGCATGGTGCGAACCGCCTCCGGCGCGAATGCGCAGTACGGACCACGGCAGTACGCCACGATCTCGCGGTCGCGGGGTAGCTCGCGCAGCCTCTGCTCAAGCTCGTCGAGCGGGATCGAGACCGCCCCTGGAAGGTGTGCCGCTTGATACTCCTCGGTTGGACGTACATCGACGATGACAAGAGGCTCGCCGGCCTCGAGCCTGGCCCGCAGCTCGTCAGCGCTGATCGGTTCAAGGCCTTCCCGAGTACCGAGGTACGCCTCCACGAGCCCCTTTACGCCCGGCAGCCTGTCGGCCGCGAGCGAGCGCAGGGCGACCCAGGATTGGTATACGACCGGCGAGGCCACCCGGTACCGCACGCGCGTGCCGTCCCGAGTCGCCGCCACGAGTCCGGCCTCCTTCAGGACCTGGAGGTGCCGGCTCGTGTTGGCGACGGACATGGCGACCTGGCGAGCCAGCTCCTCGACACTGCGCTCACCGTTGGCCAGCACGTCGACGATCTCGACCCGGCGCCCGCTGGCCAGCGCCTGGGCGACCTTGGCGAATTGGTCGAAGAGCTCGGTCTTGACCGCGCGGTCTGGCATGTGGTCGGCATTATGCACCTTTCGCTACTCTTTGTCATGGTTTCAATTGATAGCTTGACAATTTGAGGATAGAAGCCGACAATCCCAGGCAACGAAACCTGGAGGTGGCGGGGCCATGGTCGAGATGCAGCGAGTTCCCATCGCGGAGGCAGACCCTTACCTTCTCTTTGGGCTCCTGGGAAAGCAGGTGATCCATCCGGGTGGCCGCAAGGCAACGGAGGAGCTGTTTGCCCTCGCGGCATGGGCGCCAGGGCAGCGGGTGCTCGACATCGGCTGTGGGGTCGGGACGACGGCCATCGAGATGGCGAACCGCTTCCAGGTGAGTGTGACCGCCGCCGACATTTCTGCCGACATGCGCGACCGTGCCCGTGCGAACGTCGAGGCGGCCGGCGTCCGTGAGCGAGTGTCGGTGGAGACAGCTGACATCTGCGCTCTGCCCTACCCCGATGGTCACTTCGATCGCGTGGTGGCCGAGGCCGTCACGATGTTCGTCGATCGCGACCGCGCGATCAGTGAACTGGTTCGCGTGTGCCGGCCCGGCGGCCTAGTACTGGCGACCGAGTTCCACTGGCGTCGGCCACCCACGCCGGCCGCTCGGCATGCTTTCCTGGGCGAGGTCTGTCCAGGCTTGCTCTTCGAGACGGTCGATGATTGGGTCGCCCGCTATACCTCTGCGGGCTTGCGTGACCTCCAGGTGAGAACCGGTCCATTCGAGACGATGACTGTTCGCGGATGGATCTCCGACGAGGGCATCGGCAACACGATCCGCGTCATGGCGCGCGCAGTTGCGAGCGGCGCCGTCCGCCAACGAATGGCCTGGATCATGCCACGGGTCTGGAAGGCGAACCCATTCCTTGGCTATGTCCTGATCTGCGGCCGACGCGCTGGATGATGAGGGCTGACCGCATTTCGGTGCGGGAGCTCCAGGAGCTGCTTGACACCGAACAACCCGTGACAGTGGTCGATATCCGGTCGAGCGCCGATCGCGAGTGGTCGATCCCTGGCAGCCTCCATCTCGACGCTTACGATGCCGTCAGGTCCGGCAGCTTGGGCCCTCTCGCCCACCTCAATTACTCTCCCGGACCGGTCGTGACCGTCTGTGCAATGGGCGCAACCGCTGCCATGGCAACCGACCTCCTGAACGCGAGGGGCGTTCAAGCGATGACGCTCGAGGGCGGGATGCGCGCTTGGTCGCTCGCCTGGAACACCGCCCAAACAACGATCTCTGGCTCCGAGCTCGTCCAGATTCGGAGGACCGGGAAGGGATGTCTCTCCTACATCGTGGAATCAAAATCCGAGGCGGTTGTCATCGACGCTTCGCTCGATCCCTACGTTTACGTCCGGTTGCTTCGTGAGCGCGGTTGGCGGCTGGTGGCGGTGGTCGATACCCACATCCATGCGGACCATCTTTCGCGGTCGAAACTCCTCGCCCAACAGGAGCGCGTTGATGTGTGGTTGCCCGCTCAGGACCGCGCTCAGTACCACTTTCGACCTATTGCCGACGGTGACCGGATCGTTTTCGGCTCGACGGCGTTGGTTGCCGTGCGCACCCCTGGTCACACGGAGGAGAGCACGACCTACCTGCTCGACAGCACCGCCGCGTTCACCGGCGACACTTTATTTCTCAACGGCGTCGGAAGGCCTGACCTGGATGGCGGCAGCCGCGAGGACTTGGTGGTACGCGCGCAGCTCCTACATAAATCGATTCATGGTCTCCTCCAACTGCCAGAGGCATATCAGGTGTTACCCGGCCACACCTCGGAACCAACACCCTTCGATGGCCGCGTGTTGTCGACCACGGTCGGGACAATTCGCGACTCGGTGGCGCTCGCCAGGCTCGATTCAACCTCATTCGTGGAGGCGGTTCTGGAGCGGATCCCGCCGAACCCGCCGAACCACGCCCGCATCGTCGAGCTAAACGAGCGCGGTGAGGTTGTCAGCGATCCGGGGGAACTGGAGGCAGGAGCCAACCGCTGCGCTGTCGCCTAGGCCAGCTCGCGCGATGAGGGCTCCATACGCAATCCGACTCGGCCTGCGCGCGAACTGGCGACAATTTGCGCTCCTGGTGGCGATCAACGCTTTCGTCGGGGGCGTGGTCGGCGTCGAGCGGTCCACCCTAGCGCCGCTTGCGGGACACGATTTTCATCTTGCCAGTCGGGTCGCGATCCTGTCCTTCCTGATCAGCTTCGGCCTGGTCAAAGCTGCCAGCAACTTCGTCGCGGGACGGCTCGCCGACCGTTTCGGCCGTCGCCGAGTGCTGCTCATCGGATGGGCTGTTGCCATCCCTGTTCCAGTTCTGATCATCTTTGCGCCCTCATGGGGATGGGTGGTGTTTGCCAACGCGTTGCTGGGCATCAATCAAGGGCTGACCTGGTCGACCACCGTGAACATGAAGATCGACCTGGTCGGACCCCGCCGACGGGGGTTGGCCCTCGGCTTGAACGAAGCCTCTGGCTACCTGGCGGTATCAGCGGCTGCGGCAGGCGCCGGATTCCTTGCCGCGAGCTACGGCATCCGCCCCACTCCCTACTTGCTCGCCGAGGGTCTCGCGATTTTCGGCCTGCTGCTTTCCCTGTTCACTCGCGAAACCGCGGGACATGTGGAAATGGAGTCCGCGGGTGCGACGGCGACGAGAGCGATGCGCAAGCTGGTGCTCGACGTCAGCTTCCGCGACCGAACGATGTCGAGCGCGTGCCAGGCAGGCATGGTGAACAACCTCAACGACGGCATGGCTTGGGCCCTGCTGCCACTCTTCTTTTCCGCTCATGGGCTCGGGCTTCGCGAAATCGGACTCCTAGCCGGCGCGTACCCCGCAGTTTGGGGGGCCGGCCAGCTGGCGACCGGGTGGATCAGCGACCATGTCGGCCGCAAGCCGCTGATCGTGATCGGGATGCTGCTCCAGTCGCTTGCGATCGCGGGATTTGTGGTCCTTCCAGGCTTCGCGTGGTGGGTCGTAGAAAGTGTTCTGCTGGGCGCCGGCACGGCCCTCGTGTATCCGACGCTGCTCGCCGTCATCGGCGATGCCGCCCGGACTCCCGACCGGGCGACGTCAGTCGGGATCTATCGATTTTGGCGCGACGCCGGCTACGCCGTTGGGGCAATCCTGGCCGGCACCATCGCGGACGCTGCCGGCTTCCCCGTGGCCATCGTCACTGTTGCTGCATTGACGGGCGCATCGGGATTACTCGTGGCGATCCGGATGCGGGAGACCATGCCACCCGCCTTCAACAACGGAAGCCATCCGGACGTAGCACTCGCCAGCTAGCGGCGCTCGGGCCTTGCTCAGAAAAGGCATGTTGAACCCGCCGCCGAGGTCGGCGAATCCCTTCTCATAGTAGTTCTGAAGCTTTTGGCTGTGTCCGTCCGCAGCGGACGAGGGAGAGAAGAGCGGCACTCCTTGCCGTTCTCAGTGTATCGCGCACCCCGGGGCTTGCGGCAAGACCCGGGCCGTGCTGCAGAATCTCCGGCCGAAACCAAAACCTACGGGGATGGAGGTCGCGTATGGCCGAACATGCGGTGGTGGTAGCCGGCGGCGGCCCGACGGGGCTGATGTTGGCGGGCGAGCTGGCGTTGGCGGGCGTCGACGTCGCCATTGTCGAGCGACGCGCCAGCCAGGACCTCACTGGCTCGCGCGCCGGCGGTCTGCACTCACGCACCATCGAGGTGTTCGATCAGCGTGGAATTGCTGATCGGTTCCTTTCGCAGGGGCAGGTGGCCCAGGTCGCGGGGTTCGCCTGGATCCGTTTGGACATCAGCGACTTTCCCACCCGGCACAACTACGGGCTCGGGCTGAGGCAGAACCACATCGAGCGCATCCTGGCCGGCTGGGTCGACGAGCTGGCAGTGCCGATCTACCGTGGACGCGAGGTGACCGGGTTCGAGCAGGACGACACCGGCGTCGACATCGCGGTGTCCGACGGCCTGTCGCTGCGGGCCCAATATCTCGTCGGGTGCGACGGCGGACGCAGTCTGATCCGTAAAGCAGCCGGTATCGAGTTCCCCGGCTGGGACCCGACTGCCAGCAGCCTGATCGCTCAAGTCGAGATGGACCAGGAGCCGGAGTGGGG
>WNFA01007334.1_pt1 | contig 13001 bp, 15 predicted proteins | sample 5400481 | NCBI WGS metagenome assembly WNFA01 (sample SAMN13153340, study PRJNA577476) | soil metagenome | isolation source: 120 cm saprolite under Douglas fir tree site 2 hole 1 replicate 2 | place: USA:California | collected 2015-04-18 | reverse complement strand
GTCACGACGCGCGCGAAGTCCACCTGCCCGGCTTGATGGCGGCGGATCAGCTCGCGGTAGATCCCGAGCGGCGTGCTCCCGGTGGCGAGGCCGAGCACGCAGCGGCCGTTCGCGGCGGTGGCGCGCGCGATAACGGCAACGATGCGGTCGGCGAGGAGCAGCGCGAGGTCGTCGTAGTCTCGGACCACGACGGTCCGCAGATGCTCGCGGTCGCAGGGGCCCTCGACGGGCACCCGCGCGGGGCGCGGCGACGGGCGCACGATCTGGGCGTCGTCTTTCTTCACTTGGCTCTCGCTCCGGGAGAGAGGGAACCGCTCGCACGAAGAATACGTCAGGCCGCGCCGCCGGGGCAGATGGTGACGCCACACGCGCAGCGCGGTGCAGCCAGAGCATGCTGCACCGCGCCGATCCCCCACTCCGGGGCCGCCTGGCGCTACACCTTGACCTCGATCGTCGCCCCGCGGTTGTGGCGCAGGTAGAGCCACGCCATCGGGACGACCAATGTGCCGGCTGCGAGCACCGTGAGCGCGAGCAGCACGGCGGCAAGCTGCACGTCCCGCAATCGCGAAGGACGAGCGGGGCATCGAGTGGCGTGGGTCGGGCGTCGTCATGGAGACCATCGGCGGCTGGTGGAGCGGACACGCTATGCGCGGGCGGGAGAAGGGTCAAGCAAGGTCCAGTTGCTTGACGCGCCGCGCGGTTTGTCGCATATGTAATACGCGCCCCCATATTCCAAGTCGGAGCCGTCGTGACCGGCGGCCGCTCGTGCGGCTTGCCCGCCAGCGGGCGCCGTGCGCGCCTGGGAGCCTCGATGACGCAACGCGAGCCGTTCGTCGAAGGCAGGCGCGAGATCCTGCGGCAAGCGAGCGTCGCCCTGGGGGGCCGTCCCGTCACCGTCTGGGAGGTCTCGGCCCGCGCCGAGCTCGAGCCCCAGGCCTCGAGCGATCCCGCTCCCACCCACCACACCAGCAAGCTGGACGTCGACGCCACCCTGCGCCGCTGGAACATCGCGATCGTGCAGGGGAGTCGCTGGGTGGGGTGCCTGGGCGCGGCCGAGGGACAATGGGTGGTCGCCCCGGTCCGCATCCGGCCCCCCGCCCCGCCGCCGGACGGCCGGGAGCGCCGCAGCCGCGAGCGCTTGACGCTCGAGCTCGCCGGGCTGTGCCTCGGCCTGCTCGACCGCCGGGAGCCCGCGTCTGGGCCAACGACGACCGCCCGGCCCGACGCCTTCCAGGACGCCACCGCCCTTCCCGGCATCATCGCGCACGAGCTGGCGAATCCGCTGACCGCGGCGCGCGCCGGGCTCCAGATCGCGATGGAATCGCTGGGCCGCTGGACGGAGGTGGCGGCGGGACGCCGGCTTGAGCTGCTGGACGAGCTCGGGCAGGTCATCGAGGACATCGACCGGTCGGTCAGCTTCCTCCGGGCGATCAAGGACCGGGCGCGCGGGGCGCTGGCGCGTTCCGAGCGGTTCGACGCCGTGCGCGTCATCCGCTCCTGCTGCACGCTCGAGAGCCGCGTCCTCAAGGAGAAGAAGATTCCCCTCGAGTTCGACTCCACACTGGAGACGGTCTATCTGAAGGGGGATCCCAACGCCCTCTACGACCTGCTCGTCAACCTGATCCGGAACGCGGCGGATGCCAGCAGCGAGCGGCCGGCGCCGGTCCAGGTGAGCCTGGCCCAGGAGGGGAGCGCGCTGCGCTTGACCGTGCGGGACGCAGGCAGCGGGATCCGCCAGGAGGACCTGGAGCGCATCTTCGAGCCCGGGTTCACGACCAAGCAATTCGGTGAGGGGAGCGGGATGGGGCTCGTCGTGGTCCAAAGCGTGGTGCGCAACATGTTCGTCGGCAACATCGCGATCGATTCCCAGCTGGGTGGTGGCACGACCGTGGTGATCACGCTGCCGATCCCCGCCCAGCGCACCATCGATCGCGTCGGGCGCGAGTCGGCGTAACCCTCGCTGCGAGGCGCGCCCCGCTAGTCGGTACCGGCGAGCAGTCGCTCGAGATCGAGCGGCCGGGTGTGCATCGCGATCGTTCCATCGGGTGAGCGCGGCCACGCGCCCTCCGGCCGGTCGCAATACAACTCGACGCCGTTGCCGTCTGGGTCCCGGAGGTAGAGGGCCTCGCTCACCCCGTGGTCGGCCGCCCCCTCGAGCGGCACGCCCGCGGCGCGCAGGCGGCGGAGCGCGTCCGCCAGACGCGCGCGGTCGGGATACAGGATCGCGAAGTGGTAGAGCCCCGTGGTGCCGGGCGGCGGCGCCGGTGCCCCGCGTCCCGCCCAGGTGTTCAAGCCGATGTGGTGGTGATAGCCCCCAGCCGCGAGGAAAACGGCATCCCGCCCGTAGCGGGCCGTTTCCTCGAAGCCCAGCACGTCCCGGTAGAAGCGGATCGAGCGCTCCAGGTCCGCCACCGTGAGATGGACGTGTCCGATGCGGGTGCCGGGGTCGATGGCCATCACCTCTGAAACGCCGGCGGGTTCCGCGGCCCCGATTACATTCCTCGCATGAACGCGATTCCCAAGGTCCCCTCACCCATCAACGAGCCCGTCTTGAGCTACGCCCCCGGCACGCCGGAGCGGCTCGAGCTCAAACGCACCTTGAAGGACCTCGCCGCCCGCCCGATCGAGATCCCCCTGCTGATCGGGGGACGGGAAGTGCGCACTGGCAAGACCACCGACGCGGTCATGCCCCATTGTCACCACCACGTCCTCGCCACGGTGCAGCAGGCCGGGCCGGGCGAGGTGCAGGCGGCGATCGCGGCCGCGCAAGCGGCGTGGCGCGACTGGCAGGCGTGGGGTCTCGAGCGCCGCGCCGCGGTGTTCCTCAAGGCCGCCGATCTCCTCGCGACCCGCTACCGGCCGGTGCTCAATGCGGCCACCATGCTCGGCCAGTCGAAGACGGCGTATCAGGCGGAGATCGACGCCGCCTGCGAACTGATCGACTTTCTCCGGTTCAACGTGCACTTCGCCGAGCGGCTCTACGCGGATCAGCCGGTGTCCGCCGCCGGCACCTGGAATTCCCTCGATTACCGCCCGCTCGAGGGGTTCGTGTACGCGATCACGCCGTTCAACTTCACCTCGATCGGGGGCAACCTGCCCACCGCCCCGGCGATCATGGGGAACACGGTGGTCTGGAAGCCCGCCGCGACGGCGGCGCTTTCGAACTACTTCATCATGAAGCTGCTCGAGGAGGCGGGCCTGCCCGCGGGGGTGATCAACTTCGTCCCCGGGCCGTCGGTGCAGGTATCCGAGCGGGTCCTGGCCGACCGCGCGCTGGCCGGCATCCACTTCACCGGCTCGACCGAGGTGTTTCAGACCCTGTGGCGCCAGGCGGCGAGCAACCTCACAGGCTACGCGAGCTACCCGCGCCTCGTCGGCGAGACCGGCGGCAAGGACTTCATCCTCGCGCACCCGAGCGCGGACGTGGACGCGCTGGCCACCGCCATGGTGCGCGGCGCCTACGAGTACCAGGGACAGAAGTGCAGCGCCGCGTCGCGGGCCTACGTGCCCGACTCGATCTGGCCGGCGGTGCGCGACCGCGTGCTCGAGATGCTCGCCGAAGTGAAGGTGGGTGACCCAGCGGATTTCCGGAACTTCATGGGGGCGGTGATCGACCGGAAGGCCTTCGAGAAGATCACGGCCTACATCGAGGCGGCGAAACGGGCGCCCGGCGTGAAAGTCCTGTTCGGGGGCGGGGCGGACGACACAGATGGCTACTTCATCGCACCCACACTGCTCCAGGTGGACGATCCTCGGTACCGCACGATGTGCGAGGAGATCTTCGGGCCGGTGCTCTCGGTCCACGTGTTCCCGGCGGCGCGCTGGACCGAGGTGCTGCGCGTGGTGGACGAGACGTCGCCGTACGCCCTCACCGGGGCCGTCTTCGCGCAGGACCGCCGCGCGGTCGAGGAGGCGCGGGGCGCGCTCCGCTATGCCGCCGGTAACTTCTACGTCAATGACAAGCCGACCGGTGCTGTGGTGGGGCAGCAGCCGTTCGGGGGGGCGCGGGCGAGTGGCACCAACGACAAGGCCGGGAGCGTGCTCAACCTGATCCGCTGGGTCAGTGCGCGCACGATGAAGGAGAATTTCGCGCCGCCGCGGACCTTCACCTATCCGTTCATGGCCGAGTCGTGACCGGTGGAGGCACCCGGCCGCCCCTGCTCGTGCTGGTGATGGGCGGCACGTTCGCGCTGCTCGTGGCCGCGCTCCTGATCGGGTCCTTCACCCAGCCGGAGTTTCCCCCCTACGCGCCCAGCGAGCCGCACCCCGCGGCGGTCGGCGACTCACTCCTCGGACCCGCGATCTACACCGTCGATGCCCACGACACCGAGCGGTGGCGTCGATTCGACTTCGGACGCAACGCCGCCGTCGACTCCGGGCCGTGGGACATCGCTTTCCGGCGCTTCCACGTCATCACGGCACCGGGCGGCGGGATCGTCGATCTCGGCCCCGTGCCATTCGACGCGGTACGCGAACTGCCGTCCACGGGCTACCGCGCGAATGCGCCAGGACCTGACACCACGAATCCGGGGGTGGGGAAGTGGTACGCCTACTCCATGCTCAGCCACCTGCTCACCTCGAAGCACCATGTGTACGGGGTGCGCACGGCGGCCGGTCGATACGCCAAGCTTGAGCTGCTCGCGTACTACTGTAAGGAAGCGGGGACGGCCTGCGTCACCTTCCGCTACGCCGTCCAGGGCGACGGCACGCGGCGCGTCGCCCGCTAGGGAAAAGCCCCCGGCCGCAGGGACCGGGGGCTCGCGTTATCGGCGGTGGCCAGATTACTTGGGCGGCAGGATCTTGAACATCCCCGTGCCGCACACCGGGCAGATGCCCTTCAGGGCAGGGCGGCCGTTCGCCATCTTCACCTGCTGTGGGTTCGAGATCTTCCGCTTGGCCTTGCACTTCACACAGTAACCCTCATCCGCGGCCATCGGGGCCTTGCCAGCCTTCGCCATTGCGTTCCTCCGGTCAGGGGCAGGGGAGGGGGGCGGGCTGCAGCGGCTGGGGTTAGGGGCGACTTCCCCGGCTACCCCCCCGGGACGGTGACAACATAATACGCCCCGCTTAGCTCGTGGGAGCGGGGCTCACCGTGGGGGTATCGCAGAACCCGTTCCGCTTGTGCGTTCCGTCACAAAACGGCTTCGTCTGAGACCCCCCACAGCGGCACAGGACAACGACTTCCGCCGGTCTGCCATCTTTGCGGGGGGGGACCGGGAGCTCCCGGCCGTCCGGGGTCACGATCCGGACCAGGCCCACCACGACCAGCGGGCCATTCGGCTTCGGGGTGATGGTAGGGGTGGGAGCGGGGGTCAGGCCCGGGGTGGCGCTGGGGCCGGGGGTGTCGGGCATGCGCCAAGTATAGCGCGTGGCTGGGCGCGCGACACGGGCCTTGCGGCCCATCAATCGGGGCGGCTAATGTAGCTGCGCAAACTGCACGCCTGCGGCCTGGGCTGGGCCGTCCGCGTCTGAGGGAGGGACCGCACGCCCGACCTCGGCCGGCGGTACCCCCAGGCCGCTCGCGTTGCGGGAACGGGCGCGCGCGGGACAGGGTATCTTCATCCCGCGCTCATGCACACCGCCCGCTGCTCGCTGTTCTCTCCCCTCGCGCTCCTCGCGCTCGCCTGCGTCTCGGAACACGGCCCGCTCACGAACCGGATGGCGCAGTCGGCCACCCCGTACCTCGCTCGCGCGGCGCGCGAGCCGGTGGGCTGGCAGCAGTGGGGGCGCGACGCCTTCGCCATCGCCGCCCGGCTCGACCGGCCCATCTTGTTGTACGTGGCAGCCGACGACTGCCGCTGGTGCGGCGTGATGGATCGGGAGGTGTATGGCGACGCCGCGCTCGGCGCGTTGATCGATTCGCTGTTCGTCCCGGTCCGGGTCGATCGCGACGAACGACCGGACTTGGCGCAACGCTACGGCACGGCGGTGCAGCTGCTCGCCGGGTTGCGGGGCTACCCCCTCACCGTCTTCCTCACGCCGGACGGGTCCGCCTTCTTCGGCGGCACGTACTTCCCGCTCGACGATCCGGTGACCGGGCGCGGGCTGAGGCAACTGCTGCCTCAAGTCGCCAAGAGCTACCGCGAGCAGCACGCGTCCATCCTACGGCGCGCCGCCTTCGTGCGCCAGCTCGCCCTGGCCCGGCCCGCCCTAGGGCGCAGCCCGCTCAAGTCCGCCGCGCTGCAACACGAGACCGAGGCGGTGCGCGGTGCCGTGCTCGCCGCGCTCGCCGCGCACGCCGGCGTGGCGAGCGTGCGCTACACCCAGGCGGCTGACCTGCTCCTCGCCGCCTATGCCCGCACGCACGACACGACCTATCTGGCGCCGGCGCGCGCCGTGCTCGACTACATGGTCGATTCGGGCGAGGCCACGCTGGCGGCGAGCGCGCGGGACGATCCACCGGAACTGGTGCGCGCGGGGCTGGCGCGCGACCTCACCGCCGCCTGGGCTGCCACCGGCGAGCCGCGCTACCGCGACGCGGCGCGCGGGTTTGCCCGGCGGCTCGTCAGCGCCGTGGCCCGGGGCAGTGAACGCACGGTCTTCGCCGATCGCGACGCCTATGTGATCGGGTCGATGCTCGATGCGGCGCTCCTGGCGGGTGATTCGGCGACCGTCGCGAGCGGACTTGCCGCCCTCGACAGTCTGCTGCGACGCGTGTATGCGCCGCGCCGCCCGGTGCGGCACGGGGCGGGGCCGGGCGCGCCCCTGCGCGCCTTGCTGGCCGACCAGGTGCAAGTCGCTTGGGCGTGCCTCGCTGCGGGCGCCGCCACGGGCGAGCCGCGCTACCTCGCCGTCGCCGAGGACTTGGCCCGCGTGCTGGAACGCGACTTCGCTGACTCGGGGGCGGCCGGCTACTTCGCCGCCGCGGCCACGGAGGTGGCTGCAGCCCCGGCGCTCGCCGAGCGCACCAAGCCCGTGCTGGACGACCTGCTGCCGGGAGCGAACGGCGTTGCGGCGCGGGTCCTCTTGCGGCTCGGGCGAGCCACGGGCACCGCGCAGTATCGCAAACGCGCCGAGGCCACGCTCGCGGCGTTCGCAGGCGCAGTGAGCGGAGAAGCGCTCCAAGCCTCGACCTACCTCGCGGCCGTGCAGGACTACCTCCGGGACCGCTGAGCCAGTTCCCATTCGCAACGTCCGCGCTTGCCCGCCGCCGTGGCGCGCCGCCCTGCGCCGTTCGGGGCTGTGACGCCGTGATCCCCGTGCAGGTCCTATGGATATAGCGGGGCCGCCACCCGACGCGGAGGTGGTGGCACGAGTGCTGGGCGGCGACGCCGAGGCGTTCGGTTTCGTCATCCGCCGCTACGAAGCGAGTCTGTTACGGTTCGCGACCCGGATGCTGGGAAGCAACGGCGACGCTGAGGATGCGGTGGCCGAGAGCTTCGTGCGCGCCTACCGCCACCTCGCGAGCTGCCGCGAGCCGGCGCGGCTGCGCACTTGGTTGTACCGCATCGTGGCGAACCGTTGCAAGAGTCATCTGTCCCGGCGGCTGCGGGGGGAGGTCTCCTTCGACGAGGCGCCGCCGGTCGCGGATCCCGCGGACAATGAGGCGGGGCTCGAGCGTGCCGAGCAGCTCAGCCTGGTGCAGCGCGCCCTGTTGCAGCTGTCGCCCGAGAAGCGCGCCGCGTTCGTGCTGAAACACGTCGAGGGGCTGAGCTATGAGGAAATGGCGTTGATCACCGGGGACCGCGTTCCGACGCTCAAGATGCGCGTGCACCGCGCCCGGGAAGCGCTGCTGAAGCTGCTGGAGGACTACGAATGAACCCCATCGATCCGAGACTGCACGAGGTGCTCGACGGCGAACTCGACCCGGCAAGCGCGCCGGCCGAGCTCGGCCACGCGGTGCAACGGATCCAGGCGGTAGCTGCCCTGCTCGCCGCCCCGGTCCCCGCGCCGAGCCTTGAGGCGCGGGTGATGACGGCGATTCGTCGGCCCATCCCATCGCGCGCGCGGCGGCTGGTTCGCTGGCTCGTGACAGCGCGCGCGCTGACCTTCCGCGTCCGACCGGTGTGGAGCCTTGCCCTTGCGGCCGTCGTCGCGCTCCTGACCCTGTTCCCCGCGGGCCACGAGGGCCCCTATATCGGGGAGCACGAGGGTATCGTCCAGTTTGTCGGTCGCTTCCCCGGCGCGCAGTCGGTCCATGTCGTCGGCACGTTCAACGACTGGCGCCCGGAATCGATCCCGCTCGAGGAGGTCGACCACGACGGCGTGTGGCGGGCCACCGTGGTGCTCCCGACCGGAACCTACGAATACATGTTCGTGGTGGACGGGGAGCGCTGGGTCGCCGACCACCTCGCGGACCGGGTGGTCGCAGACGACTTCGGCCGCGAGAATTCCATCGTCATCGTCCGTCCGGCGCGGCTATGAGGGTGGTCCTGGCGCTCGCGCTCGTGGCGGGGCCGCTCGCCGCCCAGGACGTGCGCGGACGACTGGAGGGTCGTATCCCGAGCGCGGCGGTTCCGGCCGTCGACTCGCTGGTGCAGGTAGCGGCAGGGGAGGGGCTCCCGACCGAGCCGCTGGTGCAAAAGGCGCTCGAAGGGGGGGCGAAGCGCGTCACCACGCCGGGTATCGTGGCGGCCGTCGAGACGAGCGTCGCCCAGCTGCGCGAAGCCCGCGCCCTCCTGGTCGCCGCCGGGGACGCGCCGCCCGCGACGCCCGCCGAGATCACGACGGTCGCGTGGGCCCTGCGGCGCGGGCTGCCCGCCCCGGTCGTCCAGCGGGTCGTGGCCGCGCTGCCGAGCGCGCCCCGGGCCGCGGCGATGCACGCCGTGGCCGATCTGACGGCGCACCACTTCGCCCCGGACTCGGCGGCCGACTTGATCCTCGCGGCGATTCACGAGGGGCTGCAGGGCGAGCGGTTGCTTGACGTCTCGGCCGCCGCGGTCCACGAGGTGCAGCGCGGCCATACCCGGGCCGAGGCGCTCGCCATCGTGCGCCACGAGCTGCCCCACGTCCCCGCGGCCCCGAAGCCGACGCGCAACACCGTCGCCCGGGCGCGCCGGCCGGGGGCGGCGGTACCGCCCGCCCCCCCCTTGCCGTCCAACCCGTAGTGTACGAGTATGTTCCACGCTGTAACCGCGGAGCAACTGCGTCAGCCGCCCGATGCAGGGTCAGGCGCCCGCGGCGGCCGATTCGACGTCGAAGGCCGCGGCCAAGCCGACGGGGAAAAAGGGCAACAAGAAGATGGGTGGCAAGAAGCACAAGCCCGCGGCCAAGCCGGCGGCCAAGGACACGAGCAAGAGCAAGATGTAAGCTTGGGTCTTACGAAGTGTAGTCGGCGTTGATCCGGACGTAGTCCGGCGTCAAATCGCACGTCCACACGACCGCCTCCGCGCGACCGAGTCCCAGGTCGATGCGGAGGCGGATCGTTTTCTGCTGGAACAGGGCGCGCGCGCGGGTGACATCCGCGTGCGCCGTAGCGCCCCCGCTCGCGAGTGTCAACCACGCGCCGTCGGCGTCGCCGACCTGCAGCGAGAGCCGCTCGACGGCGAGCGTCACGCCGGCCGCGCCCGCCGCGGCGAGGATCCGTCCCCAGTTGGGGTCGGCCCCATAGATCGCCGTCTTCACGAGCGTCGAGCGGGCGACCGCGCGCCCCACCTCGCGCGCCGCCGCCTCACTCACGGCCCCCACCACCTGGATCTCGACGAGCTTCGAGGCGCCTTCGCCGTCCGCCACAATCGCGAGCGCGAGCACGCGCGCGACGTGCTGGACCGCGTCCTCGAACGCCTTCCACAGCGCGCCGTCGCGCGCGGGGTCGACGCCGGATGCGCCACCGGCGAGCAGCAGGACGGTGTCGTTGGTGCTCGTGTCGCCGTCCACCGAAATCGCGTTGAAGGTGCGGTCGGCGACACGCCGCAAGAGCGGCTGCAGCGCCGCGGGCTCGCCCGCGGCGTCGGTGGTGAGCACGGCGAGGAGCGTGGCCATGTCGGGGTGGATCATCCCCGCCCCTTTGGCGATCCCGCCGACCGTGATCATCCCCGCGGGCGTCTCGAAGCGCACGGCGCAGTGCTTGGGCCGGGTATCGGTGGTCATGATGGCGCGCGCTGCGTCGGGACCGCCGTCCGGCGACAGGTGGGTGGCGGCGGCACGGAGGCCCGCGGCGACCTGCTCCAGCGGGAGCGGCACCCCGATCACGCCGGTCGAGAGGACGAGCGCCGTGCGCGCGGGGAGTCCGGCGGCCTGCTCGGCCGCTAGCGCCATGGCGCGGGCCGCCGCGAGGCCGGGAGCGCCGGTACACGCGTTCGCCACGCGCGCGTTCATCGCGACGGCGCGAATCCGCCCGGGGCGCTCGGCGAGCAGTTCAGCATCGTAAATGACTGGCGCGGCGCGCACCGCGTTCTTGGTGAAGACACCCGCCGTCGCGCAGCTCGTGGCGCTCACGAGGAGCGCGACGTCGGGCGTGCCATCGGCCTTCAGGCCGGCGGGCGCGGCGGCGGCGCTGAAGCCGCGCGGTGAAGTGACGGAGCCGTTGGCGATCTCCGCGAGTCCCGAGGACATCGGCGGGAAGATACCGCGCGGCCGTCGCTTGTGTAACCGCTCGGGGCGTCGTATCATAGCACAACTTTCCCGGGAGGCCCGTTCGATGTCGGAACCGTTCTTGAGCTCCGACGACTACGACGAACGCGCGCATCAGCTCTACAACGAAGGACAATACGACGAGGCCATCGAGACCCTGCGACTTGGGCTGGGGCTCTATCCGCACGCGGTCGAGTTGCACGTGGGGATGGGCTACGCGCGGCTCGCCCGCGAAGAGTATTTGTGGGCGCGCCGCGCGTTCGAGGAATCGGTGGGCCTGGACCCCGAGCACGAAGACGCGCTCGCCGGGCTCGGCGAAGTGCTCCTCAAATTCGGCGACCGCAGCGGTGCCGTCGCCTGCTTCGACCGCATCCTCGCGCTGGGTTTCAAGGACGATCACGACTTGATGCTGCAGATCGGACGCGCCCTGTTCCGCGAAGCGGCGCTGGACCAGGCGCGCCGCTTCTTTCAACTCGCGATCACCGGCCACGCGGAGTCGTCGGAAGCCGCCGCCTGCGTCGGGTACGCGGCGCACCGCCTCGCCGACGAGGGCGGCGCTCTCTTCTGGCTGCGCCGCGCGCTCGAGCTCGACACCGCGCACGCGGAAGCGCGCATCTATCTCGCGAACCTGCTGTACGACCGCGGGGAATACGAAGCAGCGCTGTTTCACCTCGAGCGCACCACGCCGGGCGACCACTTCGACGGGCTCGCCATCTGGCGGCTAATCGAGCTCAAAAAGAGCGTGTATCGCCTCCCCGACGACGATCCCGAGCTGGTGCCCTGGCATCACCGTCTGGACGAGCTCGCGGGCGCGGCGGGGCCCGAAGACCTCCTGCTCGCGGAGATCGAGGCCATGGGGCCGGACGGCCAGATCCGCGACCCGCGCCAGCTTGAGCTGTTCGGCACGCTCCTCACCGAGCTGCAGGGGATGAAAGCACGCTCCGGGCTGGGCGACATCCATCGCGTCAGCACGCCGAGCGGCCTGACCTACGTGGGCACGTGGGAAGAAATCGTGCGGCAGATGAAGGACGACGCCGAGGAGTGGGCACGCGGCTCGCTCGAGCAGTTCATGGCCGCGATCGCGCACCGGGGCCGCAAAGAGACCGGCGTCGCGATCCCGGCGACGGACCCGGAAAGCTTCATCCGCGGGAGTGCCGACGCCGGGTTGCTGAGAATCCTGCACTGACGCGGGGCCCGGGGACGCACCGCGCTGGTCGCGCGCGTCCCGCGGCCCGCTGTGCCGCGCGCGCGCCTCAGCTCCCCCGCTTCAAGCCGATAGCGACCGAGAGCGGTCCGTCCCCCAGCGCCACTAGCGTAATGGCGCCGGCGAAGAGCAAGGCTTCAACCTCAAAGCTCCCCCCGCGGGGGAGCTGCACGGCGAGGATCGCCACCAACATCTCCACCGCCATCGCGGCCGCCCAGATGCGCGTGAAGATGCCGAGGACCACGCAGATCGCCCCGATCGTCTCAATCACGATGAGGATCAGCGCGAAGAAGGTCGCGAACGGAAACCCGATGCCGTGCAGGAACATCGCGACGCCCCCGAGTCCCTGGACGTGGAACTTATGCCAACCATGCTGCAAGAACACGAGCCCCACCGCGAGGCGCATGAAGAAGGCCGCGTAGGGGGTGAGCTGGTTCATGAGTCCTCCCGGTGAATGGCTTGGGTCACGGGACCGCGTCGGCGCGCGTCGGTGCGCACCTCACGCGCTCCGAACCGCTTGATGATCACCTCGAGGCCGCGCTGCGGCAGGGCCCCGCCCATGCCCGCCAGGTCGGCGAAGCAGAGCCCGACCTCGGGCACGGCGTGCAGCGCGACGTGCCCGCCATGACACAGCAGCGCGGCCGACAACCCGCGCGGCCCGAGCTCGACGAGCGGCGTCCCGGCCGGATTCAGGCCCGCGGCATTGGCGGCCGCGACCAGCAGGCCGGCGATCCCCTGCCGGTCGGCGAGGCGGGGCGCCGGGATGCCACCCAAGTCGGCGAACACGTGCTCGAACGTCACCCCTGGCAGAGATTGGCGCGGGTGCGCACCGGTGCCACGAAGGTTCCCCGGATCGTCTCGGCACCGAGCGGATCGAAGTAGAGGTCGGTGCGCTGGGCCGTGAATGTGTAGCGGCCGCTGATGATCGCGCCACCCCCGGTCGCGGCCACACGCTGCGTGATGACGAGTTGGCCGGCCACGGCACCGGTGGAGGTGCCGTGCGAGGGAGCCAGAATGCCGGCGCCGAGCCCCTGTAGGGTGCTCGCCCACGCCGCCCACGGCCGGGGAGGGAGGCAGCCCGCGTCGAATGCGCTAAGCCGCTTGGCTACGACCTCGTCCCGGCTGATCGAGTCGATCTCGAAGGTACCCGCGTCGGTGAGGGTGTCGAGCAGGGTAACGAGGACTTTCTCGGTCACGCTGTCCGGCAGGAACAGCGTATCGGACAGCTCGAATCCCCCGCGCGGCGAGTTCAGTCGGTTGTAATTGATCCCCACCGCGGCACCGC
>WNFA01009902.1_pt1 | contig 13004 bp, 8 predicted proteins | sample 5400481 | NCBI WGS metagenome assembly WNFA01 (sample SAMN13153340, study PRJNA577476) | soil metagenome | isolation source: 120 cm saprolite under Douglas fir tree site 2 hole 1 replicate 2 | place: USA:California | collected 2015-04-18 | reverse complement strand
TTCCCGGTCCCGGGCCCCACCAGGGACATCACCACCGGAAACGTAGTCGAAGGATCGGAAAGCAGGTTGGACAAATTACCCTTTTCCTCGTAAGGAACGCCGTCGAACTGGTAGCGCAGTCCCAGTGTGAGGGTAAAGTTACGCCGCACCTTCCAGGTGTCCTGCGTGAACCAGTCATATTCATGTTGGCGGAAAAACTTGTTATCGGTCGGCTGACGCGTCCCGGTCTTGTCGAAAAATCTCGCGGCCACATCTGAGGCCACGAAACCATAGAGCGCATTGGCCGCGTCCGACACCGCAATGCCGATGTTCAGTCGCCAAACTGAAAAAACGTATTGATGCCTAACTGGCGGCGGGAGGCGAAGGCGTCGGCTCCAGACTCGCGAACATTGCGGAAGTCACCGCCAAACTTGACGGTGTGAGCGCCATGCACCCAGCTGATGGTGTCCGTGTAGCTGGTCGTCCCGGTCGAGCGGACTTGTTTATCCGAGGACAGGCTGATGCAGCCAAAGCTGGTGAATGGATCCATCGCGTAGTCCGTGCCATTGCCGAACTGGTCGACCCCGTTCACGCTGTCCAGCACACTCAGGCCGGTGCACTTGAAGTTGGCGTAAATCCTGTTCCAACCAAAGGTGAAATTGTTAAGCAGGCTGGGACGGAGACTGGAGACCAGGCTGGCCGACAAACCTTGACCAATGCTCTTCTCCGCCGTCGCCCCAATATTTCCCGGCAGAATGTCATCGTGAGCTGGATTGGGGTCGGTCAAGTGCTCGTATCCGTAGCGCACGCTTACCGTCTCGCGATCGGTGAAATGATGATCAATTTTGGCTACCGTCTGATAGCTGCTTTGCCGGGACGAACTGGGATAGTGAATTGTGCCGCTGACGCCGTCAGCCGACTGCGGCGCATTCGGATAGAGCGCCAGAATCTTCTGCACGGTCGGATCGATTGGCAGGCCGTAAACATTGTTCGAACTGGACGGTGTGAGGTCGACCGGAACCGTGGTCGAGCCCAGGGTGTTGGGGTCGATATAGGTGAAGTTAAATACGCCGGTCTTGAACGCCGCGGTGGGCACAGTCGATGTTCCCGTCAGCGTCGTAATGAAGCGGTCCATTTCATCGTTGAAGAAGAAAAAAGTCTTGTCCTTACGAATGGGTCCGCCGATAGAAAATCCGAACTGGTGGCGGATGTAAGGGTCCTGAGGGCCTTCGCTGGCCCGATTGAACCAGTCGCGCGCGCCACCGAACGCATTCCAACGCCCGAACTCATAGGCATCTCCGTGGAATTGATTGGTGCCGCTCTTGGTCACGACGTCGATGATGGCACCTGTATTCCGGCCGTATTCGGCGTTGAAATTGTTGGTGATGACCCGGAATTCCTCGGTTGATTCCGGATCGGCTCCCAGCGCAGTTACCAGACCGCCGGGCACGGAAGTGTCGTTGTTGTCGACCCCGTCCAGCAGAAAGTTATTGTTGCGCTCGCGCGCGCCGTTGACCGTAATGCCACCCAACCGGCTGTTGCTCTGCGATGTTCCCGGAGACAGCAGGACCAGTTCGTAGGGATTTCGGGTGATCAGAGGTAGGTCTTTGATCGCGCGTTCGTCAACCAGATTGCTGACTTGCGAGGTTTCCAGGTCGACATTGGAAATCTGATCGGCACGCACCTCGACCTCTTCCGTGACTGCTCCCGGCTCCAGGCGAACATCCACAGTCAGAGCCTGGCCCACGGTTAGCTGAATCTCGGAGGCATGAAAGGTTTTGAAGCTTGCCATTTTCCCCGTGATTTCATAGAGCGCGGGAGGGAGAGAGGGAACACTGTAAGCGCCCGTCCCGCTGCTGGTCGCGGTGCGCGTAGCGTTGGATCCCATGTTTCTGACCGTGATTTCCGCGCCCTGCACGACGGAGCCCGCAGAATCGGTGACCGTGCCCCCGATCGAACCGGTCTGCGCAAACGCGACCGCGGCGGTCAGCAACAGAGCCATGCTCGCCAAAAAGAATTTCAACCTGTTCATCGTTCCTCCTCGTAGCTTCCCCGTTCTAGTCTCGACTCTGCGACCAGCAAGCACCCGTCCTCTCTGTCATGTAATGGACAGTAAGAGCCGAATTATTGCTGGGAACGGACACTGATCGGTACTCTACAACAGGGTTATTGTGAAATCGTAAGGGCAATTGGCCGACCAGTTCGAATGTATATGTGAAGTAACTTATTCTAAATGTCTTAACTCCAAGCCAGGAACCTGCGGATACACCGGTACTTTGGTCATTCTACGGAGTTATAGATCACGTCTCCCGGTTTCCATATTGCGACTGACCATAGCGTGCCCGGCATACTTACTTTCTTGTTATGTTAGGAGGCGAGAGAAGCTACTTCGCGGTTCGGTGGCGGTGAATAACAGTGTGCAAGAAAAACGGGTGAGGCTGCGAAGCCTCACCCGTGCTAGTTATCGTCCTCGTGCCTAGAAGCTCACGCGGATGCCGAATTGGAAGGCTCGCGGCGTGCCACTGGAGAACGAGCCGGAGCCCGATCCCACGCGCAGCGGCGCCAGCGGCCCAATGGTACCGTTGATGCTCCCCGATCCTCCGGACAGGATACTGTCGAATCCGGTGTTACCTCCGCGACCGATCGTGGTTTGTCCTACGCGGTTGTCCCGATTGAGAATGTTGAAGACTTCCGCGATGGGTTCAATGGAGAGCCTGTCTTTGATGGTGTAGCGCCAGGAAAAGCGCAGATCGGTAGTGATGAAGTTGGGATTGTTGACGGGCGAAACGGCCGGGTCAACGGTTTCAACGGTGCCGCCCAGTTGGGAGAGCTGACTCGCCGTAAACAAGCCTGCCGACACCAGGGCTTTCCCTGCCGGCGTCAACGTTCCGGCAACATTGTTGTTGAAGTTGTTCAGCACCTGATTGAGGTCTCCGGCATGCACGGTGCGGCCGTACGCCCCACGTTGGGTGCCCGGTAGAGGATCAGCGCCCAGTGTATTGAGAACGCTACCGTCGCCGTTGAGATCATCAATGAATATGTCGGCTGAGCTGTCTCCGGTGAGAGGGAGATACATGCTGGAGGGTTCATTGCTCTTGTACTGGGTGGTAGTTGATATGCGGAATCCCAACGGCAGCTCAGTCAGCAGGGACACGCCAACTTGGTGTCTACGGTCCAGGTTTGATGGGCCATAGAACGCCGTCGGGTTGTCATTAGTAACTGCGTTATCCAGGAAGTCCTGATCTATCGAACTAGTCTTGAAGCTGGACAGGGCATAGGTGACGTTGGTACTCGCATTACGGAATGGGCCCCAAGTACCTAGCTTTCCGGTGAGCTGAACCTGGAGGCCTTGATAGCGAGACAGCCCGTCCGGCTCAATGACGCTGAATTGGCGGAAGTTTGGGTTTTTTCCGCCGAAGGCAAAGCCGTCCAACCCTGAGCCGGCACCTACCCCGGCATCGGCGAAGTCGAAGATGCTTCCCCCAGCCGCGATGACGCAGTCAACATTTGCCGCGTTGGTAGCGAAAGCACACCCATTGTTACCAAAAACCGTGTTCATCGCGGCCTGAGCGGTGGGCACGCTAAGGCTGTCCGCCGCGCCGACCCGATTACGATCCACCAACATGGGGAAGTGGACGCCGCGATTCATGACGTAATCCACGTTGAGTACCAAGCCTGGCTTGATCTCCTGCTGGATCCCGATATTGAGCTGGGCACCATAGGGTGAAACGTAGTGGGGATCGACTATGCTGCCGCCACCAAACACTCCCAGGTCATTGTTGAACTTCGGCAAAGCGCCAGGGGGCGGCCAGTTCGCCGCCAATTCCGCACTGGCGGCCTTCAATAGACTTTCCGCCTGTAAGGCGAACGGAATCACAGTTCCAACCGCAGCACCGAAGCAGCTATTCCGCTTGGGAAGGGGTTGGCTGGGCTGAGCCCCAACGCACTGGGTAGAGAAATCAAACAGGGACGCTCCGGTAGTGCTCCTCGGATCGATAATGAACGGCAAAGAATTAGTCAGCGACGGAGTATCGTTACCCAGGCCGGGAGGCAGGTTCTCGGTGCGATCGAAGAGTAGATTGTTGAAGATATTGGTTTCGTAGTAGAGACCCCCGCCACCGCGGATCACAGTCTTGCCGGTCCCACTAACATCCCAGGCAAACCCGAGCTGAGGCGCCAGGCGCGCCTTGTCATTGCGGGGCTTGCCGCCTAATTCCGGATCGAATGTGCTGATCAGTGGTGCGCGAGCTAAATCGGCATTGGACAGGCCATCATCAAAGTCATAACGAAGGCCGCCATTGAGGGTAAAGCTCCTGGCGACCTTCCAGGTATCGTGCCCATAAAACCCGATGCGATTGTTGGTGAACCCGCCATGCTTGAAACCCAGCGCGGGCTTTTCGCTGCCCGCCCCCAAGCCGTTGCCCACAAACACCAGACTGACGGCATAGTTCAGTGGATCGGCGGCGCCATTTGGGTTGAACGGGTCAGCAGAAACCCCACTTCTAAAGGGAGCACGGATTTCCGGGCCAAGTCCAAAGAACGAGGCAAAACCTGCCTCATCAATACGATTATATTCGGCACCAAACTGGATGGTATGGCGGCCTTTCACAAAGCTGGCGTCATACTTCGTTTGTCGATTTTGTTGGTAAGTATTCTGTGGCGCGTTAGGATTTGGACCAAACAGAAAACCACCCAAGCCGGAAATGTTAATCGCAGCCGGTGAGTCCGGGGTTCCCGCCAGTGCATTACCGTCAACGATTCCGTTGATGAACTTAAGAAAACTAAAGCGCACGCCGTGCACCCAGCGCCCGGAACTATAATCCCACCCGGCTGCGTGAGAGTTGGCGCTGTTGGCGTTGGCAAATGCCGAGACTCCGACGCCGCCAAAGCCGGTTACACCAATGTTGTCGTCGTGGTTGAAGCGGTAGAACAACTTCATCTTGTTGGTCAGGTTGAAGTCGGTGCGGGCGCCGCCCATGTGCTCGTTCACCGGCACGCCAAAAGATCCGGTGAATTGCGGAAAGGGCTTGACGTTAGTTGTGTTCGCTCCCACCTGCTGGAGCTTTTCGTATTCCGCTTCCCAGAACCACTTGTTCTTTATAAACGGTCCACCTAGACGGCCGCCGTAGTTGTCGCGACTGAAGGGCGGTTTGGCAGTAGTCGCGGTAATAATCGGCGCGTTGTTCGCGGCAAACTCCGAGCGGCGGAAAAATCCGAAGCCGGACCCATGCAGGGTGTTGGTCCCGCTCTTGGTAAGAATGTTGACCGCACCGGAGGACGTAAGGTCGGTGCTCACATCCAGCGAAGATTGCTGAATTCCGAACTCCTGCACCGACTCGTTGGTCAGGTTCATCACCGTCGTGCCGACGGTCTCATCCGTGATATCGACTCCATCCACCTGGATACGGGTGGCGCGGCCGGAACGACCGCCGACGGAAACCCCGGTCATCTGGTTCTTGGTGGGGTCGAAGAGTCCGCCGTCTACTACCTGCACGCCCGGCGCGAGCTGGGCCAGGTCAAGAAAGTTGCGGCCGTTTAAGGGCAGATTGTCGATCAGGTTCGAGGTAACCACACCTTGGACCGTCGACTTCGTGGTATCGACGGTCACGGCCTCGGCTTGCACCATGACCTCAGTCGCGATCGCGCCCAGTTCCAGCCTTATTACCAGATTCGAGACCACGCCGACCCGGATCGTCATCAGCGTGGAGGCGGTCTTGAAACCCTCATGCTGCACGCTAATGCGGTAGTCGCCCGGCGCCAGATCGGAGATCACGACGACCCCGTCCCCTCCCGATTTCACCTCTAACGTGATGCCTTTGTCTTTGCTGGTCACGGCAGCCCGGGCATCTGGCACTGCAGCACCCGAGGGATCCAGAATCTCGACGTTTGCCGAACCGGTCAGACGTTGGGCGAAAAGGCTGGTGGCTGGAGCCAGTACGAGCAGGGCTCCGAGTAGGGTCACAAATGTTGCGAACAAGATTTCTCGCATTTCGTTACTCTCCTATCAAGAACGCACTCTTCCCCGGTACACAACGTACCCGGATCAAATTCCTATTGAGGGTGCTTTAGTGCGGGTCTGGAATAACATGTTCACAGAAGACAATTACTGTTCTTTCCCACTAAAGCACGCTGGTTTCCAAAACAGTTCACCTATAACACCTTGATTTTCAGTACATTGTGTTTGTTTCTAAAATCAATTACTGAAAACAAGAGATCGCCTCCCGCGCGTCTATGTAATTTCATATAAAAGTGGGGGAGGATAAGGAGCGAAAGACGAGTTTTATCTGTGGCAAAATGCCGCTTGTGCTGCCTCACGATCTCGGTCACGGAGTCTCTCTGTTCAATCACGCCGACTTTTTTGACGCCCATGAAGTTCTCGAGGACATTTGGCGAGCCGCCCCCGGACCGGAAAAGAAGTTCCTGCAAGGCCTGATCCAGGTTGCGGTCGCGCTCTACCACCATGGAAATGGGAATGTGATCGGAGCGCGGTCCGTTCTGAGGCGCGGTTATCGGAACTTATCCCGCTACCCCGAAGGCTTTGGCGGAATTCATTTGGCGGGTCTGCTGAGCTCGATTTCGGATTGGCAGCGCGCCCTGGACGAAGGAACGCCAGTGCCGGCGTTGCCAAAGATAGTGACCCAGTCGTCGGTCGTCAGTCGTCGGTCTTCAGGAAAAACTCGGTAAGGCAGTCTTCAGTGGTCAGTCGTCGGTCTTCAGCAAAACCACTCTTGACTTCTGACTTCACATTGCCCTCGGGCAGGACGCAAAAGGCACGCTTTCTTCTCTGACGACTGAAGACTGACGACCGACGACTAATTCCCGACGACTGCTTCACCGTTTTTTCTTCTTTTTCCTGACAACTGCGGACTGGCGACTGACGGCTTCTTTCTCTTCTCCCGGCGCCAGCACGCGGCGCACAATCGGCGTGTTCAGCTTGTATTTGCGCTCGGTTACGTTTCCGGCATCGTCTTTTACCCGCAACACGAACACCGGCAACTTGCCTTCTTTCCCGAAGTCTTCCTGTGCGACCGTCACCGGCAGCACGCCATTGAGATTGCGTTCGCGATAGGCGGTCTCGTAACGGTGACGTTTCACGTTCCGGGTGAAAACACGAACCTGGCTATAGTCGAAGGGCAACCCGTCCTTGTTTTCGGAGAGCAGCACCAGGTACTGCGGTACTTTCTTTTCGGCGTCGGTCACCTGGTCCAGCACGAATGAAGCAACCATGCGCTGGCCTTCGGCGTACTGCGCGATTTCAAGGGGAATATCGACGTCCAGCATGCGCCCCAGCACCCAACCCACGTGTCCCGGCTCGTCGCGGATGAGCCACCAGTCTTCCAGGGTGGGCGCGGGGGCGACAGCGGGTTGTCCCTCCTTTGCCGCGCTTGCAGCCTTGGCGGGGGCGCCGGCAGGCACAGGCTTTTCGCTGCTGGCACGCTGCAAGAGCGCCAGCTTCGCACCCTGGTCCACCTGGTAGAGATGCTCGGCATCGCGTTCCGGCTGAAGGTGAATGTTGGTCTGGTTGTGCGCGATGGCTGTCGCCTGAACCGGATCGTTACGCACCTGTAGCGTCAGTTTCTCGAAGGCATCGTAGGTTTGCTGGCTCACCAGGTAGCGCTGTTCCAGCCATCCCTCAGCCCCGGTTGAGGTCCGCACCCGCGCGAAACGGCGGTCTCGCGCCAGCACCTGCACGGCTTCCCCGTTTTTTACCGTCCCAGTCTTGTTGTAAACCGCCGCCACCTGGTCGCGCAGGAAGGCCTGCGGAACCGAAACATAGGCAACCTCCTGCTTGCCCCGGCTGCGTTTGCAACCGGAAAACAAGGCAGACACCAGGACGAGCAACAGACAGATTTTGAAACTACGTCTCACGGGGACAATATTAGCAGTCGTTTGGTTTATCGGTCGTTGGCTATCGGTCGTTCGTCTTTGGCCGTTGGTCTTTGGTCGTTGGTCTTTGGTCGTTGGTCGTTAGTCGTTCATTGTGTCAGGACATCCGGGAGGGCACGACTTCAGGCGTGCCGTAAGAAAGAAATCGCGAGAAAAGATAATGTGCTGTCATCCCGAGCGCCGCTCCGAGCCGCGCTGGCGCGGTAAGGACAAGCCGAGGGACCTGGGTTCGGGGTGGCGTGCAAGTACTGCCGGCAAGATTACTCGGGATGACAGCTGCTTTGGTTCACTGGAGGCGCTGGGCGACGGCGGTTTCAGCTGCCGCGGCTCGTCGTCTCCTCCCACTTTGACTCTGAACTCACGCAGTCTCCGAAGGAAATTCCAATGGCTTTGGCGGTCTGCACCAGTTGACCGTTGGGATCGACCATTTTTAACTTGCCGATGGCCTGGGCGATGTCGACGGCTTCGATGCGCTCGCTGCGCAAACACACCATTTTGCCGAATCCGCCCTGGGCGATAAGATCGACTGCGGCCACTCCGAAGCGGGTGGCCAGGATGCGGTCATAGGGCGTGGGTGTGCCTCCACGCTGGATGTGTCCCAGCACGCTGACCCGGACTTCTTTTTGAGCGCTGGTGGCAATGGCATTGCCGATCAGGTTGCCCACGGAACTGACGCGGCGGTTTTCTTTCAACTCCGGGGGAAGTTTGACGCCCTCCGCCACCACCACAATGGTGAAGCGCTTGCCATAACTCTCCCTCTTCCGGACAAACCTGCAAACGTTCTCGACCGTAAACGCGATCTCGGGGATGAGGATGACATGAGCTCCCCCGGCGATGCCGGCTTCCAGGGCGATCCAGCCCGCGTCGCGTCCCATGACTTCCACCACCATGATCCGGTGATGCGATTCCGCGGTGGTGTGGATCTTGTCTACAGCGTCGGTGGCGGTGGTCAGCGCCGTGTCGAAGCCGAAGGTGATCTCTGTTGCCGAAAGATCGTTGTCGATGGTCTTGGGCACGCCCACGATGGGCATGCCGCGGCGGAAAAGTTCGAGCGCGATGGACTGCGAGCCCTCGCCGCCGATGCTGATTACGGCGTCAATTCCCAGCCCGCGGGCGTTGGCGATGACCTCGTCGGAAATATCGCGGGTCACTTCTTTGCCGTCTTCGACAGTGCAATACTTAAACGGATTGCCGCGGTTAGTCGTGCCCAGGATGGTGCCGCCCCGGGGCAGAATGCCGCTTACCTGTTTCAGCGTGAGCTCGTAGGATTTTTCCGGCCAGATCAGTCCATCGAAACCGTCCGGGATGCCGATGACTTTCCACTTGTATTTCAGGAAGGCGCACTTCACTGCGGCGCGGATGACCGCGTTCAGGCCTGGCGCGTCGCCGCCGCCGGTGCAGATCCCAATGCAGCGGATCGCCGTCATTGCACGGTGATGGTCAAGGCACTGCTGTTGATCCCGCTAAGACTGGCAGTGACGTTGGTGGTCGCACCGGAAGTGGCAGTGGAAAGCACCGCGCCGCTCCCGTTCGTGATGGTGGCGATGACCGCCGTATTACTGCTGGTCCAGGTCACCAGGTTGGTGATGTCCTGTTGCTGGGAGCTGCCGGTAAAGGTCCCCAGCGCGGTGAAAACCACGGTCTGACCCGCGGCTGGGTTCGCGGTGGTGGTGCTGATGGTGATCGCGGTCAAGGGTCCGGTGTTTACCGTGATCGTGGACGTAGCCGTGACCGTGCCGGAGGTGGCTGTGATGGTTGTAGTCCCGGGCGGGTTGGAGATGGTGGCCGCCGCGGTGACCAAGCCGCCTGTGCTTACCGTCGCCACCGCCGAAGCGGAGGTACTCCAGGTGGCGGTGCCGGTCAAATTGTTGGTGCTGCCATCATCGAATGTGCCGGTCGCGGTCAGTTGCTGGGTCTGCCCCTGGATGAGCGATACCGAAGTAGGCGCCACAGTCAACGAGGTTAGGGTGGGATTCACGAAGAAACCGCGACACCCGGTCGCCAGAGCCAGCATCAGAAGCGTTGTAACCGCAGCCAAAAGTCGGAGTTTCCGATTGAAACCAGGCATTTTAGAAGAGTCCCGGCAGACGCACCTTGTTTGGAATCGTCCGCAAGTGGCGTAAGAGAATTGTAGCAGAGTAAAGTTTTAGCCAGAACGCGCCCGTGTACTTCCGGATGCACGAAAGTTCTAGGCTAAGCCGAAGTTACTTGTAGCGCCGGCCTTCGACTCTCGTAGCGTCGGCCTGCGGACTTTTTGTAGCGCCGCCGGCCTCCGGCCGACTCGGCGGACCTGCCCTGAGCGTAGTCGAAGCGACGCTGGAGCTACTTCTGCCAAACCTTTTCGGGACCATGCTGATGAAAGAGTCTTCCGCTTCTCTAGTCGCCTTCGGGCTCTGGCTGATTCTCTCGTGCCCCGTGGTGATCAGCCAGGATCAGCCGACTCCGACAGAAAGCAGCAAATCTCAGTCCGGCGCGCAGCCTGCGACAGCCGAGCCGCGTGCTCTGAAGCTATGCTCGGCCTGCGTCCGGGCAAACATGGAGTTTCTGGCTTCCGACGCATTGCGCGGGCGGGGTAGTGCCACCGCCGACGAACTGATTGCCGCCACCTATGCCGCCTCTCAACTGCGCGCCTACGGAATCGCCCCCGCCGGAGATCGCGGTGGCTATATCCAGCGAGCGGTGCTGCAGCAACCCAAGGTGATCGCTCCTCCGCAACTGAAATTTAAGCCGCCCGGCACCACAGAACAATCAATCTGGACGTATGGCAAGGAGTTCTCCGTTCTGCGTCTCTCGAAGACCCAGTTTTCCGGGCCATTGCGCGTGATCAAGGTTGACCAGGATGTCGCGGAAGCGTCAGGGTCCGTGGTTCTGATTCGTGGAAGTGATCGGCGTAAGCTGCGAGCCAGGGCCCTCGCGCTGGCTTCGGCGGGAGCCGTCGCGGCAATCCTGACCGCAAGCGCGGAACGGGCCGCCCAGTTCCAGCGGAAAGCCGGACCGTTGCCCAAGCTGCCGTCGAACCTCAAAGGGCAGGAGGCCTCCGATTTAGAAGCTGGCTTCAACCTGCTGGAGGTCGGTCCCGACGCCGCGAAAGCCCTTGAAGCGCTGCCCGAGAACACAACTCTGAATTTCACCGCATCCTCGACCAGTGAAACCAAGTACACATGGAACGCCGTCGGCATACTGTCGGGCAGCGATCCCGCCTTGCAACACCTTGCGGTGTTGCTCTCGGCGCATCTGGATCATCTGGGAATCGGACCCGCGGTGAACGGAGACGAAATCTACAACGGCGCGGATGACGACGCTTCCGGCGTCAGCGCAGTGCTGGAACTCGCGCGTGTGCTGGGAGCGGGCCCTAAGCCGAGACGCACCGTGATCTTCGCCTTGTTCGGCAGCGAGGAGACCGGCCGTTTTGGGTCACAATACTTTCTCCGGAATCCGCCCCTGCCGCTGAAACAAATCGCCGCCGACCTCGAATTCGAAATGCTAGGACGCGCAGATCCGGCGGTGCCACTGGACATGATGTGGCTTACGGGGTGGGAGCGATCCAACCTGGGTCCGGCGCTGGTTGAGCACGGCGCGCGCCTGGCGGGCGATCCTCGTCCGGAGCAGAATTTCTTTGCGCGCTCCGACAACTACCTGCTGGCGAAACAAGGCATCGTAGCCCAGACTATTTCGAGCTATGGATTGCACCGCGACTACCACCAGCCCAGCGATGACCTCGCCCATATCGATTTCGAGCATCTGGATGCCGCCATCGGGTCGCTGCTGTGCACAGTCCAGTGGCTGGTCAATTCGTCTTTTACGCCAAAGTGGAATGAAGGGGGGAAACCGTAGGACAGTCTTCAGTCGTCAGTCGTCAGTCGTCGGTCTTCAGCAAACACAATCAACCGCCCAGCGCGCAGCCCACCGATAACCACTTAGCCGGTGATATTGCGCTCTTGGCGATTGAGATTTGTTGCTGAAGACCGACGACTGACGACTGAAGACTAGTTCGTTCTCTTCGCCTTCGCGATTTTCTCGTCGATTGGTTTGCGGCCGGCAAAACCTTCGCTGGTGCTGTGCCAGTGCGTAATTCCCTTTTCGCCCAGCTTCCAGCAGAGCAGCAGGGTGCGGCCTTCCACCTCGCAGGGGAAGTCGAGCAGTCCGATGTCGAGGTCTTTCACCTGAACCCCGGTGGCATCAATTTCGGCCAGGGTGTCCTTCACCTTCTGGATGGTTTTCTCGCGCTCCGCCTTGCGACGGGCCATGTGGACAATGTTCACCAGCAGCCCTCCGCTGAGAAAAACGCGGTGGGCAAGTTCCTGGAGTTCGGTGTCGACAGCTTCAATCAGTTTCTTGCCGTCGATGGCGGTGCGCAGCAGCGACTCCAGAACCGGCAAAAGGCTTTCGGCTTCTTCGAGAGTAAAACTTCGGTCGGCCATAGGGGTATGCCGATATTCTAATGCATCCGGGCAGTGGAGTTGTAGCGCCGCCGTCCCGGCTGTTCTCCAGCGGGCGTCCCGCCCGCAGAGGCGAGCGGCTGGGATGCCCCGAGCGTCGCTAAAAAAACAGAAAACAAGAGACTGCCGAGCTTGCGCTCGGCCTAGCCGGGTCCCTTCACTACGCTCAGGGCAGGCTCCGACCCGGCCCCACACGGTCTTTAATCTCTATGTTTTTGCCAAGGACCAACGACCGACGGCCAACGACTCGCTCCTAAGCTATTTCCAGCATCCGGTCCAGCGCAACCCGCGCCCAGTGTTTCACGTCATCTTTTACCTTGATCTGGTTAACGACGTTGCCTTCCACCAAATTCTCCAGCACCCAGCACAAGTGTTGCGGCGAGATGCGGAACATGGTGGTGCACAGGCAGCCGGAATCGTCCAGGGTGATGACTTTCTTCCCTTCCGCGGCGAACTCTTTGCCCATGCGGTTGACCAGGTGAATTTCCGTGCCCACGGCGAAACTGGTGCCTGAGGGCGCGTCCTTGATCATCTTCAGCAGGCCTTCGGTCGAGCCGATACCGTCGGCCTTCTGGCAAACTTCCCAGCGGCATTCGGGATGCACGATCACGCGAATGCCAGGATATTTCGCGCGCACATTGTCCACATGCTCCGGCAGAAAACGCTGATGCACCGAGCAGTGGCCCTTCCACAAAATTA
>WNFA01003523.1_pt1 | contig 13008 bp, 17 predicted proteins | sample 5400481 | NCBI WGS metagenome assembly WNFA01 (sample SAMN13153340, study PRJNA577476) | soil metagenome | isolation source: 120 cm saprolite under Douglas fir tree site 2 hole 1 replicate 2 | place: USA:California | collected 2015-04-18 | reverse complement strand
CAGGCCCGAAGTGGCGAGGGTGGCGCTGACGCCGGCATCGGTCCGCACCAGGCTGGCCGATGATCCTGGGACCACGCTCCCATCGCTGAACGAACGGACCGCGGTGGTGGCCGGCGCGCCGGCGTAAACGGTCAGTGCGCTCACGACGATCATGGCCGCCGCCACGACACTGCTTGCAAAGGTTCTCACTGGTTCCTCCTCCGATTTGTGGAATTGGCGCAAGTCCTGCGCTCGCGGTGGAGTCTGGCCAGGGCGTGTAGTCGCGATCTGGCGTCCAGCTTGGCAAAACCTTGGCGGCGAGGCCGGCCCGGGCCTCAGCGCCGGCAGCGCAGGTTAGAGTGGTCGGCGAGGACGGATTACAGGCATGCCGACCATGAAGAGAATCACATGCGAATGCGGGTTCGTCGCGCGCGGCGCGACGGATGACGAGCTTGTCGAGGCGATCCAGAAGCACGCAAAACAGGTCCATGACATCGACTTGCACCGTGAGCAGGCGCTTGCCATGGCCGAAATCGAGCCATAACCCGTCAGGCCTTGAGAAGCGTCAGGTAAAGCGCCTCGGTCTCAGCGGACGGGCTGACGCCAAGCTCGTCCCGGAGCAATCGTCGGCAGCGTTCGTAGGCCCTCAGCGCCTCCGCCCGGTTGCCCAGATCTCGAAGCAACCGCATCAGGCGCTGATGTCCAGTCTCGCGAAACGGCTCGAGGGCTACGACTTCCTGAGCCAGTTTCAAGGCTACGTCGCGCTCGCCGTGCCACTGATAGAAGTCGGACTGGTAGTCGAGCGTCCGCACCAGCAGCGTTCGCAGGCGCTCTCGCTGAGCCACCACCCAGGGAAGGCTCTCGCCGGCGAGAAATGGTCGCCTGGCAATCGCTCCTGCCACAAGGGCGCTGGCGTACAGCGCAGGCATGTCGACCTTCCTTGCCGCGGCTTCCGCCTCATGAAAGCTCAGCTCGGCCTGGTGGATGTCGACCCAGGAGCCGGCGGGCAGCTGGAGGCGGTATGAGCCGAAGGAAGACTCCAGTGCAGCCGCACCATCCAGGCCGGCATCGTTGAGGAATCGCCTCAATTTGCTGATGAGTGCATTGAGGGACGCGTCCACAACCCCGGGCTGGCTCTCCCCCCACACGGCGTTCACCAACTCGTGGCGGGCCATGGGCCGGCCATGATTGAGGACCAGGAAGCTGAACAGTAGCCGGCCCTGGCGACCGGGCAGAGACGTCTCGTCGCGGACCATGTCAACGTGCTCGACGAAAACCCGGCCGGTCAGGTAGACCCGAACGGCCGGCGCCTCGCCACCGGCCTCCCGACCAGCCTTACCCGCTCCGACCGCTCGTTCCACGACGGCAGCATATGCGGGTTGAAGCGGTCTCCAAGTCACGGCGCCGCGGCGGCGGAATTGTTCAGTGCGGCGGTTCGGTTCCGGTAGTCGTGGAGAGAGCGATCGACTTCGAGCTGCCCGACCACGAGGGCAATGCGTGGCGCCTCGCCGATCACCTTGCCCATGGCCCGGTATTGTTGGTCTTCTACCGCGGGGATTGGTGACCTTACTGCAACGGGCAGTTTGCCTCGTACGCACGCAGTTGGGACCGATTCGTCGCGGAGGGTGTGAGCCTGGCAGGGATCTCGGTCGATCCGATCGAGAACAATCGCGCCATGGTGGAGAAGCTGCTGCTGCCGTTTCCTTTGCTCAGTGATCCGAACGGGCGCGTGATCAAGGAGTGGGATGTGTGGACCGACACCGAGGGCGGCATCGCCAAGCCTTCCATCTTCGCCATCCGGAAAGATGGCTCCCTTGGCTGGGCCTACATCGGGCGCGATTACGCCGATCGGCCGACAGACGACGAGTTGTTCAATTCACTTCGGGAAGGAGATTGAGATGGCGCGGGGCGATCGACCTCTACCCTTTGAGCAGTTGGAGCCGTACATGAGGGGCGCCAAGTTTGCGGCGGCTGCTTTGAGCCGGCGGCACAGGGAACACGACCCTGACCTCGCCGATGACGGTGCTCGCTACTTCGAGATGGCCGAGCGCTACCGACAAGCTGCGATCGAGACCTTCCGCGCTAAGCGCGAGCGATCTCAGTTGTAGAGAAGCTTTCGCTACTGCTCTGCCCCGAGTCTCAAGTCGGCGGGCGCATGATTCCGTAGTTGAACCCGCGGATAGCTAGCGGCTGGGACGCTTTAAGGGCAGGCACATGGGACGAGGCGAAAGCCGCCTTCGAGAGCCTGGCTCAGGACAGCGACTCGCCAGCCGCTTTCGATGGGCTGGGACAGGCTCGGTGGTGGCTATCGGATGTCCCCGGAGCAATCGCCGCCTGGGAACGAGCCTATGCCGAGTACCGCCACCAAAATGCGGACGGAGCTGCCGCAAGGGTGGCCGTGTTCCTCTGCACCGAGTACGGCCGGACACTCGGGAACTATGCCGTTGCCGAGGGCTGGCTGGCTCGTGCCAAGACTCTTGTCGCTGGGCTCCCCCCACCGTCTGCCGTCCACGGCTGGGTGAAGCTGGCGGAGTCTGAAGCGGAAATAGATCCGGCCGCCTCCTTCGAGCTGGCTGCTGAGGCGCTGGCTTACGGCAGACAGCTTCGTGACCCAGACCTCGAGCTGGCGGCCCTCGGTCGGACAGGCCTTGCCGAGATCTGGCTCGGCCAGGTGGACTCGGGCATGAGCCGGTTCGACGAAGCGATGGCGGCCGCCACGGCCGGCGAGCCCCACGATCTTCGAACTGTGGGCGACCTGTTCTGCTCCCTGATGCGGGCCGCCGAGATCACGCTCGAGATGGACCGTTTCGAGCAGTGGAACAGCGCCGTGTTCGCATACATGAGTAAGAACAACCACCCTGACGTCCTCACGTTTTGTGGCACGTGCTGCGCGGAGGTGCTGGGCGCGGCCGGCGAGTGGCAGGCAGGCGAGAAATGGCTGGTCGACACGCTCGGCGCCCTTCAAGCGAGCCACCAGAACTCTCGCTGCGTTCACCCGGCCACCCGGCTAGCCTCGCTGCGCGTCATGCAAGGCCGGCTGGAGGAGGCCGAGGGCTTGTTGCGCGGTTATGAGGATCGGGCCGACGCCGTCCAGCCCCTCGTGGCCCTTTATCAGGCTCGGGGTCAGACCGCCCTGGCAGCGGCACGGCTTCATCGCCGCCTGAATGAGCTCGGCAGAAGCACGCTTCTGGCAGTACCCCTTCTGGCCCAGCTGGTCGAAGTGCAGCTTATTCAGGGCGACCTCACGGGAGCCCACCTGACGGCCGAGACGCTCGCCGAGATCGCGAAGAGATCCGGCCGTGACCGAGCTCTGGCAGAGGCCGAGCTGGCCAGGGGCTCAGTCGCGGCGATCGTAGATGCGGCCAACGCCCCCAGGCACTTCGAGCGAGCCATACAGATATTCACGGACCACCACATGCCGCACAAGAGCGCCCAGGCTCACCTGGCCATCGCCCGGGCGCTGACAACCGCTGAGCCGGAACGAGCCGTGGAAGAGGCCCGCCAGGCCCTCGAAATCTTCGAACGGCTGGGAGCCATACGAGACGCTGATGCGACAGCTCAGTTTCTGCGTGAGCTGGGAGTCGCCGGCAGAACGGGGCCCAAGCTCCTGGGCGAGCTTTCAAAGCGCGAGGTGGAGGTACTTCGCCTCCTCGGCTACGGGCTGACCAATGCGGAGATCGCTGCTCGCCTCTACATCAGCACGAAGACCGTGGCCAGCCACATGGGCAACATCTTCGGCAAGCTCCAGGTGCGCAATCGGGCAGAAGCGGCGACTTTCGCGCAGCGCCACCTCGCTGCGAACGCGCCGCCTCGCTGAAGGCGCTGCCAAGAAAATCAGTATTTCTTCGGATCCTTATCAGGGCCCGTACTGCCACGCTCGGCTCCTCAGAATCAACCAGGAGGGCGAGGCGAATGGCACACACAGATGTCGAGGGAGGCGCGGCTCAGGTCCCGTGGGACAATCCGGTACTTCGATTCGAAGGGTTCTCGCGAGCACCGGCCGAGGTCGTGTACGACTTGCTTGCCGATCTCCAGAGCCACCTCGATTGGGGCGGGATGCGTCAGCTCGAGACGACCCGCCTGCTCACGATGACGGCACCGCACGGCCCCGCGAGCGTGGGCACGGAGTTCTTCACCACAGGTTCGGACGGCAAGGTCGCCCGCTGGGCTGACCGCTCGATGGTCACGGAGGCAATCCGTCCACGGACGTTCGAGTTCGTGACCGAAGGCCGGCGGGAAGCGAAGCCCGGCAACCGGCCCTGGTTGATGACCCTGGTGCACCGGTACGAGATTGCATCCGACGGTGGCGGCTCGCGTGTGACCTATACAGAGGACGTCACCCGCTGGGTCGGGGCGCCTGGGATTCTTCGCATCCGGGCGATCAGCCGGATCCTGTTCGGCATGAGCGCGAAATACATGCGGCGCGGATTCGACGGCTTGCTGGCAATGGCCGGGGAGTCCTCAGTCCGATCCGTCGACCACGTCGATGCCAGGAGCGAACGATGAACAACGCCTCTTCGTCTTCCTCGTCCAGTCGTTCTCCGTCACGAACGTGGCGGACGTTCCTTCAGATCATCTCAGTTGTTGTGGCGGTCGAGATTGGCCTTCACTCGTTCATCGTCAGGGAGCCCGCGGTGACCCTCGTCCTGGCGGCGCTTTGGCTCGCCGGATTCTTCTGGATCCGGCGCGGGGGCCGAGGAGGGCCGATCCTCATCGGCGTCCTTTCCTTGATCGAGTTGTTAGGAACGGTCTTCTTCTCGGACGAAGCGGCACCCGGCGTAACTGTTCCGGCCTGGGTGATCATCGTGCACGTGGTTCTCGTATGCGTTGCTCTTGCAGCTGTCGTAATGACGCTCAGGTCGCGGACGGCAGCCACTTCGTAACGACCTGGCGCCGGCTCGCGATGTCGATCACACCCAATCGGGTCCGATCCGGGTGCAGGTTGCGAGTCGCTCGGCGATCGGGGACATCGACCCCAGGGCCCGATCCAGAATGCCGTCGAGGCCGTCCAGGGCCAGCCTGTAGACGATCTCCTTGCCTCTGCGCTCGGTCTCCACGAATCCGCAGTGACGAAGACACGCCAGGTGTGTGGACACGCGCGGCTGCGGCTGCTCGACCGCAGCGATCAACTCGGTGACTGTGCGCTCACCGTCCTGAAGGAGCTCGAGGATCCGGAGCCGCGTCGGATCGCCCAGGACGCGGAAAAAACGGGCCGCGGCGGAAGCACTGGTCGGGGCTAGAATCGAGGAATACATATCTGGCAAACAGGATAACATCTCCCAATGGCCTCGTGTGAGGCCAATCCAGGAGGAAAGGCTGATGTCAGATCCGACTACCGTTGACCGCTACGCCGACGCCATCGCACAAGCGATGCCAGCGATTACCTACCGGCAGCTCGAGCTGGTCCTGGCGGCCTACAGAGCGATGCTTGCCGGCAAACCATCCGAGATTGCGGCCATCGCCGCCGACGCCGGTTGGGACTCCGGTGAAGCAGCCAACCAGCTTGCGGATTGGCCTGGTGTATACCTGGACGAGGCCAACCAGGTCATCGGATTCTGGGGCTTGACCGTCGAACCAATCTCAACCCACGTGGTCACAACGGAGGCGGGAAGCTCGTGGGCCTGGTGCGCGCTGGATCCCCTGTTCATCCTCCCCCTCGTCGGAGCGCGCGGCACAGTCGCAGCACGATCGGAGGTCACGGGTACGCCGGTCGAGCTCGACGTTGCACCCGATCGGACAAGCACCTCGTCACCGGGAGGCGACGTTTACGTTTCCTTTCTCGTTCCCAGCGGGCCTTTCACCAGCGACGTGCGGCTGACGTTTTGCGACTACGTCCTCTACTTCAACGGCAAGCCGGCCGCGGATCGTTGGACGAGTGAGCATGCCGGAACCACAGCAATGCCGCTGGACGACGCTGCCGCGATCGGCCGCGCCATGGCGGAGCGGCTTCGCCAGGCGAGCTCGGATCAGGCTGCCTAGAAATGGTCAGAGACAAAAAGCACGACTACGACCTGATCGTCATCGGCTCGGGGTCGGCCGCCTTCGCCGCGGCCATCCGGGCGACCGAGGCCGGAAGCACCGTCGCGCTGATGGAGTCGAACGTCGTCGGCGGTACGTGCGTCAACGTCGGCTGCATTCCCTCCAAGGCGATGCTTGCTCCGGCCGAAGCCTACTTCCGAGCCGGCCACCATCCATTCGTAGGTGTACAGACCTCGGCCAACGGCTTCGACCTTGGCGAAATGGTCGACTCCAAAGCCGAGCTGCTGGACCAGCTGCGGGAGGAGAAGTATCTGGGTCTCGCCAGGGAGTATGGCTTCACGATCTGCCACGGCTTCGCGGAGTTCGTCGATGCGGACACGATCGAATGCGCGGGCGAGCGCTTTCGGGCGAGGGCCTACCTGATCGCAACCGGCGCCTTGCCGGCGGTCCCGCCGATCGAAGGCCTGAAAGAGGCCGGGTATCTGACCAGCACCACAGCCCTGGAGCTGCGCGAGCCGCCGCGCGAGCTGGCTGTCATCGGCGCCAACGCCATCGGCCTGGAAATGGGGCAGCTGTTCATGCGCCTTGGCAGCAAGGTCACCTTCCTCGAAGCGATGTCCCGCATCACGCCGCTCGAAGAACCGGAGGTGTCCGAGACGATGCATGCGATCCTCCAGGAGGAAGGCGCGACGGTGCTGACTGGCGTGAAGATCAGATCTGTCCGCGGCGACGCTGAGCGCCGAAGGTTGAGCTTCGAGAAAGGTCGCGGCCACCGCGAGATTACGGTCGATGAAGTCCTGGTCGCGACCGGACGACGGCCGAACACCGATGGGATGGGACTCGAAAGGGCGGCGATCGAGCTGACCGAGCGTGGAGCTATCAGAGTGGACGAGCACCTGCGCACGACCAATCCCCACGTTTGGGCGGCCGGTGACGTGACCGGACACCCGCAGTTCGTCTACGTCGCCGCCTACGAAGGCAACCTGGCGGCGCGCAATGCGTTGGAAGGAGCGGACATGAAGGTCGACTTCGCCGCATTGCCAAGGGTGATCTTCACGGGACCGACGGTCGCCTCCGCAGGACTTACTGATGAGCAGGCCAACGCCCAGGGGATCGAGTGCGAGTGCCGCGTGCTACCGCTCTCAGCGCTACCCCGCGCCTTGGTCAACCGCGACACTCGCGGCTTCGTCAAGATCGTGGCCGAGCGAAAGACGGGGCGAATCATCGGCGCCACCGCGGTCGCCGACGGCGCGGGCGACGTCATCCTGGCGGCTGTTTATGCGATTCAGTTCGGCCTGACCACCGATCAGGTTGCGTCGACCTGGTCGCCGTACCTGACTTTTGCCGAAGCGTTCAAGCTCGCAGCGCAGACATACACACGCGACGTGTCCAAGCTGAGCTGCTGTGCAGCATGACGACGAAGATTCTCGAGACCCCAAGCGATTCGCAAGATCTGATAAGGCGGGCGTCGTTTCGATTCCTGCTGGCACGTTCGGAACCAGTCGAGGCGAAGGAGCTGGCCGCGGCGACTGGCATCAAGATTGAATGGCTGTCCCCGCTGCTCGATACCCTGGACGCCGCGGGGCGAATCCGGCGCGACGGCGGCGGGCGGGTCGTTGGCTCGGCAGGACTCAGCGTGATACCCGATCGGCATGAGATCGAGCTCGATGGACGCAAGTTCTGGACGTGTGCGCCTACGACATCCTTGGCATCTTTGGAGCCTTGGGTGCCAGCGGCCGCGCACTCTCACCAAGCCCCGGTGCAGGGACGATTGGGGTCGACTTCAAGCACGGCCGTCCGGTGAACAGTGATGCAGTCCTCTTCAGGCCGGACGAAGGGCTGATGAGCTGCTGCGAGAACGTCTATGAGGAGTGGTGTCCCAACAGCAACTTGTTTGCCGACGCTGAGCGCGCGAGTCGATGGGCCGGGGAGCACGGGCTAGGTGGCCGAGTCATGGGCCTCGACGAGGCTTCCGATCTGGGGACGGCTGACTGGGCCGGCGTGGTCTGACCTAGCGAGTGGTCTCCCGTCGTACGAACAGAGTTGTGCCCGCGACCATGAACACGACGAACATGGCCGCAAGCACGGCGATGTTCGTTGTGGGGCTGAACAGCACAACACGGCTGTACTCCGGGGTGCCCGAGAAGACCACGCCCCGCGCGAGGTCGATCACGTAGCGCATCGGCGACAGCAATGAGAGGGCGGCCAGGTACCAGGGCAGGACGTTGATCGGGCTGATCATGCCGGCCAGGAAGTACTGCGGCAGGAAGACGAAGTTGAAGATCTGGTTCGAGGCCCTGGTGTCAGACATCGTGTTCAGCAAGAGCAGCCCGAATGCGCCGCCCATGAAACATGAGAGCAGCGCCACCGGCAGCAGCAGAGCGACGTGCGTCGGCGTCAGGGGCACCCGGAGCATCCATGCGAAAAGCACGAATGGGATCACCTGGATGAGTGCGACCATGGTCTCGCCGGCGATCTTTCCGAACACGATCGAGTAGCGCGAGACGGGAGAGACGAAGACCTCCTGCGCGAAATCGTTCTGGCGATCCTCCATGAGCGACGTCAGTCCCTGGGCAGTCGACTGGAAAAGGGTCATGCCCAGGAAGCCGGTGAACGCGAAGCCGATGAAGTTGAAGCCCGCGGACTTTCCCAGGTTGAGCTGCAGCGTTCCGCCGAGCAGGAAGATCATCGTGAACGGAAAGACCACGGCCGCCACGAGCCGGCCTGGGTCGCGAGAGAACTTCAGCACGTCGCGTCCCGCGATGGCGGCCATCGCGTTCAGCTCAAACATCTTCAGCCGCCAGCAAGCGGAGGTAGGCCTCTTCGAGGGTCGCCGATTCGGTCCGCAGCATGGTGAGCGGTTGGTCGATCGAGTGCACCACTTCGTACGCGGTGCGGCCGTCCAGGCGAACCACGAAGTGGCCGTCCTCGCTGAAAGGCACGTTGAGCGCATGTAGCCGGTTGCGAAGAGAGCTGCGATCGGCCGCGTCGATGTGCAGCGTCTCGTGCACCAGTTCCGACTTCACCTCGTGCGGCGCGCCCATGGCGACAACGCGACCGTGGTCGATGATGCAAACCCTATCGGCGTCCTCGGCCTCGTCCAGCTGGTGTGTGGTGAGGCAGATCGTGATCTCGCGCTGCTTGCGCAGGTCCCTGATGTACTGCCACAGGTTGCGGCGGCTGGCGGTGTCGAGGCCGCTGGTGGGCTCGTCCAGAAACAGAACCCGCGGGTGGTGCATGAGGCCGCGGATGATCTCGAGCTTGCGACGCATGCCGCCGGACAGCCGGCGGACGGGCTTGAAAACCTCAGCGCCGAGGCCGACGACCTCAGCGAGCTCTCGGATCTGGCGCCGGTAGGCGGCCGGCATGAGGCGGTACAGCGGCCTGTACGGATAGAGCCGGTACAGGACCGCGTGGAACCGGACGTTCTCTTCGCCGGTGAGGTTCATGTCCAGCGACGCGTTCTGGAAGATGATGCCCACCTCGCGACGCACAGCGCTCGCCTCGCGCACCACGTCGTGCCCGGCGATCTTCACGCTGCCCGACGTCAAACCGAGGGTGGTGGTGAGGATGGAGATCGTGGTCGTCTTGCCGGCACCGTTCGGTCCTAGCAGCGCGAAAAACTGGCCGTGCTCCACGTCGAAGGTGACACTGTCGACAGCATTCACGGTGCCCTTCCGATACCGCTTTACGAGGTCGCGGACCTCGATGGCCGGTGCCATTTCTCAGGCTGCGCTATCGCCCTCGAGGGCGGTGAGTAGCGACCAGCAGTTCGAGATCGAGCGGACCACCGTCAACGTCAGGATCCCGCCAAGGATGTAGAAGCCGCCACCGACTCCGGTGATAAGGCTGACCGACGCCAGCACATAGATCACGCGGAACGCGATGGTGAGCGCGGAACCGGGCGTGATCCTTGCCGGCGCCCGGTAACGCAAGTTGATCGCGAGGAAGAAGAAGTTGATTCCGAGAATCTCCGCGCCCATCAGCACGGGAGGCTGCGGCGCGAGGACGATGGCCGAGATCACGATCTGCGTCGTCAGGATCACAAGCACGACGATCGCGCGCGGCTTGTAGATCGGATGGGTAAGGATCTGCTTGAGGTGCATCGAGAGCGCGACGAACAGCAGGCCGGTTATGGCCGCGTTGGCCGTGCCGATCATGATGTAGAAGTTCTGCCACGCGGCCGGATCGTTGCCGGCGTTCATCGCTGCTGGGAATCTTAGAGAGAGGCCTTCACTGCCAGGCGAGGCCGAGTCGCCCTAGGGGTGAGCCGCAGCCTTGGTTTGCCGCTCGCTCAGGTGGCTGGTCCGGTGAGCACCATGCCCAGGCCAACCACCACCATGAGCCGGTTGGGTTGAGGGCCGGGGAAGTTAGTGAGCTACTCCCAACGGATCCGCGACACGCTCCAGTACGAACGCCTCGACCTCTTCAGTCTTTCCCTTGACCGCGAATCTTCCGAGTGGGCGCACCGTGGCTACGTCGCGAATGAGTGCGTACGTGGGGGCCGATACCACGACCTGGCCGGGGGTCGCACCGGTCTGGAGGCGGGCCGCGAGATTGACGGCGTCGCCGTGGGCGACATAGTTCCGCAGTTGCTCGCTCCCGACGTTGCCTACCAGCGCTGCGCCTGTCGCGATCCCCACACGGAATCGTGGGAGCGAAGGATCCTCAGCGACGATTTCCTCGATCGCGCGCTGCATCTCCAGCGCCGTCCGGGCCGCGGCGAGGGCGTGGCGTGGCTGTTCGACCGGTGCGTTCCATACCGCCACGATCGCGTCGCCGGCGAACTGGATGATCGTGCCGCCATTCGTGAAGATCACTGGGACAACCGCACTGAAGTAGCGATTGAGCGCGAGGACCGTCTCGTGCGGCGGCCGACTCTCGGTGAACGGGGTGAAGCCGGCGAGGTCGGCGAAAAGAGCGGTTACGTCGCGGTTCTCGCCGCCGAGCGCCGCACGTCCCGGATCGGACAGCAGCGACCGCACGATCTGCGGTGAGAGATACTGGCCGAAAAGACGGTGCACCGCAGCGAAGGCCCGATCGCGCTCGCGCACGAACGCGTACAGGGCTGCGAAAACCGCTATCGAGACTGCGCCGATGTTGACTATGAACATGCTTCGGACGAGCCCGGCAGGAAGGTTGTTCGTGGTGCGCAGAGCTCCGCCGAAGGCGCCGACGGCGATGACCAGCACAACGTAGGCGACGAACCAGCGCAATGCTTCGCGCGGACCCGCGAAGGCGAGAGCGCCTAGCGGCGCGAAGAACGCCCATAAGGCGACGACGCTCGAGGGGACGAAGCCACCGAGCGCGACCATGAGTGCGAATGGAAGTACGAGCATCAGGCTGAGCTGCGTGATCCGGAAGATGTCGTAACGCCGGGTGACCGTAAAGATGACGATGCTCAGGAGGGAGATGACCGTGTACGCCAGAGGAATGGCCCCTCCGAGCGGTTCCCCGAACGCGACATAAACCAGCCCCCAGACGATGGCAAGCACGCTTATCGCCACCGCCAAGCCGACGAGGAGCGCGCGCCGCAGACGCCCTTCCTCTGTCTCGCCTGGGGTAGCGCCGATCGTGGCAAAAAGCGCAAGCGGGCTGTCCATCGGGCTGGGTTCGCTAGATGCTAACGCGGCGTGCGTGCGCCGGCCGAGTGTCGCACTTAGTAACCCCCCAGCTAGAACGCCGCCTGGCGTAGGCGCCGTTCATGTCAGTTGTCCCTGTTGAGGACCTCGCGCAGTTTGCCGGCGAAGGCTTCGGGTTGACCTGGGGATCCGTACTCGCCGCCCAGGAAGCCGCCGTGGTGACTGGGGAACACCGTCGCCTGCTGACCCAATAGTTGGGCGGTTGCTCGCGACGAACGTCCGGTGAATGTGTCCCTGGACTCCTCACCCACGGCAATCACTATGCGCGTCGGCGCCGCGGTCAGCGCGTCGAGGTCTGGCCGATAGCTGCTGACCGCCCAGGACCGGTCGGAGAGCAGAGGGTTGTCACGCGAGCCGTCGTCTTCCGCCGTCATCCCGAATTGGGCTGGATCCGGCGCGGGTCGGGCGAAGTAATCGTCAGTGAACTCCCCGGGCCACGTCGTCATCGCGATGAAGGCGGCCATTCCTGCACCCGACCCCTTGGCTTCATACGCGTCACGAACGCCGGCTCGGGCGCGCTCGGCGGCATCGGCATCCGGAAGCACTGCAATGAGCGGCGGTTCGTGCGCCACCAGGCAGGTCACGTCGTTCGGGTGTGCCGCCACCAGCGCGAGCGACGTCACCGCGCCGCCACTGCTCGCGAACATTTCGACGGGTCCGGCGCCCAGAGCCTCGATGACGGCGTGCACGTCGCCCGCCTGGACAGAGGGTGTGTTGTCGACCCGGCCGTCTTTGCGGATGCTGCGGCCGAGCCCGCGCGGGTCATAGGTGATCACGGTTCGGTCGGGGAAATACGACGCCAACGTGCTGAAGCCGCTGGCGTCCATGGGCTGGGCGATCATGAATAGCGGTGGGCGGCCGTCAGCGGTGGGCAGCTGGCCACGGACGTCGTAGACGATGTCGGCCTCGGTCGTTAGGAGCGTGTGAGTCGTCATATGTGTATTGACATGTCCATGGCTGAAAACTCATCGGACCATCGCGAGAGCTGGGCGCATGGTCGGCAGGACGACTCCTTGCCACTCTCAACATACAGCGCATCGGGGGGCTTGCGGCAAGACCCTGGTCGTCCGGCATGATCGCCGGCCGAAACCGGAACCTACTTGAAATAGGGGTGGCGCATGGCCGAACACGCCGTGGTCGTAGCGGGAGGCGGCCCGACGGGGCTCATGTTGGCGGGCGAGCTGGCGCTGGCCGGGGTCGACGTGGCCATTGTCGAACGGCGCGTCAGCCAGGACCTCATCGGCTCGCGCGCAGGCGGTCTGCACTCACGCACCATCGAGGTTCTCGATCAGCGCGGAATCGCTGATCGGTTCCTGTCAGAAGGGCAGGTGGCCCAGGTCACCGGGTTCGCCTGGATCCGTTTGAGCATCAGCGACTTTCCGACCCGTCACCCGTACGGGCTCGGGCT
>WNFA01003521.1_pt1 | contig 13010 bp, 8 predicted proteins | sample 5400481 | NCBI WGS metagenome assembly WNFA01 (sample SAMN13153340, study PRJNA577476) | soil metagenome | isolation source: 120 cm saprolite under Douglas fir tree site 2 hole 1 replicate 2 | place: USA:California | collected 2015-04-18 | reverse complement strand
TGTCACGACCTTCTATGGGCGCGTGTGGGAACTGAACCTGTTGAGCGAGTGGGTCGTCCAGGAACGCTGTCGGGTGGTGAGCGTGCTGGGCTTGGGCGGCATTGGCAAGTCGGCGCTGGCGACGCAGGTGATGCACCGGGTGGCGGAGCACTTCGAGGTGGTCATCTGGCGCTCCCTGCGCGATGTCCCCAGCTGCGAAGCGCTGCTCGATGACTGCCTCCAGGTACTTGCTCCCCAGGCGCTGCGCGACGTGTCTGCTAGTCTCGAAAGACGCCAGGGCCTCCTGCTGGAATGCTTGCGCAGCAGCCGTGTCCTGCTGGTCTACGACAACCTGGAGTCGTTTCTGGAGGAAGGCCAGGACACCGGCCACATGCGTCCCGGCTACGAGGGATTCGCCCGGGTGCTGCGCCGGATTGCCCAGACCGAGCATCAGAGCTGCCTGCTGCTCACCAGCCGGGAGAAACCGATCGACCTTGTACCGCTGGAGGGCAGTCGGGCACCTGTGCGTACCTTGCGCCTCGCCCGGTTGGACGCCGACTCGTGCAGACAGTTGTTGGCAGAAAAGGATGTCGCAGGCACCGCCGCTGAACTAGCGCGGCTGATCGAGGTCTACGCGGGCAATCCGCTGGCCTTGAAAATCGTGGCGCAGACCATCGTGGACCTCTTCAATGGCCAGGTCACACTGTTCCTGGAGCAGGGTGAGGTGGTCTTTGGCGGGGTGCGTGAGCTGCTTGACGAACAATTTGCGCGCCTCTCGGCCGTCGAGCAGACCGTGCTGCTGTGGCTGGCGATCCTGCGCGAGCCGGTGAGCCTGGAGGAACTCCAGGCGGCGCTGGGCGCACCCCTGCCACGCTCTCAGGTGCTGGAAGCGGTCGATGGCTTGCAACGGCGCTCGCTCATTGAGCGGGGCCAGCTCCAAGGGAGCTTCACGCTGCAATCGGTCGTGCTGGAATATGTGACGGCGCGGCTCATCGCTGAGGTGACCGGCGAGATCAAGCAGGGCAGGCCGGTTCGCCTCATCGAGCATGGACTGGAACTGGCTACCGCCAAGGAATATGTGCGGCTGACCCAGGAGCGCCTCATCGTGACTCCCATTCTGGCGGACCTGCGCAGCGCCTACCCTGTGCGAGCCGCGGTAGAGGAGCAACTGCTCGCGCTGCTGGGCCAGCAGCGCGAACGGGCTGACTACGCCCAGGGCTATGGACCGGCGAACCTGCTCGCGCTGCTACGAATGCTTCGTGGGCACCTGCGCGGCCTGGATCTGTCGCAGCTCTCCATGCGAGGGGCATATCTCCAAGGGGTCGAGATGCAGGATACGACGCTTTCGAGGGCTCTCCTGCGTGAGACGGTCTTTGCCGAGGCCTTCGATGCCATCTCAGCGGTCGCCATCAGCCCCAACGGGCAGTACTGGGCCGCAGCCAGCAGGCGCGGGGAAGTGCGGCTGTGGGAAGAGGCAGGCCAGACCCTGCACCTGGTCTGGCAGGCGCATACAGATGGTGTGCCAGCTCTTGCTTTCAGCCCGGATGGACGCACGCTGGCCAGCGGGAGCTGGGATAACACAGTCAAGCTGTGGGAAGTCGCCAGTGGCGCCCTGCTCTGGACAGGTTGGCATACCAACAATATTACCAGTCTGGCCTTTGCCCCCGATGGGCGCCTGCTTGCCACCAGTGGAGGCAATGATGCGATGGTCCATCTCTGGGATCTGCACAGTGGCACGCACCTCAAGACGCTCTCGCAACCTGATCCGGTATCTGCGATCGCCTGGAGTGCCGATGGACATTTGCTGGCCAGTGGCAGCTTTGATGGACCGATTCGGTTGTGGGAGATACAAAACTCGTGGCCAGCGACCTGCATCGCGGTCCTCACGGGGCATACGAACTGGGTAATGGGACTGGTCTTTGCCTCCGACGGCCGCACCCTGGCCAGTGCGAGCTGGGATGGCACAGTCAAGCTGTGGGAGGTGAGGGAAGAGGGAAGCCAACGCCTGCGCCAGACGCTTGCAGGGCCTACGGCCAACGGACGCGTGGCCTGGAGTCCGGATGGACGTACGCTGGCCAGTAGCAGCCGTGACACAACGATCTGGCTATGGGATGTTGAGCAGGGAAGCGCTCGGGCAGTGCTGCGGGGACATACCGCCGATGTGTACGGCCTGGCCTTCACCCCCGACAGCCGCAGCCTGCTCAGTGGCAGTGACGATGGCACCTTGCGTCTGTGGGACGTAGCGAGCGCGCAGTGTGCGCACGTCGTGCACGGCTACGTGTCCTCCCTCCTGAGCATCGACTGGAGTCCGGATGGCACGCAGATCGCCAGTGGAGGCACGGATACGCTGGTCACCGTTTGGGATGTGACCGGTGGCACACCGCTCACAGTGTTGCGCGGACATCGCTGGACCGTGTCTGGGGTGGGATGGAGTCCCAATGGGGGGATTCTGGCGAGTAGCGGGTGGGATAATACCATCCGGCTGTGGAACCCGGCCACAGGGACCAGTGTCGAGGTCCCAGGGAATCTCGACAACCCCGATACCATCTTCTTCAGCGTGGCGTGGAGTCCGGACGGGCACCAGTTGGCCAGCGGAGCGTTTATATTCGGCGTGCTGGTGTGGGATGTGACGGCACGCTCTGGGCGTTGGGTTGGGCGCCAGCTCCCGACCAGGATACGTCACGTGGCTTGGAGTCCGGACGGCACACGGCTAGTGGGCGCTGGCGATGATGGCGTCGTGTACGTGTGGGACGCCTGGGAGGGCACGCTCCTGCAGCGGTTGCCGGGACATCAGGGCAGAGTGAACGACGTGGCCTGGAGCCGCGACGGGACACAGCTGGCCTCTGGTGGCCGCGTGAGAGACGGTGGGGAGCTGTTGGTGTGGGATGCGCAGAGCGGGGAGCGGATGCGCGCCTTTGTGGAGCATCTGGGGATGGTCTCTGCGGTGGCCTGGGGTCTGAGCGGGGAGCTGCTGGTCAGCGGAGGCAGTGACGGGAGGCTTAGCTGGTGGGATATGCTCAGCGGGAAGTGCGTGCAGGTACGCCAGGCACATCAGGGGACGGTGCAGTCGCTCAAAGTGAGTCCCGATGGGAGCAGGCTCGCCAGTTGCGGGGACGACGGGGCCATCAACGTCTGGGATCTTGAGAGCGGCGACCAGCTGCGCACACTGCGGCGTGACCGGCCCTACGAGCGCCTGGATATCAGCGGGGTGAAGGGATTGACTCGTGCGCAGAAGGCGTCGTTGCGAGCGTTGGGGGCGATTGAGAGCTCTCCTGAGAAAATCGCCCAGGAAGCTCCATAGGTATGGCCAGTGCTGGCTACCTCGAACATCCGTTTGGAAATGAAGTGGGAGAGACAGATTTCAATTGCTCTGACTGATCACGTTTCCTGATCTCACGTGAGGTATTCCTCTTGACAATCCCTGATCACACGTGGCAATGTATACCCTGTACAAAGCTTACTAGCATCGCCTGTTTGCCTTGTGTATCTCACAAAGGATAACGATAGGCTGACGAACGTCAAAAAAATGTAGTAGGAACCCTGCCTGGGGGGCAGGTATCCCGATTTATCGTGGGACTGCCCCTTGCGGGTACCAGGCCTAGAACACGAGTCATGCTCAACATTCTGACTTGAGGAGGATACGATGCCAAGCGTTGATCAAACGCGTCTCATGCTGATGAACCGCTATTGGAATGCAGCCAATTACCTGACCGTCGGTCAGATCTATTTACAGGATAATCCTCTGTTGAGAGAGCATTTACGTCCCGAACATATCAAACCGCGACTCCTTGGGCATTGGGGAACATCACCTGGTCTCAGTTTCATTTATATCCATCTAAATCGACTCATCAAGGATCATGACGTGAACATGATCTACCTGGCGGGGCCTGGGCACGGCGGGCCTGCAGTACTCGCGAATGTTTACCTTGAAGGGACCTACACAGAGGTCTACCCGCATATCACGCAGGATATGCAAGGAATGCGCCTGCTCTTTCGCCAGTTCTCGACACCTGGAGGGGTCCCAAGCCATGTGAGTGTTCCTACCCCAGGCTCCATTCACGAAGGAGGTGAGTTGGGCTACGTCCTTGCTCATGCGTTTGGTGCAGCCTTCGATAATCCTGATCTGATCGTTGCTGCCGTCGTCGGTGATGGTGAAGCCGAGACCGGTCCACTCGAGGGGGCCTGGAAGTGCATCAAGTTTTTAAACCCCGTTCGTGATGGCGCTGTCTTACCCATTTTACATCTGAATGGGTACAAGATTTCTGGTCCAACCGTCCTGGGGCGTGACGTTGACGATAGGATAGAGAAACTGCTCTCGGGGCATGGCTACGATGTTCACTTTGTTGAGGGCGACGATCCCATGCGTATGCACCAGGCATTCGCTGAGACCCTGGACACCTGCTATACGAAAATTCGCTCGTATCAAGAAGAGGCTCGCACACACGGATTCACGAAGGTACCGCCCTGGCCTGTTATTGTCCTGCGTACTCCCAAAGGGTGGACCGGACCGAAGGAGATCGATGGCGTTCCTATCGAGGGCACATTTCGTGCACACCAGGTACCGGTCGCGGATGTGAAGGTGAACCTGGATCATTTGCGACTTCTGGAGGAGTGGATGCGCAGCTATCAGCCAGCAGACGTGTTCGACGAGCAGGGGCGCCTCGTCCCTGAGCTTGCGGCACTCGCGCCGAAGGGGGACCGTCGCATGGGGGCCAACCCGCATGCCAACGGTGGCAAGCTCCTGGTAAAGCTCGATCTTCCCGACTTTACGGAATATGCGATCGACGTCAAGAAGCCTGCGACAGAGCGCCACGAATCGACACGCCAGATGGGCAAGCTGCTGCGGGACCTGTTTACAAAGAACGCTACACAACGGAATTTCCGTTTCTTCTGCCCTGATGAAACCAACTCCAATCGCCTCGGGGATGTCTTTGAAGTGGAGAACCGCTGTTTTATGGAACCGATCCTCCCAACGGATGACCATGTCTCTCCCGATGGGCGCGTGATGGAGGTGCTGAGCGAACATCTCTGTGAGGGCTGGTTAGAAGGCTACCTGCTCACCGGACGGCATGGGTTGTTTGCCAGCTACGAAGCCTTTGCGATGGTCTCGGTTTCGATGACGGTGCAGCATACAAAGTGGCTGGAAGAAGGCATCAAACTGTCCTGGCGACAGCCGATCGCATCGCTGAACGTGCTGCTGACATCGACCTGCTGGCGCAACGATCACAACGGGTTTAGCCACCAGGGACCGGGCATGATCGATAACCTCCTCACGAAGAAAGGCACGGTCGCGCGCATCTACTTGCCGCCAGATGCAAATTGTCTGCTCTCCGTCACCGACCATTGCTTGCGCAGCCGTGACTATGTCAACCTGATTGTGATCGATAAGCAACCGCAACTGCAATGGCTCACTATGCAGGAAGCGGTCGCCCATTGTACGCGTGGCTTATCGATCTGGCACTGGGCCAGTAACGATGAGGACGTCGAACCAGATGTTGTGCTGGCCTGTGCCGGTGACATTCCCACACTGGAGACGGTGGCTGCGGCCTGGTGGCTGCGTCACCACATCCCTGAACTGAAGGTACGCCTGGTCAATGTTGTTGACCTCATGACGCTCTACCCGCCGTTAGTCCATCCACATGGAATCGACGAGGCCACCTTCATCGAGCACTTCACTGCTGATCAGCCGGTCGTGTTCGCCTACCATGGCTACGCACGGGCGATTCACGAGATTATCCATGGGCGTCCGAATGCACCGCGCTTCCATGTACGCGGTTTTATCGAAGAGGGAACGACAACCACGCCCTTCGATATGGTCGTGCTCAATGACATGAGCCGCTATCAGCTCTGCATCGAGGCCATGCGGCGTGCAACGCGCGTGCAAGCAATGACGCCACCCTTGATTGCTGAGTGCAATGATCTGCTCGCCAGGCACCACACCTACGTGCGAGCCAACTTCGAAGACATGCCGGAAGTGCGTGACTGGGTGTGGACGGACTAAAGGCCTGGTACCCGCAAAGGGCACTGTATGGAGTACCAACCTCGTGACCCTTGCTGTGTACGTACATCGTATCCCTTGTAGGTGCAGCAGCGGCGCTCATCGAGAGGGTACGATGTTGGTACCTAACATGGGTCACGATGTGGGTAACCCATACAGGCACCAGTACACTGCCAAATGTAGTGGCGCCCCTTGCGGGTGCCAGGCTTGTGAGAAGGCGCAGACATATATTCGCATCATCCTACCAGGGTCTGTATCCTATAGGGTGAAAGCTCTTCGTACGGGCGTGATTCATCACGCCCCCGTTCCCATGTCGAGCGGCCCGCGGGGCGTGATGAATCACGCCCGTACGAACGATCCTCTTCCATTTCTACCCTGTTTCACCTCGAAGGATGGAGATCCTCCTACCAGCGATGGTGGACCTGGGAGCGAATGTATCTATCGTAGACCTCTCGCACGCGTTGCATCGTTTCGCTGCTCAGTGCGGGCAGTGAGGCAGCATGCACGTTGTCCTCAACCTGCTGCGTGTTCTTGGCTCCAGCGATGGCGCTTGTCACCTCGGGAAACATCAAGATCCAGCGCAGTGCAAACTGCGCCATGGTCGCGCCTTGCGGTACGAGCTTCCGCAGTTCCTCAACGGCTTGTAAACCCGTCTCGTAGTCAACGCCTGAGAAGGTTTCACCCTGGTCGAAGGCCTCGCCGTGACGATTGAAGTTGCGGTGATCGTTGGGAGCAAACCGAGTCTCTGGGCGGAACTTGCCAGTCAGCATCCCACTGGCTAACGGCACACGGGCCAGGATACCGACCTGGCGTTCACGTGCAGCAGCAAAGAACTGTTCCGACGGCTTCAGACGGAACATATTGAAGATAATCTGGATACTCTGAACATTGGGATACGTAATCGCTTTGAGCGCCTCATCTACGCGCTCCACACTCACACCATAAAAGCGAATCTTGCCCTGTTGCACCAGGTCGTCCAGAACACCAAAGACCTCTGGCATGTCGTAGATTTCGGATGGAGGACTGTGAAGTTGCAAGAGGTCAAGCGCCTCTGTTTCCAGATTGCGCAGGCTGCGCTCGACGAAAGCGGTCAGGTTCTGGCGGTTATAGCCCGATGCGACGTGGGGGCTGAGCCGCCGCCCTGCCTTCGTTGCGACGATCAGGTGCTCGCTGCGTGCCTGGCGGACCTGAGCGATCAGTTGTTCAGAGTGCCCATCGCCGTAAACATCGGCGGTATCGATGAAGTTGATTCCCAGATCGATGGCTTTGTTAAGGGCTGCCAACGACGTCTTGTCGTCCGTGGTGCCCCAGGCATCACCACCGATGCCCCAGGCCCCAAAGCCGATGGCCGATATATTCCAGCCGGTGCGTCCCAATGCACGATACTCCATACACGTCTCTCCTTTTTCTACATTGAAAGGGGGCTTCTCGTCCGTTTCAGTATCTACAGTGTATAATGGCTGGAGCCCTTTTGCAATGTAAGGAACGCACCTTTGATGGACCCTTACCGATTTTCTTCGTGTCTATCAGCGCCTTTGCTCACTGCAATGATTTCTTGCCTACTCACTATCTCTGTTAGGCCGATGTATCCTTCATCGAGGGATGATACCCGCACCGCCTCATCGCTCACCTGCTCGACCCGTCCGTGCCATTCCCGGAGCGGATTGGTAGGCTGCTGATTTGGGCTCAGCAGGTAGATGATGAGATCACCCACAGCAATCTGCTGGAAGGCCTCTTGGCTGATGCAAGGTCTATCAGCACGTGATTGAACACGTTCCCTGGTCATCTGACAGTTCCCTTTCCTCTTTAAGAATGGGAGGTACGCTCAAGCGAGCATATCCTTGAAAAAGGCTTCACGACGGCAAGATTCTGTGTCCACTTGACACCATTTGAGCGAGGACACCCTCGACACGGAATGGCTCGGTCTTTTTCAAAAGTTCCGAATGTCACACACCAGCATCCAACATCCGGGAAGGGGGAGAAAAGGTTCGCCCCCGTGCCCCATCCATGCATCACGAAAGAAGCGCATTCCTCTTTAGTCCTCCTGCTTAGAACAGTATCACGGGGAGATACATTTGTCAAGACTTTGTCATAAAAGTAACAGCTTTTTTCTGAGTGATGTATCGAAAATTTTCTAAAAGTATTGCCAGGTACCTACAATACAGTATACAATGAAGACTCAAACATAGACTCGACATCTCGGGTACATGAAGGTATACTAGGGAGTAGAAGCCTACGTGCAGCTTGCAAGGAAGGAGCGAGGATCGGTATGCCAGAGCAGCGCCACTATGCCTGGCGTGTCATTGTCGGCCAGGTCGCGAGTAACACAAGTGCTAGGGAACAACTGGCAGGCCAGCTTGGCGTCAATCCAGTCACGTTATTGCGCTGGGCGGGGTTTCACAAAACAGGGGACGCAGAAGAGCAGCAGCGAGCCATCGAACCGCGTAAGGGATCTCTGATCAAGCTAGTCTTAGCACTTCCCGAGCACCGAGAGGCGTTGATCGCTTCGCTCATGGAAGAGTTTCCCTTTATGTTCAAGCCGGAGGATTTCCAACCTGATGCGCGGCCGATATTTGAGCCCACCACCATACCAGCTATTTGCTATGAGGCCGTGCTGCAGGCGACTGCAACACTTTCAGGCGGTATGCGCTACACGACCGTCTTCGACCACCTCCTCCGTTTTGCATTGCTGCAACTCGACCCCGAGCGGCTTGGCCTCTCGGCTATCGTCGTCCAGTGTACGCCGCCAAGAAGCGGAGAGAAGGTGCGCAGCCTGCGGGAGCAGTTCAGGATGGGCACCCCACCGTGGCAGCCGAGGCGCGAGGAGCGCAACCTCTTCCTTGGTGCCGAATCGCTGGCAGGCAAATCCGTGGAGACGAGGCAACCATATGAGGTCGAGGACATCCGCTCTTATACGGGGCTTCTCCCGATCCATAGAACGAAATACGAGGTCAGTGCTGCAGTCTGCCCCATCATCCGGATCGGAGCAGTGGCAGGGTGCCTCCTCTTTTCGAGCACGCAACCCGGCTTTTTTACCCATGAACGCGCCAAACTGATCGAGAAGTATGCCTACCTGGCGTTGGAAGCATTCGACCCGCAAGATTTTTATGCACCAGAGCACATCGAGCTACGTTGGATGCCGGATGCGGAGGAACAAGAACCGATGATCCGCCTCATGCCCAAGCAGATTATGGATCTGCTGAGAACAGGTCAGGTGACTAATCGAGAACGTGCCGAACGAGAGATCATCCATCAGACCGAGGAGAATTTCATCTACCTGGCTTCGGTTGCCAGCACAACAGAGCCTCTCGAACAAGAAATTGCATTGGAAAGGTCTTGATCATGACGAAGAGAAAAGACGACCAACAACTCTATTTACCCGACACCGAACACCTTGCAGAGATGTCCCGTCTGATGGGCCAGGGGACGTTACTGACCCAGATAGCTGGAGGGCTGTTGCCCGAATACCCTGATCTTTCACAATTCGGGCGCGTCCTCGACGCTGCCTGCGGTCCCGGTGAATGGGCACTCGAGTACGCATTCAAGTCTCCTAACACCGAGGTCGTGGGGTTCGACATCAGTGAGCGCATGATCGCCTATGCAACTGAGCAAGCGAAGGAACTGGGCCTGGAAAACGCTCACTTTCATGTCATGGACATTCGATTGCCTCTCGACTTTCCTGATGCGTCCTTTGATCTGGTGAACGCCCGAACGGTTGCAGGTGTGTTGCCTAGAGCAATCTGGCCGAAGTTCGTCCAGGAAGCTGGGCGCATCGTGCGGCCAGGGGGAGTGATTCGTCTGACGGAAACAGACAACTGGAGCATCACGAATAGCCCCGCCTATCAAGAACTCTGCCATCTGGCGTATGCAGTAGCCCATAAAATGGGGGTAGGGTTCTCTCCTGATGGCTCGGACTGGGGAATCTCAAACATGTTGGGTAAATTCCTCAGAGACGCGGGATGTGAAAACATTCGGGAACGAGCATTCAGTATCAATTTCTCGGCAGGAACAGAAGCGCACATGTCGATGTACCGCGAACAGTCGGCGTTTCTCCGGTTGGCGAAGGATAGGTTACTCGCAAATAGTCCATTTGACCGCGCTCGGTATGACCAACTCCTCGGACAGCTTGACGAGGAGATGACGTCACCGGACTTCCGGGCAATCTCTTACTTTCTGACCTGCTGGGGAGAGAAAGGCGATTCATCGAAAGATGAAAGGCAGGGCAACGAGAGAAGTTCTGATTAGGCTCGGACGAGAGAGCCATCGCGCCGAGCGCAACTCGTGTTCATTCTGGGTGGGTTGACCGCGTTCGGGCCATTGTCCATCGACATGTACCTGCCAGCTCTGCCATCGATCAGCTGCTCCTTCGTCGGCTACGCACTGTCATGTGGCCTGGCCTTTGCTGCCATGTTCGCCTATATCTCCGGCTCCCCATTCGTCCTGCAAGACATTTACGGCATCTCACCCCAGTTGTTCAGCGTTATGTTTGGCATGAATGCCTTCGGTCTGGTGACCGTCGGCCAGATCAACGGGCGGCTCGTCGGTCGTGTGCTGCCGATCCGGTTGCTGGCTATAGGGTTTCTGACAGTTGCCAAATAGCATGAACTATCGTATACTATCACTAGTTCTTTTGATAGAGGCGATAGGTCCATGGCAAAGCAAGCACAGAAGTTGTTCCGAGTCGGAGCAGCCGCCCATGAATTGGGATTGCACCCAATGACCGTCCGACGATGGATCAAAGCTGGGCGTATTCAGGTGGTACAGGTGGGCCGCGAGATGCGCATTCCGCGCTCGGAGATCGAGCGGATGGTTGGCGCATCCGACGAGCGGCTTCTCGTCCTCTATGGGCGCGTCAGTGGGCATGGACAAAAGGACGATCTGGAGACGCAGCTTGAACGTCTTCAGGCATGGGCACGAACCGAGCGGAAAGGGCAAGAAACGCTGGTGCTCTCCGATATTGGCAGCGGCCTCTCCGCGGGGCGCAGACACCTCCAGCGCTTACTCAAGCTGGTCTGTGAGGATAAAGTGGCAGAAGTGGCCATCACCTACGAAGATCGTTTAACCCGCTTCGGACAAGAATTTTTGGAAACGCTGTTTTCTTGCTTTGGCGTGACGCTGACTGTCTTGGAGCCAGGGGAAGAGAAAACGCCGGAGCAGGAGTTGACGGATGATCTGCTCGCGCTCATCGCCTCGTTTTCTGGTCGCTTATATGGCATGCGTTCTCACAAACAGAAGGAGCTGCTGCAATGCGCGACAGCCGTCCTCACCAGCCCCTAACCTATGATGTGCGTTTGCCAGACGAAGCCCAGGCTGATGCGCTTCGGCTCTTAGATGCAAGCCGAGAGGTAGCCAATGCCGCCCTCACGCTCCTGTGGTCCCACCTCGATGACTTCAAAGCAGATCGTGTTGGACCTGCCTGGAAACAGGTAGGCAAGTACATGGGCTCCCCGAAGTCACACGGAGATCGGCAATGGCGATGCGAAAGTGAAACCGTGGGGAGAATTTTACGCCAACAAGCTGAACGGAAGAAAGCTTTTGAATTGATCCAACCCATTCTCTCCAATGGTTTCATTCGCCCCAAGACGGAGAAGCGACCCGCAGGCAAGAACCGTCCTGCGATTAAGGAAGCGATAGGGGCACTGCAAAAAAGCCTCGAAGAGGATGAGACCAACTTTGTGGCCTTGCAAAATGTGGTGGAGCAATGCTGCAATTACTTCTTCCAGTCTGATCAGTTTCCCGAAACGTACGAAGAACTCCAGCCGATCCCTTTCCTTCACATCGGATTGCTCACGTATGCAGGCGATGATGGGAGCGAAAAAGGCCAGGCCTATCGTTTAGCCCTTGATTTGGATGCGGGAACGGCGCGGTTCCGGTTCCGCTATCCCGACGAGGCAGGAGTCTGGCACTGGCGGAAGGTAGATACGATCATTCCCTTGCCTGAAGTCGTCAAAGAGCGCCTCACGCGCGGGAAATTGATGGCTCCCACCCTGCGAGAAGAGCAACGAGCGGATGGCTCGCGGACCGCGGTGCTCGACTTTATCATTGAGGTGGAGAAAGCGGACCTCCCCGCCTGGGAAAGCGTCGAGCGCGTGCTGGGAGCCGATTGGGGTGTGCACACGTTACTGACCGCAACAACCGTGGACGAACACAGCGAGCAAGTAGGGAGGCCATTTTTCCTCAACACTGGCGGGTTTGATGGCAGGCAAGCCCGAACCCGCCGACAAATTGATGAACTCAAGAAAAAGGTTGCCAAATATGAAGAGCAGCGGGATGCTTTGCCACCTGATCACCCCAAACGAGCATGGTTCAACCAGAAGCTTGCGGTGTGGCGTCGGGAGATGGATCTCTGTTGGCGCAAGTATGAACAGCGAAATCGCGCATTGGCCCATCTGGCAAGCAATGTGTTGTTGCTCTTGTGTCAGGTGCATGGCTGCTCGCTCCTCTCGATGGAATCGCTCAAGACATTGAAAACAACCGGTCGAGGGAGGGGAGTACGGGGGAGATGGAGAAACTATCGCAACAATACGACCATCCGTGGAGAGATTTGGCGTTTGTTGCGGTACAAGTGCCATCTGATTGGCTTGCGGTTCCACACCGAACAGCCCCGCGGCACTTCCCACACCTGCCCACGTTGTGGCCATCCTGCCAAAACCTATCGCTCGCCCTCTGATCGAATAGAGGCAGTGAAATGGGGGCGGTGGATGTTTTGTGAGAGCTGCCACTACAATGGCGATCGTGATTATTGCGCCTCGGTCAACATTGCGCGACTCGGCGTCACCTACCTTGTGCAAATGAAACAGAAAAGCCTCGCGCGATCTTGCTCGATCACTGACCCACGGGTCAAGCCTGTGTCATACACTGGTGCAGGCTCGGCGTTGCTGTTGCCGCCGACGGGTTCTGATACCCGCCCGAGTGTTTCGGGAAAGAAGTGTTACTATCCTGGTTGGCTTGGTTCTGCATTCCTCCAGTCGTCTCAGAAAAAGTCCGTTTTTCTTCGACTGAGTGGATAGCTGAACATTGCAGAGGATAGTTC
>WNFA01010444.1_pt1 | contig 13016 bp, 17 predicted proteins | sample 5400481 | NCBI WGS metagenome assembly WNFA01 (sample SAMN13153340, study PRJNA577476) | soil metagenome | isolation source: 120 cm saprolite under Douglas fir tree site 2 hole 1 replicate 2 | place: USA:California | collected 2015-04-18 | reverse complement strand
GGTGGTGGACGCCGCCGGTCATGTTCCACCGCGTTCAAGTAGGGCGCATCAACCGGTCTTCCGTCTTCGCGCCTGAGACGTTCGGCAACCTCCTTTTGTGTTAGACCGGCCCGCTTGCGAGCCTCCGTAACCACTTGCCTAAATGTTTTCACTAGCAGTCAATGAGCCTTCTTGGCCAGTTCAACGGATCCACAGTAGTGCAGCGGTCTTCTTCATCAGGCCTGAGCGTCGGGTCATTCACGATGCTATTCTCTAACGGCGAGTTCCCGGCGCTTAAAGCAAAAGTCGCCTAATCTACTTATGCGAAATTCAATTCTCCTGACCTGGGCCCGAGCCTATTCGACCTCCCGCGAAGGATTAACAATCCTTTGAGGTGACTTGGCCGTTTTGCATGACCGGCAATGAGCCAGCCAGGTCCAATCTCGTGATGCGTAAAGACCTGTCGTGCGCCTTCGCGTTGACCTCGTGCCATGAGAAGCATGTTTCGGGTTGCACCTCGTCGACCGCCCGCAGGGCGCGAACACCGATGCCATCCGCGGCACCCACTCCATGAATCTCTATCCCTTGTTTATATCAGACGGCGTGGAACCAGCAGGTTTCCAACGGAGACCTGCACCGGCTCTCCATTCTGATTCAAAGTCGTCGTTCGCAGTTTAATCAGCCCGAGGTCCGGGTGCGACTTCGATGGTCGCACCTCGAGCACTTCCCTGGCTGCCAGACCGCGGAATATAGTGTGCTGCGCTGCCGCTGCGTCGAGATGAAAAGGCTGCGGAAGCGAATTCCGCAGCAAAGCTCTTGATTCGTTCTTCGTCGATGCACAAGCGGTCAGAGCTAAAGGTCTGTCCCACGGCGAAGTCCACGAGATACCGGTGAAACATTCTGCGATCCTCCGCAATTTCCAGCCGGCCATTTGAGCTGCGTGATGCGGCGCCGTCCCGGCCCCTGTGTTGTGGGTTTTGGGTCACTAAACAGTGCGTTACATTAAGCGGCCAGGCATTTTGGGCGAAGCCCTTATTGGGCAATGGTGTTGAGCGGTTGAGCACTTGAGTCGGCTCGCCGAGATCGTTCCACTGGACATCGCGAACCGGGAGCACCGAGTCATCCGGGCCACGATGGCGAAACTATTCCGCAGAAAGCCCTGCCTCGGCTTTGCCTAAATAATCGCTCATTTTGCCCGCTTTTTTGGGCAAGTCCCCAGGGTTTTTGGGCAGGCGGCTGGCTACTGGTTTCATAATTTGGTTGTGGATTCTGGCAGGCACCTTTTTCTATCCAATCTATGCCACTGCGGGAGATTTTCATGATCGTCAGAGGGCCACCAACCAAGTTGGGGCTATGGACGATTTGAAGACCGATCAGTTTCTTGATGGCCGGAACCACACCGAGCTTCTGCCAGATCTCAGGTTCTCGTGTCAGCTCAGCATCTATGGCGTCCTGTGCCCCAAGGCGGAAACTTCCTTCCTCGCTCGAAGCGCAATTCTTACTTGGGCAGTCCACATGTTGCGGTGTCAGAACGAATCTACTGGCGTCGCTGAATGTACTGGCGTTGCTGTTGCGTTCGACCACAAAGTATCGAACCGACGCTCTGATCTGGTCGTGATCCACGCCAGCAAAGATGATCTCGACCGCAGGTTTGTTCAAAACTCGGTCTGTAAAATAAGTCGGCGTCGATACCGCTACGAATGTGAGAAGCGGAACGAGGTCGCTCATGATGCGCGAGTCAAACCTTGCGATCAGGTCGTCAAAATCGCTCGTAGAATTCACAGCGTCAAAAGCAACCTGATTCACGTCGAAGTTTACAGGAACTTTTCCAATCGTCTTGGTAAGACCCGAGCTAGCCCAGACAATATTCTTGGCCTGTCCGATCTTGCATCTGAACCGTCGAGTTTCACCTGTCTTCGAGCCGGTCATCTTGCTGTCGGCACCTATCACGATGAACTGCGGGGTGCGGTACGCGATGATAGCCGTATCCGCCCCAACTCCGCGAGCCACCAAAGAACAAACGATGACGCTGAAAATTATTCGCATAAACACTAAAAGTTCCGGGACGCTCCATAAATGATTCGATCTACGTCAAGGAAAGTGTATCGCTCAGCATCGGCGCAATGCCAAGCTCGCTGATCGAATGAACTAGGCACACGATATTGTGATCCACCACCTTTCAACAGGGCTTCGTTGATCTGGGCGATTTCCGTCTTGCGGCGGATGAAGTCGCCAAACTTGCGCTTCATCGAAGAGAACGCCGACTCGACATTGCTGCGCTTGTGGTAGTGCGCGGGGAATTCATCGCGCCTGAAATTGTAGAAGTGGAACAGCCGATCCCAGGCGGGCGCGGGCATGTTCGGCTTCGACTTCGAGTTGTTCCTGAACGGGATGAAGGGCGCGGCTCCCATCTGATCGATGAACGCGATCATCTCGCGGCTGCTGTAAGATTGTCCGCCGATACTTCGGCCATCGTCAAGTTTTTGCCCAGTCTTTTCGAGCAAGGGCTTGAACTACGTGATGTCGTGGCGGTCGCGGTCACGGTCGCGGAGGTCACGATATGCGTCTTGACGCCGATCATCGCGTGGACCTTGATGTAATCCCGCACGATGACTTGGTCGTGGCCATATTTGGCCGTGAAGTGCCGGTAGAAGCGCTGCAAACCAAAGCCAGTAGAGTCTGCCGCGAAATCCGATTCGACTGCGCGAAGCGGCAAGCTGCTTTTTGTGATGAGGCTCTGGATGATCGGCATGACCTGCTCGGACTCGATTACGTTGGAGATGCTGTTATAGCAGGGCGCGCGAGAAATAAGGCCGTGCGCTTCCGCTTTGCGCAGGTCGGTCATGAATCTTCGTGCGCTGACGGTCGAATAGACCTTGAAGGCCGCAGTAAACAGCGCGTCGCCAATCGGCAGCCGTGGACGACCTCGCTGTTGCTCCGGTTCGGGGATTTCGCCGCACAGGTCGCGGAGCAAGCGGCAGAAGGTTTCCTTTTCGCTGGTTTGCGCAGCGTTGTCGGCTGGCCAGTTCGTGGTCGACGGCACGATCCAAGTGCCGTTGCCCTTCTTCACGATCTTGGCCGTGGCCGCGATTGCGAGTCCCCTTTGCTGTCGTGCGTCCATTATCGACGAGATTTCTTTCGTGGGGTAAGGAGTGAACCCCTAAAACTGGACAGCTAGGCAGGTACGAATTGGACCGCGCGACGGGCATATCGGAGGATAGGCCATGGCCCGACGTCGGGGTTTTAGTTCGAGTTCAAGCGTCCTTGCCAAAGAATTTCTCGACGGCCGGCGGTTCTGCATGCGCTTGCGCGCCGAAATAGCCTTTCACGCAATATGCTTCGGCTTTGGATCCGCAAGTACGAGGCGGGCGAGTTCAGCGATGAGCTGGCCGAGGCCGTGCCTTTGCCGAGTACGAACCATGTCACATGCCAGCGATAAAACTGTGCCAGATCGCTTGAAGTAGCAAATCTAGGTGGAGGACGACCGAGATCGTCGGACTCGAACAAGCCTACCCTATAATATTTTCGTCTACATAATGCTCGAAGACCGAAACGCATAGTATTTCGTGTTTCTTTCCAAGTAGCGAGTACCGCTTGTTCACCCCTTCTCAGATAGTGACATCCTGCATTCTTTGCAGTTGCTACAAGCTTTGGTCGGCGCCTGTGAATTTGTTCCCACCGGTCTTCAGGTTTATGTAGGAGCACCGGCTGGCACATGGCTTGCTAGGGTTCCCATGCAGACTCGAACTATGATCAATCTCAGGCCACTAGTCACAATTATTACGACGAAACAAGATCGAAGCCTATTTAACGACCAAATGACATCCGAAAAGCGTGCTGAGGGCACTCGGAATGTTCATCATTTTTATCCCTGCTAGAGCATACTACTCGATTCGGATGATCCCAGTAACGGTCGGTTGAAAAACAACAACACGTTCCGCCCAGATACTGATCGTAATGTGACTTGAAAGATACTCAAAGCAACCTAAAGCCCTAATAGAACTCTTTAGAGGGCAGAGGGTGTATCATGAAATGTAAAGGAATCGGCAAAATCTTGAGTGTTGCAATCGCCCCACTCGCTGTGCTGTTAATCAGTGCATGTGGCACAAGATTCCCTCAGAATCCCCGACGAAGTGTTTTCCAGACGGACTGCAGCGGTACAGCGTGTCTCGCCGACGGCTCGGAGGCTCACGTGGCCCTTCTCTCACCCAACACCGGCAACACGAGATCCGTGAATGATTACCTCGTTCAGTGTGGCGAACAGGCGCGAATGGTTCATCATCAGATCCAGAATTGTCGGGCAATAACAGTTATCACAGTGCCGTTGGACTACGGAGACTCTGCAACCGTCCCACATACCCCTGGTCGCGGACCCTCCGATTTTGAAAATCCAGCTAAGTAATTCGTTCGCCTTTGCCCGTGCGTCTGAGACAAAACGTGGGGCTTGAACTGGCATCCCGACTAGCGATCGAGCGGCCGGCATGACGGTTGCCCAGCTCGTATTCGGAAATGGCGTGGACGGGGCACGGTACAGTGCGGCGCCAGCCGGAGCATTAACGAAAATTGTGGATGACATCGTTTCAGTGAGAACTTCAAGATGCGGCCAGAGAAGAGGTCCAGAACCCGACTTATGGCTGCAGGCAATTCTCCTTCACAACCTTCATAAGGGAGCGGAAATCGATGGGCTTATGGACTACAGCCTCCGCTTCAACATCGCCCACAAGCCCGCTGCCCGTTACGACCACTACGGGAACCGATCGAACCGATCGGACCCTATCGTCACGCTTTTGCTGCGAGAGGAATTCCCAACACACTCATTACCGGCATTATCAAATCCAGGATGATGAGGGCGGGTGTCATCCCGGTCAAGCAATGGAGTGCCCGGCGGCCGTTCTCAGCGCATACAACCGCCTAGCCTTCATTCAACAGCAGCTCCGCAAGGGCCTCGCGGGAGTCGGCCTCGTCATCAACCACTAAAATTGCCAATTTTTCGTTGGGATCTTTCATTTGGCATTTGCCTAACCTGTTCATCGTTCCAGGGGAGGACAAATTGGAGGGAGGCAAATGCGTTCACGCAAGCCATGTGCCGTGATGATCGAGATTGTTGAAGCGGGAATTAGCTTGATTCGTCGAGCTTTAGGCAAGAGGTCTATTCCGTTCGCGGTGAGATGGGATCTGGAAATTTCAAAGAAACCGCCAAGAAGTGCCATCTACTTGTTGCCGGTGTCGCCGGTATGGCCGATTGGAAAAACAGAGTCGGCGTTGTTGTTCAGTCCGTCTAGTAACGAGGTAGGCTTACCGAGAACGTGGTTCCCGAATCTTCTGACGAAGTTACTGAAACCGCTCCTTTGTGCGCTGAGGCGATCTCTTTGACGATGAAGAGACCCAGCCCCAACCCTGTTGGGTCCTGAGTTGAGCTTCTGCCTCGAACGAGCGGATCGAACATCGTCCCCAAAAGTTCTTTTCGTATCGGTGGTCCTTCGTTGTGTACCTCGAGGAACACAAGATTTTCTTCGCCGTTAACGCTCAGTCCAACCTTTTTCCCGGCTCCATGCTGAACTGCGTTCGTCAGCAGATTCGACAGCAACTGTTTCACCCTTTCACTATCCCAATCTCCATCCAAATCGCCCTGCATCCGGACATCGACCCAAAATTCGCGACTGGCCGACCGAACTTCATCGGCAACTTCCCGTGCGAGGGTTCCTAGATTCGCTCTCACCGCGTGATCGGCATCGAACTTCCTAACCGACCGCGCGCGAAGTCGAGGATGTCGCTCACCATACGGTTCAAGCGTTGCGCGCTGCTCACTATGCGCGACGCCGTACCGAGTTGCTTTTCGTTCATGCCTTCCGCTTCAACAAGTGACGACGCGCTTAGCAAAATGGAATTGAGCGGATTGCGCCGTGGCCCAACATGGCAAGAAATCGATCGCGGTATCGAGCCTCACGCCGTTCGTAGACGGGCACTGTTTCTGCGACGGCGCGATCGACGGCTTGGCCGAACTTAGTTATCTCTTCTGCTCCCTGGAGAAACCCATCCGGGTCCATTGCACGCCATAGGCGCAGTATGCAAGCACGCAAAGCTCGGTATTCCGCCATTATTTGAACAAGATCAAATCCCGATTCGATTCGCAGATCGACGTGAGCGGCTGCGACACACTCGATTGGTACGGGCGTTCCCTCGCCCTTTCCTTTCGCTTGCTGCTCAAAAGCAAGCTCAGGCCCGTCGATGTCTTCAGCGATGGATCGAAGGATTGATGCGACATGAACTCGAAGAACCATCGAGGCAGATCGCCTTCTGCAGGGAGAGTCTTAGCAAACTCTTCCCACTCTCGAACGATCCTTTCGGTGTGAGCCCTAATGAATTCCGATAGTCGCACCACTCGCCTTCACATCGATCAACAGAGAGTATCGAGAGGGCATCGCCAGTAAATGGCGCTCGCGCTTGCCTTTACGCATATTCCTGTAGAGGTCATGCATTCGCAGCAGTCGGCGCTGGGTCTCCGTTCTTCGGGGCAATCCAGCTATACAGTATCGGAATCACGTAAAGAGTGAACGGCATTGAGGTAAGCAATCCGCCGATGACGACGGTGGCGAGCGGGCGCTGCACTTCAGCTCCAGCGGAGTGCGAAATAGCCATCGGAATAAAACCAAAAAGAGCCACCAACGAGGCCATTAGGATGGGCCGCAGCCGCTCGCGTGATGCCGAGGCAATCGCTTCGTCGACGTCTCTGCCGGACTCGCGTAGGCGATTAATCTCCGAAACCAGCACCACCCCGTTGAGGACCGATACGCCGAACAACGTTATGAATCCAACGCCGGCCGTGATTGAAAATGTTAGGCCGCGAAGCAGGAGTGCGAAGATCCCACCGCTCGCGCCGAGCAGGACGTTGCCAAAAATGAGCAGCGCCATCCGCATCGAGGAGAAGGTGTTGTACAGCAGCACCAAGATCAACAGCAAAGCGGCCGGAACCAAGATCATCAGGCGATTCGAGGCACGCTGAAGATTCTCGTACTGTCCACCCCATTCGAGCCACCAGCCCTCGGGCAGTTCGATTTGCTGGGCAATCGCAGATTTTGCGGCCGCGACAAAACTGCCGAGATCGGTTCCCCGTACGTTTGCGGCGACCGTGATGCGACGGCTCAGATTGTCGCGCCAGACGGCGACCGGTCCCTCACTCAAGGTGATGTGGGCGAGCTGCACCAGCGGGATGAGCGCGCCATCAGGCGCCGCCACGCTGATGTCTTTGAGTTGATCGAGATTCTGCCGGGCGGTCTCCTCAAACCGTACCTGCAGCGGGTAGCGAGCCTGCCCCTCTACGACCTGGCCCACAACGTGACCGCCGATTGTTTCGATCGCATCGAACACGTCGGACGCATTTATTCCGTAGCGGGCGACCGCAGCACGATCAACCTCGATATTTATCGAAGGCAGGCCGCTGCGCGGGATCATTTTTATGTCGGCGGCGCCGTGCAGCGAGGCGAGCACGTCCATCATTTTGGCCCCGACCGCCATCATTCGTTCGAGGCTATCGCCATAGAGGTGGACTCGATGAGCTGGACCAATTCTTCCTTGCTGCTCACTTGCCACTGGCCTTTTGGCTTCAGGAAAATATAGACGTCGCTTTCATCCGGTCCAGTGGTATCGGTGGCAATTTCGGGACGGCCGATTCTGCTTACCACGCGGGCAACTTCCGGCAATTCGAGTAATGCTTTCTCGGCTTCGGTCGAATTCGAAATTGCCTCTTCCAGCGAAATGCTCGGAACCTGTAGAACGTCGAGGTTGATCGCGCCTTCATCTAAGGTCGGGATGAATTCCGTACCAAGAAACGGCGCCGCGAACAGGCTTACGCCGAAAATTGCAGCCGTAGCGAGCACGACTGTTCGCGGCCTCCTCATGCTGATCTGGCGCAGCCGCTCATGAATGCGGTTGCACTGATGCACAATCCAAGGGTCATGCGGAAGGATCCTCTTCAGGAAGACCGACGCCATCACAGGGACATAGGTGAGGGCAAGCAGCAGCGAGCCGGCCAAGGCGAAGATTACAGTCAACGCCATCGGACGGAACATCTTCCCCTCCACCTCCTGAAAACTGAGGATCGGGAGATAGACCACGATGATGATGCCAATGGCGAAGACGATCGGCCGCAACACTTCACGCCCGGCTTCGAAGACCCGATGCGCCATTGACTCTTCCCCGTGCGGGTCGCGTGCCAGCCGATGGAAGATATTCTCGATCATCACCACCGAACCATCGACAATAAGACCAAAATCGATCGCGCCGAGGCTCATCAGATTGCCGGAGACGCCCATCCAATTCATGCCGATGAAGGCAGCTAGCATGGACAGCGGTATCACCGAAGCTACGATGAGACTTGCGCGAATGTTGCCAAGAAACAGGAAAAGAAGCAGGGAAACCAGAATCGCACCCTCGGCCAGATTGTGCGCGACGGTATCGATGGTGCGACGGATCAGCTCCGCACGATCATAATAGGGAACAATCTGCACTCCCTTCGGCAACGTCGGCTTGATTTCTTCGATCTTGGCTTTGACCCGATCAACTACCGCACGTGAGTTTTCGCCAATTAGCAGCATCACGATTCCAGCGACAGTCTCGCCCTTGCCGTCGCGAGTAACTGCCCCTTGGCGCAGCATTGGCGCCAATGCGACACTGCCGAGGTTTCGAATGTAAACCGGAACTCCGTTACGTGTGCCAACGACGATATTGCCGATATCCGTGAGGTTACTGACGAGGCCGGCACCACGGATAACCTGTTGCTCGCCGTTATGAATGATGTAGCCACCACCGGCGCTCAGATTGTTTTTCTCGAGCGCATGAAAAACCTCGCCTAGGGTAAGTTTATAAGCGACCAGCGTTTCGGGACGCACCTGCACTTCATACGTCTTCAGCTCGCCCCCAAAACTATTGACCTCCACCACCCCGGGTACCTCCTTCAGCCTCGGCGCAATCCGCCAATCCAGGATCGAGCGCAACTCCATCGGTGAGCGCTGCCGATCGATCACTTCAAATTGAAAAATCTCCCCGAGACCGGTCGAAACCGGGGTCATCTCCGGTGGCCCATATCCATTGGGAATCGTCGCCTCTGCGTCGGGCAAACGCTCCATCACGAGACGCCTGACAAAATAGGTGTCGAACTTTTCGTCGAAGTAGACCTGAACCGATGAGAGGCCAAAGCGAGATACCGACCGAATTTCTCTGATCCCCGGCAACCCACGCATTGATACCTCGACCGGAAACGTAATCAGGTTTTCTACCTCTCCGGCGCCAAGTCCCGGCGCATCGGTCACTATCTGGACTACGTTGGGTGTGACGTCAGGCGAGGCGTCAATCGGCAATAGCAGCATGGCGCGCAAACCGATCATCACGAACACGACGATCAAAATCATCGTCATTAAACGATTCTGCAGCGCTGCTTCAAAGATCCTGCGCGCCATTCGCTACTCTCCGTTTGCACCAGATAAAGATGCGCTTGGACAAGGCAACGAATTTTCCGCTCGGTTCTTTTATTAGACCGAGTGGCATCCGTGACATCAGGTTTAATCGGCAGCCTTATTCGCAATCAGGCTTTTGAGCGTGAGCCCGCCTTTTTCCACTACAATCTCGCCCTGTCTTAAGCCGGAAAGGACCTCGACGGTACCGTCACCGGTGCTGCCGAGTTGAACCGAGCGAACCTCAAATCCATTGTCCCCAGCGGAGACGAACACGACGCGACGACCATCAATTTGGTAGATGGCCGATTCTGGCACTACGAGGACTTCGCGCGAATTGGCGGCCGCGATCGAGGCCTTCGCGAACATTCCCGGCTTCAGCAGATGATCCGGGTTTGGAACTTCAATTCGTGTCCGGACGGCGCGTGCACTGCGGTCAACCTCATCGCCGATATAGGTGATCTGGCCGGAGAAAACTTTATCGGTGTATGCGTCTACGGTAATGTTCACCTGATCACCTGTTTTCAGACTGGCGAGGTCATGTTCGAAGACGTTGGCTATCACCCAAACTCGCTCAAGATTAACGATTACGAGAGGAGCGGGGCCGTTTCGGTCGATCATTGCTCCGATGGAGAGATCGCGTTTGACCAGTGTGCCGGCTATAGGCGAGGTGAGTGGAAACTCGGACAGTGGCTGACCATTGTCGGACCACTCGAGCCTGCTGATTTGGCTTGCGGGAATCAGCAAGCGCAGCCTTTCACGCGCGGCTTTGTATTCAGCCAGTGCGGTATCGTGCTGCGCGCGCGCCTCTAGCAGGTCTTTCATCGGGGTAATCTTTTTGGCGTAAAGGTCCTGTTCTCGATGCAGATCTTGATTGGTGATGCCCTCAAGAGAGCGAGCCTTCAAGTACTCGGTCTTAGCCTGACCGAGTTCGACGCTTCTCATAATCGCGAGCGGCTGGCCGGTTCCCACCTTTTCTCCGAGTTGCGCGACCAGCTTGACCACTCTCGCCGGGATCTCGCTGGTAACCTCCGCAATCGCACCGGCGTTGGGTTCGACGATTGCTGTGGCGGTGATCCGGGTCGTGACCGGTTTCCGCATGACCGGCGCTAGCACCAACTCGCGCTGCGCCTTCGACGACGCCTTAATCTGGAGGAGTTGAGGTGCCGGCTGTGCGTGAACCGAGACGCACACCAATACTGCCAGTGGCGCGACGAGATAGAGCAAACGCATGTTCACCATCAACCACCAACCGCCAGATCGAGGGACACCCTTGCGGAGGCCAAATTGAACCACGCGTCAAGGTAACCGATTCGCGCCTCGAAAGCCTGGCGCTCCGCGACGGATAGACTCAAAAGGTCGAGTTTGCCCGCGTTGAAGGCGTCCTCCAGCAACCCGAAGCTCTCTCGTGCAGGCTCAACGACGTCTTCCTGGCCTGCTCGCAGTCCGTGTAGTGCAGCGATGTAGCGGCTATGTGCGTCGCGCACCTCGTGTTCAATATTGAGTTCCACTGCCCGGAGCCTTTGCTGCGACTGGGCCAAGCGGCCAGCAATCGCAGTTGCTTCGGCCTGTCGGCGATTGAATATCGGAACCGAAAGACCCACGGACAACCCGCCGAAACGTTCAGTGTTTTGTTCGTGTCCGAAGTAAGTACCCACAGTGGGATTAGGCAGTGCCAGCCTTCTGTTCAACACAGCATCATTTTTGAGCCGCGCGACCTCCATTTGGGCCGCTCTCGCGTCGGGCCGGTTGGCGCGCGCGACGGTCAGCAGGCTTTCCAGATCGGTCCTCAAGAATTCGATTGGGAGATTTCCGGTCGGTTCGGGCTCGGCGCCAACTGCATTACCTAGCAGTCGTCCCAGGCTCGAACACTGGAGACGATAACTTTCGAGCCCATCGATTCGAGCGCGCCGGCTCTCCCCATAGCGAACACGGCTTAGATTTAAATCGATTTGGCCGATTTCGCCCGCCTCGAAGCGTGCTTGCGCGGCGCGCAAGAGTCTCTGATCGAGCGATTCCAGCTCCGCTAGCAACTCGCTCCGGCGGCGATCACGCAGAGCTTCATAAAACGTCATCTTCACCGCAGCGGTCAGCAGGCGGACTTGGTTGCGCACCTCCGCCTGCGTGCGTTGGTATCCAAATGCAGCCGAACGCCGCCGAAGCGCCGGCTGCCCGAAGGTTTCCAATTGTTGAGAGAGCCTGACCCGCCACTCCTGCGCATTCGAACGGCCGGCCCGATCGCGGTAGTCGCCGTCGGTGACGAGCTCGGGATTGAACTGGCTTATGTAGTTGGCACGCTGCAGTTCGCTGCGGGCGATCACGAGTTCGTTGGCCACAGCTGCCAGATCGGGATTTTCTTCAACTCCGATGGCAACTGCTTCGTCCAGTGAAATCTCGCCGGCAATCAGGGTTGCCGGAACGCAAAGCAGGATCACGAGGCCGCACGTTGCGACCCCTGACAATCCGATCATTCCGCCACCCGCCTTAATCCTCGAAGGAAACCGCCTTCGCACCTGCGAACCTTCGAGTGCCGTTCCGCATGACTCGTACCAAGCCATCCTGTTGGAATTACCTGAGACAAACAGAAGAAGAGCCGGACGCCCACATATCGATTTGTCCAATTGTGCCCCGGTCTGGTCGACCACCGGGGCAAATTGCCACACCGTCCAGAAGATTGCCCGCGAAGGCGGCGCCCATGGGATGGGGTTATGGGATGATGTGGAACAAAGCAGGCATGCGTGCCGCGGCGGCCAGATTGGTCGGCCACTTTAGTACTGGCATCGCCTTTGCTCAAAGAATCATTCTTTGGTTTTCGCCCCGGCGCTTTTCGGAGACGGTGGACTTGGGAAGAGAGGTGTCAATGACATACGGATGCAGGCAGGCAAAGCGTCTGGTGGTTTTGGTCGTCGGTGCTACCGTATTGTTGTTGGGTCTTGTCCTACTCTTTCTCCCAGGACCGGGTTTGATCACGATTGTCCTCGGTCTTTCGATTCTAGCATCCGAGTGCGTCTGGGCGCGGCAGATCCTCGAACGCCTTCGAGAACGGCTTTCCTTCTTTCGGATGCTGCTGCGCAGACCATTCCGCTCACCCCGTGATGGAACGTCCAAACCTCGGTTGATTCAGGGGCTGCAGCGCTTTCGCGCAACATTTCGCCGCCGTTAACAAATTATGGAATGTTTGACGGATCCGACCGTCTGGGTTGGTCTCCTCACGCTGACCCTTCTCGAGATCATTCTCGGCGTCGACAATCTGATCTTCATCGCGATCCTAGTCGACAAGTTGCCTCCGGCCCGACGCGATCGGGCGCGACAACTTGGTATGTGCCTAGCTCTACTGATGCGCCTGTTCTTGCTGGCCAGCATATTCTTCCTAACGACGCTGGCCACTCCATTATTCACGCTGCGTGGGCTTGAGATCTCATTTCGCGACTTGATTCTTTTCGTCGGTGGTCTTTTCCTGCTTCTAAAGGCGACGATGGAAATTCACGAACGGCTGGAAGGGAAGCCAAAGGAACGCCATCCGACCCGCCTTGCGGGCTTCGGATCAGCGATCGCACAAATCATCGCGCTGGACGTTGTTTTCTCTGT
>WNFA01003514.1_pt1 | contig 13018 bp, 16 predicted proteins | sample 5400481 | NCBI WGS metagenome assembly WNFA01 (sample SAMN13153340, study PRJNA577476) | soil metagenome | isolation source: 120 cm saprolite under Douglas fir tree site 2 hole 1 replicate 2 | place: USA:California | collected 2015-04-18 | reverse complement strand
GGTATAGCGACGCCCGATACGCGACGAGACCGCGGCCGCAATGACGCCGATGATGGCGGCGCTCAGCAAGCCGATGGTAAGGACGAGGCCGATGGCGCCGGCGCTCAGGCCGCGGCGCTCGAGATGGAGGCCAACCAGCACCGCCGCCATGCCGAAACCGAACGCGCGCAGCAAACGCGCGGCGAGGATCAGCGCGAAATCGCGGGACAGTTCTTACGGCCTCCTTAGCTTGAGTATGGACTCGTCCCGCACGAGATTCGGGCGATAACATTACCTCGCGAGGAGGGTGGCTTTTGGCGCAGGCCCTGGCCGTGGAAACCCACGGCCTTACCAAGAAATACTCGACCGGCGTGCTCGCGGTGAACGACCTCGACCTTCGCGTAAGGGTAGGCGAGGTCTACGGCTTCTTGGGGCCGAACGGCGCGGGCAAGACCACCACCTTGCGGCTGCTGTCCGGCCTGCTGCATCCGACGTCCGGAACGGCCATCGTCGCGGCCGCCGCACCCGGGAGTCCGGCCAGCCTGGCCCGGATGGGCGCGATGGTGGAGACGCCAGCGTTTTATCCATACCTGTCGGGACGCGACAACCTGCGGGTGGTCGCGCGCTATGCGAATGTCCCGAAATCTCGGATCGAGCCGGTGCTGAAACTGGTCGACCTGACCGACCGTGCCCGGTACAAATTCAAGACCTACTCGACCGGCATGAAGCAGCGGCTTGGCGTCGCGGCGGCGCTGCTGAAGGCTCCTGACCTCCTGATCCTGGACGAGCCCACCAGCGGTCTCGACCCGCAGGGCACCATCGAGATGCGGGCGCTGATCAAGGAGCTGAAGCAGGGCGGCCGCACGGTCCTGCTCTCCAGCCATCTGCTGAATGAGGTCGAGCTGACCTGCGACCGCGTGGGCGTGATCGCGAAAGGCAAGCTCGTCGCCGAGGGAACCGTCGATGAGTTGCGGGCCCGCAGCGGCGGAATCTCGCTTCTCATCCGGGCGACGCCGCTCGACCAGGCTCGTCGGCTGCTCGAGTCGCTGCTCAAACCGGAACAGATCCGCGTTGACGGCGACACCCTCCTCCTTTCCGTCGACCCCTCGCAGGCGGCGTCGATCAATCGGCGGCTCGTCTCCGACGGAGTCGACGTCAGCGAGTTACGCGTCTCCGAGCAGTCGCTGGAAGACGTGTTTCTGCAATTGACGGAGACCCCCAAAACGTGATCGCGAGCTTCCGCGCCGAGAACCTCAAGACCCGAAAGCGCTGGGCGAACTGGATCCTCGTGGTCATTCTGCTTGCGTGGATCCTCCTCCTTACCTACCTGGTCCTCTTCCTGGTGGTGACGCTGTCACCGCGGAGCATCCAGGGCCCGGTCCCAGCGAGCATCCTTAAGCGGCGCCTCTTCCCCGAGAACTTTGTGCCCACCGTCTTGAACACCGCCACGACGATCGGAGCGGCGATCCTGCTGATCTTCGGCGCGCTGAGTACCGCGAGCGAGTTTGGCTGGCTGACTGTGCAAACGATCCTGATTCAGAAGCCCTCGCGCGCCGCGGTGCTCGGCGGAAAGCTCCTCACCCTCGGTGTCGCGACGCTCCTCGTCGCCGTGCTCATGTTTGCGGCGGCGGCGGTCGCGTCTTATGCGGCGGTGACGCTCGACGGCAGTTCGAGTGCCTGGCCCACGTGGGAGGTGATGCTAAAGGCCCTCGGCGCGCTCCTCCTCGAACTCGCCGTCTGGACCGCGTTCGGTGCTTTTTTGGGGATCGCCTTCCGAAGCGCGGCAGCGGCGATTGGCGGCGGATGACCTACGTCTTCGTCGGCGAAACCCTATTAGGCGGATTGCTTCGCAGCACACCGATCGTGAAGGAGGTCCTCAAGTTCCTGCCCGGCATCAACGGCGGCGCCATCAATGCGAACTTCCCCATCACGATCCGTGACGCCACCGCAACCACGCAGCTCGTCAGCGCCGGGCGTGGGGTGGTGACGCTAGTCGTCTACCTCGTCGTTTTTACTGTCTTGAGCCTTCTGATCTTCCAGCGTCGCGACGTCGGCGGGAGCTAGGCCGCTTTGGGCGGGCGGTTCAAGAGCAGCCAGTACATCCCGAGGCTACGGGCCGACTCCTTGAACTGGTCGAAGTCGACCGGCTTCACGATGTAGCTATTCACGCCTAAGCGGTAGCTCTCGATCAGGTCGCGCTCTTCGCGCGATGAGGTCAACATGACCACCGGGATGGTGCGGGTACGCTGGTCCTGCTTGATCCGCCTTAGCACTTCCAGGCCGTCGACGTAGGGAAGCTTGATGTCGAGCAGGATCACGTTGGGCTGGTCTTTGATATCACGCGTCGAGTAGCGACCCGTGCAGAACACGTACTCGAGTGCCTCCTGGCCGTCCCTGACAACCTGGACCCGGTTCGTCAGGTGGTATTTGGCGAGCTCGTGGAGGGTCAGCGCCTCATCGTTGGCATTGTCCTCGACCATCAGAATGTCTACGCGGCCGTCGTTGTTCGCCATTGCTGGGCTCCTTTCAATGTGAAGTAGAACGTAGCGCCCCCATCAACCTTTGCTTCCGCCCAGATCCGCCCGCCGTGTCGCTCGACGATCCGGTGGACGATAGCCAGGCCGACGCCGGTACCCTCGAAATCCTCGGTGCGGTGCATTCGCTGAAAGACGCCGAAGAGCTTGCCGGCGTACTCCATGTCGAAGCCGGCCCCATTGTCGCGAACGAAGTACGTCGGACCTTCGGCGGCGTCGGGTTCGAGGACGCCGACTTCGACCCGGGCGTGCTCGCGCGGGCGGGAGTATTTGAAGGCGTTACTGAGAAGGTTGACGAAGACCTGTTCGACCAGGGCTGGGTCACACGCGGCGTCCGGCAGCTCGCCGATCACCACTTCAACCTGCCGGCTGTCGAGCGAGGTAGCAAGCTGCTCCAGCGCCCGATCAACAATCCCTCTGATACTGACCCGCTGCGTGCGCACCGCCTGGCGGCCAAGCCGGGAAAACGCGAGCAGGTCGTCGACCAGGTGCCCCATGTGGTCGCCGCTGTCCTTGACACGCTTCAGGTAGCCGCGCGCCTCGACCGGCATGGCATCGGCGTACTCCTCGAAGAGGATGCTGGTAAAACCGCTGACCGCCCGTAACGGCGCCCGGAGGTCATGCGAGATGGTGTAGGAGAAGGCCTCGAGCTCGCGGTTCGCCGCCTCGAGCTGCTGCCTCCGCTCGGTCACTTCGCGGACCTTGTCTTCCAGCTGGCCGTTAGTCTCCGCGAGGGCCTCGACCAGCCGCACCCGCTCGAGGCCGGTGCTCACCATCGCGGCATACTGCTGCAGCCACGCCTCCTCGTCGGTGCTGAACACCGGGGTGAACGGGCCTCCCAACAGGACGATAGCAGCATCGTTGACATGAAGATGGGCGATCATCACGCTGCGTGGAGGGGTACCGCCGAGCGGAATGACGGTGCGATCGCCGGCTCCGGCGACGGCGGCCTGTAATGTCTTCGCGTCATCAGCCGCAAGGCCCTGCGTGGCAAGGATGCTGTACGGCCCGTTCATGAACAGACCGGCGTCCGCCCCGGTGAGCCGAATGGCCCAATCGAGCGAACGCTTGGCCAGGGCACCCGGGTCTGAGGCGAACATGACGATGTCACGCGTGGCCTGCTGGAATTTGGCCTCCTCCGATTGCCGCCAGGTCCGACGAAGCCACGCCGGCGGCACGAATCCCGCGTAGAGCAACGGGATGATCGCAAAGGTCGCCAGGGCGAAGCCGATCTGAACCGCGGGCACCGTGGCGAGTGCGCTCGTGAAGACGGCTGCCAGCAGGATGGCAACGATCCCAAGGTATCCCAGGCTGAGGGCGCGCATCCGGGCGCGCTGCACCACCGTCCGCCGGCGGGCCGCGAACCAGAGTCGAACGCTCGGCTCGCCCACGCAACCGCTCCAGACCACGACGAACATGGCGAGAGCAAGCAGCTGGATCGGCTTCGGGGCGTTGTGTCCAAAGATCGCCTGGACGCCAATCTCGAGCAGGCCCGTGGCGATGACGATGCCGACGACAACACGAATGGTGCGGCGCTTGAGAGGAATCACGGCATGCCGGAATAACAGAAGGGCGAGCCCTGACACCAGGAAGATGACGATAGTAACGTAGCCGCTCGCGGCGACAAACGAAGGTCCGAGGAGCTTGCCAACCTGGCCAAGAATGGATACGGCGGCCAGCGAGCCGATCGCGAGCGCCAGGTACATCCGGCTCCGGTCCCGGGTGACGAGCCAGTCGCGGATTGTCAGCGCGGCGATCACAGCGAAGGCCGCCGTGGTGGCGTACTGGCTCCACGTGATGAAACCGGCCTCGCTCACAGTCTCTAGAACTGGTTACCAAGGCAACTAATTGCACGGTATGCCGTTGCTTCGGCGAGATCCATGACCGGACGACCGCTCCGCGTTTTGATCCTGGAAGACCGGCCGGAGGACGCCGAGCTTGCTCTTCACGAGCTCCGCCGCGCCGGCTACGAGCTCAACTGGCGCCGGGCGGAGGACGAGGCGGGCTTCAGGGCCAACCTCGACCCCGAACTAGACCTGGTCCTGGCCGACTATCACCAGCCACAGTTCGATGCCATCCGGGCGCTGAAAATCATGCAGGAGATGGGCCTCGACATCCCCTTTGTCATCGTCTCGGGTGCCATCGGTGAAGACCTCGCGGTCGCGGCCGTGCGTCTGGGGGCGATGGATTATGTCCTCAAGGACCGGCTGGCACGCCTTGGGACCGCGGTCAAGAATGCGATCGAGCAAGGGGAACTACGCCGGCGCCAGCTCGTGGCACAGGTTGCGCTCGAGCACCATGCGCTCCATGACGGCTTGACCGACCTGCCGAACCGTCTTATGTTGCGTGAAGAGATCCAGAAAGCGATTGCCACCAATGCCACCGCCGTGTTGCTGTTGCTCGACATCGACAACTTCAAGGAAGTCAACGACAGCTTCGGGCACCAGGTGGGCGATGCGCTGCTTCGCCAGATGGGTGACCGCCTGCGTGAACCGATCGACGCCGAGCACCTGATCGCCCGGCTCGGTGGCGACGAGTTCGCGATCCTGCTTCCAGGCGCAAACGCCTCACAGGCGGCACGAACGGCGAAGTCCTTGCTGCGGGCCCTGGAGCGGCCGTTTCTGAGCGAGGACCATGCGCTCGAAGTCACAGCCAGCATCGGGATCGCAGCCTTTCCCGAGCATGGCACGGTGGCGGAAACGCTGATGCGGCGCGCTGATGTCGCCATGTACGCAGCCAAGCGCACGGGAGGAACCTACGCGATCTACTCGCAGGAAGATGACCCGTATGATGCGAACCGCCTATTGCTGCGAGCGGACCTCAGGCGCGCCATCGACCATCGGGACATCACGCTCTATTACCAGCCCCAGGTCGCGCTGGCCACGGGTGAGCTCACCGGGATGGAAGCCCTGGCCCGCTGGCGTCACAGGGAGCGCGGTTGGATCCCACCCGCCGATTTCATTCCGGTCGCGGAGCGCATGGGCCTGATCAAGCCGTTGACCCAGTATCTGGTCGAGCTTGCCGGAAAGGACGCGATGGCGATCGCGAAGACAGGCGTGGATCTGCCGGTTGCGGTCAACGTCTCGATGCGCAACCTCCTCGACCCTCACTTTCCGGAAATGATGGAGGAAGTGATCACGCGAACGGGACAACCGGCGGAGCTCCTGAAGCTGGAAATCACCGAGAGCGCCGTCATGGCCGAGCCTGGTCGGGTGCTGGAAAGCATGAAACGGCTTCGGGCGGCCGGCATTCGCTTCTCGATCGACGACTTCGGTACGGGCTACTCATCGCTGGCCTACCTGCAAAAGCTCCCGGTGGAGGAAATCAAGATCGACCGTTCGTTCGTGGGGCAGATGAGCAGCGAAGCGGGGAGCGCGGCCATCGTCCGGGCGACCATCGAGCTGGGCGGCAGCCTGGGCCTCGAGGTCGTCGCGGAGGGCGTCGAGGATGAGCGGACGTGGCAAGCCCTCGAACGGATGGGTTGCTCAGCGGCCCAGGGCTTTTTCATCGGCCGGCCGATGCCGGTCGGGGAGCTGGAGACCTGGATGCAGAGCTGGTCGCACCGGTCGGCGAGTTCCAAGGCTGCCTAGGCAGCTTTCTCCGACCAGAGGGCCCACCCCCAGGCCACCAGGCCAAGACCTAACAAGACCCCAAGGATGCTCTGGATAAGGCCCTGCCATGAGGTACCGATGAAAAGGATAAGCACCGATCCCACGATGGCCAACGGGATGGTGAAAATGATCAGCCTAAGGAAGATCAACGCCCCGGCAGCAAGCGTGGTGCCGGCATAGGCGAGGACAAAGCCAATCAATCCGAGAACCCCAACGTTTTCCGACTGTCGTAGATACAGTCCGACCAAGCCGAGCGCAATCAGCAGGGAGGCAATGCCTCCGAGCAAGTGCGACGGCACCCAAAGTGCGTAGAAGGCATAGGGCGCGGTCTCGCCAGGCGGATGCGTTATCAAGTGCACCGCGAAGCCGATGCCCCCGAGCATCAACACCAATCCACCCCAGCGGATCACTTTTGCGGTCGACATTCTTAAGGTTTTCTCACTCTAACCCATTTCTCACGTGCAATTTAGGATCGGTTTACCTTCGTCTGGGATGATTTCTGACATCGCCGAGATGCGGTTCGTCCGCGTCGTCGCCGCGCCACTGGCCTCGCTTCTGCTTGCGACGGCCTGTCAGCCGGCGGCTCAATCGAGCCCGGCAACCGGCAAGGCAGGCTCTGCGCGGGCGTCCGCCTCCCCGTCGCTGGGCCCGGCGAGCAATCACGTATTTGTGATCGTGCTCGAGAACACGTCCTACCGCATGGCGCTGCGGCAGCCATACATCGCCAGCCTGGCCACGCAATACGCGGTGGCCACAAACTATGGCGAGGTCTCTAGCCCAAGTCTCCCGAACTACCTGGCGATGACGTCGGGCTCGACCTGGGGGATCCGCGACGACAACTTCCACAAGCTGCCGGCGACCGGGTTGGGGAACCAGCTCAGCGACGCGGGCATTTCCTGGAAGGCTTACATGGAGGGCTTCACCGGCGACTGCTTCAGCAGCCCCTATCCGTACGCGCTCAAACACAATCCCTTCGCCTATTACGGGGGCGACTGCCCGGCAAACGTCGCTCCGATGACCGACCTCGCCTCGGATCTGAACGGCAACACGCCGCAGCTCTCCTGGATCACACCCGGAATGTGCAACGACGGCCACGATTGCGGCGTCGCGAGGGCCGATCGCTGGCTGTCGCAGACCGTTCCGCAGATCACGAGCTCGACGGCCTGGAAGCAGGGGGGAGTCCTGTTCATCACCTGGGACGAGTCGGGCGCGGCGGACGGCCGGGTTGCGCTGCTCGTGGTCGCGCCCAAGCTCCGCCGTCAGCTGACGATGCCCTTGAACCATTACTCGTTGCTGGCGACCATCGCCGACCGGCTACAAGTGCCACGGCTCGGCCTCGCCAAACAGGCGACCTCGTTGCAGGCCCAACTCGAGGCGGCTGCCGCCCCGAGCCCTTCCAGCGGATAAGAGCCCACCGCCCTGACCGTCCCCGGCAATCCGGGGGAGGAACGTAGGCGGCCCTAGAAAGGATAGAATCGGTATCACGTTATGCGAGAGGCGTAACGGATGATCCATTACTCTCATTTCGCCGCGCGTCGTGCCTCCCCTTTGCCCCTGCTCGGCGCGATCGCCAGCCTGGCGGCCATCGCCATGTGGCTGGGCGACCCGCAGGCGGGGGTTGGGACCGCCCCTCCCGCCGGTGTCCCGCTGGCGAATGGCCCGGCGATCTCGGCGCCTGAGCGCTGGAACGACGAGATCTCGCTTCGCGTCCGCAACTCGAGCGAGCCTCCACAACCCGAGTCCGGGGGGCTCCAACCGGCCGCCGTGGCCCTCTTCAACCGCGATCGCGCCGCGGCCGGGCTCCCACCCCTCACCGAGTCCCCGGCGCTCGACGCGATCGCGTCCACGCGAGCGCAACAAATGGTGAAGGATGGGCTGACCCATGTGCGACCGGGACGCACCGTGATGGCCGCCACCGAACTGCTGCGCCAGAATGGCGTCGCCTACACCTGGAACGGGGAGAACATCTACTGGTCGGGCGGACCGCCATTCGATGACGCCATGTCCGATGCCGAGACGTGGTGGATGAACTCGCCCGAACATCGCGACAACATCCTCGGCCCGCATTACCGCCAGGTCGGCTTCGGCACCGCGATCGACAGCGGGAAGATGTACATTTCCGCCGTCTTCACCGACTAGCGCACGGCGCGACCCAGTATCATTTGGTTGTGGTTGAGACAGGCGCCCAGGCCGCGCTGCAGCAGACCGGCGTCCGGCTGACGCCCCAGCGGCTTGCCATCGCCGCCGTGCTGGCGCAGACGGGGAAAGAAACCTCGGCGCAGGAACTGTACGAGCGCGTCCGCAAGAAGCATGCGTACATTGGCCGAGCGACGGTGTTTCGGTCGCTCGACACCCTGGTCACCGCCGGGTTGGCGCAGCGGCTCGAGCGCCCGGGTCACGTCTCCGCCTACGTCTGGTGTGAGCCGGGCCATCACCACCATCTGATTTGCACCACCTGCCGCACCGTCGAAGACCTCGACGAAGAGGCGGTCGCACCGCTGGCCGAGACGATCGCGCGCCAGCGCGGCTTTCGGGTCGACCACGCGACCCTCGACTTCTACGGTGAGTGCCGGACCTGTTCCTCGCGCCACGGCCGAAGCCGGCTGGCGGCGCGCCGGGCGACGACATCGCTCACTACCCGCGCGAGGATGTAGCTCCAGAACGCAATCGTCGTGATGAAGAAGCCGACTGGATAAGGAAAGTAGTACGCCACGGTCAGGCCTGCCCATGTGAAGAGCACGGCCAGCAACGCGGACAACAGCACGCCACGACTCGGACGAGTCGTGAAGCGCTCGGCGATCGCAGCGGGCGCCACGATCAGGGCAAAGATCAATAGGACCCCGACGACCTGCACCGCCTCCGAGACAGCGATCGCCAGGATGACCATGAACGCGATCGACAGACCGCGAACTGGCACGCCTTTGGCTTCAGCGACCTCTTCGTCGAGGGTGGCAAAGAGCAGCGGCCGGTAGACGAGAAGGATCGTCAAGACCGTGAGGGACCCGGCGACAAATGTCAGCCCGACCTCTTGACTCGTAATGCCGAAGATCTGACCGAACAGAATGCCGATCGCGAGGCTCGCCGACCCCTTGTAGAGAGCGGTAAAGAGCAAGCCAAGGCCGAGGGACCACGCCATCACCAGGCCGATCGTCACATCGCGGCCCCGAAGCCGCTGGCCGAGGGCGCCCATCACCCCGCCCGCGGACATGGTAAAGGCCAGCAATCCAACGATCGGAGCGGCTCCCAGTAGGACCGCGCCCGTTGCGCCGGCAAACCCGATGTGTGAAAGCGCGTGGGCGGCAAAGGAGAGGCCACGCAACACCACGAAGTACCCGATAACCCCGGCCGATAGCGCGACGATCGTTCCGGCCTCGTAGGCGTGCTGCATGAAGGCATAGCGAAGAAGTTCCTGCGCGTCGCGCACCAGGTCCCAACCGAAGTACGGCGCAGCAGCCAGGTACTGCTCAGGCATCGTGATGCGCGCTTTCCGCTTCAAGGCCCACAACGAACATGTGGCCGTGGCTGTCGTGAAGCACCTCGACGGGAGCGTTGTAAAGGCGACTCAGCTGTTCGGTGGTGATGACCTCGGCCGGCTTGCCGATCGCCACGCCGCCGTGCGCCACGTACAGCACGCGGTCGACGATGGGCAGCAGCGGGTTGATGTCGTGCGCAATGAGCAGGACCGTGAGGTGATTCGCCCGCGCCAGTTCCGCGACCAGTTCGGCAATGACGATCTGGTTGCGGAGGTCGAGGCCGGCCAGCGGCTCGTCGAGGAGCAGCATCTGTGGCTTGCCGATGAGCGCCTGGGCGAGCAGCAAGCGCTGCTGCTCCCCGCCTGAAAGCCGCCCGATCGGGCGGTCTGCATACGCCTGCGCGTCGACCGACGCGATCGCCTGGTCGACCCGCTCGCGGCCGTCCGCGCTGTCGCCCACCGCGACCCCCCATCGGTCGCCGTCGATGCCCAGATGAACGAAGTCCCGACCTCGGACGGGCAGGTCGCGGTCGATGTTTCGGCGCTGGGGGACGTAGCCGACCTGGGCGTTGCCGCGATGTGGACGCTTTCCGAGAACCTCGATGCTGCCCGCGGCCGGAGGCATAAGGCCGAGTAACAGCCGCAGGAGCGTGGACTTTCCGCTGCCGTTTGGGCCCAGCACGGCGACGAACTCTCCGGGGTTCACGGTGAAGCTGGCGTTCCGCCAGATCAGCTGGTCTCCGTACGCGGCGGCCAGGCCATCGGCGACGATAGCGGGAGAGATCGAACGGGCCATGCTGCCCGCTATTCTCGGCTCAGCGCGGCCTGGAGGGAGGTCAGCTGCCTGCGTTGCCAGTCCTGGAAAGTGGCGGTCGCCGGCTGGACCGTTTCCGAAATGCCGACCACAGGGATGCCGTTTCGCGCCGCCATCTGCCTGAGGTTGTCGGTGATCGCGGTCGAGGTCTGCGTGTTGTAGACGAGCAGCTTGGTCTGGTGGCGCGAGATCTGGTGCTGGAACTGGGCCAGGGTTTGCGCCGGCGGGTCAGAACCCTCTGAGATCGCCTGCATGAATTCTGGCGGCGAGATCAGGTTGAGGCCCAATGCGTGCGCCGTGTAGACGAAGATGCTTTCCGTCGAGCCGACAGGGACGGCACCGGAGATGGCCCGGATGTGTGCGATCGCGTCGTGGTATGGCTTGAGTGCAGTCGCGAACGCCTCGCGCTGCTGGGTGAAATAGCCGGCGTCCGCCAGGTCGAGCGCGCGATAGTCGGATGTGATCTTGTCCGCAACCTGGTCGACCCAGTCGGAGTTGTACCAGAAGTGCGGGTTGTCGCCCGCCTTCTTATTGAGCAAGTCGGCGACGGTGAAGACCTTCCGGCTCTGGCTGGGGTTGGCAGCGAGCAACTTCTGTCCCCAGTCGTCGTAGCCGGCGCCATTCAAGATCACGTAGTCGGCCGTCGCGAAGGCGCGGGCGTCGGTGGCGCTGCTCTCGTACTCGTGGGGATCCGTATTCGGGTTGATGACGATGCTGGTCACCGAGACGTGTGAGCCGCCCAGCTGGGCCGCGATGCTGCCCCAGAAGTTTTCACCGGCGATGACTTGAAGCGTGCCGGTGCCGGAACCACCAGCGGCGGGGGCGCCGCAGGAAGCCATCAGGGCGGAAACGAGAATGCCGAAAATCAGTGCTTTGATAACCCGAGTCATTTGATACTGAGTATCATAGCGGACTCGGCAGTACGCTCGAAAGGGCGGCTTCGCAATTCGCCCTGTTAACAGCGCTGGCACAGGGACGATATGGTGGAGCCAGCGACGGTCCCGTCCGGATTTCTCAGAAAAGGAGGTGCAGGGTGTACTTCGGTGGAGGCGGACTGTTGATCGTGCTCGGGATTATCTTGTTCTTGATCGGCTGGCAGTTGATCGGGATCATCCTGGTCATCCTCGGTCTGCTCGGCGGCGGCTTCGGGTTCTATAACAGTCGTCGCGGCGGGCCTTAAGCGACGCGATCCCTTCAGAACCCGGCGGCCGCCACAAGGTCGCCGGGTTTTTTGTTCTAGCCCGGTGGGCGGCGGGCCCCACCAGTGCGAAAAATTTTACCGATGAAAGGGCGCGTGATCCTGGCAGTGCTACTGACGATCGGCTTTTACGGGCTGGCATTGGGGATCATCGCGAAGCTACGGCTCAGCGTCACCTAGCTTCGCGGGTGGCCAGGCCAGGCAGCTTCTCCCTACAGTTGAGGTGTGAAGGTCGTTCGGACCATCGCCCGACCCATGCTGGCCGGCGTCTTCATCGTGTCCGGGCTGGACGTCCTGGCGAATCCCGAGCCGCGCGCCAAAGCGGCAAAGCCTGTGGTCGACAAGGTCGCCTCCATCGTGCCGTTCGCACCGAGTGACCCTGTTGACGCGGTCAGGCTAAACGCCGCGGTCCACCTTGGAGCCGGGGTGTTCCTCGCCGCCGGCGTGATGTCCCGGCTGGCGGCGATGGCCCTCGCGGTGTCGATGGTTCCCACCACCGTTGCTGGCCACCCCTTCTGGGAGATCAAGGACCTGGTGAAACGGTCGCAGCAGCGGGTGCAGTTCCTCAAGAACCTCGGCATCCTTGGCGGGCTGCTCGTGGTGGCGTTCGATTGAATGGAACATAGCCGCGCCGCGGCTGGTTCTTGATAGCGTGAGTCAAGCTACTTTTGCGGCCGGCTGTTTCTGGGGCGTCGAGGCCGCGTTTCGCGAAATTCCTGGCGTGACGGCCACCACCGTCGGCTACACCGGCGGCACCACCGAGAACCCTTCCTACAGGCAGGTCTGTAGCGGGAATACCGGCCATGCCGAGGCCGTCCAGGTCGACTTCGACCCGGCAAAGGTGACCTATGAGCAGCTTTTGGATGTCTTCTGGGCCAATCACGACCCGACAACATTGAACCGGCAGGGTTGGGATTTGGGCACCCAGTACCGCTCGGCGATCTTCTTCAATGATCCCGCCCAGCAGGCGGCCGCAACGGCGTCGCTCCAAGCGCGGCAAGAAACGCGCCGGAAGCCGATCGTCACCGAGATCACGCCGGCGTCCGCTTTCTACCCGGCGGAGAACTATCACCAGCAGTACCTCGAGAAGCGCGGCCAGGCCAGCTGTCACGTGGGCCTCAAGCCGGATCAGTCACTGATTGATGTCGAATCGAATGTCCAGGGAGGACCCTCGCTATGGCAAAAGCTCTCGAAGATCGGGTCGTCGAAAACGTAGGGGAGCGGCCGGTCGCGACCGGTGACATTGTCCTCGTGACGACCGCCCGGCGCGTCCGTGTGATTCTCGGCGGCACAACGATCGCCGACAGCCGCGCCGTGATGCTGATGCTCGAGAAAAAGCGGCTGGCGATCTATTACTTCCCCGTCAAGCACGTCCGGCTCGATCTGCTCGTGCCGACGAGCTACACGAGC
>WNFA01003513.1_pt1 | contig 13019 bp, 16 predicted proteins | sample 5400481 | NCBI WGS metagenome assembly WNFA01 (sample SAMN13153340, study PRJNA577476) | soil metagenome | isolation source: 120 cm saprolite under Douglas fir tree site 2 hole 1 replicate 2 | place: USA:California | collected 2015-04-18 | reverse complement strand
CACCTGCCGCGCTCGACGCTGTTCATGCTGGTGTCGGCCTTCAGCGGCCTCGACACCATGAAGCGGGCCTATGCGCACGCGATTTCCGGCGGCTACCGGTTCTATTCCTATGGCGATGCATGTCTGCTGTTTCGTGCCCACGCCTGAAGCATTAGTGCAGCAATTCCGCGATCTGAATCGCGTTGAGGGCGGCTCCCTTCAACAATTGGTCCGCCGCTGCGAATATCGAGATCGAATGGCCGGAGGGATCGCTGAGATCCCTGCGAATGCGGCCGACCAGGACGTCATCCTGACCTGACGCATCGATCGGCATCGGAAAGTAATTTTTTGCCCGATCGTCGACAATCTTCACACCCGGCGCATTCGACAGGATCGCGCGCACCTCGTGCTCCGTGATCGGGTTTTCGCATTCGAAGGTGATGGCCTGGCTATGCGCGCGCAACACCGGCACGCGCACGCAGGTCACGCCGACCGCAATCCCGTCGTCTTCGAAGATCTTCCGGGTCTCCTGCATGACTTTGGTTTCTTCACCGTTGTAGCCGGTCGCCGCATCGACCGTGCTGTCGTGGTTGAACAGGTTGAAGGCGTAGGAGTGCGGCAGCACCTTTGGTTGATAGGTTTGGCCGTCCAGACAGGCGCGGGTCGAGTCCACCAGCTCCCGCATCGCCGCCGCGCCCGCGCCACTGGCCGCCTGATAGGTCGACAGGATCACGCGCTTGATCCGGTTGACCTTGTGAATCGGCCATAGCGGCACCAGCGCGGTAATCGCCGAGCAGTTCGGATTGGCGATGATGCCCTTGTGCTCGGCGATGCGGTTGGCATTGATTTCCGGGATCACCAGCGGCACGTTCGGATCCATGCGGAAGACGGACGAATTGTCGATCACGACGGCGCCGGCCCTAACCGCGATCGGCGCGAACTTCCTGGCAATGCTCCCACCCGCCGAGAACAGCGCGATATCGACGCCTTCGAATGAGGCCTCATTGAGCTCTTCGATCGCGATCCTGTCGCCGCGGAAATCGATCGTCTTGCCCACCGAGCGCGCGCTCGCCAGCGCTTTGAGCTTGCCGACGCGAAATGCGCGCTTGTCCATGGTGGCGATGAATTCGGCGCCGACGGCGCCGGTTACGCCGGCAATGGCGACAACGGGATCGTTCTTCACTTTGGTCTCCCTCAGGCAATAAAAAAGCCCCAGACCTTTTCAGGCGGGGCTCCGGTCCAGATGATGCGATCGTCCAACTACGCGCGCACGTCTCCCGAAGCCCGACAGGGCTTTCCGGTTTTGGTGGTGCGTTTGGTGCGCGTCATCATGGCGCGGGAACATATGGGGGCCTGGACCGGCGTCAACGGCTTTTGGAGCGAAAATCGGCTTCAACGAGGTTGAACAGGACGCCGTTGTTACGCAATAAGCTGCTGCATGAGCCTTCCCAATCACTTTGATCTCCTCGCGACCGACGGGCCAGCGCGCGCCGGTCGGCTGACAACACCGCACGGCGTGGTGCGCACGCCGGCCTTCATGCCGATCGGCACCGCCGGCGCGATGAAGGGCGTGCATTGGCGCGATGTCCGCGATGCCGGCACCGATATCGTGCTCGGCAATACCTATCATTTGATGCTGCGGCCGGGCGCCGAGCGCATTGCAGCACTTGGGGGCTTGCAGAGCTTTACCGGCTGGCGGGGCCCGATGCTGACCGATTCCGGCGGCTTTCAGGTGATGTCGCTGGCGCAGTTGCGCAAGGTGAGCGAAAGCGCGGTGACCTTTCGCTCGCATATTGATGGCGCCAAGGTCGAGCTGTCGCCTGAACGCGCGATCGAGGTACAGCTTTTGCTCGGCTCCGATATCGCCATGCAGCTCGACGAATGCGTGCGGCTGCCGGCGGAGCGCGGCGATGTCGAGCGGGCGATGCAACTCTCGCTGCGCTGGGCGGAGCGCTGTAAGCGCGCGTTCGAGACCGCGGCCCTCGGATACATGCTGTTCGGGATCGCGCAGGGTGGCGACGTGCCGGAACTGCGCCGGGCAAGCGCGCGGGGCCTGGTCGACATCGGCTTTCACGGCTACGCCATCGGAGGCCTCGCGGTCGGCGAACCGCAGGCGGTGATGCTTGCGATGATCGAGGAGGTCGCGCCGATCCTGCCGCAGGATCGCCCGAGATACCTGATGGGCGTCGGCACGCCGGAAGACATGCTTGAGGCGGTGGCGCGCGGCATCGATATGTTCGATTGCGTAATGCCGACGCGCAACGGGCGCCACGGCGTGGCGTTCACGCGGTTCGGTCAGGTCAATTTGCGCAACGCCCGCCACGCCGACGATCCACGGCCGCTCGACGAGCAAAGCGCCTGGCCGTCGACCCGCAGCTGCGCACGCGCGTACCTGCATCACCTGGTCAAGTCGGGCGAGACGCTCGGGGCGATGCTGCTGTCGGAAATCAATGTCGCGTATTACCAGCACCTGATGCGCGGCATCGGTGAGGCTATTTCGAAGGGAACGTTCGAAAGCTTTCAGGAACGCACGCGCGCCGACTGGGCGAAGGGCGACATCGCGCCGCGCTAAAGCCCTTTTCCGTTTCGATAGAATCCAAACCGGGCTCTAGATTTTTGTTTGACGCGTTTTCTTCACGCAAACCGGTTTCCACCCCGGATCAAGTCCGGGGCGGGCTGTCGCTTGAAGGGGTAGGCTTTCGCTTGAAAACGCTCCGGACGCCGTCGCAGGATCAGTTGCAGGCAAACCGCTTGACCGAATGCTTGGTTACGAAACCGTAACCGCAGGTATCGCAGGTCCAGAGATAGCTGATGACGTTGTCGGACAGATAAGCCGACGCTTCCGCAGCCACCATGGAATCCGCGCAAACCGGGCAGGTCGGCAAATCGCATCCGCGCGGGTCAGGATGACGTGTCTCGGTCGACAGAATTGTAGCGACTGCTGACATCGTGACCTCCCTTGCGAATTGAATGTGAGGCTAACATACAACGGTACGTTTGACGATGTAGCAACACAATTGCGTTGGTTTTACGTTATTTGGAGGCTTTTAAATTTTGCAACGCAGCGAGGCCTGCTCCGCGGGATTCTGGACTTGCACACCGGCATCAGGTGTCCCTAATTGAGAATAGCCGCTAAATACGCATACATTGCTTAACAGGAGTTTCGTTATGAATGCTTCGCCAGCTCCGAGTGCAGTGCACCGTCCAGGCCGCGGCCGGGTTTTCGACAGCATCGTCGATGCGGTCGGCGACACGCCGGTCGTGCGTCTGCAAACATTGCCGCAGGCGAACGGCGTGCATGCGACCATTCTCGCCAAGCTGGAATATTTCAATCCGGCGGCGAGTGTGAAGGACCGCATCGGGGCTGCGATGATCATCGCGATGGAGAAGGCCGGACTCATCAACGCCGATACTGTGCTGATCGAGCCGACCTCGGGGAATACCGGCATCGCGCTGGCATTCGTCGCCGCCTCGCGCGGCTATCGGCTCAAGCTCGTGATGCCGGAGTCGATGTCGATCGAGCGGCGCAAGATGCTGGCGTTTCTCGGCGCTGAAATCGTTCTGACGCCGGCAGCCCAGGGCATGAAGGGCTCGATCGCGACAGCGGAAGAGCTGGTGCGCACGACGCCCAACGCCGTGATGCCGCAGCAGTTCAAGAACCTCGCCAATCCGGAAGTTCACCGCCGCACCACGGCGGAGGAAATCTGGAACGACACCGGCGGCAACATCGATGTCTTCGTGGCCGGGGTCGGCACCGGCGGCACCATCACCGGCGTCGGGCAGGTGTTGAAGCCACGCAAGCCGTCGCTGCGGATCGTCGCCGTGGAGCCCGAGGAAAGTCCGGTACTCTCCGGCGGGCAACATTCACCGCACAAGATCCAGGGCATCGGCGCCGGCTTCATTCCGGAGATCCTGGACCGTTCGGTGATCGACGAAATCGTCAAGATCAACAGCTCGACCGCGATCGAAACCACGCGCGCGCTGGCGCGCAACGAGGGTATTCCCGGCGGCATTTCCTCAGGTGCGGCGATCGCCGCGGCACTTCAAATCGGCAAACGCCCGGAAAGCGCCGGCAAGACCATTCTTGCGATCGTGCCGTCGTTCTCCGAGCGTTATCTGTCGACGGCGTTGTTCGAAGGAATCTAGACGTGGCAGATCAACCAAGACGACCGAGAACCCTGAACGACGCGCGCACCGAAGCCGAAGCGGCATTCAAGCGGACGACAACCAAGGTGCCGGAGGCGCCGCCCAAAAGCACTGCCCTTCCAGGTGTAAAAGAGCTGGTCTCGCTGCGGATCGATCAGGATGTGCTCGAACACTTCCAGGCGGGCGGGCCAGGCTGGCAGGATCGGATCAATGAGGCCTTAAGAAAAGCAGCGGGCAAATAGTCGCGGCGGTATCGATGCATTCGCGCACCGGCGGCTTCCGGCTCGTTCTATTCGTCGGTCTTGTCTCCGGCCTTGTCCTCGGTCTTGGCCCGCTGATGTCCGGCCTTCTTTCGACGCCGGCGTCGGCGGAGACGGTGCCGTTCAACTGCACGATTTTGCCGGGAGCGGAGATGGCCAGCATCACGATGACGAATTCGCTGGCCAGCGACGCGTCCTGTATCGTGACCTGCAAATTCTCGACGACCAAATACGATAACAATCCGCAGATCACTTGCGCCAAACCGGTCCCGGCCGGCAAGGAAGTGGAGATGTGCCGGCTGCCCGACGGTGGCGACAGACTGGTGAAACTCACCGAGGGCCACGCCGAGTGCACCAGATACCAGAGGCGGGATTGAAAAAAAGCCCGGGATGAGCCGGGCTTTTTGACGATCAGCGCCGAAGCATGCCGCCTACCACGCCACCCATCAGGCCGCCGACAAAGGCAGCACCACCGGGGTCCGGACCACGCTGAGGGGGAGGGGGAGCAGCGGCATTGCCGGCGCTGGCACGTGCAGGACGGGCCGGCTTTTCTACCGGCGCCTCGCGGGCGGCGGTTGGGGCGCCCGTGACGATTTCCGTCAGCAAAGCCTTGTGCTGCGGCTTGTTGAGGAAGCCGCTCTTGGGATAGCCGCGTGCGGCTTGCCAGCGCGTAATCATCGCGCGCGTCGGATCATCGAAAATGCCGGTCTGCTTGGTATCGAAACCAAGCCCGGTCAGCCGGCGCTGTACGTCGCGCCGTCGGCCCTTGTCGAGACCGATCTGGTCTTCGGTGGTTTGGCTTGCCTCCTCGGTGAATGTTGCGGGGTCGACGCCGGCGGTCAGGGTACGGGTCGCGGTCGACGGGCCGCTTTCCAGAGAGGCGATCCGGGCCAGCGCCAGCGACTTGAACTTACCGTTCGGGAAGTTGGTCAGGTAAGCATTGAGCTCTTCCGGCTTGTTCGATTCTTTCACCGAGCGCCAAAATTCCAGTTCGACGTCGGAACCGCTGGACGTGGAAGCAACGGCCGTACTGCCGGTAACGGCCGGCGCAGCCGCGCTCGCCGCCGGCGCCGCGCTCGGATTCAGATAGACCGCGCCGATCAGGTTGGTGTGTCCCCAGGGCAATTGACCCTTGTTGGTCTCCTCGTTGACCTGGGCGCGGACCTCGGTCATCGCCTGCTGGATCTCGACGCCCGGCGTCGCGATGTGGGCGATCAGGGCGCGGGTAAACGGACTGTTGGTGCCTTCCTTGCCATCCAGCGCGGTCTGCCCGGGGCCGGTCGCGAAGGCGATCAGGGTGCCTTCGCCGGATTTCATTTCCGCAAGGCCAGACTGCACCGACACGCTGCGGGTCGCGGAATTCGACTTGATCTTGGCGGCAAAGGGATTGTCACGGCAGGCGTCGAGGAACACCAGCTTGACCTTGGCATCGCTCATGGTCTGGTCGAGCGTGAGGTCGATATTGATCGCGGCGCCGAGCTTGACGTCCATTTCCGATTTGATGTCTGCGTCGACCGGCAACAAATAGTTGGTGCCGCTGATGGCGATGCCGTGCCCGGCGTAGAAAAATACCGCGACGTCGGCGCCTTGCGCCTTCTTGCCGAATTCGAGCAGCCGTTCGGTCATGGTATCGCGTGTCAGATTGGTGCCTTCGACGACTTCGAAGCCCACATTGCGAAGCACCGCCGCCATCGCCTTGGCGTCGACCGGAGGGTTGGGAAGCTGGGCGACATTCTTGTAGGCGCCGTTACCGACGACAAAGGCGACGCGCCGGTCGGCCTTGGCGGCGTGCGCGGTGAAGATCATGCAAATCAGGCAAACGATGAGGGTGAGGTAACGCATCTGAAATCCCCAGGCTGAGTCGAGAGCAATTTCGGCGGCAACGCATTGTCGGGAGCCTACGAAAATACCGCAGTTCGCGCCACGAAAATTTAAGCTGTTGCCCAAATCTTGGCAGCCGCCATCGCCGCGCGTATTGCGTGACCTAGATCACGATTCGCGGCCGCGACCCGGAGATCGCGGACCGATCAGGTGCCGATGCGCGCAGGGACCGGATCGGCCGCTCTCAGATTCAAAAGATTGCCGGCAAGGATCAGCGCCGCGCCGAGCACCGTGAACATGTCCAGCCGCTCCGAATAGATCAGCCAGCCGGCGGTAGCCGTCAGCGGAACCCGCAGGAAATCCATCGGCAGCACCACGGTTGCGTCCGCATACAACATCGCGCGCGCCATGCAGTAGTGGCAGAAGGTGCCGCAGAACGCGATCACGACGATCCAGCCGAAGGCATACGCCGAAGGCCAGATCCAGACATAGAGCGCGGGAAAAAATCCGGCCGCCGACTGGATCACCAGCATCCAGAAAATGATGGTCAGGGTATTTTCGGTGCGGGTCAGGGACTTCATCATGGCGATGGAAATGCCGAATCCGACGGCGGCACCCAGTGCGATCAATTGACCGGGATTGATTTCGCCGGCGGCCGGACGGACGATGATGAGGACGCCGACCACACCGAGCACGATGGCCGCGATCTTGCCGGCGGTGATGCGCTCACCAAGAAAACTCGCGGCAAGGATCGCGGTCCAGATCGGCATGGTGAATTCGATCGATACCACCTGGCCGAGCGGGATCAGCGTCAGCGCGAAGAACCAGCCGAGCTGCGCGGCGTAGTGAATGAGATTGCGCCCGACATGCTGCAGCGGCCGCGACGTCTTCATCGCCGAAAACCCTCCGTGGAGGCGGATCAGCGGATACAGCATGAAGAAGCCGAGGATCGATCGCACCTCCATGATCTGAAACACGTTCAGTTCGCGCGTCGTCTCGCGGCCGGCGATCGCCATGATCAGCATCAGGGCAAGCCAGCCTGCCATCCACAGCGCGGCCCTGGGTTTGGAAGGTGTTCGGTCCATCAGCGGGGGCGCCAGGCATGCCGCGCAAGCGCCGGCGCGGCTGGGTGGGGGGAGGGCAGGCCGGTATCGGCGACCTCATGCAAATTTGCAACGTGCAAATGTGCCAAGGCAGCGCTGCGCGCATCGCAATTTCGGTGTGGGAGCGCCGGGGCGATCGGTGCTAAGGGATCGGCTGTGGCGAAATTTCCCGCCCTCGACGCTGCTCTACATCGAAGGTCTCGTCGATATCGGAGCGAAGCTCGAGATTGAAGTTACCGCGTTCGTAACGACGACATAGGAAGTGTAGAGATGACCAACCGATCCACATCCGCGGATTTTGTGACGGCCTTCGCCACCGGCTGGCCCGAGGACGAACCGGATATCATGGTGCTTTCGCTGACCACGCATAAAGGCGTTCAGGATTTTGCGCTCACCCCGGAACAGGCGCTGTTGATCGCAAAGACCATGAAACAGACCGCCGCCCGGCTGACCGTGCCAAAAGGCGTTAGCGCCAAAAGGAGTTAGCCGACGCGGCAAAACCGGCTGGAGCCTGGCTCTGCTCTTTTGTTTTGACGCGTTTTCTTGACGCGAACCGGTTTCCACCCCGGATCAAGTCCGGGGCGGGCTTTCGCTCGAAAACGCTCTAATGGCGCGACAGTGAAATCGAGGCGCCCCTGAATTGGCTCTCGGACCTGATCACCACGGACTGCCTGTTGCCGCGCGTGGTCAAGGAAATGTTGGCGTTGAACCCGGCCGCGCTCGCCAGCACCTGAAAATTGCCGTTGCCGCCGCGTCCCTCGAGGGTTCCGTTGACGCCGCGGCTGGATTCGCTCCAGGTCCCGGAAAGCGATCCGCCCTCCGCCATCACATTGCTTCTGAGGTCGAATTTGTAGCTGTCGCTGGCGCAGAGCAGGTTCTGGTTGAGGCCGTTGCCGCCAGCACCCACGGCATAACTGGCGCGACATCGGATGCGCTCGGTCGATCCGTCATCGAGCGTGACGGTGCCTCCGCCGGACCAGTTGCCGGCCATGCCGGTAAATGGCCCCGACTGGGCGTAGCTTGCGGTGCCGGATACCGACGCCGCCAACAATGCGATGGCTGCAACCAGCAGCCACCGTAGGCCCGCAAGGGCTGTTATTGTTCGGCCCGGTCTATTGCCGCGAGGCTTCCCATCGACCGCTGCACGGCACGCCTGCCGACGCGCCATTCCATTTTCCTGATCCCGTATTGCCGCTGAGTTGCCCGTTTGCATATGCACCACCGATCGAAACCCTCACGAGTCCCTCCCGTCCGATGCTGCCAGAGACGTCAGCGCCGGCGGCCGAGACCTTGCCGTCCGCGACCGTAAGTGTTGAGCGCGTCGAGGGTTCGCAAGAACCTGCCTTGGTCACGATCGTGACATTCCAGAGCCCGTCATAGGGTGTCTGGGCCGCGGCGGGAATGGCGCTAAGGGCAGCGGCGGCAGAGGTGACAATGAAAGCACAAAATATCTTACAAATGCGATTGTGGCGCATGGGTCAAATCCCCGATGTGTTTGGTGATGCGGCCTTAGTCTAGGCACAATGTGTCTAAAATTTGCTGCGCTGCGTCAACGCGAAAAGTTCCCTACAGATCAAAGATTTGAAGTTAAAGCTGGTTCCCGCTCCGGAACGGAAATTTGTTCCGCGATGGCCCGTGGGACGGGATTTGAACGCCCGATTCGCAAAATAGGTATCATACTACTTCGAAAGCTTGGGCGCGTTGGTGGCAAACTGCTCATCCTGGGCTTTTGCCGGCAGGGCGTTGTGGATTTTGGCGTAGTCGATGACTTCCCCCAAAAGCTTCTGGCCGAGCGGCGCCAGCGCGCGCTCCCACAGCTCCCGGGCGGTCTCGCCCTTCTTGACGAAAACCCACTCCTGCGCGGCAATGGCGCCGGCATCCATGCGGTCGGCGAGATGGTATACGGTGCCGCCGGCGATCGGATCGCCTTCCCGGATCGTCCATTCCACCGCCGCGATCCCCCGATGCCTCGGCAGCAGCGAGGGATGATAGCCGATGCCCCCGAGCTTTGCCGCGGCCAGCGCCTCCCTGGCGATGCGCGCGTGGCTGTGCGCGGTCACGATCAGATCGGTCCGATCGGCGATTTCGCGGGCGACCACGAGCCTGGGGTCGGCCTGCACGGTGACGCCGATGCCGGCGGCACGGGCCGCGGCGGCGAGCCGGTCTTCGGCGTCGGCCACGACGACCCCAGCGATTTCGACGCCGTGCTGGCGCAGCATATTGAATGTCGTCACGCCGAAATGGCGGGAGCCGACGAGAGTAATCCGCATGGTGGTTTATCCGTCTTGAGCGTAAGGCATCTGGGCCGTCGATAACACGCCGCAGGCAGCTGTCACGCCGCCCGCAGCGGAGGGGTAGCGGGTTATCAACAAGACCGGGGAAAATCGCAAGGCACGGGGCACGGCGAGGCCAGCGCGCACACGACCTAAAACAAAAAAGCCGCCAAGCGAAATATCATCGCCTGACGGCTTCGCAGTGGTGGTCCCGGACTCGGGGGAGATATCCGGTACCTGCGTGATAGCGCGTTTCGTCGCATCCGGTAGTGAACCAGTTCACATTTGGGCGTCTCGAATTGATCTATGAGGGTGCGAACCCGGATTCGGGAGGCATCAATGCTATCGCTCAATAGCCAACGTCAAAGCAACCACGGCATCCATTGGCCGGCAATCATTGCGACCCTGCTGGTCCAGATTCTGGTTGTGCTGGCGCTCTCGGTCGCGGTTGCTTTCTATCTGGAATGGTCATCGGACGCCAATCAGGCCGAATTCGCCCGCGCGACCAGACCATCATCGGTGTCCGATTCAAATCATCTTCCGGAAGTATCGATTCCGATTCGGACGGTGCGAGGCGGAGCGGGATGCTATCCGAAGGATCGATGAACCAGCCCGTCAACAAACGGCGGGCTTTTCGCTAACCGAACGCGACGCCGATCCGCTTTTCCTTGCGCCACACGATGTAGGCATGCTGACGAACCTCGCCGCTGCGGATGCTCAGCGTGATCTCGTGGGGAATGCCTTCCGGGCTCGCAACCTCAAGGCCGGCGCCGATGGCGGAGATGTTGCGAACGATGCAATCGACTCCCGTGCCGTCGAACTCGATGGTTCCGGCCTTGAATATGCGTTGCCGCGGAATTGCACGTCGCTCATACATTCCATTGATTTGCGCCAAAAAGTCTAATAGTCGGGTGAATGGCGGCAGCGAAACCACGGCGCATCCGAAAACGATTTGGTAACCGACGCCAATTTCGCGCGGGTTCCAGCACCCCGGCGGTCCAATGACATGGCGAGCACGATCCCTGTCCGGTAGCGGACAAAGCCCTGTTGCTTGATGCGATGAAGAGCCTCGTCTTTCAAGAAGGCGCCTTGCCGGGGCCGGGGCAGCAACCGGTCAGGTCAGGCTGAACTGCACCTGCCCGGAGCGCGCGCCCAGCTACTTTGACTGAACGGTGAAAGCGGATAAAGCGGGCCGCGGAAGCAGCGCTCGGGCGACGAGATAGGGCATGAGGCCGACGCCGACAAAACCCAAGATCATCATTTCCCGGCTGGAGCGCTCGGGATCTTCCGCAACGGGAGTTGCGTCCACCGCGTAGAGTTCGGCGCCGAACGTGAACGAGACGCTGGTGAGGAGCGACAGGCCAGCGACGTCAGCCGCGTTTGGCGTGAAACTGCCTGCGCCATCGATGACCGAAATAAAGTAATCAAAGCCGATACTTTGGTTGGCGTCAGGATCGACCCTCACATTGAACGGTTGAATGTCCGCCACCAATGGTTCGGCGGTAGCCACCGTCGTTCCGCCCGCGCTGCCAGCGTTCCCATGCGACGTGCCGCCGGGTGGCGTCTGCGGACCGACGCGATCGCCGAGGCCTGACAGGGAAACTGAAACGCTCTTCAGACCGGCTGCGACCGTCGCTGACACCGCAGTGTCAGGGTCGGCGCCGGCAACGGTGAAGACGGCAGGATCTGCGTTGGCGATACCGTATAGCAACGCCAGGCACGCAAGTAACGCACTGGTACTCATATGAATTTAAACGCCTAAAAGGTATTCAAGTAAATATTAGTATGATTTAACGATAGTAATGCAGGCCTGTCAACGAGCAGAGCCAATCACTCGCTAAACCTTAGGTAGTTTATTTGTATAGAGCACGTCAAATCAGGATCTTTAGGCTGACGCGACTGACGAGCGGCAGTTTTATCTGGGTCTAAGCTTGACCGAACGCGCCGCCAATCGGTTTTTCTTGCGCCGGCGCCGCGCAAGCCCCGGCGCGCTACCAAGCTCGTAAGCGGGGACAGCTGTCCAAAGCTTGCCCGTCGCCTGCGCCAAAGCCGGCCGTCCACAAGGGCGCTTCACCTGCGCGTCGGCTCGGGATGTCGTGCCGGTTCGTCCGGTCGGGTCGGCAATGGCGGCCTGGAGGGCAGGGGTTTTCTGGATGGTTCTTGTTCGCGGCCTGACATGCGATTGCTCTCCGAGAGGCACCTAATACCTGCGGACAGTCAGTTTCTGCAAGGCAAATCGCGCTGGATTGAGTGGTTCTGTAGGTGCGACCAGGCGGCGCCGTGTGCAAGGCCTGTTTGAAACGGAAGGCCGTTCGCCGCGCTCAATGGTCTGCTGGCTGCTGTCGGCCGCCAACAGGTGAACGTTTGATCTGTGATGTTGACCACAGAGAGAACCGCAGCGCCGTGCCATCTTGTGCCACGAAACAAGAGGGCGATCCCATGTACGTCATCGACGCTGTTCTCGTCATTGCGATGCTCTTCATCTTCTTCCTGCCGATCACCGACTACAAAACCGTGCGGATGAAGTTGTGCGTGCTATGCGCACTCGCGCTGGTCCTGACCGCGTCGGTGACGAGAACCCAGGTTCCCGATCCGATAGTAGCCAGCCTGGTGCGTTGAAACAGGTGGTTGGCTTTGCGGTGCTCGGCCCGGCCTCTTGTGCCGAGCCCTAAGGTTTCGGAAAACGCCGAGGCGAGCGACAGAACCCGCCAACTTCACCTGGTTGGAGGCTCCGCAATCGCCAGGCTGGATTCCGGCAGTTCTCTCTAGGCTCGCCTTTGCATGAATTTCGCGGCAAACTCCTGCATTGCCGCCACCCCCTCGGGGCTTGACGCCCACTCCTCTTCTTCTTCCTCGCTGGCGTCATAATCGCCTTGCTCCACGCGCTCGCAAAGCGCGAGGGCGGCGGGCGTGCCGGCGATGGTCAGCTCGTCGCAGAGCTTCTTTTCGGGCATCGGAAGCGGCGAAAGGTAGTCATGATAATAACCCTCGGCGGCGCGCGCCGCCATGATCGGCAGGCCCGCGTCGCGCAGGGCGGCAGCCAGAATGTCTTTAGTGTGCATCAAGCCCTCCTACTAGGTTTAAACCACGAGCAGAGCCAAACAGCTCTCGCCGCGCAGTACAAAATTGCTCACCACCGCAGGTTTCTTATTTTGGCCACATCGCGGATGATGGGCATTTGACGATGATGAGACTGCGCGCTGCGTATTCCTGACCCACACAGTAGTAGGGGTGGCGTCGCTACCCGCTGAATGTGATCCAGCCCGTCGGGTCGGTCTTGATGGCGACCTTTTCGAGGTGATCGCACGACACACACTCGAAGGTGCGTATATCAACGCCCTCAGGCCCCGATACAATACCGGTAAACATCATCTGCCCGTCGCACTTTGCACAAGGCGGGCGCATGATTGAATTGAGACTGGGATCAAGCGGGATGT